>Ga0299913_10005655_pt1 | contig 10716 bp, 8 predicted proteins | sample RVTome_9_FD_201360 | JGI IMG/M metagenome (GOLD analysis project Ga0299913, IMG submission 201360) | Soil microbial communities from uranium-contaminated site in the Upper Colorado River Basin, Wyoming, United States - RVT155D38 (version 2) ... | reverse complement strand
GCCTCGGTACGGCGTCACTTCATCGACCGGATGTCGCCGGAGGACCTGGAACGCCTCTACGAAACGCTGCGGCCTGTGGCGGAGAAGCTCCGCATCGAACGCGGCCGTTTCTAGGGCGTGTTCTGAGAGTCCCGGGCCGACGGCAGCCGGAGCACGAAGCGGGCGCCTCCCGCGGCGCCTGACGCGACGGTCAGCGTCCCGCCGTGCCGGGCCGCCACATCGCGGGCGATGGCGAGGCCGAGCCCTGCTCCGCCCTCGTCGCGGCTGCGGGCGTCGTCCAGCCGTACGAAACGCTCGAAGATCCGCTCCCGCTCGGCCTCGGGAACTCCGGGGCCGTCGTCCGCGACCTCCAGTTCCACCCAGCGGCCTTCCTCCCGTACGGCGACCGTCACCTCCGATGCGGCGTGCCGCTGCGCGTTCTGCAGCAGATTGACCAGCACACGCGCCAACTGGCCCCGCGAACCGGTCACTTCGCCTTCCGCCAGTTCCCCGGCCCGTACCGGGTGCGGCCCCTGCTGCTCCTGCGCCAGCTCCTCCCGTACGAGCGCGCCCAGCGCCACGCGCCCTTCGCCGGGCCGTTCCCCGGCGTCGAGACGGGCCAGCAGCAGCAGATCGGTCGCGAGCTGCTGCAGCCGTACGGTGTCCGCCACGGCCCCGTCGACGTCCAGCAGATCGGGATGGGCGGCGCCCACTTCGAGCTGCGTACGCAAGGAGGCGATGGGGCTGCGCAGTTCGTGGGAGACGTCGGCGACGAACCGCCGCTGCCGCTCCACGGAGGACTCCAGAGCGGCCAGGGTCTCGTTCGTCGTACGGGCCAGCCGGGCCACTTCGTCACGGGCGTGCGGCTCCGGCACACGCCGCGACAGGTCGGTGCTGGCGGTGATCCCGGCCATCTCCGTGCGGATGCTCTCCACGGGACGCAGCGCACGCCGTGTCACCAGCCAGGTGACTCCCGAGACGACCAGAAGCAGCGCGGGCAGTCCGAGGAGCATCGACCGCGTGACCGAAGAGACGGCTTCCTGCTGGTCCTTGAGCGAGGCTCCCGCGTACACCGTCACGGGTGTGCCGTCACGCGTGAGGGTCTGCACGCCGACGACGGTGAACTCGCCCATCTCCGTGCTGTCGTCGTCCAGGGGCAGTGAGAGGGCCTTGTCCTTGCTCTTTCCGTCGGTCTCGGCTCCGTTCCGCCCCTCCTCCGGGTCGTCCGCGTCGTCATCGTCATCGTCCGCCTCGCCCTCGCGGCGGTCGTCCTTGACCGGGTGGAAGTCCACGACGAGGCCGCGTCCTCGGAGCGTCTCGCCGGCGCCCAGTACCTTTCTGCCTGCCCCGACGACCTGCACGGGCTCGTCCTTGTCGTCCAGGCCGTCCACCTGCGGTACGTCCTGAGCGTCCGCTCCGGAGACCTGCGCGGCCACTTCGCGGGCATTCGACTCGGCCTGCAGACGGGCGTTGTCGGCCAGGCCACCTCGCAGCACCGCCACCACCGCGATTCCGGCGGCGACCAGTGCCACCGCCACGACCAGAGTCGCTCCCAGCGCGGCGCGAGCCCGTACGGAACCCCTACGCACCGGCGTCCACCAGCCGGTATCCGGCGCCCCGCACGGTTGCGATCCAGTCCGCACCGAGCTTTCGGCGCAGCGCGCTGATGTAGACCTCGACGATGTTGACGTCGCCGTCGTACGCGAAGTCCCAGACGTGCTCCAGGATTTCCGCCTTGGAGACGATGTCCCCCGCCCGCACGGCCAGGTGCTCCAGCACCGCGAACTCCTTCGCGGTGACCTCCACTTCCCGCTCTCCTACGGTCACCTGCCGGCTTCCCGGGTCGACGGTCAGCGTGCCCAGCCGGAGCACCGTCTTCGCCCCGCGCGTACGGCGCCGCAGCAGCGCCCGCACCCTGGCGAGCAGGACGACGTACGAGAACGGCTTGGTCAGATAGTCGTCGGCTCCGGTGTCCAGGCCCTCGGCCTCGTCGTACTCGCCGTCCTTGGCGGTCAGCATCAGCACCGGCGTCTCGTCACCCGCCGCACGCAGAGCGCCGCAGACGCGGTAGCCGTTCATGCCGGGCAGCATGATGTCGAGCACGATCAGGTCGTACTCGCCCTCACTCGCCCTGTGCAGCCCCTCGACACCGTCGTGCACGACGTCGACGGCGAAGCCCTCGGCTGTGAGCCCCTTGGCGAGCGACCGGGCGAGTCGCTGCTCGTCCTCCACGATCAGCAAGCGCATGGGACCACTCTCCCCCATCGCACCTGAAGTGATCTTCAGGTGGCTTCAGGCTGCGTTCAGGGTCCGCCCTCCACGGTGGGACACACATCGCAAGCCACTCGGGAGGAACCAGTCATGAAGCGCAAGTTCGCCATCGCCACGGTCACCGCCGCCGCGCTGATCGGTACGGGCACGCTCTCCGCCGCGGCCATCGCGGACGACGGCGGGCAGCAGCGCTCCACGAAGAGCGTCCAGGTCGACGACCGGGACGACAGCAAGGACCGGGACGACCGCGACGACCGCGACGACCGCGACGACCGCGACGACAAGGACGACCGGAACGAGGACGACCGGGAGGCCAAGCCGGCCGGCACCACCGCCTCCGACGCGGCAGCCGCGGCGTTGAAGGCCGCTCCCGGCACCGTCACGGGCATCGACCTGGACGAGGGCAGGAGCGGCCCGGTCTGGGAGGTCGACATCACCAAGGGCAAGACGTCCTACGAGGTCACGCTGGACGCCGAGACGAACAAGGTGCTCAGCGACAAGAAGGACGGCGAGGAGGACGCCGAGGACACCCTCCCCTCCGGCCTGAAGATCTCGGCGGCCGACGCGGCCGGCAAGGCAGCGGCCCACGGCACGGTCACGTCGGTCGACTTCGACGACGACGACAACGGTGCGTGGGAGGTCGAGACGACTCGCAAGGACAGCAAGGAAAGCGAGCTGAACGTCGACGCCAAGACGGGCAAGGTGACCCCGCAGTCCTCGGACGACGACGGGGACGACGACCGGGACGACCGGGACGACAACGACGACTGACGCCATCCGCCCGTACGCGGCCCCCCACCGGTGTGAGGTGGGGGGCCGCGTACGGGCGGCCGTATCGGAGGACCTCGGTGCCTCCCCGGCGAAGCCAGGGGAAGCGTCCCGTACGTCCGCCCCGGACCGCTGATCCGGGCACCGCGCCGAACCGCTCAAGCGCACCTCAACCGCACGCCCGAGCGCAGCCCTACCCCTCCGTCACCCCGGCGACCAACTCGTCCGCTGCCGCGTACGGATCGAGGATCCCGCCGACGACCCGCTCGGCCAGCGCATCGAGCCGCTGCCCGCCCCGCAGCTCCCCCATCCGCTCCCGCAGGGCCGTCACAGCGATCGTCTCGATCTCCCGCGCAGCCCGGCGAGCCCGCCGCTGCACGAGCACCCCGCGCTCCTCCATCCACGCGCGGTGCTTCTCCAGGGCCTCCACCACCTCGTCGATGCCTTCGCCCCGGGCCGCCACCGTCTTGACGACGCTCGGACGCCAGTCGCCCGGCGAACGTGCCTCCCCGAGCCCCAGCATGTGGTTGAGCTCCCGGACGGTCGCGTCGGCACCGTCCCTGTCGGCCTTGTTGACGACGTACACGTCGCCGATCTCCAGGATCCCGGCCTTGGCGGCCTGGATCCCGTCCCCCATTCCCGGCGCGAGCAGCACGACGCTCGTATCGGCCTGTGCCGCGATCTCGACCTCGCTCTGGCCCACACCGACCGTTTCGACGAGCACGATGTCGCACCCTGCCGCGTCCAGCACCCGGATCGCCTGCGGGGCCGCCCAGGCGAGTCCGCCGAGGTGCCCGCGCGTGGCCATGGAGCGGATGTAGACGTTCGGGTCGGAGGCGTGTTCGCCCATCCGCACCCGGTCACCCAGCAGCGCCCCGCCGGAGAACGGCGAGGAGGGGTCCACGGCGAGGATTCCCACCCGCTTGCCCGCACGCCGGTACGCACTCACCAGCGCCGAGGTGGAGGTGGACTTGCCGACGCCGGGCGACCCGGTGAGCCCCACCACGTACGCGTTGCCGCAGAGGGGTGCGAGCGCCGCCATGACTTCGCGCAGCTGCGGCGACGCCCCCTCGACGAGAGAGATCAGCCGGGCCACGGCCCTCGGCCTGCCCTCTCTCGCCTGTTCCACCAGCGCGGGGACGTCTGCCGCCATGCCTGTTGCGCTCCTTGTGTCTCTTGCCGCGGTTGCTGCGGATTGCTGCGGATGCAGCCGAGTTGTATCGCTGCGGAGCCGTACTTCTGCGGATCCGTCGTCCGGCAGGGCTTACTTGCCGGGAACCCGGAGCACCAGAGCGTCGCCCTGGCCACCGCCTCCGCACAGCGCGGCGGCACCGACGCCGCCGCCCCTGCGCCGCAGTTCCAGCGCGAGGTGGAGCGCGATACGGGCGCCGGACATGCCGATGGGGTGCCCCAGGGCAATGGCCCCGCCGTTGACGTTCACCTTTTCGGGGCTGACGCCGAGGTCCTTGGTTGACTGCACCGTGACGGCCGCGAACGCCTCGTTGATCTCGATCAGATCGAGGTCCGCGGCGCTCAGTCCGCCGTCCTCCTTCGACAGGGCGTGCTCGATGGCACGGGACGGCTGCGACTGGAGGGAGTTGTCGGGCCCGGCGACGTTTCCGTGTGCACCGATCTCCGCGAGCCATTCCAGGCCCAGTTGCTCCGCCTTGGCCTTGCTCATCACCACGACCGCGGCCGCGCCGTCGGAGATCTGGGAGGCCGAACCGGCCGTGATGGTCCCGTCCTTGGCGAAGGCGGGGCGCAGCTTGCCCAGCGATTCGGCGGTGGTCTCGCCGCGGATGCCCTCGTCCTGGCTGAAGACGACCGGGTCGCCCTTGCGCTGCGGGATCTCGACGGGCGTGATCTCGGCGTCGAAGAGGCCGTTCTTCTGTGCTGCGGCGGCCCGTTGGTGCGAACGCGCCGCGACCTCGTCCTGTTCGGGACGTGCGATGCCCAGCCTGGTGTTGTGCTTCTCCGTGGACGCGCCCATGGCGATGTTCTCGAAGGAGTCGGTCAGCCCGTCGTGTGCCATCGAGTCCAGCATCTCGACGGCGCCGTACTTGTAGCCCTCGCGGGACTTGGGCATCAGGTGCGGCGCGTTCGTCATCGACTCCTGGCCTCCCGCGACCACGATGTCGAACTCCCCCGCGCGTACGAGCTGGTCGGCGAGCGCGATCGCGTCGAGACCGGACAGACAGACCTTGTTTACGGTCAGAGCCGGCACGTTCATCGGGATGCCCGCCTTGACGGCGGCCTGGCGCGCCGGGATCTGCCCCGCCCCGGCCTGGAGCACCTGCCCCATGATCACGTACTCGACCTGGTCGCCGCCGATCCCCGCCCTGTCCAGCGCGGCCTTGATGGCGAAGCTTCCGAGGTCGGCCCCCGAGAAGGACTTGAGCGAGCCGAGCAGCCGCCCCATGGGAGTGCGTGCGCCGGAGACGATCACGGAGGTGCTGCTGGACGTACGAGCTGACGTACCAGTCATGAGGGTTCGGGTCCCTTCAGCAAAGTTAACGAGGGTTAAGGGGTTACGGCCAATGTACTGAGCAGTACTGTCCGCGGTCACCGGTCAGCCGGTGTGACCGTGCGCACGTTGCGTAACCAAGCGTCAAGGCGCTGCACTGGGGCAATGCTGACGCGTATCGACCACATCGGGATCGCCTGCTTCGACCTTGAGAGGACCGTCGACTTCTACCGTGCCACGTATGGCTTCGAGGTCTTCCACACCGAGGTGAACGAGGAGCAGGGTGTACGGGAGGCCATGCTCCGGATCAACGGCACGGACGACGGCGGCTCCTCCTACCTGCAGCTGCTGCAGCCGGTACGGGAGGACTCCACCGTCGCCAAGTGGCTGGACAAGAACGGTGAGGGCGTCCACCACATCGCTTTCGGCACCGCGGATGTGGACGCCGACGCGGATGCGATCCGCGAACGCGGCGTCCGAGTTCTCTACGACGAGCCGCGCACCGGTTCGATGGACTCCCGCATCACGTTCCTGCACCCCAAGGACTGCCACGGGGTCCTCACGGAGCTGGTGACCGCTGCCGCCTCGCACACCTCTGCCCCCTCCCCGGCATCAACGGACCACTGACGGCTGCTTCTCAGCCCGGTAGAGTGGCGTCTCGGCCGGGGCGGGTCCTCCGCACCTCCCGAAGGAGGATCCGGGCTGGGGGCCCGGCCTGTGTTCAGCCGATGATCTGACACCATTTCCACGAGGGGTCAGTTTCACCACCACGACCAGGGGACGGATGGGACCGCGCAGTGCGGGGCTACGACCGCTACGAGGCTGACGACCACCTCTCGCAGTTCGAGGCCGAGATGGAGCGGCTGAAGAAGGAGCGGGAGAAGGCCGTCGACCATGCCGACGACCTCGGCTATCAGGTCGAAGTGCTGCGCGCCAAACTGCACGAGGCGCGCCGCGCCCTCGCCACGCGCCCAACCGGCTACGACAACCTCTCCCAGCAGGCCGAAGCGCTGCTGCGCAACGCCCAACTCCAGGCCGACCAGATGCGGGCCGACGCCGAGCGCGAACTGCGCGACGCCCGCATGGAGACGCAGCGGCTGCTTCAGGAGCGGGCCGAGCAGCAGTCCCGGCTGGAGTCGGAGCTGCACAGCGAGGCCGTACGCCGCCGGCAGCAGCTGGACCAGGAACTGTCCGAGCGCCGCACCACCGTCGAGTCCCACGTCAACGAGAACGTCGCGTGGGCGGAGCAGCTGCGCGCCCGTACCGAACAGCAGGCGCAGCGCCTCATGGAGGAGACGCGCGCCGAGACGGAACGCTCCCTCGCCCAGGCCCGCGAAGAGGCTCAGCGCCATGCCGAGGAGACCCGCAGCAGGCTGAGTTCGGAGGCGGAGCAGGCCCGTTCGGAGGCCGACGCGATCCTGCGGCGTGCCCGCGCCGAAGCGGAACGGCTGCTCAGCACCGCATCCACACAGGCGCAGGAGGCCAGCGAGCACGCGGAGCAGCTGCGCACCTCGACCAGCACCGAGTCCGAGTCCTCCCGGCGTGAGGCCGCCGACCTGGTGCGCCGCGCCGGGGAGCGGATGCAGGAGGCGGAGACCGCGCTGCGCGAGGCGCGTGCCGAGGCGGAACAGAAGCTGACGGATGCGACCGAGGCCGCGGCGAAGCGGATCGCCGACGCGGAGTCGGACACCGAGCAGCGCACCCGCACGGCCAAGGGCGAGGTCGCCCGCATGGTCAGCGAGGCCACCAAGGAGTCGGAGGCCATCAAGGCCGCAGCCGAGCAGCTGCGCGAGGAGGCCAAGGCCGAGGCCGAGCAGGTGATCGCGGAAGCCAAGGAGGAGGCCCGGTCGAGGTCGGCCGAGGAGTCCGCGAACAGGCTGGCCGAGGCGGCGCGTACGGCCGAGGACGTGCTGGACAAGGCTTCCGAGGAGGCCAAAGCCACGACGCGTTCGGCCAGTGAAGAGGCCGAGCGGGTCCGGCGTGAGGCCGAGGAGGAGGCCTCCCGGCTGCGTGACGAGGCACAGAGCCTGGTCGAGGAGCTCGAGGGCGCCGCCGAGGACGACACCAAGGAGTACCGCGAGAAGACCGTCGAGCTCCAGGAGGAGGCCCGGCGGCTGCGCGGTGAGGCCGAGCAGCTGCGTGCGGAGGCGATCGAGGAGGGCGAGCGCATCCGCAGCGAGGCCCGCCACGACGCCGTGCAGCAGATCGAGGAGGCGGCGACCCGCTCCGAGGAGCTGCTGATCAAGGCGAAGGCCGATGCGGAGGAGACCCGCAGCGACGCCGCCAACGAGAGCGAACGGGTCCGCACCGAGGCCATCGAGCGGGCCACGACGCTGCGCCGCCAGGCCGACGAGGCCTTGGAGCGTGCGAACTCGGAAGCCGAGGAGCTGCGCTCGACCGCCGAGCAGCAGGCCGGCCAGACCCGCACCGACGCCGACGAGGCCGGCCGGCGCATCCGCGAGGAGGCCGAGCAGGCAGCCCGCGACCGCAAGGCTGAGGCCGCCGAAGAGCTGGAGCGGCTGCACGACGAGGCCGAGACGAGGCTCGCGAACGCCGAACGTGAACTGTCCGACGCACGCACCGAGGCCGAGCGGCTGCGCGAGGAGGCCCATACCGAGACCGAGCGGCTGCGCTGGGAGTCGGCGGAGCGGCTGCGCGCTCTCCAGCAGCAGGCGGAGGAGGACGCGGAGCGGCTGCGTACGGAAGCGCACGCGGACGCCTCACAGTCCCGTGCCGAGGGCGAGGCGCTGGCCGTACAGCTGCGCAGCGACGCCGCTTCGGAGGCGGAGAGGCTGCGCGCAGAGGCTCAGGACACCGCCGACCGCATCAGGTCGGAGGCCAACGCCGCGGCGGAGCGTACGAACGCGGAGGCCGCGGAGGCGTTGTCCGCCGCCCGCGAGGAGGCCGAGCGGCGCCGGCGCGAGGCCGCGCAGTTGCTCTCCGACGCCCGCGAGGAGGCGCATCGGGAGCGCAGCGACGCGCGGGAGCAGAGCGACGAGTTGCTGGCCACCGCCCGGCAGCGGGTCGAGGAGGCCCAGTCCGAGGCGGCCCGCCTGGTCGAGGAGGCGGAGCGGCGCGCATCGGACATGGTGGGCGCTGCCGAGGAGACGGCCCAGCAGGTTCGCGACTCGGTGGCAGGGCTGCACGAGCAGGCCGAGGAGGAGATCGCGCGCCAGCGCGTGGCGGCCGAGCGGGCCGCTGCGGCGCTGCGGCACGAGGCCCAGGAGGAGACCGAGGCCGCCAAGGCGATGGCGGAGACGACGGTTTCGGAGGCGCTGGAGGAGTCGGAGCGTACGCGTGCCGAGTCCGACCGGATTCTCGACGAGGCGCGCGAAGAGGCGGCTCGCAGGCGCAACGAGGCCGCCGAGCAGGCCGACCGTCTGCTGGCGGAGGCCCGCGAGGAGGCGCGCCGCACCCAGACCAGCGCCGAGGAGCAGTCCGACAGCATGGTGGGCGCGGCCCGCAGGGAGTCGGACCGTCTGGTGAGCGAGGCACGCGAGGAGAGCCGCGGGCTGGTGGAGAAGGCGCGTACCGACTCCAACACCGTGCTGGAGGAGGCCCGCAGCGACTCGGCCGCGATCAGGCAGCGTACGGAGGAGCAGCGCGCCCGCGTCGAGAGCGAGATCGAGAAGCTGCACGAGCGTGCGCGCCGCGAATCGTCCGAGGCGATGCAGACCGCCGGAGAGCGCTGCGACAAGCTGGTCAAGGCGGCGCAGGAACAGCTGCGCGACGCCGAGGAGAAGGCCGCCCAGGTCGTGAGCGAAGCCGACAACGAGGCGAGCAACGTCCGTGTCGCCGCGGTGAAGAAGGCCGAGGGGCTGCTGAAGGACGCCGAGCAGCGGAAGACCGACATCCTGCGGGAGGCCGACCGGACCCGCGCCGAAGCGGAAGCGGAAGCGGAACGCACGGTCGAGTCCGGGCAGCGCGAACTGGAGGTGCTGGAACGCCGTCAGGAGAACATCAACGCCGAGATCTCCCGTGTGCAGGATGTGCTGGAGGCGCTGGAGTCCTTCGAAACTCCCGGTTCCGGCGGCGGCATGGAGGGAGGCAGCGGCAAGAAGGGCAGTGCCGACACAGGATCAACCAATGGCGTTGCCGCGGGCGTTGGCGCAGGTACGACCAGGTCCGGTGGCAAGGATTCCGCGAGCTAGCCACTCGAACGAGCGCACATTCTCCAGATCAAACCGGCAATGGCTCGATGACACGCCGTCTTGGCCCCTAGGATTCCCCCTATCACTCCCCCGTCTGATAACCCGTCTGACTCGACAGGAACCCCATGAGCGACACTTCCTCCCCCTTCGGCTTCGAGCTCGTGCGGCGTGGCTACGACCGCGGGCAGGTGGACGACCGCATCACGAAGCTCGTCGCCGACCGTGACAGCGCACTGTCCCGCATCACCTCTCTGGAAAAGCGCATCGAGGAGCTGCACCTCGAAACGCAGAACGCCCAGGCCCAGGTCAATGACTCCGAGCCGTCCTACGCGGGGCTGGGTGCACGGGTCGAGAAGATCCTCCGCCTCGCCGAGGAGGAGGCCAAGGACCTGCGCGACGAGGCCCGTAAGGCCGCCGACCAGCACCGCGAACTCGCCGAAGGCGCGGCGCAGCAGGTGCGCAACGACGCCGAGGCGTTCGCGGCCGACCGCAAGGCCAAGGCCGAGGACGAGGGCTCACGCATCGTCGAGAAGGCCAAGGGCGAAGCCACCGTGCTGCGTACGGAGGCGGAGAAGGACGCGCAGTCCAAGCGTGAGGAAGCCGACTCCCTCTTCGAGGACACCCGCGCCAAGGCCGCCCAGGCCGCCGCGGACTTCGAGACCAACCTCGCCAAGCGGCGCGAGCAGTCCGAGCGTGACCTCGCCTCCCGGCAGGCGAAGGCTGAGAAGCGCCTGGCGGAGATCGAGCACCGTGCCGAGCAGCTGCGTCTCGAGGCCGAGAAGCTGCGTACGGACGCGGAGCGCCGTGCCCGTCAGACGGTGGAGACGGCCCAGCGCCAGGCCGAGGACATCGTGGCCGACGCCAACGCGAAGGCCGACCGTGTCCGCAGCGAGTCGGAGCGCGAGCTGGCTGCCCTCACCAACCGCCGCGACAGCATCAACGCGCAGCTGACCAACGTCCGCGAGATGCTGGCCACCCTCACGGGTGCCGCTGTCGCGGCCGCGGGCGGCGGCGAGGAGGGGGAGTCCGAGGAAGACTCCGCCACGCGCAGCGTTCCCGCCCAGCAGTCCCGCTGACGCACGA
>Ga0299913_10005654_pt1 | contig 10716 bp, 7 predicted proteins | sample RVTome_9_FD_201360 | JGI IMG/M metagenome (GOLD analysis project Ga0299913, IMG submission 201360) | Soil microbial communities from uranium-contaminated site in the Upper Colorado River Basin, Wyoming, United States - RVT155D38 (version 2) ... | reverse complement strand
GGTGACCAGCTCCGGGGCGATCACCGTGCGGGAGACCTCGTCGATGCGCTCCGTGATCGCCTCGAGGTCGATCACCCGGGCGTAGAACAGTCGGTAGAGCTCGGGGTGGATGGCCTCCTCGAGCTCGACGAGCGAGTCGAGCAGCGGGGGGACCACGACGTCGCGGACGCTGCGGTTGAACACCTCGGCGTGCTGCGGCAGCCGGTCGGGCTGCAGGAAGGTCTCGGACTCGGCCACCTCGTTGTGCGCCGGCACGAGGTAGCCCGCCTCCGCCACCTCGGCCACGGAATCCGCAGAGATCGCGTGCACGACGAAGTCCGCCGCGGCCGAGACGCTCTCCGGGTCGCTGGAGAGGCAGATCCCCGACACGTCACCGACCGTGGTGCCGGTCTCCAGCCGCGGCATCGGCATCACGTCGAACGACAGGCTCGGCGTGTCACGCAGCTCGGGGACGAGCGTGCGGAAGCCCGCGATCATGCCCAGGCGGCCGGCCTTGAACCGCTCGAGCGCGGAGCTGCGGCGCAGCTGCGCCGGGGAAGGGGAGATCCGGTTGCGGCGCAGCAGCTGGAGCGTTCTTTCCAGCGCCGCCCGGGAACCCTCCTCCGACAGCCGCAGCGTGGTGGGGTCGCGGTTGTCGTCGTACATCTCGCCGCCACCCGAGAGCACGAACGGGGTGATCCCGAGCAGGGACGGCTCGATGTGGGCGCCCTTGATCCCCCGGCGGCTGGCGAACTGCGCGGCCGCGGCGAACTGGTCGAACGACCACGAGGCATGGTTGGAGGGGACGGGGAGCTCACGCTCGGCCATCGTCTCGAAGTCGATCAGGTCGGTGTTGTAGTAGATGACCATCGGGGAGGCACCGTGGGGCATGCACTGCAGCCGGCCGTCCAGGGCGAAGGCGAGCTGGGCGTCGCGCTTGTAGAAGTCCCCGAAGTCCACGCCGCGACTGTCGAGCAGCTCGTCGATCGGCTGGTTCAGGCCGCGCTCGGCGATCTCCGCGAGGTCACGGCGCGAGGCGAGGAACACGTCGGGCCGCTCGCCCCGGCCGGAGATCGCGCGGAACGCCGCGTCGGCGTTCCTGGCGGTCGTGAGGCTGACCTCGACGGTGGGGTTGTCGTTGTTGAAGCGGTCCACCATGGACTGGTACGCCGCGACCTCCTCCTCGGGCCCGTAGGCGAGGAAGTCCAGCGCCACCGGGTCACCCGCGGGCGGGGTCGGCTCGGGGGGCGGAACCGGCGACTCCACCTGGCAGGCGGCCAGGGGCACGACCAGGCCCAGCACCAGCGCCGCCAACCATGACCGTCGGCCTCTCACTCCCGCCCCCTTCGTCGCGCCTCAGTGTCGGGACACCCTAGCGGCCCCACCCATGCAGGGGCTGTCAGAGGTCGTCGTCCAGTCGGACCCGCTCGTCGTGGCTCAGCGCGAGATGCGTGGCCTCGGCGCAGTCGACGATCGACGCCGGGCGGCTGGCGCCGGGGATCGGGACGACGTTGGGCGAACGCCCGAGCAGCCAGGCGATGCACACCTGCTGCGGGCTGACCGCGTGGTCGCGGGCCACCTCGGCGAAGGCCCGGTGCAGGCTCCCCAGCTCCGTGCCCTGCCGCATGCCGCCGAGCGGGCTCCACGGCAGGAAGGCCAGTCCCAGCTCGTCGCACAGGGCCAGCTCGGGCTCGGAGTCGCGGTAGCGAGGGGAGTACTCGTTCTGGACGCTGACCAGCGCGTCGCCGAGGATCTCGTGTGCCTCGCGGATCTGGTCCGGGTCGGCGTTGGAGATCCCGACCATCGCGACCAGCCCCTCGTCGTGGGCCTCCTTGAACGCGCCGATCGTCTCGGCGTAGGGGACCTCCGGGTCCGGCCGGTGGCTCTGGTAGAGGTCGATCCGGTCGGTGCCCAGCCTCTGCAGCGACCCGCGAACCGCCTGGCGGATCCACTCGGGGCGCCCGCAGATCGGCCACTCGGCGCCGTCCCGCTGGATGCCGCCCTTCGTGGCGACCAGCACCTCGGGACTGCCCGCCTCCCGCAGCGCCTCGGCCACCAGCTCCTCGTTGTGGCCCAGGCCGGGCCCGTCGGGCGCATAGCAGTCGGCGGTGTCGATGAACGTGACGCCTGCATCCAGGGCGGCGTGGACGGTCGCGACGGCCTCCTCCCGCGGCGGGAGCTCCCCCGTCGAGAACCTGGCCCGGGACAACGGCATCCCGCCCAGTCCGATCGCGCTGACTTCCCTGTCTCCGAGGCGACGTTTCTGCATGCTCCCGACGCTACCTGCCCGCCAGAACCGGGGCCCGAACCCCGCCCCTGCGGTTGGCCGGTGACCTACACTCGTCACGAGTGCGCCGGGCCGCGGCAGCCCCGGGTCCCAACTGAAGCCGCTTCGAGCGGCCACGCGCCGTGAGGCGCTCCCGGTCCGGCGCACTCCCTCACACAGTCAGGCCAGCTCGCCCGCCAGCTCCTGGTGGCCGCCCGCCTCCAGCTGCTCGGAGACCGCGAGCATCCGCGGCGCCTCGGGCAACCCCAGATGCGCGCGGCCGACCGCCACCACGCGCGCGAACGCCGCCGCCCGGAAGAGCACGTCGGCGAAGTCGCCGGTCGCGATGCCCCCGAGCACCTCGTCGATCATCTCCCGCAGCTGGTCCGGCCCCGGTGGGTCCGCGACCCCGGCGACGACCCGGGCGACCGGCGCCGCCGACCGGCCCGCCTCGAACTCGCCTGCGGCGGCCGTCGGGTCGGCGTACACCCACGTCCGGAGGACGTAGAGCCGCCACAGGCAGCCGGCCAGCGAGTCCGCGGGCGCCCCCGCCCACAGCTCGGCGAGCGTCTCGAGGCCCTCGGTGTCGGCGAGGTTCCGGATCCGCGCGGCCAGCCCCGGGTCGTCGTCGGTCGCCGCGCCCCGCACGAGCAGGGTCGCGGCCCGGTCCGCCGCCTCGGACACCAGCGCGGGATCGGCGCCGCCGGGCATGGACTCGAAGTACGGCGACCCGGGTGTCGCGGGACGGTGGTGCGGGCGCTGGCTCACGGCTTCACCGTACGCCCGACCGGTCAGCCGAGGGCCTTGCGGATGCGGGCGTCGCTGACGGGTTCGGCAGTGCCGAGGTGTTGGGCGAACAGGGAGACGCGGTACTCCTCCAGCAGCCAGCGGACCCGGTCCAGGTCGGCCCCGGGCGGACGCCCCGCGGGGAGCGCCGCGAGCCGGTGCAGCCACGCCTCCTGCAGGCCGGTGACCTGGTCCATGAGCTGGCGGTCCCGCCCGACCTGGCCGTCCAGCCGTTCGCGACGGTGCACGACCGCGGCGAGGTAGCGCGGCAGGTGCCGCAGGTGCGCCACGCCGGCTTCGGACACGAACCCGCGACGCACCAGCCGCGCGACCTGCCCCTGCATGTCCGTGAGCGCCGGCAGCGTGGTCAGGTCCGCGCGGCCGCTCAGCGCCCGGTCCGCCGCCCGCCACGCCCCGAGCGCCCGCAGGACATCGTCGAGCACGCTCCGGACCCGCGCCGGGAGGTCACGCTCCGCCTCCGCCCGCAGCGCGGTGTACGCCGCCTGGTCCCGCACCACGGGCCGGGCATCGACCGACTGCTGCAACACCGCGGTCACGCAGTCGTCGAGCAGCTCGGCCACGTTCGGGTACGGCGCCCCGGCGAGCACCAGCTTCTCGGCATTGCCGAGGCCCGCCAGCAGTGCGGGGGCGGGCGAGTCGATCCCCAGCGCGAGCAGCCGGCACATGCCGAGCCGGTGTCGGGCCGCGGCCTCGTCCTCGGAGCCGAACACCGCCAGCCCCACGGTCGGGCCCTCGTCGACCAGCGCGGGGAAGCCCACGACGTCGTGGCCGGCGCGCTGCCGGGTGAAGGACCGCTCGATCGTGCCGAACGCCCAGTCGGTCGCCCCCGTCACGGAGACGTCCGCCGAGGCCTCCGCGACCGCCTCGGCGAACTGGGGGCGAAGCGGCTCCTTGAGCGCCTCGAGGTCCTTGCCCCGCGCCTGCTCCCGGCCGTCCTCGTCGACCACCCGGAAGGTCGGCCGCAGGTGGGCCGGCAGTGCCGCCAAGTCCCAGGCGGTCTCCGGCACGACGACGCCCGTGCGGGCCCGCAGCCAGCGGGTGAGCGCGGGCACCAGCGGCTCCTCCCCCGCCGGCACCGCGGCCAGGAACTCCCGCGCGGTGTTGGGCGCGGGCACGAAGTTGACCCGCAGCTGCTTCGGCAGCCCCCGGATCAGCGCCGTCACCAGCTCCTCCCGCAGCCCGGGCACGATCCAGCTGAACTGGTCGGCCTCCACCCGGTTCAACGTCGCGAGCGGCACCTCGATCGTCAGTCCGTCGTCGTCGGCGCCGGGCTCGAAGTGGTAGGCCAGCGAGAACGTCAGTCCCTCCCCGCCGTGCCAGGCCTCCGGGTAGTCCTCGGCGGAGACCTCGGCCGCGGCGTCGTGCACCAGCATCGCCGGGTCGAAGGTCAACAGCTCGGGGTCGCGCTGCCGGGCTCGCTTCCACCACTGCTCGAAATGGACGCCGCTCACGACCTCCTCGCCCACCCGGGCGTCGTAGAAGTCGAACAGCGTGTGCTCGTCGACCACGATGCCCCGCCGCCGGGCACGGTGCTCGAGCTCCTCGGCCTCGGCGAGCAGCTTCTGGTTCCGCGTGTGGAACCGGTGCTGCCCCGCCTCGAGGGCCGACCACTCGCCGTACACCAGCGCGTGGCGGATGAAGAGCTCGCGCGCGACCGGCGGATCGATGGCGCCGTAGTTCACGGGCCGGTCGGCGGCCAGCGGCACGCCGTACAGGGTGACGCGTTCCCGTGCCATCACCGCGCCCCGCTTCTTCGACCAGTGCGGCTCGGAGTAGGTCCGCTTCACGAGGTGCGCACCGAGCCGCTCGGCCCAGGCCGGCTCGATCGCGGCGTTCTGGCGCGCCCACAGCCGCGAGGTCTCGACGAGCTCGCCGGCCATGAGGTACGCCGGGTTGGCGCCCTTGAGCCCGGAGCCGGGGAAGATCGCGAACCGCGCCCCGCGGGCCCCGAGGTACTCCCGTGGGCCGCGTGGCCGCTGCCCCTTCGCGGACTTGTCCCGCTCCTCGAGCACGCCGATGTGGGAGAGCAGTCCGGACAGCAGGGCCTGGTGGATGCCGTCGCCATCGGGCTCGCCCTGATCGGCGGGGCCGGCCTGTCCTAGCTCCACCCCCATCTCCTTGCAGACCTGCCGCAGCTGGGACTCGAAGTCCTGCCACTCGCGCACCCGCAGGTGGTTGAGGAACTCCCGCCGGCACATCCGGCGGAACGCGCTCGAGGACAGCTCGCGCTGCTGCCGCCTGAGGTAGCGCCAGAGGTTCAGCCAGGTCAGGAAGTCCGAGGTCTTGTCGGTGAACCGGGCGTGCTGCTGGTCGGCCTGCGCCCGCAGCTCGGCCGGGCGCTCACGGGGGTCCTGCAGCGACAGGGCGGCGGCGATCACGATCACCTCGCGCACGCAGCCGAGCCGCTCTGCCTCGAGGATCATCCGGCCCAGCCGCGGGTCGATCGGGAGCCGGGCCAGCCGGCGACCGAGCCGGGTGAGCCGCGGCCCGCGGGAGTCGGCGCCGCCCGGCGCGAGCGCCCCCAGCTCCTCCAGCAGCTGCCGGCCCGCGGAGACGTTGCGCCGGTCGGGCGGCTCCACGAACGGGAAGCGGGCCAGCTCGCCCAGCCCCAGCGAGGCCATCTGCAGCATCACCGACGCCAGGTTCGTGCGCAGGATCTCCGGGTCGGTGAACTCCGGCCGGGCGAGGTGGTCCTCCTCGCTGTAGAGCCGGATCGCGATGCCGTCCGCGACCCGTCCGCAGCGGCCCGAGCGCTGGTTGGCCGAGGCCTGGCTGATCGGCTCGATCGGCAGCCGCTGAACCTTGGTGCGGACCGAGTAGCGGGAGATCCGCGCGAGCCCCGCGTCGACGACGTACCGGATCCCGGGCACGGTCAGGGAGGTCTCGGCGACGTTCGTGGCGAGTACGACGCGGCGCGCGGCGCCCGACGGCGCGAACACCCGGTGCTGCTCGGCGGCGGAGAGCCGGGAGTAGAGCGGCAGCACCTCGAGCCCACGTCGGTCGCGCCTGTCGAGGCCGGCGTCGGCCAGCGCATCCGCGGTGTCACGGATCTCCCGCTCGCCGGGGAGGAACACGAGGATGTCGCCCGGGCCCTCGCCGGAGAGCTCCCGGACCGCGTCGACGATCGCCTCGGTCTGGTCGCGGACGACCACCTCGCCCTCCTCGTCCTTCTCCTCCGCTGCCGGGGCGGAGGGATCCTCCCGCAGCGCCACCAGCGGCCGGTAGCGGACCTCCACCGGGTAGGTCCGCCCCGACACCTCGACGATCGGCGCCGGGCGGCCCCGGCGGTCCGCGAAGTGCTCGGCGAACCGCTCCGGATCGATCGTGGCGGAGGTGATGACCACCTTCAGGTCGGGGCGCCTGGGCAGCAGGCGGTTGAGGTAGCCGAGCAGGAAGTCGATGTTGAGGCTGCGCTCGTGCGCCTCGTCGATGATGAGGGTGTCGTACTTCTCCAGCTTGCGGTCGCGCTGGAGCTCGGCGAGCAGGATGCCGTCGGTCATCAGCTTGACCCGGGAGTCGCGGCTGGTCCGGTCGGTGAAGCGGACCTGGTAGCCCACGGTCTGCCCGAGCTCGGTCCCGAGCTCCTCGGCGATCCGCTCGGCGACCGACCGGGCCGCGATGCGGCGTGGCTGGGTGTGCCCGATGAGCTTTCCCCCAGCGGCGCGGCCCTGGCCGCGGCCGAGCTCCAGGCAGATCTTCGGGAGCTGGGTGGTCTTCCCCGACCCGGTTTCGCCGGCGACGATCACGACCTGGTGGTCACGGATGGCGGCGGCGATGTCGTCGCGGCGCGCGGAGACCGGGAGCTGGGGCGGGTAGGAGATCTGCACAACGCCGGCCATTGTTCCGCACCGGTGGTGCGCCGCCCGCACCGCGCGTTCAGTGGAGCAGCTCGACCAGCCCGGGGAGGGACGAAGCGGCGGCGAGCACCAGATCGTCCTTGCTCACGCCGGCCGGGTCGCGCACCCACGAGAGCACCAGGTCCTCGACCAGCGCCGACCAGGCGTGGACCATCAGCCGGGCCGCGGGGGTGTCGGGAAGGTTCTGGCCGGCGTCCTCGAGGAAGATCCGGTCGGTGAGCGTCGTGCGGCCCGCTTCGTAGAGCTGGCGGACGGTCTCGTTGCCGCCGGCCGCACCCTTGACGAGCGAGAGGTAGCCCTCGTGGTTGGCCTCGACGTAGTCGACGTACGCGCGCACCGAGGCGAGCATCCGCTCCGCGGCGTCGTCGATCGGCGGCGGCGCGGTCTGCTCGACCAGGTCCTGCACGGCCCGCCGGATCACAGCCTCGTGGAAGTCCTGCTTGTTGCCGAAGTAGTGGTAGAGCAGCCCGCGCGAGATGCCCGCCTCCTGCGCCAGCAGGTCGATCGAGAGCTCCTCGTAGGAGCGGGTGGCCAGCAGCCGGACACCCAGGTCGAGCAGCTGCTCGCGACGATGCTCCGGGCTCATCCGGACGCGCCCGGTCACGCCCCGGGCGGCGGTCGGCTGGCTGGTCATGTGGCGCATCTTACTGAATCTGTGTCAACAGCGCTATTGACGAGTGTTCAATACCGTCCGTAGGTTTGGGTGCCATGACCACTCAGCACGTACAGCAGCTCGTCGTCGGCGCCGGCTTCGCCGGCCTGGGCGCGGCCATCAAGCTCCAGGAGTCCGGCGAGACCGACTTCCTCGTCGTGGAGAAGGGCGGGGACGTCGGCGGCACCTGGCGCGACAACACCTACCCCGGCGCGGCCTGTGACGTCCCGAGCCAGCTCTACTCCTACTCGTTCGCTCCGAACCCCGACTGGACGATGTCGTTCTCGCCCCAGCCGGAGATCCAGGCCTACATCCGCCGGGTCGCCGAGGAGTCGCGGGTGCTGGACCGGTTCCGCTTCCACACCGCGCTGGAGGAGGCTCGCTGGGACGACCAGGCGCAGCACTGGGTGGTCACCCTGAGCGACGGTACGACGGTCACGGCGACGTCGCTGATCTCCGGCGCCGGCGGACTGTCGGAGCCGAAGCTGCCCGACATCGACGGCATCGACACCTTCCAGGGCGAGATCTTCCACTCCGCCCGCTGGAACCACGACGTGGACCTGGCCGGCAAGCGGGTGGCGGTGATCGGCACCGGCGCCTCGGCGATCCAGATCGTCCCCGAGCTGCAGAAGGTCGTGGATCACCTCGACGTCTACCAGCGCACCGCGCCGTACGTCCTCCCCCGCCACGACCGGAGCTACACGCGGCTGGAGCGGCTGGCGTTCCGCCACCTCCCGCTGGTGCAGCAGGTCTACCGGACCGCGATCTACTGGGGCCGCGAGGGCTACGTGCCGGGCTTCACGCTGCAACCCAAGCTGGCCTGGCCGGCCAAGCAGATGGCGCTGGCCAACATCCGGCGCGGCATCTCCGACCCGCAGCTGCGCGAGCGGGTCACGCCCACGTTCGAGATCGGGTGCAAGCGGATCCTGATCTCCAACACCTACTACCCCGCGCTGGACTCGGCGAACGTCGACCTGGTCACCGACCCGATCGCGAAGATCACCGGCAGCGGCATCGTGACCGCGGACGGTGTGGAGCGGGAGATCGACGTACTCGTCGTCGCCACCGGCTTCCACACCACCGAGCAGCCGATCGCCGACCACATCGTCGGCCGCGAGGGCCGCACGCTGGCCGAGACCTGGCGCGAGGGAGGAATGGCCGGCTACAAGGGCACCGCGGTGCACGGCTTCCCCAACCTCTTCCAGATCGTCGGCCCCAACACCGGCCTGGGCCACTCCAGCATGGTCTTCATCATCGAGGCGCAGCTGACCTACGTGGTCGACGCGATCCGCACGATGCGGCGCGAGGGGCTGGCGTCCGTCGAGCCGCGCGCCGAGGTCCAGGCGCAGTGGAACGACGACCTGCATCGGCGCATGCAGCGGACGGTCTGGACGACCGGCGGCTGCTCCAGCTGGTACCTCGACGCCCATGGCCGCAACACCACGCTGTGGCCGCGCTCGACGTTCGCGTTCCGCGGGCTGCTCGCGTCGTTCGACGCCGACGCCTACCACCAGGAGGTCTCCGCATGAAGTCGCTCCAGGACAAGGTGGTCGTGATCACCGGTGCCGGCTCCGGCATCGGCCGGGCGCTGGCCGTCGAGGTTGGCTCCCGCGGTGCACGGGTGGCGATCTCCGACGTCAACGACGCCGGGCTGGCCGAGACGGTCGACCTGGTCAAGGCCACCGGCGCCGAGGTTCGTTCGGACCGGCTCGACGTCGCCGACCGTGACGCGTTCGTCGCGTACGCCGCCGCCGTGGCCGAGCAGTTCGGACGGGTCAACGTGGTGGTCAACAACGCCGGCGTGACGATGACCGGTGACTTCGAGGACATGACGTTCGAGGAGTTCGACTGGATCATGGGGATCAACGTCGGGGGCGTGATCACCGGCACCAAGGCGTTCCTCCCCCACCTGATCGCCTCCGGCGACGGGCACGTGGTCAACATCTCGTCGCTCTTCGGGCTGGTCAGCATGCCCGGCCAGTCGGCGTACAACGCCTCGAAGTACGCCGTCCGCGGCTTCACCGAGGCGCTGCGCGAAGAGATGCTGGTGTCGGGGCACCCGGTCGGCGTGACCTGCGTGCACCCCGGGGGGATCAAGACCGGCATCGCCCGCAACGGCCGCAAGACCGCGGGCCTGGACGCGACCGCGATCGACAAGCTGTTCGAGGAGCGGCTGGCCCGGATGTCGCCGGAGAAGGCCGCCCGGATCATCGTCCGAGGCATCCTCAAGGACCGGGCCCGCGTGCTCGTCGGCATCGACGCCCACGTGGTCCACCAGTTCGGCAAGCTCGCGGGATCCCGCTACCAGGACGTCGTCGCCGTGGTGAGCAAGCGGGTGCTCCCCTCCTGATCGGTTCACCCCTGCAAGACTGAACGGATGCAGAGCGGGAGGCCGATCGAGGTCGTCATGACCAAGTGGCGGGACCGGCCGCACTGGGAGTTCCGCGCCATCCACCTCGGCGCGGACGAGCACGGCGACTGGTTCGGCGTCCCCGCGGGCACGCCGTTCGCCCGGCCCGGCCTGGACTGGGTCGCCCCGGTCGACCAGGTCATGCTGTGCCCGAGCCCGCGCGCCGCCGTCCGGGGCTACCTCGCGACCTTCCATGCGCGCGGCGGACCGGTGACGGTGTACGTCGACATCACGACGCCGCCTGTGTGGTCCGGCGAGACACTCCGGGCGGTCGACCTCGATCTGGACGTCGTGCGCGGGAACACCGGTCGGGTCTGGGTGGACGACGAGGACGAGTTCGCCCGGCACCGGGTGGAGCTGGGCTACCCGACCAACGTCGTGCTGCACGCGACGAGGGCCTGCGAGCTGGTGCTGGCCGCGGTGACGGCCGGTCGGTCGCCGTACGACGGCACGGCTGAGGGTTGGTTGGCCCGGTTGGCCGATCCCGGCTGAACCGCAGGTTCACGACGGGTCGGCGCTTCGATGGCGACGCGCGGGACGCAGCCGGGGCGGACCCACCAGCCGGGGGCCGGACAGCCGGGACTCGAGCCGGCGCGCCTCGCGCTTGAGCGGTTGGGCTATGTACTCGCCCAGGATCACACCCGACGCCAGCGCGATCGCGATGCTGGCCGCGGTCACCATCGCCAGGATCCCGCCGGACGCGGACTGTCCTCCCTCAGTCAGCAACGAGAGTCCCCGGTAGATG
>Ga0299913_10005653_pt1 | contig 10717 bp, 11 predicted proteins | sample RVTome_9_FD_201360 | JGI IMG/M metagenome (GOLD analysis project Ga0299913, IMG submission 201360) | Soil microbial communities from uranium-contaminated site in the Upper Colorado River Basin, Wyoming, United States - RVT155D38 (version 2) ... | reverse complement strand
ACGACGCCAACAAGTTGGATCGCATGCCCGTCCGGGTAGCGACGGATTTGGGTTTCTGGGTTGCTCAGGACGGCGATTACTCCATCGAGTTCGACGTCGCTGCCCAGTTCCTCGAGGCATTCTCGACGAGCGCAGTCGGCGAAGGACTCTCCGGCTTCGAGTTTGCCACCGGGTAGGCACCAGCTCCGGTCGTCACTGCGCCGTCCCAGCAGGATCCGTCCCTCATCGTCCATGATGGCGACGCCAGCTGTCGGAACGAGCTCAGGTCGGTCTCGATACTGGGGGCTCACGTGGGTGAATCTAGGCTTGAGAGAGCACCACCATGGAAGTGCCTGACGGTTCTTTAGGGGCGGCGCCGAACTCGCACAGGGCCTGGAAGTCTTCGACCGCGTATCCCAAGAGGAAATTGGGAGCAGTTGGGAAGCTAAACGACGTGCAGGGATTGTCACTCTTCCGGCTATGCCGCGCCACCATCTCGGAGCATTGGGTTCTGATCCGAGGCGGTGATCCAGAACGTGGCTCGGGGGTGGACCGCAGCGAGCGTGTGTCGCTCGACTAGCACTGGCTCCTCCTGTTCAGGATCTTGCTCCGCGGGTAGGACTCGAACCTACAACCAATGGATTAACAGTCCACTGCTCTGCCAATTGAGCTACCGCGGAAGGTGTGCCGGTTGGCGAAGTCTCAGGTTACCAACGCGACCCTCGTACTCCCACTCACCCGTTGTGCGTGCACAAGGTCTCGGAAACCACGACCTCTTGCTATAGCAACGCTGTTGACTCAGGCGTCTTCGAGGAAACCCTGGAGACGGCCCGACTTGTCTGGGTGACGCAATTTGGCGAGGGCCTTGGTCTCCAACTGGCGGATGCGCTCTCTGGTCACGTTGAAATGGACTCCCACCTCCTCCAGTGTCCTTGGCTTGCCGTCAGCGAGACCGAACCGCATTACGAGTACCTGACGTTCCCGCTCACTGAGCCCTTCGAGCGCTGCCGCCAGTTGGGACTGCAGTGAGGTGAACGTGGCGACATCGGCGGGCATGTCGGAGTCGACATCTTCGACCAGGTCCCCGAGCGTCCCGTCCTCATCCTCGCCGACCGGGGTCTCCAGCGACACTGTGTCCTGTGCGATGCGACGCAGCTCGGCAACCCGTTCCACTGGAAGATCCAACTCACCTGCGAGCTCTTCGATGGTCGGGGCCTGGCCACGCAGTTGTGTCATCTCACGCTGCATGCGGGTCAGTTTGTTGACGGCGTCCAGGACGTGGATCGGCATGCGGATGGTGCGCCCCTGGTCTGCGATCGCCCGCGAGATCGACTGGCGGATCCACCAGGTGGCATACGTGGAGAACTTGAAGCCCCGGCGATAGTCGAATCTCTCAACGGCACGCATCAATCCCACGTTGCCCTCCTGGATCAGGTCCAGGAGGGCCATGCCCCGCCCGACGTATCGTCGGGCCAGCGAAACCACCAGACGGAGATTGGAGTTGACCAACTGATCGTGTGCGGATTTGCCGACATGGATCTGATGCTGGAGCAAGGCCCGGTCTTCGGGAGTCAGCGGCTCGTCGCCCTCCAGCCGCTCCCTCGACTTCTGACCGGCTTCGATCTGCATAGATAGCTCGACCTCTTGCTGGGCGGTGAGTAACGGATATCGGCCCAAATCGTTGAGATACAGGCGGACCGGATCGGATACTGAGATCTGGGAGACCTCGATGTTCTCCTCAACGACACCGGGACCCTCCTCCATGAGTTTGATGCCTTTGATGCGAATCTCGTCCGCAACCCGCTCAAACGCCTCGCCGGGCGCCTCGATGTCCTCGAGCTCCTGTTGCACCTCGGCCATGGTCAAAAAACCTCGGTGGTTGCCCCGTTTGACCAGGGCGGCCGTGACAATGGCTAGTGACTGTTCTGTCATTCTCCCGAGGAGCGTTTCTCCTTCTGTAAAGCTATCAAGCGCCGGAAGTAATCGGAATGGGTCTGTGTCCCCTCTTCGGTTCCGGCGAGCTTCCTCTCGAGCTCGGTGATCTCGGCGTCGATGCGCCGCATCCGCACCCTTTCCTTCATGTCAGCCCAATCGGGCAGAGGGCGGGAGTCCAGGGCCAGACCGCGCACGATCCCTTGCAGGGCAGCGTCTTCGATGGTGGAAAGGTCAAGTGGTGTTCCGGGAGCAGCATCGGCGAGCTGGCCTTCAACCGATAGGAATGCCAGCCGGAGACGCTCATCGCTGAAGTCGGATGCGGATATTTTCAGGCCGGGTGGGTTGCCCAGTACAACCCGGAGGAGCTCCGATTCGGCACGATCGAGAGGCAGCTCGAGGGTCTGGTCGGTTTTCCGCCGTGAGCGTTGACCGCGACCCATTGCGGACTCGACTTCTGCCAACTCGATACCGATCAGCCGGGCAACGAACCGTTGGTACTCGCGAATGGCGATCGGATCGTCCACACGTCTCAACTGGGCGACGGCGGCGTGCAGCGCCCGGGCCCGACCCTCGGGGCCACTCAGGTCATGACGGGCCACCTCACTCTCGATGCGGTGCTCGAGAAGTGGCCGCGCCGCATCCACTGCTTTGGCCAACTCGTCGCCTCGTCCTTCTTGGTAGAGGTCGGCAGGGTCGAGACCATCGGGCATAACCGCGACCCGAAGGTCTAGGTCGAGCCGGAAGGGCGACTCTAGTTCGTCGCTGCGCAACGCCGCCTTGGACCCCGCCTCGTCGGAGTCGAAGGCAAGGACGATGCGCTCGGTGAAACGGCGAAGCAAATCGAAGTGATCATCACCGAGGGCTGTCCCACAGGTCGCCACCGCCGTGGCGACTCCAGCCTGCTGCATTGCGATGACGTCGGTATATCCCTCGACGATCACAGCCGGGTGCTCGTCGTCAATCGCGTGGCGGGCTCGGTCGAGCCCGAACAAAACGCTCGACTTGTGATAGACGATGGATTCTGCGGAGTTCACGTACTTGGCGTCGGGATTGTTGGTCTGCGCCCGGTCGACGTCGTCCAGTTTCCGGGCACCGAACCCGATTGGATCGCCCCGCAGGTCGTAGATGGGAAACATCAGGCGTCCCCGGAACACGTCATACGTGCCGTGCCGGCCCTTGCGGCCGAGTCCGGCGTCTGTGAGAGCCCGGTCGTCGACGCCGCCTGTCCGGAGGATCTTGGAGAGAGTGTCCCAGTCCACTCCGGCGAAACCCAGCTTCCAATCGTCGATGAGTTCCACTTCGTAGCCCCTGCTCCGCAGATAGGAGCGTGCCGGCCCGGCGTCAGGCGCTTTCTTGAGACGTTCGTGATAGATGTCTACTGCACGACGCAGCGCTTCGATGGCACCGGCACGACGACCCCGTTGACGGGCATCGACGGGATCGCGGACAAGGATGATCCCCGCCTTGGTGGCAAGGATGTCGAGGGCTTCTCCGAAGTCCACGCCCCTGGTCTCCTTGACGAATTCGAAAATGTCACCGCCCTTCCCACAACCAAAGCAGTGGTAGAGGCCTCGCGCTCGATCGACGGACATCGACGGGGTTTTCTCCTGATGAAACGGACAGACCGCCATATAGGTCCTGCCTGTCTTCTTCACCTGGGTCACCTCGGAGATGAGCTCGACGATGTCCGTGGCTTCCCGGACCCGATCGATATCTCCACGCTCAGCCATATAGGTCGATCATAAGGAGCATTCACACTGGCCGGAGAGGCTCATTCCTTCGAGACCCTCAGCCCACCACCCCTCGAGTCGAGGATGACCACGACCTCCATGGGGCGGTCCCGATCGGGCGCTCGCCGTGACCTAAACCAGCCGGCTCGTGAGATAGTCGGCGATCCACTCCATGGAGACCCGGTCCTGGATCATCGAGTCACGGTCTCGGATGGTGGCAGCACCATCCTCCAGTGAATCGAAGTCGACGGTCACGCAGTACGGGGTGCCGATCTCATCCTGTCGTCGGTAACGACGGCCGATCGATTGGGTGATGTCGAGCTCGACCATCCATCGCTTGCGTAGCTCCTCGGCCAGCTTCTCAGCGGGCTCGATGAGCTCGGTCTTCTTGGAAAGTGGCAGCACCGCGACCTTGTAGGGAGCGAGACGATGGTGCAGCTTCAGCACCGTCCGGGTCTCGCCCTCGACCTCTTCGGTGTCGTAGGCGTCGATGAGAAAGGCAAATGTCATCCGGGTCGCCCCGGCGGCGGGTTCGATCACGTATGGGAAGAAGCGCTCGTTGGCGTCCTGGTCGAAGTAGGACAGGTCCTCGCCCGAATGCTCGCTGTGCTGCCGCAGGTCGAAGTCGGTCCGATTGGCAATCCCTTCGAGCTCGTCCCAGCCCCAAGGAAACCGGTATTCGACATCGGCTGTGCCGGCTGAATAGTGGCTGAGCTCGTCGGCGTCGTGGTCGCGAAGTCGAAGGTTGTCTCGAGTCATTCCCAAGTCCACATACCACTGCATTCTCTGCTCGAGCCAGTACTGGAACCACTCGTCGGCCTCCTCCGGCCGACAGAAGAACTCCATCTCCATTTGCTCGAATTCGCGGGTTCGAAAAACGAACTGCCCGGGAGTGATCTCATTGCGGAAGCTCTTGCCGATCTGAGCGACACCAAACGGGAGTTTGAGACGTTGAGTCCGCCGCACATTCTCGTAGTTGGTGAATATCCCTTGTGCAGTCTCCGGTCGCAGATAGACCAGGTTTTCTTCGGATTCGACCGGACCCATGTGGGTGCGGAACATGAGATTGAAGTCACGGGGGTCGGTGAGCTGGCCGGTCGTCCCGCATGTCGGGCACGTGTCCTGATCTTCTAGCTTGTCGAGCCGATGCCGCGCATTGCAGTTGCGACACTCCACCATGGGATCGGTGAACACTTCCTCGTGACCCGACGCCTGCCATACCTGACGCGCCTGAATGATGGCCGAGTCGATTCCCACGATGTCCGCTCGCTCCTGGACCATTGCGCGCCACCACGCATCCTTGACGTTTCGGAGCAACTCCACACCGAGGGGGCCGTAGTCATAGGCGGAACGCAGTCCTCCGTATATCTCGGACGCCTGAAAGGCGAATCCACGCTTCTTGGCGAGATTGGAAATAGTCTCGAGGGTGATTTTTGTCATCGGATTGTGGAACGGTGGCCCAGATCAGCCGGTTAGTCAATCTGATTCTTCGACGTGATCTTCTGCGGATCCGAACCTGCGCTCCCGTGCCTGAAATTCCACCACGGCATCGACGAGCGCATGGCGGTCGAAATCTGGCCAGAGGATTCCGGGGAAGTAGAACTCGGCATATGCGGACTGCCAGAGCAAGAAGTTGGACAGCCGATGTTCCCCGGAAGATCTGATGATGAGGTCGACGTCGGGCATGTCCCCGATATACATGGCCCGCGAAAATGACTCTTCGTCGATCGCCTCAGGATCGCCCTTCCTCGCCAGTCTCCTTGCAGCGTCGACGATTTCACGTCTGCTCCCGTAGTTGAAGGCAAAAACCAGATTGAGCTCACCATTGTGTTTGGTCTTCGCCTCAGCCTCCGCCATGTGCCGTCGATTGCGATCGGGGATTCGTGGGTCTTCCATGTCGCCCGCGAACATCATGCGGACACCCTGGGCATGCAGGTCGTCGCGACGTCTCACCAGCAGGTCCTCGTTGAACCACATCAGGAATTCGACCTCGTCGTCCGATCTCGCCCAATTCTCGGTGGAGAACGTGAAGGCGGTGACCCATTTGATCCCCATCTCGAGCGCCCCTTCAACCGTGTCGAAGAGTGCCTCTTCTCCCGCCAGATGCCCCGCCGTGCGAGGCAGGCCACGTTGATTCGCCCATCTGCCGTTGCCATCGAGAATCAGGCCGATGTGGACCGGGATCCGTGCGGAGTCGACACGGCTGAGATCCAATGTCATTCCATGACCGCCAGCGAACTCAGCTTGCGGTCGAGGTGATACTCGACGAAGCGACGGGCGATCCCCATCGCCTCACCGGACAACCCCACATCCACCGGCGGCAAGGCCATGAACTCGGACCCGGCGAGAGCTGCCAGATATTCGGTGATTCCGTCTCGCAACTTCACAGTCCCTTCGACCCGGCATCGATCACAGATCGAGCCACCACCACCGAACGAGAACCGATGGAGGTCGTGGGCCCTCCCACAGCTTGCACATCTCAGGAGTGATGGCGCCACGCCGACCACTTCGGCCAATTTGAGGAGGAACGAGGTGATCAAGTCAGGGCTCCGTTCCCCCGCTTCCAGGGATTTCAGCCCTCGTTGCAACAGCAGGAACAACCGGATGGCGGGTTCGTCTTCCTGAGCGACGGCATCGGCGGCCTCAACCATGGTTCCCGCCGTGACCACGGCATCGAGGTCGGAGCGGAGCTTCGGGAACGGCTCGAGCACTGCAACCTGGGTGATGGTGTCGAGATTGCGTCCCTCGTAGAGAACCAGGTCGACATGGGTGAAGGGCTCGAGGCGGCCACCAAATCGGCTCTTTGTCTTGCGCACGCCTTTGGCGACGGTCCGAATCTTGCCGTTGTTGGGGCTGAGCAGCACGACGACACGGTCGGCCTCTCCGAACGGGTAGCCCCGCAAGACAATGCCTTGATCGTGTCGCAGCGCCATGGTTGGACAGGGTATCGGCGTCGATCACTACGGTTGGTATATGCCACTGCTAGCCGACGATGAGGTACAGGCCTTCGTGGACGACCATCCCGACTGGGTCCTGGCCGGCAATGAGATCACGCGGACCTTCGAGTTCTCCGACTTCAACGAGTCGATCGGGTTTGTCACCCGGGTGGCCATGGAAGCCGAGAAGGCCAACCACCATCCGGACATCGACATCCGCTGGAACAAGGTAATACTGACACTCAGCACCCACTCGGACGGTGGTCTCACCGAAATGGACACGGCGCTCGCAGCAACTGCCGACGGGTTGGCCTAGCGAGGCTGTTCTTTCCTCAGGTAGTACGACCCGGATATGGGTCTGTCCGCCTCGAGAAAATCTCGAGGCGGACAGACCCATCCCTTCTCGAGGTAGTGGGACCCGTATACGGGTCCCACTACCTGAGGAAAGCGACGTCAGCGAAACCGGGGTGGACGCTTCTCCTTGACAGCGGCGAGACCCTCGGCGACGTCGGGGCCGGTGAAGCCGAGAAACTCGTATGCCACCGAGGCGTCGAAGATGGGATAGACCAGGCGCAGCCAATGGTTGAGGCTGTGTTTGGTCCATCCCAGCGCCTCCGCAGGGCCCCGGGCCAGCTGAGCCGCCAGCTCCCGGGTGTAGGAGTCGAGGGAGTCGTCGTCGACCACTTTGGCGACCAGGCCGATCCGCTCGGCCTCCTCGCCGTCGAGCGGCTCGTTGGTCATCAGGTAATACTTGGCCTTCGCCATCCCAATCAGAAGAGGCCAGATCACCGCGGCATGATCGCCGGCGGCGACACCGATGCTGGTGTGTCCATCGATGATGCGGGCGGCCCTTCCCGCGACCGGAATGTCGGCTAGCAAGGCAGCAGCCAGGCCGGCTCCCACAGCCGGACCGTTGATCGCCGACACAATGGGTTTGGAGCATTCGATGATATTCCTCACCAGCTCCCTGGCCTCCTTGAGCACTCTGCGGTGTGTCGCCTGATCGGCAACTACGTGGTCGATCATGTCATAGGAGCCGCCTGCGGAGAATGCCCGCCCCTTGGAGCGGAGAAGTACCGCACGGACCCCGTCGTCACGATCGATCTCGGGCCAAATGTCCACGAGCTCGGTGTGTCCTCGCTCAGAGACTGCATTCAGCCGATCGGGATCACCGAGCGTCACCAGGAGGACACCATCTGCGTCCAACTCCAATTGCAGATACTCGTATCGACTGGTCTCCATGGCCTGAACCTAGAGGTCCTCGAAGCCGAGACGGTCCAATAGCTGAGGAGTCCTCTGCCAGTCCTTTTCCACTTCAACGTGGAGGATGAGGTTGACCCGGTCGCCAAGGATCGACTCCAGCTCATGACGCGCCTCCGTGCCGGCAGTCTTGAGCAACGACCCACCCTGACCGATCACGATGCCCTTTTGACTCTTCCGCTCGACGATGAGGTCGGCGGCGATGTCGATGAGCCCGTCGTCACGCTGAGCGATGTCGTCGATTCGGACCACCAGTGCGTGAGGAAGCTCGTCGCGGAGTCGGTCGAGGAATTTCTCCCTGATGATCTCGGCGATGACCAGCGATTCGGGTTGATCGGTGACCATGTCGTCCGGGTAATAGCGGGGCCCCTCCGGAAGATCCTCTACGACCTGGCGAACCATCTCGCCGACCCCATCGCCGGTTTGAGCCGAAATCGGGAAGTAGTGCTGAAATGGCCACTCCGCAGCCTCGATGAGTTGGGAAACCGTGGCCTGACGGCTGGCGGCATCGATCTTGTTGACCGCAATTACGACATCAGTCCCACTGTCGACGAGACGTTCCGCAATCAAACGGTCACCAGGCCCGATCGCCATGGTGGCGTCGATGACGAAAATGACCCCATCAGAGTCGGCCAGAGTCAGGTAGACGAGAGAGTTGAGGCGGTTGCCCAATTCGGTTCGGGGTTTGTGCAGACCCGGGGTGTCGACGAGAACGATCTGGAATCCTTCGCCGTTGACCACGCCCCGGATTGCGTTTCGGGTGGTTTGGGGCCGGCTGGAAGTTATAGCCACCTTGGTGCCAACCATCTGATTGACGAGAGTCGACTTGCCGACGTTGGGTCTCCCCACGACAGCGACAAACCCCGACTTCACACCGACTCTGCCTGCTCCGTGACGGTGACTACTACCTCTGACACCCTGCGACCCTGCATGCGCTTGACGGCGAGAGCCAAGTTCTCGAAGAGGAATTCCTCACCTTCTTCCGGAACCCGCTCCGCCAAACCGAGTATGAGCCCACCGACGGTGTCGCCTTCATAGTCGTCGGGAGGTTCAACCCCGGTGACTTTGCACAGAACGTCGACGGCGAGGCGAGCGTCGACCCACCATCCGTCGCCTTGGGCCACTATGAGCGCTTCCTCGGGGTCGGTTTCGTCGGCGATCTCCCCGACCAGTTCCTCCAGAAGGTCTTCGATGGTGACCAGGCCAACCACATCCCCGTATTCGTCGACGACGATGACCTGGTGGGTGTGACTCTCCTGCAGCTCAGCCAGCAAGGAAGCGGCCAGCTTCGTCTCCGGTACGAACTCAACAGGCCGCATGATTTCCCCGACCTTCTCAGGCTGATCACCGTCTGCTGTGAGCATGCGGAGCAAGTCTTTGACGATGACCATGCCCACCACGTCCCCATTGGATGTGACAGGAAGCCGGGAGTAGCCCTCCGTCGTCGAAAGCTCGATCAGTTGCTGAATCGACCCGTCGATCGGGATGGTGATCATGTCAGGACGTGGAGTCATGATCTCCCTGACGATCGTCTCCCCGAATTCGAGGACGGAGTCGATTAGCTCTCTCTCGTGCTCCTCGGCATCGTCCTCGACCTGGTCGTCGTCTTCTTCCACACCGTTTTCTACTTCAGGAAGAAGCTCATTGGCCCACCCGCCGAGACGGACCGACCAATCGAGGATCCGATGAGATCGATATGCGAGCCTCTCCGGTTTGTGCCGCCCGACTCGACGTGGAATCAAATCGCCGAGGAGAAACGCCACCAAACCGAGCGCCAACGCGATCAACAGGGAGACCCCGACGGGGTTCTCCCGGGCCAGGATGGCCGTGCCCACTACCGACCCGGCCACCAGCAAGGCCGAAGCGACCACCCCGACTGCCGGTGTGATTTGTTCTCGCTGGTCCAACAGCTCTGCCACTGTGCCGGCACCCTTGACCTCGTCGGAGGCGTCTCTGAGCGCATCTGCCCTGGGGATTCTGGTGATCGCGGTCCCTGCGGCCCGCAGCCACGCGGCAAGGAGGACCACCAACACAGCAGCGACGATCGCCACCACCGTCATCGCCGACTCCTTCCGGCCGAAGCCAACAGTTCTCTCTCCCGCGCCTCCATCCGCTCCGCGTCGTCATCTTCCACGTGGTCGTACCCGAGCAAATGGAGAATCCCGTGTGTCACCATTAGAGCCATTTCATCGTCGAACCCAACTCCGTTGCTCTCGGCTTGCCGGCGTACATACCCGGGGGCGATGATCACGTCACCCAACATCAGCGGCGGGCCTTGTGGATCGGTTTCGGGTACGACACCTGGCAGCAGATCCTCGACGGGGAAGGCCAGGACATCCGTGGGCCCGCTGCGGTCGAGAAATCTCTCGTTGTAGGCAGACATCTCGGGCTCGCTGATGAAGATGAGAGTCACCTCGACCTCGTCTGAATACCCCTCCTCACGAAGCACCAGCTGGGCAAGGAAATGGAGATCGCTGAGACCGACTTGGTCGGTCTGTTCGTCGGCGAGAAAAATCACGGGGCGTGGTGCCCCTTCGTACTAGAGGACGGGTCGTCCATCAACTACCGGGAAAATTCGGATAGGCGATTCTCTGATGGTAATGGCCGATGAGGGACTCGAGAAAGGCCTTTCGGATTTTGGAGATCTCGCCCAGGGTCAGCGGCGACTCGGATAGCTGGCCATCTTCCATCTTCTCGTTCATCACCCGATCGACCACCTTCTCGATGGCATCGGGCGTCGGCTCATCAGATTGGAAGACGGCCCGGCAAGCAGCCTCCAGAGAGTCGGCCAGCATGAGGATCCCCGATTCCGGGGTCCTCGGCTTGTGCCCGATGTGGCGGAAGTCGTCGATGTCGACGTCGTCACCGTGGATCTGT
>Ga0299913_10005652_pt1 | contig 10718 bp, 10 predicted proteins | sample RVTome_9_FD_201360 | JGI IMG/M metagenome (GOLD analysis project Ga0299913, IMG submission 201360) | Soil microbial communities from uranium-contaminated site in the Upper Colorado River Basin, Wyoming, United States - RVT155D38 (version 2) ... | reverse complement strand
GGTCGCTCTGCTGGCATCACCCCTTATTGCCATGGCAGGGGCTGCAACTGCTCAGGGCCAGCAGTCGGTCTCCCAGGAACAGGAGTCCGAGAGAATGACAGCGCAACAGGCCATCGAAGACTGGCCGGAAACCTCCAGTAAAGTTGCCGGAAAAATGATAGAGGCATACGGTGAGCCGGACGGCGTTACTGAAAGCATGTTGATCTGGCATGACAATGGCCCGTGGGTGCGGACAATTGTTCATAAGGAGGAGATAGACCACAACTTCCCCGTACCGCATAAGGACGTGCTGGAGCAGTTCGTAAGTTATGAAGTGCCGGAGGAGAAATTCTCGGACCTTGCCAAATACGATGGCAGCGTCGTCGCGTATCGCACCAACGGGGAGATGTCGGCGCGGTGCGACAAGGAGGGCGCCAATTTTCTGGCCCTGAACCTGGCACACGACATCATCGAAGGCGAACGTAGCGTCGAAGACGCGCGGGCCTTTTATGCGCAAACGATGCAGAAGGTGATGCAAGGGGAGAATCCGGAATACGTCCAGGGTCTGGGATTCGAAGTGCAGGCGGCGAGCGCAACCGCCGATCCCGACGAAGAGTTCGATGCATCCCAGCAGGTGGCTTCGTCGACTGGTCAAACTGAACAGAGCACCGCGTCTGGCCAGAATGAACAGAGCGTCGCCTCGATGGCCCCTGAAGAGCTGACCGGCAAGGATGTGCTTTCGGCCGACGGAGAGGTTGTAGGAACAATCAACGACGTCGGGTACAGCGAGCAGCATGGCGAACAAGCAGCCCGTGTTGAGGTGGGCGGGGTTCTCGGAATCGGCCAGCGGGAGGTCGAGCTGCCGCTTTCGCGCCTGTCAACTACGGCCGAAGGTGATCTTCAGACGACGATGAGCGACGAGGAACTCGAAGCCCTGCCGGAAGCAGGCGAAGAGATCGCAGAGTAAGTGGACAATTACTTGTAGTATCAGAAAGCGGCGGGGCCTACGGACGATGGCAGGTCCGCAGTGCCCCGCCGCAGCCATGCCGGACGGTCCGACCTGCTGTCGCCAAAGCGGCGACGACGAACGGGCGACCGTCACGAGGCGACCGGCGCTCCAAACCGGATGCGGTTGAAATAAATCACGCGCTTGCACGGTCTGTTGAGGATATCCTGATGTCCTGATCCTCAATTCCGGAGTACGTTTTGCGCCGTAGCCTTGCCCGGTTGTTGCTGGCGCTCGCTATTGCGGCCGCAATAGCGAGCTTTTTTATATTCGATCTGCAGCAGTACGTCTCGCTGTCGGAGCTCAAGTCGCGACGCGATGCCCTGGCCTCGTACGCCGACGCCCGTCCAGTCCTGACCATCGGCGGCTACTTTGCCGTCTACATTGCGGTGGCCGCGCTCTCTCTGCCGGGGGCCGCCGTCATGACGATAGCTGGCGGCGCTATCTTCGGCCTGTTCACGGGTTCCCTGGTCGTCTCGTTCGCCAGCAGCATCGGCGCGACGCTCGCTTTTCTCGCGGCCCGGTTTCTTTTCCGTGACAGCGTGCAGCGCCGGTTCAAGGAGCGGCTGCAGCGGCTCAACGAAGGCGTCGCCCGCGATGGCGCTTTTTATCTCCTGAGTCTGCGGCTGGTACCGGTGTTTCCGTTCTTTGTCATCAACGTGGCTGCTGCTTTGACACCGCTCAGGACATGGACGTTTTACTGGGTCAGCCAGCTGGGCATGCTTCCGGCAACCGTCGTTTACGTGAATGCGGGGACCCAGCTCGCCCAGGTGTCCTCGGCCGGGGAAATTCTGTCACCGTCATTGCTCGGCGCATTTGCGCTGCTTGCGCTGTTGCCGCTTCTGGCGCGCGGGGCGATCAACTGGATCAAAGCGCGCCGCGTGCGACTGCGTTTCGAGAGGCCATCCCGGTTCGATTACAACCTGATTGTCATCGGCGGAGGCTCGGCCGGGCTCGTTACGTCGTACATTGCGGCGGCCGTGCGCGCAAAAGTGGCGCTTATCGAGCGGGACAAAATGGGCGGCGAATGCCTCAATACCGGCTGCGTTCCGAGCAAAACACTGATCCGCAGCGCGCGCTTGCTCGCGGACGCCCGCGACAGCTCCCGCTTCGGCATTCGCAGTCTGCGCGCCGAGTACGACTTCAAGGATCTCATGGCACGAGTCAGAGACGTTATCGCCACAATTGCGCCGCACGACTCTCGAGAGCGCTACCGGGAACTCGGCGTAGACTGCATTGCCGGGGAGGCCCGTGTTGTGTCGCCCTGGGAAGTGGAGGTCGACGGGCGGCGTTTGAGCGCCCGGGCACTGGTCATTGCCACCGGCTCTCGTCCCATCGTGCCGAAACTGCCTGGGCTGGACGCGATCGACTACGTGACAACCGACAACCTCTGGTCGCTCGACACACAACCGAAAGAGCTGGTCATCCTTGGCGGAGGGCCCATAGGGTGCGAGCTGGCGCAGGCTTTCCGCCGCATTGGCAGCAACGTGACGGTGGTGGAAATGGCGCCACAGTTGCTGGGACGAGAAGATACGGATGCGGCGGCGCAAGTTACAAAAGCGCTGAGCGAAACCGACGCAGTCCGCGTGGCGACTTCGTGCAAAGCTGTACGCTGCGAAGGCAACGGGAGCGACGGCGTATTGATCTGCGAACAGGAGGGCAGGGAAGTGGGATTCGAGTTCGACCGGCTGCTTCTGGCTCTCGGACGGAGCCCCAACGTGGACAGCACGGACCTGAAGGAACTCGGAGTTGCGCTATCGGAGAAGGGGAACATCGTCACGGATCCGTTTCTTCGGACTAATTTTCCCAGCATTTCAGTCTGCGGCGACGTTGCGGGGGCTTACCAGTTTACTCACGTGGCTTCCCATCAGGCATGGTACGCGGCGGTCAACTCGCTGTTGCGGCCGTTCTGGTCGTTCCGCGCCGACTACAGCGTCATTCCATGGTGTACATTTACAGATCCGGAAGTCGCGCGTGTCGGCTTGTCCGAAGCGGAAGCGAAGGAGCAGGGTATCGATGTGGAGGTAACGAGGTACGATATCGGGGAACTGGACCGAGCGATCACCGACGGCGAGGCACATGGCTTCGTGAAAGTACTGACTTCGCCGGGTTCCGACAAGATACGAGGCGCCACCGTCGTCGGTAGCCACGCCGGCGAGTTGATCGCCGAGTTCGTGCTGGCAATGAAGCACGGTCTTGGCCTCAACAAGCTGCTCGGCACGATCCACGTCTATCCGACCATGATGGAAGCCAACAGGCACACCGCCGGCGCATGGAAACGTGCTCATGCTCCGGAAAAACTTTTGCGGTGGCTGGGACGTTATTTCCAGCGGCGCCTCGGACGCCGCCGTACGGGCGCCGGCGCCGATGCGTGACGGGGGCGCGCAACATGAATATCTCGGATTGGCTCATCGATCATGAGGCACAGGCGCGTCTGTTCGCCTTCCTGGTGAGTTTCGCCCTGTTGCTGGTCTTGCAGCGGCTCTGGCCGCGGCGCAAAGTTGATGGTGGCTGGCGTCGCAGTGCGACAAATACAGCGCTGGTGATCATCGATACCGCCGTGCTACGTCTGGCGTTCCCGTTGCTGGCTTTCGACCTGTCGATTCGCCTGGCTGACAGGGAGGTCGGTTTGCTACAGGCTCTTCCCGACTTTCCTGCGATCGTGCTCGGAGTACTGATTCTGGACGTGGCCATCTATTGGCAGCATCGCCTGCATCACGCGATTCCCATTCTCTGGCGCCTGCACCGCGTCCATCACGCGGACAGAGGCTTTGATGTCACGACGGGCGTCCGCTTCCACCCGTTGGAGATCGCGGTGTCCATGGCTATCAAGCTCGGAATTATAGCTTTGTTCGGCATTGCCCCAATGGCCGTGCTGATCTTCGAAATCGCGTTGAGCGTCGGCGCGTTGTTCACGCATACCAACCTGTACATTCCCGCAACATTCGAACGCGTTCTTCGATGGGTTCTGGTAACGCCCGAAATGCACCGGGTGCACCATTCCTGGCACCGCGACGAGACCAACAGCAATTTCAGCTTTCATCTCTCCCTTTGGGACCGCGTGTTTCGGAGCTATCGCCACGAGCCGCGTGACGGGCACGTCAACATGACGATCGGCCTCACCGACTTCCGGAACGACGAGGAACAGACGCTTGTCTCTTTGCTGTTGAACCCGTTTCGCCAGACAGGGACAGCGACTTATGTTGGCCGCAGTTGAGGCGAGCCTGCTTTATCGGAAGAGGAGAACGATGTGAAAGACGATAGCCGTTTACCTGTTGCATTGCTCACGTTACGTCTGAGCGTTTTCCTCGTGATGCTTGTCTGGACACTGGACAAATTCGTCGCTGTCGACCATGCCACGTCGGTGTTCAGCAAATTCTATTTTTTGCAGGGGCTCAGTGCTCCGGTGATGTACACGATTGGCGCCGTCGAACTCGTTCTCATTGCAGGTTTTGTGCTCGGCATTGCCAGACGATTCACCTACGGCGCCGTCTTTCTTTTCCATGCGGTGTCGACGCTCGCTTCTTTTCCGATGTATCTGAATCCCGCGGAAGGGCGATTATTCTTTGCGGCATGGCCGATGCTTGCCGCTTGTTTCGCACTGTACCTGTTGCGCGATCGAGATACGATGTGGACGGTGGGGAAACCGTCAAGCTGACGCCGGACGCCGGTTGATCTAACTTGCTGGTGGATTGTCGGGAGTGCTTCTCATGAGCGAGTACGTGGAGTATGTCAAGGACGTTCTGGATCATTTCGGCGCGATTCGCGTTCGGCGTATGTTTGGCGGTTACGGCGTGTATCACAACGGTCTGATGCTTGGCCTCATCGTAGACAATGTTCTGTACCTGAAAGCTGACGATGAATCGGTAAAGTTATTCAAGGAAAGAGGGCTTGCCAGGTTCGAGTATGTAAGAAAAGGGAAACCGATCAAGATGTCCTACTTTATGGCGCCGGAAGATATATTCGACGATGCCGATGATGCTAAGGCATGGGCATCGCTCGCCTACGACGCGGCTTTGCGTTCCAATAGACGAGCGAGAAAACCAAAGAAGCGAGGAGCGTAAAGAGGTATCGATTAACGCCAATGACACCTCGCGTTGCCACTGCAGAGGGTGAGGCATGTATTGCGAGCGCTATGCCTGGAAAGAGAAAGAGTTCAACTGAGAGCAAAGCCCGAGTACGGCACCATAAGCCATCTGTGCAATGAGAACCGACAGCGGCGTGCGATAGCCATAATTGAGGCCTATGAACCCCGGCGGCTCGAGTCGTCGTGTGTACGTCGGGCCGTCGTATTCATTAGCCATACGCGGATGCACATAGGCAATGAGCGGGAGCAGCACCACGAGTAGCACGATTGCGTGTGCGGCGCCGAACAGCAGGCCGATCCACCAGTTGCCGTGGCCGATGGCGAGAAAGAAAGCGGCATAAATAATAGCGAAGGCCCAGCCACCGACCGTGTAGACGACGAAACCGACAACGTTTGCGTAGCTGCGGCGGCCGGTGAACATTGTACCGACCAGGAACGGCAGACTTAGCCGGGACCAGCCGAGGCCGTGACTGCCGTTGAGCACGGTGGTCATCACGAGCGTGGCGGCAAGCCCCCAGATGAGCAGTTGTTCGGCATTGTTCAAGAGCGAATGCACCATTACTGCGACTCGGGAGAACAGGTGCCGGCTTCGGCGCGGCGCAGCGCCATCGCGGCGGTTATCAGCCCGACGTGCGTGAACGCCTGCGGAAAATTACCAAGGGCATCGCCGGTCTCGGGATCGACTTCCTCTGCGTAAAGGCCAAGATCGTTGCTGCGCGTCAGCAGATGTTGAAAACGCTCACCGGCTTCGGCGACGCGGCCGGCCCGCGCGAGGTACTCGACGGCCCAGAAGCTGGCGATGCCGAACGCGCCTTCTTTTCCAGGCAGCCCATCCGTTGCCGGAACATATCGATAGAGCAGACCGTCCACGCCGAGCGAGCGGTCGATGAAATCATAAGTGCCCTGCATGCGCGGGTGATTGGCGGACTGATATCCGCAACGCGCGGCGAGTATCAGGCTCGCATCGGCCATGTCGCTATCGAATTCGGCGACGTAACTGTTCAGCTCGGTATTGAAGCCATGCCGCTCCACCGTTTTCTCGATGGCCTCCCGCTCGGCTTCGAACCGCTCGATGGGCACGCGCACCTTGCCCATTTGAGCCAGTTTCAACAGTCGATCCAGCGCCACCCAGCACATTATTTTGGAATAGGTATGGTGGACTCGGCCGCTTCTTTTCTCCCATAGCCCATCGTCCGGCTCGCGCCACAGCTTGCAGACCTGCCGTCCAAACCCCGCGAGGCAGCGAGCTTCTCCGACGTCCAGCTCTCCGCCGCGCTCTGCGTATTCATACGCTGCCTGGATGACCGAGCCGTAGACATCGAGCTGGACCTGCTCATGTGCGCCGTTGCCGATACGCACGGGCCGGGAGTGCTTGTAGCCCTCGAGGTGGCCGAGTTCCCGCTCCGGCAAGCGCACCTCGCCAAACACGTCGTAAAGCACATCGAGCCGCGGCCAGGTTAACCGCGTCGCATGCAGCAGCCAGTCGATGAAAGACTCCGCCTCGAGCCGGTAGCCCAGGTCCACAAATGCCTGGATGATAAGCGCCGCATCGCGTAACCAGCAGTAGCGGTAGTCCCAGTTACGCGTGCCGCCGATGGTCTCAGGCAGGGAGGTCGTGCCTGCCGCGACAACCGCTCCCGAGAGGCTGTAGCTCAAGAGCTTGAGAACCAGCGCGCTGCGCACGATCGGGTCGCGGTACTTTCCTTCAATTTTGCAGCTGTCGCTCCAGTCCTGCCACCACCTGCAGGTCTCGTCGAGGCGTTTGACAGCGTCGCTCCCAAGCGTCGGCACTACGGCGATGTCGCGTCGCGTGTAAGCGAGAGACAGGCAGCGAGTCTCATCGGCCGAGATGCGGAAGGTGCCGTTGACAGTTTCATCATCGGAGCGCAGCAACGGCATCTCGCCCCGCAAAAATAAAACCTGATCGTCGCAGCAAAATGCCCAGCCGAGTGCGCCGCGAGCTTCGAAGTTGCCCTTTGCGCGTCCGAAATCCGGCCTCGGTCCACAGACAACTTCCAGTTCGACCTCGCCTTCACATCCTTGCACCTTGCGAAGGACCTCTGCCTGCGGCCGCAGCTCGTCGCGGAATCGACTGTCCGGAAGCAGCGTCATGCAGTCCGTGACGAGGCAACGGCCGTTCTTTGTTTCGAATGACGTCTCGACGACGTTCGTATCTCCGATGTACCGTCTTTTGCTGCGGAAGGGAACGGTTGGCCGGACTGCAAACCTGCCGCCACGATGCCGGTCGAGCAGCGCCGCGAAAAATGGCGGGGCGGAAAAATGCGGCAGGCACAGCCAATCGATCGAGCCTTCGCGGGAGACCAGCGCAACCGATCGCCCGTCGCCGACTGCCGCATAATCTTCGATAGGCGAAAAAACGGAGTCGTTCGCCGGCCGGAAGGGGCCCGCGTCTGCTCCCTCCGGGCCAGCGGCGTCTCGCCTCATGTCCGCTGAAGAATGCTTATCGGCTGCACCGCCGATAACACGATTGGTACCGCCAATATGCGTAGCATAGAGTTCTCCGTCGATCTGCCTTAATTAGAGGGACCGTGCGAGCGGCGGAAATGTTGCAAGCGGCAGATGCGATTGTAATAAATGCCGCCGTTCCGGGGTCTGCGTTACACATTACCTTCTGTGTCGTCGCATTACCGCCTTGACATGGAGTTGGCTCCATGTTCTACAGTTCCTGAAGAACCTGCAAAGCATCAGGTTCTTCTTGCGCATGGAGAACAGGTCGAGCCGCACGACCTGCCGAGGCCTCGGCAGGTCTTTCACATCGTTCCCACGTTACAGACAGGAATCGCATGGAGAATTCAGATGACCAACATCGAGAGGACGGCAGCGGCATTCCGCGCGTTCGCTGCCGCAGTGCTGATAGCAGTCGCCTGGACAGCAGCGGCCGAGGAGACCGCCGTTTACGAGCTGCAGGCGGACGGCCTTGCATGCCCGTTCTGCGCCTACGGCATCGAGAAGCAACTCGGCGGGCTCGAGGGCGTCGAGTCGGTTGAGACCGATGTAGAAAGCGGCACCGTCACGATCACCATGGAGGAGGGCGCAACGCTCGACGAAGCCGACGCTCAGCGTGCCGTTGACAAGGCCGGATTCACAATGCGCGACTTCAGGCGGCGCGAGTAAACCTGGATGAGACGCGGTTTGGTATGGGCGTCGCTAGCCCTGCTGGTTTTCTGGGTCGAACCCGGATCTGCCGCGCCGCAGACATTCAATACCGCGCTGCCTGTCGCCGAGGGCGAGTTCGTGATTCGCGAGCAGTTTCTCTACCTCGAAGCCACCGGCGACGCCGGGCCCGCAGGCCGGGAGCTCAGAGTTCTCGGTGCGGTATCGGTGCTGGGCTACGGCGTCACGGGGAAACTCGCTGTATTCGGCATGCTGCCGTATCTCGACAAAAAGCTGGAATTTGAGACGCCGACCGGCGGCAGGCTCACCCGCGACACAGCCGGCATCGCGGATGCGCGGCTGTTCGGGCGCTACACCGTCTACCGAGACGATGCGCCGGGCCGGACTTTCCGCATTGCGTCGTTCTTGGGGCTCGAGCTGCCGACGGGCGATGACGATGACGCCGACAGCCTCGGCACGTTGCCCGCCCCATTACAGCTCGGGTCCGGATCCACGGATTCTTTCGGCGGCATCGTGCTCACCTGGCAGACACTCGATTACCAAATCGACGTGCAAGCGAGCTACATAGCCAACACTGAAGCCAATGGTTTCGAATTTGGCGACATCGCGCGTCTGGACGCCTCGCTGCAATACCGCCTATGGCCGCGCGAGTTGGGTTCTGGCACTCCAGCGTTCATCTACGGTGTGCTCGAAGCCAACCTGATCCGGAAGAGCGAGAACGAAATCGCCGGCAGGGAAGACACCGACTCCGGCGGCACGACGCTGTTTCTCTCCCCCGGCGTACAGTACGTAACCCGGCGATGGATCGTCGAAGGAATCGTGCAGGTGCCGCTCGTGCAGGATCTCCATGGCGTAGCGCTCGAGGACGATTTTGCCGTTCGCGCCGGTTTTCGCTTCAAGTTTTGATTCAGCCATTCAGGGACCGTGAACCGATGTCGCACACGCGTTCCGCGTTTATTCGATGCAGTGACCACCACAGGCTCATCAGGAGTAACACCACGCTGATTGGCACCAGCAGCGACCAAACCGTTGCGAGCGTGGCCGTCACCTGGAGCCCGATCACCAGGATCAGCGTTGGCACGCAGCAGGCCGCGCCACTTATCAGTGCCGGGACCGTTCCAATAAGGGCATGCATGCCGCGAACGCCCCGCATTCCAAGCGTCCGAAAACTGTAATAACTTCGTAGGTAACGACGACGGTCCTGTCGCCAAGCTTCACCTCAATCTCTTTCTCCTGGCGCAGGCGGTCTTTGACTATGGCGACTGAATTACCAGCGTCGTCCCGCATGCCTACAACCACCGTCTTCGGATGCAACTGGCTGTCTTCCACGATTGGCCTGAAAAGGAGCTGCTCAGAGTTGTAATAGCCCTTATTTTTACCGAGATAGGACCCGTAGGGGTCGGCGTTTTTGCCGTAATTCCGGATAAAGCCGGTATCCCGTGACAGAACCCTGGTATCCGAATGCTGCTGCTTCCAGTTCTCCCATGTGGTCCAGCCAACGGGGAATTCTTCGAGCCTGTTCGCTCTGAGAGAACCGGTGATCGCTTTGCCTAAAATCTGCGGCCACTGGGAATCTGTAGCGCGGTCATACATGATGAGGTTCGAGTTCACGAGCTTGCCGGAGACGCCGAAGGTCGAGCGGGTTTCTGGCGTGAGAGCGCCCTTGAAACCGATGGAAGTGCCCGTCAAAGGGCAGTAGGTGATCGAGATCGGTTCGCCTCTGATCGTTTCATTCGCGATCTCGTGCCACACCAGTATCCGCTGAGGATAAGCGGCGACGAACCCTTCGTAGTCGACGCCGAACACGACGTCCTCGGCAACCAGCCATTCGTCGCCTTCGGCTGCGGAAGTGTACCGAGGCTTTTCGACCGCGGGGATGCCGTCTTTCGCTGGACCGCCGGAGGCGATGTTTTCTTCGAGCAAGGAAAGAAACTCATCCTCTTCGACCCGGAGAGCCGGTCTCCGCAGTTGAGCTGCCTGGGCTGTGCGGACGGGACCGCTGTGCAGTGCGGACAGATCGTTGGCCGATGCGCCATGCGCCCCGACAAAATGGGAGCCTGCTAGTACGATTGCAGCGAGCGCGAACTTCTTCATCATGACTTGCGACCCCGCATTCGATCAGATCATGCCGTTTCCCGATCCCCCTTTTTTCAACCGTCGTTGTTGCTCTTTAGATGCGGACCGGGGAAATGCCGGAAATATTACAGGCGGCCTCTGTGGCATATCTATTGCACGTCCAGGAATCCGATTAGAAGCGACTGAGCGTTGATTGTGGGAACTCTATGCAGCCCGATGACGAAGCCAGCTTTTCGGAGGTCCGCGGGTATGCTGCTCGGGGTCGCGGTTCTGCTCGCCGCCGCCTGGCTCGCGTTCGTGCCGAGAGCCAGAGAAGCCGGGTATGAATTCGTCGCCGCCTGGGGCGAGCGCGGTGAACGCGCCGGCAAGTTTCACGATCCCACCGGCATCGCCGTAGGCGGCGGCGAGGTTTTCGTCGCCGATTCCCGCAACGGC
>Ga0299913_10005651_pt1 | contig 10719 bp, 5 predicted proteins | sample RVTome_9_FD_201360 | JGI IMG/M metagenome (GOLD analysis project Ga0299913, IMG submission 201360) | Soil microbial communities from uranium-contaminated site in the Upper Colorado River Basin, Wyoming, United States - RVT155D38 (version 2) ... | reverse complement strand
GGTCGAGGATCTGCACGCCGGGGGCCGGTCGGCCGAGGGAGCCGGGCGGCGTGTCCGGCGTCCGGCCGACGTTCACGCCGCCCTCGGTGGAACCGAACCCGTCGGCGACGATGCAGCCGAACCGCTCGCCAAATCGGCTGATGTCGCGGTCGGCGGCCTCGTTCCCGAAGGCGATCTTCAGCGGGTTGTCGGCGTCGTCGGGCTGCTCGGGAGTGGCCAGGATGTAGCTCAGCGGCTTGCCGACGTAGTTGAAGTAGGTCACGCCGTAGCGGCGGACGTCCGGAAGGAAGCCGGATGCCGAGAACTTCCGCCGGAGGACCATCGTGGCGCCGGATGCCAGCGCCACCGACCACCCCGCCATCATCGCGTTCGAGTGGAACAGGGGCATCGACAGGTAGCAGACATCGTCGGGGCCGAGCCCGAAGCCCTGCGTCAGGTGGACCCCGGGGCCGGTGATCTTTCGATTGGTGCACCGCACCGCCTTCGGCGCCCCGCTGGTGCCGGAGGTGAAGATCAACATGAACAGATCGTCCTCGGCCCCGCCGGGGTCGGAGGGCTCGGCGGTGGCCGGGAAGTCGAGCTCCTCGGTCAGGAGGACATCCGCCACGTCGAGTCCGTCGAGCAGCGCCAGGTGCTCGCGGTCGGTGACGAGCAGCTGGCAGTCGGTGTGCCGGATGTCGGCCTCCAGCTCGGCGCCCCGCCTGGTGTGGTTCACGCCCACGATCACGGCGCCGGCCAGCGCGGCGGCGCCGAGGAAGAACGAGAACTCCGGGACGTTCTCCAGCAGCACGCCGACGTGGAACGGGCCGTCCTGTCGCCGGTCTCGGAGGAGCGCCGCCCGTCGCCCGCTCGCCTCGACGTGCTCGCGCCACGTCCAGGCACGATCTTCGAAGAGGAGCCCGGGGCGGTCGTCGTCGCGGCGCGCGAGCAGGAGGGACGCGACGGTCGGCATCACGGCGCAACTGTAGAAGAATAATCCGATCGATTACTCCTCGCTCCTGACGCCTGGGCGCATCGGCCCGCTGCAGCTCGCCAACCGGATCGTGCTGCCGGCCATGGACATGAACCACTGCGACGACGGCGTCATCACCGACAAGGAGATCGCCCACTACGAAGCGCGGGCGCGGGGCGGCACGGCGATGATCATCACCGGCTCGGGTGCGGTCGCCTTTCCTCGGGGCGCCGCCTCGCGCAAGCAGCCCGGGCTGTCCGACGACCGGTTCATCCCCGGTCTCGCTCGGCTGGCCGACGCGGTGCACGGGGCGGGGAGCCTGCTCTGCATCCAGCTGTGCCACCACGCCAAGGCCGCCCGCGTCGACATCGCCGAGGACCGGCCCGTGCTGGTGCCGTCCCGGCCGGACGGACGCGACGACATGTCGGCGCTGCGGGACAACACGGCCGAGGAGATCGCCCTGCTGGCGGCGACGACCGCCGGGAAGGCGCCGACCTATCGCGAGGCCGATGAGGACGACCTGGCGTGGGTGGTCGACGAGTTCGCAGCGGCGGCCCACCGCGCCCGGCGGGCGGGCGCGGACGCGGTCGAGATCCACGCCGCCCACGGCTACCTGCTCTCGATGTTCCTGGCTGCGGCCGACAACCGCCGCACCGACCGCTGGGGCGGCTCGTTGGAGAACCGGGCCCGCCTGACCATCGACGTGATCGGTGCGGTGCGGGCCTCGGTCGATTCCGGCATGGCGGTCACCGTGCGGGTCAGCGGGCGGGAGTTCGGCGAGGCGGGTGCGCTGACCACCAAGGAGGCGGTGGCTGCGGCCCGGCTCTTCGCCGCAGCCGGCGCCGACGCCATCCACGTCACGGGCTACGGCCGGAACTCCTTCGCCAACTTCACCGACGGCCCGCTGCCCGACACCGCCGGCGCCTACCGGTCCTACGCCCGCGCCGTCCGGGCGGCGGTCGACGTCCCGGTGATCGGCGTGGGGCGCATCGTTCCCGAGCTGGCCGAGGAGATGATCAGCGCCGGCGATTGTGACTTCGTCTCGATGGGTCGCCAGCTCCTGACCGACCCCGACATCGTGACCAAGCTGCGGAGCGGTCGACGGCCGTCGATCCGGCCGTGCATCAACTGCTACGTGTGCGTCGAGCAGAACTTCTTCGACGCCGCGCCCCGGTGCGCCGTGAACCCTGCGCTGGGCGCCGAGGCCCTGGCCACGGCCGGTCCGGCCTCGCCCCGGCACCACGTGGTCGTGGTCGGTGGTGGGCCCGGTGGCATGGAGGCGGCCCGCATCGCGGCCGAGCGAGGTCATCGGGTCACGTTGCTCGAGGCCGCCGACCGCCTCGGCGGGACGGCCTGGTTCTCACAGCTGACGACACCCGCCAACGGCCCGTTCGTCGAGTGGCAGGTCCACGAGCTGGACCGGCTCGGCGTCACGGTGCGTCTTGGGACGCGGGCGTCGGTCGACTCCCTCGTCGCGCTGCGCCCCGACGCGGTCGTGCTGGCGACCGGCGCGACGCGCGGACGGCCCTCGGTCCCGGGTGCTGCCCTGCCCCACGTCCGCACCGGTGACGACCTGCGGGCGCTGCTGGCGGGCGGCCCAGCCGGGTCGCAGCCACGGCGCGTCCGCGCCCTGTTGCGGATCGGTCGGGCGCTGCGGCTCACCACCGACCCGGAGCGGATCCGCCGTCTGTCGAAGCGGTGGATGCCGATCGGCCGGCGGGTCGTTGTCGTAGGTGGCGGTCTGGTCGGCCTCGAGCTGGCCGAGTTCCTCGCGGCGCGGGGACGGACGGTGACGCTGCTCGAGCCGGGGCCGCACGTCGGGCTGCCGATGGCGTCGCCCCGGCGGTGGACCGCCGTCCGCCGCGCCGCGGAGCACGGGGTGACGGTCGTGCGCGGCGCCGCTGTCGTCGAGATCACCGTCGACGATGTTTCCTACGAGGTCGACGGCGAACGGGTCCGGATCGACGCCGATGACGTGGTCATCGCCAGCGAGGTCGAGACGGGTGCGCCGCTGGCGGAGGGTCTCCGCGAGCGGGGGCTCGAGGTCCACGTGGTCGGTGACGCCGACGAGGTCGGCTACATCGAGGGCGCGGTCCGGTCGGCGTGGACGGTCGCCGCCGCGGTGTAGCGCCGGCTCAGGTGTCGAACGTGACGGTGGAGGGCGCGGTGAGGGCGCCGGCGATGATGTCGACCACGTGGGCGACGAACTGGCGACCGTCGAGCACCATGGGGCGGCCGCTCTCGATCTGCAGGGCGCGATCGGCGAGCACGCTGGTCAGGACCAGGGCATAGGTGATGAGCCGCTCTCGCCGGACGGGCGCCGGCAGCGGACGCATCCGCTCCTCGAGGAGGTCGAGCAGGCGCGCCGTCTCAGCGGTCATCGGCTCGATGCGCCCCGACCGGAGGTTGCGGCTGAGGGCGGGAAGGATCTGGGGAACGATGCGGAGGAAGTCCCGGCCCGACTGCGTCTCGAGCTCGGCCGACAGCGGGGTCACCACCGCCTCCACCAGCGCCCGGACCGGCGCCGGACCGGCTGCCTCCAGCTCGTCGAGGCGCGCACCGAGGCGGGCGTCGACGTGCCCCTGGTGGTGGGTGAGGATGGCGGTAACGAGCCCCATGCGCGAGCCGAAGTGGTAGTGGAGCGCGGAAGAATTGCGCTGTCCGGCCAGCTCGTTGAGATCGCGTAGCCGGACGCGGTGGATCCCCTGCTCCGCGAACAGGCGCTCGCCGGCGTGGAGCAGGCGCTCCTTGGTGTCGGCCGGTTGGGCCGGAGAGCGCCGGCTTCGCTTGGCCGAGACACCTGCCGTCATCGCGTCGAGGCTACGGCGTCAATGGGACGTCGAAGACGACCCAGTGCGACGCGTCGTTGGCGGTGGGCGACTGGTTGGTGACCACGACCGACCGGCCCCGGACGGCGAGGCCGGTGGGACCATCGAGCGGCACCCCCACCGCCGCCTCCACCTGTTCGGCGGTGAGGCGGGCCCGCTCGGTGCCGTCGGGGCCAAGGAGGACCAGCACGTTCGACGTCGACAGCGCCACGACGACGCCGCCGTCGGGCGTCACCGTCAGGCCCAGTGGCCCGGACAGCGGGTCGATGGCCGCGACGGTCGTCCGCCTGCCGGCCGTGCCGTCGCGGCGGACGTCGATGCGCTGCAGCTGACCGCCGCCGCTGGAGGACTCGAGTGACAGCGTGGTGGCGACGAGGAGGTCGCCGGTGGGGTCGAGGGCGATGCCCGTCGGGCTGGCGGCGGCGTCGGCGAACACGAACCACGGCGACGGCCGCCCGCCGGCCGGGACCCGCCAGATCACGCCCTGGCCGCTGTCGCTGACGAACAGCGCGCCGGTGGCGTCCACGACCAGCGCCCGGGGCTGGGGCCGGTCGTCGGCGCCCGCCTCGCAGGCGGCGGTGGCCGCGGCGGGGCCGCAGGCGGGCAGATCGGAGATCGACGCGTACGTCGCCTGGCGGCCCCCGTCGAGGTCGACGCGCAGCACCCGCGCCGGCGCCGAGTCGAGGACGAGGACGGTGCCGTCAGCCGCGATCGCGACGCCGGTGAGGCCGCCCGTACGGGCCCCGTCCTGGCCCTCGACGACCAGCTCGCGCTGGACTCTTCCGTCGGGGGCGTAGCGGATCACCTTGCTCGCTCCGGGCTGTCCCCGCAGGAGCGCGTTGTTGGTGGCGACGTGGATCCGCCCGGCCCCGTCGACCGCCACGCCGTCCGGCGCGCCGGGGGCGCCGACCCGTGCCGCCAGCTGCGCAGCACCGAACCCGGTGGCGGGGACGACGGCCGCCGGCGCCGCGGGGTCTGACGGTGATGGCGGCGATGGGGCGGGGGCATCGGGCGTCGCGGGCGCGGCCACGGCGTCAGGGACGCGGGCCGACGCGCCGGGCACCTCGCCGCCGGCGGCCGGCGCCGCCACGCCTGCAGCGGGCGGCGCGGCGACCTCGCCGGTAGGCGCAGGGGTGTCCGAGTTCGGCGGCGGGGCGGGTGCAGCCGAGACGGCAGTGTCTCCCCCTGCGGCCGACTCGGTGACGTCGCGCAGCGTCGGAGGGAGTCCGAGCAGGGCCGCCACCAGCGCCACGACCGTGCCGAGCAGCACGGTGTATGCCTGGCCCTCGGTGCAGCCGAGGAGGCCGGCCAGGCGCACCATCGGCCCATGTCCGTGGGCGCCCAGGTCGTCGCGATCGGGGGCGGCGACGGTCATCCCGGGGCCCCCACCACCGCGGCGGCCGCGGTACCGCTCCGCCGGATGGCCCGCTCGTCGGTCCCGAGGTAGGCGGCCACCACCGACGGATCGTGACGCACCTCCTCGGGGAGGCCCTCGGCGATGATCCGGCCGGCCGCGAGGCAGTACACCCGGTCGCTGACCGACATGATGAGCGGGATGTCGTGCTCGATGATGACGATGGTCGCGTCGAGCTCGGCCCGGATCCGGGTGATGAGCGGGCCGAACGCCTCGGTCTCACGCTGGGCGACACCGGCGGTGGGCTCGTCGAGCAGGATCACCGACGGCTGGAGGGCGACCAGGCACGCCAGCTCGGCGATCCGGCGGGTGCCGGTGGACAGGTCGGAGATGAACGCATCGGCGTACCGGCCGAGGCCGAGGAAGGCGACCAGCTCGTCCGCTTCCGCCGCCTTCCGCCCCTCGGCCCGGCGGGACGGCGGCAGGGCCAGCATCGACGGCACCAGCTCGGACCGCTCACGACGCTCGAGCGCCACCTTGATGGCCTCGCGCACCGACAGGTCGCCGAACAGCCGGGCGTCCTGGAAGACACGGCCGAGCCCCAGGCGAGCGCGCTCGTGGGGCGGCAGCGCGGTGATGTCGTCGCCGAGGAGATCGACTCGCCCTCCGGCGGGACGGACGAAGCCGCTGACGACGTTGACCAGCGTCGATTTGCCGGCGCCGTTCGAGCCGATGAGGCCGACGACCTCGCCGGGCATGGCCGTGAGCGACACCGAGTCGAGCGCGGTGCGGCCGCCGAAGCGGACGGTGACCTCCGATGTACGCAACGCGGGGGTGCCGGCGGTCGGGTCGACCACGGTGGAGTCGGGCCGGACCACCTGGGTGCTGGCGCGCCCGGGACCACCGGGAGGCGCCTCGGCTGCGGTCGCCGCCACCCGGCGCTCGGCGACCACCAGCAGCCCGTCGCGGGCCTTGTACAGCAGTTGGGCGAGGCCGCCGGGGAAGTACAAGAGCAGGATCAGCAGGCCCACGCCGCTGGTCAGGAGGCGCACCTCGGCCGAGTCCTCGATCAGCGCCGGCAGGCCGAGCACGTACACCGCGCCGAGCACCGAGCCCGCCACCGAGCCGAGGCCGCCGATGATCGTCATGGCGACCACCCGGAGCGACTCCTCGGGTCCGAAGTGGATGGCGCTGAACTGGACGCGGGCGCCGGCGAGGAGGCCGCCGGCCAGGGCCGCCAGCCCGCCCGCCACGGCGAAGGCCGTCAGCTTGGCGACCGCAGGCGACACCGCGAACGACGCGGCGGCTGCCTCGTTCTCCCGAACGGCGATGAGGGTGCGGCCGACGCCGCTGGTACGGAGCCGCGAGACGACCAGGACCGCGACCAGGAGGACGAGGAGGCAGAGGTAGTAGTAGGTGCGGGCGTCGCGGAAGTCGAGGAAGGCGAGCTCGCCGCGGTCGACGTTGGCCACGGTCTCGCCGCCGAGGAACGAATCGCGGGTGAAGATCCAGCTCCGGGCGGCCACCGCGAAGGCCAGCGTCGTGACCGCGAGGTAGAGGCCGCGGATGCTCAGCGCGGGCGCACCGATGGCCAGCGCGGCGACGACGCCGGCGACCGTGCCGTAGAAGACGGCGACGCCGAAGGGCATGCCGCGCATCTCGAACGCGGCGGTGATGAACGAGCCGACGCCGACGAACGCGTACTGGCCGAGCGAGAGCTGGCCCGCCCACCCCGTCAGCACCGTGAGGGACAAAGCGATGACGGCGAAGAGGGCGACGCGCGTGAAGAGGAAGAGCCGGGCCGAGTCGTCGAACGCCAACGGCAGGAGCGCCGCGACCGCGAACGCGCCGCCGCCGGCGAGCAGCGGCAGCCGCCGCACCCACCACACCTGACGGAGACGCTCGGGGATCGGGCGCACCTTCGGCGAGAGCGACCACGTCCCCGTCTCGCCGCTCCATACCTGGCCCCGGCGCACGAAGACCAGCACCAGCACGGCGAGGAACAGCACGAGGTCGACCGCTCCGGGGTCGCCGACGTTGACGAACAGCAGTGCCTCGACGACACCGACGGCCACGCCGCCTGCCAGGGCCAGCGGCAACGACACCATCCCGCCGACCAGCGCGGCGGCCAGCGCCCGCAGCAGCAGCCCCGGCCCGAGCGCGGCGGAGAAGTCCGAGCCGACGACGACGCCCCTGATGGGGTTCACCAGCACGGCGGTGACGGTGGCGAGGACACCGGAGAGCACCCACACCGATGTCGACACCCGCTTCACGCTGATGGCCGCCAGCCGCGCCGCGTCGGAGTTCTCGGCCGCCGCCCGGATGGCGATCCCGAACCGGGTGCGGGTCAGGAACAGCGAGAGGGCGATGATCAGCGGCGGCACGATCGCGGCGACCATGAAGTGCTCGCTCAGCAGGAGCAGGTCGCCGATGCTGGCGGTCCAGTCCAGCGGGCTCGGGAACCGGGCCTGGTTGTCGACACCGGGCAGCACCGCCTGCGCGAAGAACAGCACCTGGGACACCCCGATGGTGGCGACCAGCAGGATGAGGCGGGGCGCGTCGAACAGCCGGCGCACGATGGCCAGCTCGATCACTGCGCCCAGGGCACCGCCGATGGCCGCCACGAGGGCGAAGGCGAGGAAGAAGTTCCACCCCTCGTCGAGGACCAGCTTGGCCAGGATCGCCGCCCCGAACGCGCCCATCTCGCCGTAGGCGAAGTTGATGACGCGCGTGGCGCGGAACACCAGCACGAGGCCGGCGGCGAGGACGGCGTAGGCGAGTCCGGTCAGGGCGCCGATGACGACGGTTTCGGGCGGCACCGAGAAAGCGAGGATCATCCCTCCTCGCCCCCGAGGAACACAGCCCGCACCAGGTCGTCGCGCTCCAGGAGGTCGGCCGCCGGACCCTCGAACCGGACCTGGCCCTTCTCCATGAACACCGCCCGGTCGGCGATCGACAGGGCGACGTTGACCGACTGCTCGACGATCACCATCGTCATGCCCTCCGCCTTCAGCCGCTCGACGGTGGCGAGGATCTCCTGCACGACCACCGGTGCCAGTCCGAGCGACAGCTCGTCGAGGAGGAGGACCGTGGGATCGAGGAGCAGCGCCTTGCCGATCGCCACCATCTGCTGCTCCCCGCCTGACAGCGTGCCGGCAGGTTGGTCCATGCGGTCGCCGATGACCGGGAACAGCTCGACGACGCGCTCGATGCGGTCGCTCACCCGGCGGTGGTCGCGGCCGAAGCCGTACGCGCCTGCGATCAGGTTCTCCTCGACCGTCAGCGACGGGAAGATGGCCTTGCCGCCGGGGACCTGCACGATGCCCATGCCGACCCGGGTCTCGGCGTCGAGATAGGTGATGGTCCGGCCCCCCAGACGCACGACGCCGCGATCCGGCATGGCGAGGCCGCTCACCGTCCGCAGCAGCGTCGACTTGCCGGCGCCATTGGTGCCGAGGAGCGCGAGCACCTCGCCCTCCCGGATGTCGACGTCGACGCCGAACAGGACCTGCACCTGGCCGTAGCTGAAGTCGAGGTTGCGGATCTGCAGGATCGGCACCTCGGCGCCGGACGCCACGCGACGGTGCTCGTCCTGCTCCTCGCGGAGCTCCTCTACGACGAGGGAGAGGTCTTGGCGCACGAACCGGGCGCCGTAGGCGATGAGGGCCGCGCCGATCAGCGCCGACGGCGGCACGACCAGCGCCAGGGCGGTCCGCTCTCCGTACGCGTCGCTCAGGCCGCCGGTGATGATCGACCCGAAGAACGAGCCGACGACGAAGAGGTACAGCCCCACCATGGCGAAGCCCTGCGACCGCAGCCGGTACGGGATCACCGCCGCGTTCACCGCGTTGGCGACCACGAAGGCCAGCTGCGACAGCCCGACGCCGATGGCGATGACGACCGTCATCGCGACGATGCCCGGCATGTAGAGCCCGGCGGTAAAGAGCACCCCGTACCCGGCGATCGCCACCGCGATCAGCAGCACCGCGGTGGGTGGGCTCTGGCGGAACAGCCGGTCACCCAGCACACCGCCCAGGGGGGCGCCGACCAGGCCGCCGACGTAGGTGAGCGACAGGACGACGCCGCGGTCGAACGCATCGAGGCCGAAGCGGTCCTCGAGGTAGAGGTTGAGGAAGAGCGGCACGGAGAACAGGGCGAAGCCGAGCACACCCAGGCCGAGCAGGAAGAAGTAGAAGGTGCGGATCCGGCGGAGGCGCCCGAACGCGGCGGCCAGCGGGATCGGACGCTCGTCGGTGGCGGACACCGCGCCGGCCACCGCCAGCTGCTCATGACCACCCCGGGCCGGCTCGGGCAGCGCAGCGGCGGCGATGGCCAGGATGACCGCCGGCACCGCCAGCACGATGAAGGCCCACCGCCATCCCGAGCCGCCGCCGGCGAGGGCGGCGATGGCGCCGGCGAGCACCGGACCGATCAGCAGGCCGACGGGGTTGGCCAGATTATGGATGGCGTACACGCGGGCCCGCCCTGCGATCGGATACGCATCCGCCAGCAGCGAGCCGTGGACGGGCAGCGTGTTGGCCTTCCCGATGCCTGTCATGACCCGGGTGACGGCCAGCTGCCATGCGTTGCGGACCAGCCCGGTGATCAACGTGAACGCGGCGAAGACGATCGAGCACGCCGCCACCAGAACGGTGCGGCGGCTGCGGTCGGCGAGATAGCCGAGCGGCACCGCGCCGAGGATGAAGAACAACCCGGAGAGTCCGGCCAGCGCCCCGAGCACAGTGTCGCTGATGCCGAGCGAGTCCTGCAGGTCGGGTGCCAGGACCTGGAGGGCGGCGCGGTCGAACTCGTCGACCAGGTTCAGCAGGCCAAGGACGGCGATGGTCGAGAGGCCCCCGGCCCCGACCACCTCGCGCAGCGGCATGCTCTGGTCGCCGACGCCCGGGAGCAGGTCGTCGGGCAGGATCGTGTCACCGGTGTCGCGGGAGGACTGCTCTGCCTGGCGGCGAGCCTCCTCGTCCAGGACGGCGGCGGCGAGGTCTGCGGGGTCGGTGCCGACGTCGCGCTCGACAACCGCCATCAGAACCGGCTCTTGCGGAAGTCGCTGGTCGGCGTGAGGCACCTGCAGTCGGCGTACCACTTCGTGGTGCGCACCTGGTCGGCGGCGTCGAACTTGCCAGGGGCGAACGTCCCGCCGCCCCACATCGTCATCGGGAGCGGGCCGATGGCCTGCACCCCGGCGCTGAACGAGGCGCGGGTCAGCTCCGGGCCGGCCTTGAGGGCACCGAGCTCGAGCGCCTTCAGGAGGGTGCAGTTGCCCTGCAGGAGCCCGTGGTCGTTGGCGCCCTTCGGGCCCATCTTCTTGCCGGTGCCCCGCTCGTAGATGGCGCGGCATTCCTTCTCCGGCGGCGTCTCGCCGACGCCGTTCTTCTCCTCGCCGGTCCGGTAGGTCGTGATGAGGATCGTGCCGTCGTAGCTGGCCGGCATGTTCTGGTTCGACGTGTCGTTGTTCATGCTGGCCCAGTCCGTGATCGTGTACCTGGGCTTGAACTGCTGGCTGTCGGCCGTCTGCACGAACTGCGTCGACACCAGCGTCGACGCGGTGACCATGATGAGGTCGACGC
>Ga0299913_10005650_pt1 | contig 10719 bp, 11 predicted proteins | sample RVTome_9_FD_201360 | JGI IMG/M metagenome (GOLD analysis project Ga0299913, IMG submission 201360) | Soil microbial communities from uranium-contaminated site in the Upper Colorado River Basin, Wyoming, United States - RVT155D38 (version 2) ... | reverse complement strand
CGGGTCGTTCCGCTGGCGCCTCGCCGCCGCGGGCCTGCTCGGCTACTTCCTGTACCAGTACCTCGAGTATGCAGTGACCTGGGCCTTCGGCCCGTTGTTCCCGCTGTTCATCGCCACCTACGCCGCGTCCCTGGCGGGAATCGTCTGGCTCGGCGTGAGCCTGGCCCATGACGGGGTCGCACACCGCTTCGACGAGCGCTTCCCGCGGCGCGCCTTCGGCGCACTGAACGTCTCGCTGGCCGCGCTGCTGGCGCTCATGTGGGCCGCGCGCATCGCGACCGGCCTGGGCGGGGACCTCGAGGCGGCCGGCCTTCGCGGAGAGACGACGATGGTGGTGCAGGCCCTGGACCTCGGCCTCGTCCTCCCCACGGCACTGTTCGTCTCGATCCTCGCCTGGCGCCGCAGCGCGGCGGGTTACGTCCTGGCCGCCGCGTATGCCGTGACCGCGCTGGCCATGGGCTCGGCGATCACGGCCATGCTGCTCTCGGCCTGGGCCGTGACCGGCGTGCTCGAGATGCCGCCGCTGCTCATCTTCGGCGCCTTCATCGTGGGTGCGGCGATCGTGACGGCCCGGCTCTATCGCAGCGCCATTCCGTCCGGCCATCGCATCGGCCTGGAGGTCGACGTCAGGCTCACGCTGCCGGCGGTGGAGGCGTGATCCAGCCGGCCCGCGGCTGAGAGAACCAACGAAGGCGCCCTCGCGGGTGGGCTCACGTGTGGGTGCGCGGCGGCGTTTCATCGGTGAATCGCGGGTACCATCCGAGGGCCGATGAACCGACGCGCGACACCCATCGAGTGGCTCGTCTTCCTGGCGCTCGGCGCCGCCTGGGGCAGCAGCTACCTCTTCATCAAGATCGGGGTGGAGACGCTCACCCCATTCACGCTCGTCGCCGGGCGCCTCGCCATCGGGGCGGGGGTCCTCGCCATCGTCATGCGCCTCGCGCGCGAGCCGCTGCCGCGCCACCGCGGCGCCTACGGGCACATGCTCGTCGTCGCCCTGCTCGGGATCGTCATCCCGTTCAGCCTCATCACCTGGGGCGAGCAGACGATCGACTCCGGTCTCGCCGCGGTCCTGAACGGGACGGTCCCCCTCTTCGCGATCGTGCTCGCCGCGCTCGTCCTGCCGGACGAGCCGATCACCCTCAACCGGCTCGGCGGTCTGCTCGTCGGCTTCGCTGGCGTCGTCATCCTCACCGCACCGGCGCTGGCAGACGGCTTCGGCGGCAGCCTGCCGGGGCAGCTGGCGCTGCTCGGTGCCTCGATCTCGTACGGCGCCGCCGGCGTCTACGCGCGGCGCACGGTGCGCGGCATGCCGGCGCTGACGAGCGCCTTCCTGGAGGTCGGCTTCGCGTTCGTCATCACCCTCGTCCTGGCCGCCGCCTTCGGCGCGCCATGGGCGACCGATGTCGACGGCGGGACGATCCTGTCGATCGCCTGGCTGGGCCTCATCGGCTCCGGGCTCGCCTTCCTCGCCTTCTTCTACCTGCTCGACCGATGGGGTGCCACCCGGACATCACTGGTCGCCTACCTCCTGCCGGTGGTCGGCATCGTCCTCGGCGTGCTCGTGCTCCAGGAGGTGGTGACCCTGCCGATCCTGGCCGGCACCGCCCTGGTCATCGGCGGCATCGCGCTGGCGAACAGCCGGTACGGGCATCGGCGCCTCATCGGTCGTCGGCCGCCTGAGCCGGCGGAGGTCGCCGCGGGGGACTAGGCGCCCGGCTTGAGGACCATGAGCGCCACGATCGCCACCACGATGACCGCCAGCAGGATGCCGAGCAGCCGTCCGCGGCGGCCGAGGGCGGCGAACTCGGGCGCGTCGGGCCCATCGCTCTCGTAGACGCGGATCTGGCGGGACAGCGTCGGCGAGTAGAGGCCGAATCCAACCAGAGCGAGGGCGACGTAGAGGCCGATGGAGATCGCGATCCAGGGCGCCTCGAACTCCCAGGGGCCTATGAGCACCATCGCCACGCCCACCGCGCCGAGCAGCAGGTAGGCGGGGTTCGCGATCCGGTCGTCGAGGAACTTCACGCCGCGCAGCGCCCAGCCCACGTGCTGCGGTTCGCGGGCGGCGCGCGCCTGCCAGATGCCGTAGGTCACGTTGCTGCCGACCGCCACGATGGCGAGCAGGATGTGCGCGAGCTTCAGCCAGGGATAAACGTCCATGGGTGCCTCCCACGGCGAGGGTACCGGCCGAGGGGCGGCAGGTCTACCATCTGCCCATGACCGATACCCTCGATCGCCGCCGCGATCTCGCCGGGGAGAGCGCGGCATGGCAGCGGCTCCATGCGCTCATGCGCCGCATCACGCCGGAGATCGCGGAGGTGCCCGGCTATTTCGAGGAGGGCTGGACGGCGAAGGACGCGGTCGCCCACCTCGGAACGTGGATGGCCGAGGGAGCGCAGGTGCTGCGCCAGATCGCGGCGGGGACCTACCGCGAGGGCGAGCTTGACATCGATGCGGCGAACGCCACCTTCCTGGCGGCGATGCGCGACATCCCGCTCGAGACCGTCCACCTCCAGGCCGCCTCCGCCCGCGCCGAGCTGCTCCGTGCCTGGCAGGCGCTGCCCGAGATCACGCCGGCAGCGTCGTACTGGATTCGCAAGGCAGGCCCCGACCACCTGGAGGAGCACCTCCCCCGGCTGGAGGAGTGGGTCGAGGAGCTGTCCAGCCGCTGAGCGCGCCTCGGCCATGGCCGCCGCGAATCACAGGATGCCGCATGACGGCGATCGCCACGATCCTGGCCCTCGTGCCGCTGGCGGCAGGGCTCAACGAGGGCTCGATCATCGCCGCCGAGCTCGGGACGGTGGTCATCGGCGGCCTGCTGAGCTCGACCTTCCTGACCCTCGTCGTCGTTCCGGCGGCCTACTGGCTGGTAGCCGGCCTCCGCGAGCGGATGGCCGGGGCAGTCGCCCGGGCCTGAAAGGGGCCAAGGGGACTCATAGCGCAGGCCACCCGGCCCTGCCAGACCCCTCGGTCGCGCCGAGTAGGCTGTGCGCCTACGATCGGTTCACGGGCTGCTGCCGTCCGGGGCGCGGAGAGAGTGAGAGGAGGCGGCGCCATGCGCTGGTCCGGACGGTTGACTCGCAGGCAGCTCCTGAAGGGCGGCGCGCTGGCCGGCGCCAGTCTCATGGTCCCGTTCCGGCTTGGCAGCAGGCCGGTGGTCTGGGGCGCGGAGCTGTCCATGCTCGACCCCAACACCCTGACCCGCTTCGTGGATCGGCTCCCGATCCCGCCCACATGGAGCACCGCGGACCTTGCCGCCAACGGGCTGACCATGGCGCCCGGGATGCATCGCTTCAGCAGCCAGCTGGGGTGGACCCCGACATGGGGCTACGGGGGCGCCACGTACCTGGGCCCAACGATCTTGGCCAGGAGCGGGACGCCGGTGTCATTCGTGGCACGCAATCGCCTGGGTGCTCACCCGCTCGGAATCGACCTGTCGCTGCACGGGCCCGACGAGGAAGACATCCTGCGCCCGCGGGCCTCACTGCACCTCCATGGCGGTTACACCGAGGAGGCCTCCGACGGGTATCCCGAGGACACATTCCGACCCGGTGAGGACCACCTCTACAACTACTCCGAGGACCAGCAGGCGGGGACCGCCTGGTATCACGATCACGCGCTGGGGCTGACCAGGTTGAACGTGTACGCCGGGCTGGCCGGCGCTCAGCTGGTGCGGGACGCCGACGCCGAGGCAGGGCTCCCGGCCGGCGAGTTCGAGCTGCCGATCGTGATCCAGGACAAGCGCTTCCTGGTCGATGAATCGGAGGGCACGAATCCGCTCTACTACCCGTCTCCGTGGGAACCGGAGTTCTTCGGCGACGTCGCGGTCATCAACGGCGCGGCGTGGCCATTCGCCGAGGTGGCGAGAGGCTGGTACCGGTTGCGGCTGCTGAACGGCTCAAGCTCTCGGATCTATCACCTGGCCTTCGAGCCGAGACGGCCGTTCCTGCAGATCGGCACGGATATCGGGCTGGTCGGCCGCGCCAGGAACGTGTCGCGCCTCATCCTGGCGCCGGGGGAGCGGGCCGACGTCCTGGTCGACTTCGGCCGATACCCGCCCGGATCGACGGTCCAGCTGTTGAACCTGCCGCTACCTGCCTACGTCGTCAGCCCCGAGGAAGTGGCCATCCCCCAGCTGATGGAGTTCCGCGTGACTCGCGCCCGCGGCCTGCCGGGGTCCTTCGCAGGGTGGCGCGCCCCGGCGTACTCGGAGCTGCCGCGCAGTGAGGCGTCGGTGCACCGCACCGTCCTGCTCACCGAGATCATGGACCCGGCGACCGAGGAGCCGGTGATGGCGCTGCTCAATGCGCGGCCGTGGACGACCGAAGACATCGAGCGACCCGTGGTGAATACCCTGGAGCAGTGGGACATTGTCAACCTGACGGCGGACACCCATCCGATCCACCTGCACCTCGTCCAGTTCCAGGCGCTGAATCGACAGGCGATCGATGCCGAGGCCTACCTGCATGACGTGTTCGGGACCGAGGTGCTCGACCCCTCACACATCGGGACAGGGGCCCGACCATTCCCGCCGGTGGATGCCTATCTCGCCGGACCCCCGCGGGCGCTCGATGTTTGGGAGCGTGGCTGGAAGGACACCGTGCAGGCACACCCGGGCATGGTGACCCGCATCCTCGTCCCGTTCGGGCCTGCCGCCGCCGCCGGGGTGCCGTTCGGGACGCGCACGCCGGCCCCGTTCACCGGCCGCTACGTCTGGCATTGCCACATCCTCGATCACGAGGACAACGAGATGATGCTTCCGTACGAGGTTGTCCCCTAAGGCAGGGGCGCGCTGGCCAGGTAAAGCTGCGTCCCGCCGCCGGTCGCCGTGCCGGCCCCGATCTCCAGGATGTAGTGCAGCGTGCCGTCGCGGAAGAGGAGCGTGGCGTCCCAGCAGCGGCCGTCGACCGGGAAGTCATCCTGGGTGATGACCGGCGCACCGCCGTCGCGCTGCCATGTGACGCCATCGGTCGAGTAGGCGACGCCGCGGTTGGTGAGGTCGCGACCGGAGTACACCATCGCGAAGCCATCGGGCGTGACCGCCACCCGCGGGCGGTCGAGGGACCCCTCCTCCCACTCCAGCGCGGGCTCGAGCACGGGCGCGTCGGCCTTCGTCCACGTCTCGCCGTCGGGCGAGGTGGCCATGGCGATGACCCCGTCCCCGGCGGACGTGGGTTTGGCGGTGTAGTACATCGCGTAGCCGTCGGCGGTGGGCACCACGCTGGGCCAGGACAGCCCGCCGGCGTCGGCCTCGCCCTCCTCGCCGGGCTCGAGGATCGGCTCCGCCTCGACCGTCCACGGCCCCTCCGGCGCCGGCGCCGTGGCGCGACCCAGGCGCCAGGGCTCCAGGGAGCTCAGCGACTCGAAGATGAGCACCCAGGTGCCGTCATCGGCCACGAAGCCGGCCGAGACATGGGCACCAGTAGCGGCGAAGTCGATGTCATCGGTCACGAGCACCGGCTCCTCCTCGGCAAGCGTCCAGGTCACGCCGTCGGGCGAGGTGAGGTGCGGCACCTGCGAGACGCCGGGGAAGCCGGTGAAGAGGTTCGCAAACATGTGGAACACGCCGTCGTGCTCGAAGACGGCGCCCGGGTTGATGAACGCCTCGTCGATACCCGTCTGCTCACGGCTGACGACGGGCTCGACCGAGGCGAACGTGAAGGAGGTCGTGGGCGGTTCGGCGCTCGGCGCAACCGACGCAGCCGCGGCCGCCGACTCGGAGACCGTGGAGAGCACGGTGGCGCTCGTGCCGCCGCAGGCGGCCAGTGCCAGGCTCGCGGTGGCCATGATCGCGGCCGAACGGCGGAGGACGGGGGGACGGGGTCGCATCGGTGCCCGGGCCTCATCTATGATGTTACGGATTCGTAATGATTCATACGGTTCCGTAAGGAAAAGAGTTCAATGGCCGGTCCCGAGAGCACCCCGCGCCGCCTGAGCCTGCTCTACCAGCTGTGGCTCACGAACCTTGCCGCGCGGACGCTCATGCGCGCCACCATGGCCGGCTCCGGCATGACCGGCGAGGAGTACGGGCTGTACAGCTACCTGTTCGCGAATGGCGGGCGCACGCTGAGCCAGACTGCGCGCGACCTGCGGATGCCGATCACCACCCTGGCGACCCTCATGGCGGCGGCCATCGATCGGGGCGAGATCGAGCGCTCGCCGCACCCTCGCGATCGCCGCGCGAAGCTTCTGCGCCTGACCGATGCCGGACGGGCACGCATGGACCGCGCCATCCCCGCCTTCTCGGTGGGCTACCACCTTCTGCTCGAGCAGCTTGCCGCGGACGGCGCGGAGACCGAGGCCATTTACGAGGCGCTCGAGCGGCTGCGGACCGGCATCGAGGGGGCGGTCGGCCGGCTGGGCAGCGACGACCTGGCGGCCGGGCAGTAGGCCCGGGCCGAGAGCCGGCTCAGGCTCGACGGCTGGACAGTGGTCGTAGGATGCGAACGCTGCGGACTCGCGTCGTCGACGGGATCCGCGCGGGGGTGAGGTCCCGAGCAGTTGAACGACATCGAGGAGATCCCGGTCGAGACCGTGGGCGGGACACGGCCATCGACCGCGGTCGGCGACCGGCTGATGATCGGCCTCGCCGCGCTCGCCCTGCTCGGGGGTCTGCTCATCGCCGCCGGCAACGTGTTGGGTGGGCTGTTCGACGACGCGGTGGCGGTCGAGTCCCCGACGACGAGCTCCGCGGCAACCCCCGACCGGGAGGCGACGCCACGTCCCACCCGCACGGAGCGGCCCCTCCGGGAGATCACGCTCGTCCCGGGGGAGCCGCCGGAGCAGCCGGACTCCAACTTCACGCCGACCTACTGGGTGGAGGTCACGCGCCAGATCGTCGTGCGCAGCGCAGCCTCCGATCAGGCCGCCATGCAAGGCGTGCTCGACGACGGAGACGTCGTGCTCGCCTCACAGCGCTCGTCGGAGGATGCGGAGTGGCTCGCGATCGATGGGCCCGAAGGGGGCTGGATTCGGATCGCGGGGAAGAACGGCGAGCCGCGGGCACGCATCGCGCCGGCGGCGCAGGGTCACTTGAGCGGCAACGTCTTCGGGATCGCGGCAGGGCCGAACGGCTTCGTCGCGCACGGCTGGGGTCCGGGAACTGCCTTTGCGCAGCCGACTGGCGTGGCGCTGTATTCGCCGAACGGCGAGGAGTGGACGGAGGCCGAGATGCCGGTGCAGCCGGGCTACGGTGGATGGGCGGCAGCGTGGGGACCTTCCGGCTGGTTGGCGGCCGCGACACTCGACGAGGTGGACGCCCCCGCACCGTGGATCTGGGAGTCGTCGGACGGCGCATATTGGACGGCCGTCGGCCAGATGGCGGAGGCGGGCCAAGGGTACGTTGCCGGGCTGGTGGCGAACGAGGCCGGCTACCTCCTCGCGCTGGGATCGCGCGGATCTGGCGAGGCGGTGCTGTGGTACTCGCCCGATGGCATCACCTGGCAGGAGAGCGACGAGACCGGGCTCGCGAGGGCGGACCGAGGGCTCTTCGGCGGCGGTGGCACCGAATTGTTGGCAACGCCGCACGGTTTCCTCGCCTGGACTCGCAGCGAGGGCCTGTCTGACACCGCCGAGATCGCCTTCTCGCGGACCGGCCGCAGCTGGGAGACGACCGCGCTCAGCGATGATCCCGTCGGCTTGTTCGGGGTCGCCGTCGTGCACGACGCAGTCGTGGCAACCGGCCTCGCCGAGGATGGACGCATGCGTGCCTGGAACGGAAGGATCGTTGACGGGAGCCTCGCCCTGTCGGCGGCACCCCAGCAGGAATCCGCCTTCGAAGGCGCTGTCGTCACGCGTCTCGTGGCCGATCGCGACCGCGCCTATGCCCTCGGCTACGAGCGCGACGGCGGCGCGTCGCGCGCGTGGACGAGCGCGGGAGGGATATGGCATGCGCTCGCCCTGCCCGAAAATGGTTTCGGAGGCGTTCCACGCGTCGCCGCCGGTGGGGCGCAGGGCGTCGTCGTCGCCGGGCTGCGGGTCGGCATGCTCGCGTCGAGCCCGGTGTTCTGGCACCTTGGCCCGGACGCGTCATGGCGCTCCGAGGCGACACCCATCCTCCCCGCGATCGCGGACCCGGATCCCGCCGACTGTCCGCCGCCGCCGGCGACCGCCTTCGACTTCATGGTCCTCGAGGCCGGTGTCGCCGTCGCCTGTTTCGGCGACGCGTCGATGACGTTCTCCGCCTGGTCGGGCGCCTGCGACGGCTGCTGGGGCGGCGAGCCGCCGCGTCGGCCGGGGCCGGACTGGCTGTGGTCGCCATGGCCACACCTCCTGCTCCTTCCCAGCGAGGGGACAGTCGACACCGGGTGGTGGCGCCTTGGCGCGCTCCATCCCGACCTGCGCTGGAGGGAGGCCTGGTCCGATACCTGGCTCCGCGTGACCGGCCACTTCGACGACCCGGCGGCGCAGCGCTGCGGCGGCGGTCCCGAGTTAGGGTCCGAGGGATGGTGGCAGGGGCCCGAGATCGACGTCCTCCAGTGTCGTCTGACGTTCGTCGTGACCGGAGTCGAGGTCCTCGGGCGGGAAGCCGCCTAGGGCTGCGAGACGACCTGCGGGACGGGCGACAGCGCGGCGGGGCGCGGCTCGGCTGCCGGCAGCGCCTGCGGGCTGCGGCACAGCTCCAGGGCGGCGATCGCCACCTCGATCTGGTCGCCATCCGGCCGCGCGGTGGTGAGCCGCTGCGTGAAGAGGCCGAATCGGTTCAGGGCGAAGCCGATGCCGCGCTGCCGGGAACCCCAGCGCAGGAGCTCGTAGGCGACAGCTGCGGTGATCGGCAGGAACCCGATCCGCAGCGCGAGGTCGGCGAGCTCGCCCATCCGGGGCAGCACGGCCAACACGAACGTGTCGACGCTCGCCAGGATGACGAGGAAGCCGGTCCCGCAGCGCGGGTGGGCGGGATCGTGGCGGCTCACGTTCTCCGGGGTCAGGTCCTCGCCCGACTCGGCGCAGGCGATGGCCATGTGCTCCGCACCGTGGTAGCTGAAGATGCGGCGGTAGCGCGCCACGCGCGTCACGCCCACGACGTAGACGGCCAGGAAGGCGGTCTTCACCAGTCCCTCGGACAGACGCTGGGCGAGGGTCGCCTCCGCCGCCGGATCCCGGCCGGTGAGGAGGAGCGGCAGCGCGGTGAAGACGAACAGGCCGATGACCAGGCTGATGCCCACCATCCCTGCCAGCATGAGGGCGGGCAGCGGACGCAGCTCGCCGTGCTCGGCCATGACCGATGACTCGATCAGCGCCCGCATCCCAAGCCGGAACTGCACACCCAGCGCGCGGAGCCCGCGAAGGAAGGGGAGCCGCCAGGCACCGCGCGCCGGGGCGATCGCGCCCTCGGAGCGGTGGATCTCACCGTCCGGGCGGCGGAGCGCCACCGCCCAGCGCTCACCGCTGCGGATGAGGACGCCCTCGACCAGGGCCTGGCCGCCAAAGGTCGGCGCGGGGTGCGATGCCACGTGTTGGAGTCCCCCTCGACTGCTCGGGTTTGCGGCGAGTCTCGCGAGCGATGGCCCGCCGCGCCATGGGCAGTTTAGCGGCCGCGCCCCGGCCCATCGGTACGGGCGGTCAGGCCGATCGGCCTCGTCCGCGCACGAGAGCGACGATCAGGGCCGCGAGCGCCGCCACCCCCGCCACGATGGCGAATGAGGCGGAGCGACCGAAAATGACCCTGCCGCCCTCCTGCACCTCGAGTTGCGGCGTGAGCGCGAACACGGCCGTGCCGCTGGGGCCCACCCGGATGCGCCTGGCGATCGCGAACCCGCTGCCGGCCTGCTCCATCGTCACGCCGCCAGCGGAGATGATCGCCTGCGCCCCGCCCTGGCGGACCGAGGTGTCGCCGCCGGCGACGATGATGCCGGCCCCCGCCCGCTGGATCTCCGCGCCGCCCCCGGCGAAGATGCTCCGCGCGAAGCCGCGCTCGAGCACCACGTCGTCGCCGGCGATGATCACGCCGGTGACGGCATTGCGCACCTTCACGTCGACGCCGCGGACGAGCGCGTTCATGCTCAGCAGCGGGTTGCGCGGCTCGGCTGCCGCCTCCGATGCGGCCGTGGTGGCCGGCGCGCCATTCCCCTCGTCGAGCTTCATCTCGGTCTCCGTCGTCTTCGGCATGGTTCGTGGTCCTCGGGTATGCGTGTGATTGCAGCCAGCATCGGCCCCGGCGTCGACCAACGACAGTGCCGGATCGCCCGAAATCGGACGGCTGCCCGCATCGGTAAGTCTATCGATCTGGACGGGGTCGAACGCATGTTCTATCCTGCGCCATGCGGCTCGGCCGAATGACGTAGCCGTGGTGCGACAACGCACCGACGCGGCAGGCGCGACGCTTGCATAGCCTGATCGATGGGGGATTGAACACGAGGAGCACGGGATGCTGCGCGGGGAACCATACGACCGAGGCGCTTCAACCGGGGACCGGATCCCCGACGCCGAGCTTGGCCTGGCCGCAATCCTGGTCGGGATCGTGGTCCTGCTGGCGACGATCCTGGTCCCCATCGTCGGCTGACCCGCCACCCCGCACGGGCGGCGCTACGCGTGCCTCTCGCGACGGACCGCGAGTCGGTCGAGCTCCGACCGAGCGGCTAGACCTCGCTCGTGGTGGTGATCCTGCGGCGGGTCGAGATGTCGACCTTGGACTCACGCCCCTCGTGCGCGGGGTGCTCGACGAGCGCGATGAGCCGGCTCGACATGAACCGCCCGGTCCGCACCGGCGTGCCGCCG
>Ga0299913_10005648_pt1 | contig 10720 bp, 5 predicted proteins | sample RVTome_9_FD_201360 | JGI IMG/M metagenome (GOLD analysis project Ga0299913, IMG submission 201360) | Soil microbial communities from uranium-contaminated site in the Upper Colorado River Basin, Wyoming, United States - RVT155D38 (version 2) ... | reverse complement strand
CAGGCGCCGGAGCCGAGCGCGGTACGCAAAACGGTCACGGTGCTGTTCGCCGACCTCGGCGGTTCGACCGGGTTCGGTGAACGCACCGACGCGGAGATCGCCCGCCAGGTGCTCGCCCGTTATCACGCGTTGCTGCAGGAGACGATCGACGTGCACGAGGGCACGGTCGCGAAGTTCATGGGCGACGGGATGATGGCCACCTGGGGCGTCGCCGAGGTCGGGGAGGACGACGCCCGCCGCGCTGTCGAAGCGGGCGCGGCGCTGCAGCAGCGGTTCACGGAGTTCGCGGCTGACGTCGAGCGTCGATACGGCGAGACGCTGACGTTGCGCGTCGGGATCAACACCGGCGAGGTGGTGATCGGCGAGGGCGATGCCGATCTCGTCGGCGACGCGCTCAACGTTGCGGCGCGGTTGGAGAAGGCGTGCCGCCCGGGGCATGTGCTCGTGGGCGAGGAGACGTGGCGCCTCACTCGCGGTGAGTTCGGCTACGAGGCCCTCGGCGACGTGACGATCGCGGGTCGGGCGCAGCCGGTCTCGATCCATGAGCTCCTGGCGGCGGGGCGCGTCGAGGAGGTCGCTGCACCGTTCGTCGGGCGCGAGCGGGAGATGGATCGTCTATTCGCCGTGCTCGACGATGCCCGCGCTGCGTCGGGGGCCAAGCTCACCACCGTCCTCGGCTCGCCGGGTGTGGGCAAGACGAGGCTGCTGCGGGAGCTGTGCTCGCGGGCTGCCGAGCGCTACGACGCGCGCAGTTTCGAGCTCCGCTGCGACCGCGCCGGCGAGGCCACGTTCGCACCCGTCGCCCAACTGCTGCGCGACGCGACGGGACTGGGTGATGACGCGGACGGCGACGCGGTCCGGGCGGCGATCGACGCCGTGTTGCCCGAGACCGACGCGGACCGCGCTCGCGTCGTCGACGTGCTCGCCGCCCTCGTCGGGGTGGGCCCGGCCCGTTCGGTGGAGGAGACGTTCTGGGGCGTGCGTCGGTTGGTCGAGGCGGCCGCGGCCGATCGGCCGTTGGTGGTGGTCATCGACGACATCCAGTGGGCGGAGCCGTTGCTGTTGGATCTGCTCGAGCACCTCGCCGAGTGGGTTGGTGGTGCGGCGGTGCTGCTGGTCGGTCTCGCCCGGCCCGAGCTGCGGGAGGTGCGACCGTCGCTCGCCGAGCCCGGTCGCCCGGTCGCGGCCGTCGTGGTGCTCGACGGGCTCGACGCGACGGCGACCGAAGCGCTCGCCGCCGGTCTGCTCGGCACCGATCGTCTCCCCGCAGGTCTCGTCGACCGGCTGCCCTCGTCGACCGACGGCAACCCGCTGTTCGTGCGGGAGTTGGTGCGCATGCTGGTCGACGACGAGGTGATCCGCCGGCGCGACGATGGTGAGTGGGAGCTGACGATCGGCGCCGAGGCGGTGGAGGTACCGCCGACAATCCACTCGCTGCTCGGCGCCCGCGTCGAGCGGCTGCCTGCGGCCGAGCGGCAGCTGCTCGAGTACGCGTCGGTGATCGGGGCCGAGTTCAGCCTCGGCGCGCTCCGCGAGCTGGCCGGGGCGTACGCGCCGATCGCCACCGTGCCGGTCGTGTCGCTGCTCGAGACGATGCGGCGCAAGGAGCTGGTCGAGCCGACCGGCACCTACTGGGGCGATCAACCGGTGCACCGGTTCCATCACGTGTTGATCCGTGACGCCGCCTACCGGCGGCTGCTGAAGGCGACCCGGGCCGAGTTGCACGAGCGGGTGGCGGTGTGGACCGACCGCACCGCCGCCGACCTGGTCGGCGAGCACGAGGCCGCGACCGCGTTCCATTACGAGCAGGCCCACCGCTACCGCTCCGAGCTCGGCACGGTCGACGACCACACCGAGCAGCTCGGCCGCCGCGCCGCCGAGCTGCTCACCATCGGCGCGCAGCGCGCCCTCGGCCGAGACGACCTCGCGTCGGCCGGCGCCCTGAGCGCCCGCGCCCTCCCACTGCTGCCCCCGTCCGACACCGCGGCGCGCGCGGACCTGCTGATGACGGGCTGCGAGTGCCTGCTCGCGTCGGGCGACGGCGCCGCGGCGAAGCCGCTGGTGGAGGAGTTGGGCCGCAGCACCGCCGGCGACCCCCGGCTCGCGGCCTGGGCCGAGTGCTACGCCGCGCAGCTCGTGGGCCTCACCGACCCGGACGGTCTGGTGGCCGCCGACGCGCAGGCGCAGGTCGCGGCCGAGACGCTCACCGAGCTCGGCGACGGCTCGGGCCAGGCCAAGGCCCACCAGGTACGCGCCGGGCTCCTCGCGCGCCTCGGCCGCGTCGGCGATGCCGAACAAGAGCTCGACCTCGCGCTAACGGCGGCGCGCGCCGCTGACGACAGGCGGCGCGTCACCGCGGTGCTGGGCGCGGCGCCAGATGCCGCGCTCTTCGGTCCGAGCCCCGTGGCGCGCGCCGGCGGTCGCTGCCTCGACGTCGTCCGCCTGCTGCGCATCACCACGGCGTCGCCCGCGGTGGAGGCGGCGTCGAACCGGTGCCAGGCCGTGCTGGAGTCGCTGCGCGGCCGCTTCGACGTCGCCCGCACCATGCTCGCGTCGGCGCGCGCCGTGCTCGAAGAGCTCGGCCTCCGCCACGGCCTCGCCCAGACCGAGCAGTACGCGGGGATGGTCGAGCTCATCGCCGGCGACCCCCACGCCGCCATTCCCCCGCTGCGGGCCGCGTTCGACGGTTTGGGCGCGCTCGGCGTCGGCGCCGACGCCGGCAACGCGGCCGCGCTGCTGTCCCGTGCGCTGCTCGTCGACGGGCAGGTCGACGAGGCCGACGAGATGGCGACCGCGAGCGAGCAGCTCGCCGGGCAGAACCTCAAGACCGCAATCGGCTGGCGCGTCGCGCGGGCCGAGGTGCTCGCGGCGAGCGGCGACCTCGCGGGTGCGGTCGCCCTCGCGGAACAGGCCGTCGAGATCGCGGCCGGCACCGACCTCGTCATCGACCACGCCGACGCCTGCGCCGCGCTCGCGACCTTGCGCACCCGCGCCGGTGATGCACCCGGCGCGCAGGAGGCCCGCGCCGACGCTAGGCGCCTCTACGAGCAGAAGGGCGCGACGGTCCCGGCCGAGCGGCTCGACCAAGCGGACGTCGTCACGGAGCGCCCCCCGACTCCTTCGCCCGCTCGGGCACCCGAACCCCAGCCCGCGGCCACCACGGTTGTGTCGCGCGCGGAGAACGCGGCGAGCCGCGCCTACGAACGGATGGCGGCGGCAGTCGAGTCGGGTGACGACGAGGTACTCGAGAAGCTCGTCGCGCGGCGGTATCACGTCGACGACCGGCGCGCCGTCGTGAATCTGGGGAGCATCGACTTCGCCGGGGCGGTCGCGCATCTCGCGCAGACGCGTGAGCTCGGTCAACGGATGCGCAGTTCGGGCGCGGTCGCGATCCGTGGCGAACGGCTGGCGCTGAGCCGGTCGATCACGTCGACCGAAGCGGGCGACGAGGCTCATTCGTTGGCGCTCGTGGAGGTCGACCAGCACGGGAGACTCGTGTACACGGCCTACTTCGACGCCGACGACTTCGTGGCGGCGCAGGCGGAGCTCGACGAGCGCTACCTCGCCGGCGAGGGCGCCGAGCACGCCGCGCAACTACGCGCCGCATCGGCCCACGGCGCCGCGTTGTTCGCCCGCGACTGGGACGCCGTCGCGGCGACGATGGCCGACGATTTCGTCGCCGTCGATCACCGCGGGCTGTGGCCGGAGCTGGACCGAGACGGATACCTCGCTCGGATGCGCAGCCTCAACGACCAGGCGCCCGATGGCGCAATCGTGGGACGCACGTACCACGTCGCGGGCTCGGCCGTGCTCTCGACGTGTGACGTGAGGGGAACTGGCGACCAGGGTGACTCGTACGCGTACTGCTTCCACCTCGTCAGCGTCTCGAACGAGGCAGGACGCATCACGCGCTTCGAGTACTTCGACGAAGCCGACTTCGACGCCGCGCATGCCCGCTTCGACGAGCTGAGCGTGCTCGACTCACGGACGCCGTTCGCAGAGAACTCCTGGACGCGGCAGCTCCGGGTGGTGCACGAGCTCTTCCAGGCGGGGCAGTTCGATGAGCTCCGGGCGCGCGTTGCCGCGGGGGAGTTCATGGCGGAGGGCTACGTCCGTGTCGACCGGCGGAGTACGGTCGCCGCGCCCGATACGGACGCGGCCGGCGTCGGCGACTCGGTCGAGGCGATGTGGAACCTCGGCCTCGTCGAGGTCGCGAGGGAGCCGATCGCGGTCCGCGGCGAACGGCTCGTGCTGTCCCGGCAGACCTTCCGCACCGTCGACGGTGACGAGCTGGTGTTTCTCACCCTCGACGAGTGCGACTCCTCAGGGCGCGTGGCGTCGACCACCAACTACGACGAGGACCAGGTCACCGACGCGCTCGCGCAGCTCGACGAGCGTTTCCTCGCCGGTGAGGGCGCCGAGCATGCGGACGTTGTCCGCGCCGCGTTCCGCGTCAACGGTGCGTTCAACCAGGATCCCGAGGCGCTGGTGGACTTGTGCGCGCCGGACTTCTCGCTCGACGACCATCGGCGGCTCTTCTACGGCACGGGTGACGCCAAGTACCTCGTGTCGATCCGTCGCGCCAGCCCCGACGCGCATGTCGCGAGAACGGTCACGGTGAACCGCAAGCTGCTGGTCGAGGGTCGGGCGTTGCTGACGGTGCAGGATCTTCGCCGGGAGGATCCCAACGGCGGCGAGTACCGCTGGGCCTACGCGATCCTCGCCGTGTTCGACGCCGCCCTGCGCCTGCGGCGACTCGAATGGTTCGACGAGGACGACTGGCCGGCGGCGCTCGCGCGGTTCGACGAGCTCGCGGACGGAGCCGCGCCGCGTCGCGAAGAGATCGAGAACACGGCGACGCGCTTGATGGCACGGTTCCCCGAGCTGGCGCGCGCCCGTCATTTCGAGTCGATGGCCGACCTCGTCGCCGAGGACTACGTCCGGGTCGACCACCGCCGGGGCGTCCCGGCGCCCACCGCCCACGGGCCGGACGGCTTCGTCGACATCATCCGGGCGACAGTCGACGTCGGGTTCGACGAGATCGTCAACACGCCGCTGGCGGTGCGCGGTGAGACGTTGGCCCTCAGCCGCGTCGACGTTCGCGCCCCCGACGGTCGCGAGATCGTCTTCCTACAGGTGCACGAGTGGGGCGCGTCCAAGCTCGTCTATGCCGCGCACTACGACGAGCGCGATTTCGCCGGCGCAGTCGCGGAGCTCGATGCCCGCTACGCCGCCGGCGAGGGCGCCGCGAACGCGCCCGTGATCCAGCTCGCGAGCGACTTCGTGCGGTCGATGGCCTCGCTCGACGGCGAGGCGACGCTCGCGCTTGTCCATCCCGATGTCCGGTTTGCGGACCATCGGCGTCTCGGGTACGGGACGATGGGCTTCGACGGCGTGCGCGGCATCCTCGCCGCCCGCGCCGAACAGATCGTGGACGACACGTCGTACTTCCAGGACCTCACGGTGCGCGACACCACGACGATGGGGTTGCTCGAATCGGGGGGTATCGGCCCCGACGGCAGCGGGGTGCTCTACGAGTTCCTCTGGGTCGCCCGTTGGGTGGCGGGGAAGATGCTCGACATCGACTGGTACGACCCGGCCGACGTCGACGCCGCCCGAGCTCGATTCGACGAGCTCGCGGCGAGGCCAGTCGACGCTCGCCTCCCGTGGATCGAGAACGAGGCGACCCGCGCCGTGCAGCACGCACTCGATCTCGACAAGGCGGGCCTCGACGACGAGGTCGCCGCGGTCATGGCCGCGGACTTCCACCGCACGGATCGCCGCACCACCGTTTCCTTCCCCGACATGGGAAAGGCCGAGTACCTCGCATGGCACCAGTCGGTCTACGAGCACTACGACACAATCACGTTTCAGCCGCTCGCTGTTCGCGGCAGGCAGCTGTGCCTGATGCGCGTCGTGTTGGCCCGTGATGGCTTCGAGTCGTTGTTCGTCATGCTCGTGCGGCTGGACGACGACGGATTGATCGCCGAGTACGTGAACTTCGACGAGGACGACCTCGCCTCCGCTCAGGACGGGCTCGACGCACGGTTCATCGAGGGCGAAGGCGCGCCGTCTGCGGCCATGCTTCGGACCAAGAAGGCGAACAACGAGGCGTTCGAGGCCGACGACCTCGTGGCCATGTCGGCCTTGATTGCCCCCGGCCTGACCTTCGTCGATCACCGGCGGCTCGGATGGCAGACCGGCGTGGACCAGGCGGCTGCGACGGTCGCCGCATACGACGATGTCCAGAAGTCGTTCCTCGTCACGAAGCAGCTCGTCGGGCGAGCCGCAACACTCGACTCGCACGTGAGCCGGGGAATCGACCCTCACGGCAATGACGTCGTCTGGCTGTTCCATGCCGTCTGTGGCTTCGACCGCGAAGCTCGGTACTCGAGCACCGACTGGTACGACGCCGACGACTGGGACGCGGCGCTCGCCCGCTTCGACGATCTCGCCGTCGCGGGTCCGACAATGGAGAACGGCGCCGTCCGCGCCCTTGCGAGGTTGGCCGGTCTGATCGCGGCCTCCGACCGAGACCGACTCGCCCTCTACCCCGAGGATGCGGTCTGCGACGACCGCCGGACCGGCGTGAACTCCGGGGTGTCGGTGGGCCGCGAGGCGATCGTCGATCTCTGGCGCGGCCTGGAAGACGTCGGCTTCGACGCCGTCACCCAAGAGGTGCTCGCGATCCGCGGGGACCACCTCGCGTTGGCGCGCCGGCACCTGACCCGCACCGACGGCTTCGGGCTGCAGTTGCTCACGGTCGTCGAGGTCGACACCAACGAGCGGTTCGCGGTGAGCGTGCTGTTCGACGCCGACGACGTCGCCGCCGCGATGCAGGAGCTCGATGCCCGCTACCTCGCCGGCGAAGGCGCCGTGCTGGACAACGCCGCGGTTCGCGCGTTGGTGAGGCATGCCGGCTCGTTCGCAGCCCGCGACTGGGACGAGATGGTCAGCCTGTGTAGCGACGACATCGTCAACGACGACCGGCGGACCGGCGTGAGCTCGGGAGTGATGACCGGAATCGAAGTGGTTTTCGACCTCACTCGTGGCCTGGCCGACGTGGGGTTCGTGTCGGTCGCACACGAGGTGCTCGCGGTGCGGGGTGCGTACCTCGCACTCGTACAGCGGCGCTGGGCGCGCAACGACGGCTTCGAGCTCGCGCTGCTGTCAGTCGTCGAGGTGAACGAGGACGGCCTCTATGCCGCGAACGTGATGTTCGACGCCGACGACCTGGACGCAGCGATGCGGGAGCTCGACGAGCGGGCCGCGCGCCTGGGCGAGTCTGCCTGAGGCGTACCACATGCCTGTGGTACAGTCGGCCAGGTGAAGCGACGGGACGTCATCAGCCGGATCGGGGCACTCCTCGACGCGCAGGACGACCGGACGGTTGGCACGTCGATGCGGATCCCCGAGTCGCTCCGTGAGGCTGCGGCCCTTGCCGTCGAGCACCTTCACGCGGCGCCATCCACCACCGCACTGACTGCCGACTCGCTGCGCAGCCGGCTCGAGGCCATCGTGCTCCAGGCCGCGCTCGACGCGCACTACCGAGACGAACCACGGGCGCGACCGTCGCTCGGCGATCTCGCCGTCGCCGCCGCCGAGCTTGATGGCCACCCCTTGGCTGCTCGGCCCGAGGTCTTGCGCCGCTCCGCAGAAGCGGTCGCGCGGGCGCACCCGAATGCGGACGCCGACGACGTCCTCTTGTGGGCCGAGGCGCAAGCCGCAGTGGCGGGATGACACCTCCGCGGACGGTGGTGCTCGACAACGAAGCCGTCCAGGCGCTGCGCTCGTCTGCGCACCCCAAGCACACCCGAGTCGTCGCCCACGTTCAGGTCGTCGCGCAGCGAAAGCGCAAGGCGATCCCGCTCGACATCCTGGCCCCAACCGCTGTCCGGGTCGAGGCCGGTTGGGATCGGCGGGCTCCGTCCGCAGCGCTCATCAACCACCTTCGCATCGTCGACTTCGTGCTCGACACGGCGAGCGCCAACGTCGCCGCGGACCTCGTCGCGCGACTCCACGTCTCGGTCGCCGACGCCCACATCGGCGCATCCGTCCGCGTCGTCGCCGACCACGGTGGAGTCGCGATCATCACGAGCGATCCCGAGGACATGGCGGCCGTCACCGATCCAATCGCCGTCACCATCGTTCCGACCTGACGGCCCGCTGCGAATCCATCGGAATCGTGGGGGAGCTCTGACCACAACTGGGCACGCCTGGGCACGTTGGACAACGAAAACGCGGCCACGACGATTGGCTTGGGGGAAACCCGACGGCGGTCGGCCCGCGGGGACGCGTTGAGCACGGCATTGGCGAGAACAACCTTCTGGCGCGCTGTCACATGGTCATCGGTGTCGCGGGAGCCTCGTCGACGCGGAGGGCCGTTGTTGAAGTCAGGGCTGCGTGAAGATGGTGTGGGTGCCGACGCGCCGCCACACGATGTGCGGCTGACCCTTCTCGACCTCGGTGCCGTACTCGAAGGTGGCTCGTCCGTCGTCGTCCCAGGTCATCTCGAAGATGCCGGTCGCGCCCTGGATGCCCTTGACGCGTAGTCCTTTGCGGAACTCCCCGGTCTGGAGGTCCTCGACGAACTGGGTGACGGCGACGAGGAACGCCGCTTGCCGCGCCGGAGTGAGCCGCTCGAAGTCGGCCCGGAACCGGGCCAGCCACGCGTAGGTCGGCACAAGTGTTCAGCGCTTCCGTTGACGCTTGGGCTTGGCGATCGATCCGAGTGCGTCGAGGAATCCCGTGTCGGTCTGGAACGTCTCGACCCGGCCCGCGCTGCGGTCGAGGTCGGCTTCTCGCTCGCCGGCCTGCCACTCCGGCGTCCAGAACCAGGCTTGGGTGGCGTCGATGACCTTGCGGGGCCGTAGCAGGATCCCATCGGCCGTTATCTCGGCGTCGAGCAGGTCGCCCTCCTCGAGGTGCGCCGCGGCCCGGATCTCCTCGGGGAGCGTGAGCTGGCCTTTGGCCCGAAGCGTGGTCCGTGCCATGAGAGGATCATACATTCCGAAAGTACGACTCGCTCAGCTGGAGCGGTACTGGGGGAGCGGCCTGGCGCTCAGCGTTGTCGGCTGACCTCCGAACCACGTCACAAGCGCGCGAGGCAGCTCTGGGTCCTCGAGATCTCCCGCCCAGGCGACATGTCCGTCGGGTCGGATCAAGACGGCTGCGGGTGCAGCGACCTCGCCGAGGACGGGGAGCTCCCACACGCCATCGTGTGTGGCCTCGACCAACCGCACTCGATTCGCCCAGGGTGAGATGTCGAAGCGGCCGCGTTCACCGAGGTCGAGAAGCACGGGCCGCGCGTCGTGCAGCAGGGTGAAGACCCGCGTGGAACCGTCGGCGGTGTGCAGGTCGAGGTCGGGCACGCGCCGTCCGAGCAGCGGGTGCCCCTCGCCGAGGTCGTAGTGGATATCGAGACCGCAGAGCTCCGCGGCGATGCGTGTGCGGGGCTCGTCCATGCTCAAGAGCTCGGTCATCGTGTCGAGAAGAGCCTGGTGGCGGTCGTCGGGCTTGGTGAGCGCGACCTGCGCCATGGTGTTGCGCAACACCCGGGCGCCGACCGGATGACGTTCCGCGTGGTAGGTGTCCAGCAGGCTCTCGGTTGATGCCTTGTTGACCACCTGGGCCAGCTTCCATCCCAAGTTCACCGCATCCTGCAGACCGGTCTGCATGCCTTGGCCGCCCTGCGGAGGATGCACGTGGGCGGCGTCGCCGGCGAGCAATACGCGGCCGCGGCGGTAGGACATCGCTTGTCGCGTCATGTCGGTGAACCGAGAGATCCAGTTGGCGCGACGCAGGCCGAAGTCCGTCCCGTACACGGCGACCAAAGCCTCGCGAAGCTCGTCGATGCTGGGGTCGCTGGTGTGGTCGACCTCTCGCTCGGTCAGGAGGACCGTAACCGACTTCTCGTCTGCCGCCGGACCGAGGGCGTGCGTTCCGACGCTGTCGTGACGGAAGCCGAGTTCGGGCTCCTCGGCCATCTCGACCTCGGCGATCATCCAACTGGTCGTGGCATCCAACCCGACAAAGTCGATACCGGCGGTCTTGCGGATCGCACTGCGTCCGCCGTCGCAGCCGACGAGGTACTCAGCCCGGATCGAGGTGCCGTCGGAGAGCTCCACATCGACGCGGGTGTCGTGTTGCGCGAAGCCCACCACCTCGCGTTCGCGGAGGATCGGAACTCCGAACTCACCTACCCAATCAGCCAGGATGCGCTCGAACTGGCTCTGCCACAACGCGAGCACGTAGTTGTGACGAGTGGGGAGATCGCTGATGTCAAAGCGGATCCCGGCGAACCCGTGAGCCGGGACGGTGTAGCCCGCGTCGAGGAATCGTTCCGCGATGCCGCGCTGATCGAGCACCTCGATGCTGCGGGAGAGAAGACCCCTGGCTCGTGAGCCATCGACGTCCTGGGTGGCGCGTCGTTCGACGATGACCACGTCGATCCCCGCCAACGCCAGCTCGCCCGCCAACATCAGCCCGGTCGGGCCGCCGCCTGTGATCACCACCGCGTGCTCGGTCATCGCCGCTCATGGTCAGCACGTTTGGGTCGCTTGCGGCAAGCCCCCCTTCGCGCGCGACGATGTTCATGGCGGTGAGAGGTCCCGGTCGTCGGCTCTCGCTCTCGCTGTTGGCCCACAGCGCGACGCTGTTGCGATGCTGGTGATCGACGCCGCCAACGTGATCGGTTCGAGGCCGACCGGCTGGTGGCGTG
>Ga0299913_10005647_pt1 | contig 10720 bp, 10 predicted proteins | sample RVTome_9_FD_201360 | JGI IMG/M metagenome (GOLD analysis project Ga0299913, IMG submission 201360) | Soil microbial communities from uranium-contaminated site in the Upper Colorado River Basin, Wyoming, United States - RVT155D38 (version 2) ... | reverse complement strand
ACTATGCGGATTTTAATTATCAAAATCAGCTAAGGGTTGCGCGAAGCCTGGGCGAAGAGGAAAGAAGAGGAAAACAGCGATGAAGTCTGAATGCCTACGTTCCACTCGGTTGAAACCCGGTTCGGCGCTTTGGTACGGCGTCGCGTTGTTGGCCGCGGCGGCTTTGATGCCGGCCGGCTTGGCGCAGCAGATCGAGCCCAATGCCATACCCGTGAGAAACTGGCCGATGGTCAGGGCGAGCGGTCAAGCGCTGACCCAGCTTGGCCCTGCCCGGGTGGATAGCACATCCGGGTTGGTGTTCGTTGCCATTACGCCCTGCCGTGTCATGGATACGCGCGACCAGGACGGCTCGGGCAAGACCGGCGCCTTCGGCCCGCCCTCGCTGCTTGCCGGTATAGCGCGCGTTGTTCCGGTTCCCTCGTCCAACTGCGGCGTACCCGTAGCCGCGGCTTATTCGATGAACTTCGTCTCCGTCACTCCGCTCGGGCAAGAGGTCGGCTGGATCGCGGCATGGCAGGACGATCAGTCGTGGCCCGGGACGGTGGTTCTGAATGCCCCGCAGGGCGGCATCGTGGGCAACTCGGCCATCGTGGCAGCCGGCGCCGGCGGGGGCATCCAGGTGCTGGCCACCAACAACGCCGACCTGGTAATCGACATGAACGGCTACTACGTTCAGGCCACGGCCGTGGTCGGTCCGCCGGGCCCGGTCGGCGCAACCGGACCTGAGGGACTTCCGGGCACGGATTCGACCATCCCCGGGCCAACGGGGCCGACCGGGCCGCCGGGCGAAACTGGACCGACTGGATTGACGGGCGCGGATTCGACCGTTCCTGGGCCTGCTGGACCAACGGGCGAAACAGGACCGACTGGACCGACTGGACCGACTGGCGCGGATTCGACCGTTCCCGGGCCTACGGGACCAACGGGCGAAACAGGACCGACTGGACCGAGTGGACCGACTGGCGCGGATTCGACCGTTCCCGGGCCTACGGGACCCACGGGAGCAACGGGAGCCACCGGACCTGCCGGCGGCGTCATAGCCTTTGCCGATTTTTTTGCCTTGATGCCTCCCGATAACGCCGCGACAGTTGCCTCCGGTACGGACGTATTTTTCCCGCAGGATGGACCTTCGTCCGGTGCCGGTGGCATCGAGCGGTTCGATGATAACGAATTTGTTCTGGTCGAGCCGGGCACCTATCAGGTGATGTTTAACGTGAGCGTGGACGAAGCAGGACAACTGGTTTTGAGGCTCAACGGCGTTGACCTCGCCTATACGGTTGTTGGACGTGCTACTGGTACCAGTCAGATTGACGGAACGTCTCTTGTGACTACAACACTGCCAAACTCACTACTCACGGTTCGTAATGTTAGTGCCGGTGTGCTAACCATTACACCAGTGGCGGGCGGACCGCAGCCCGTCTCGGCACATCTGGTGATCACGCGAATTCAATGATCGTGCTGCGCCCAACTTCCGCCAAGCTCCAAGCTTTTAAGACCCCACAAAGCGGAATCTGTGCCGGCCCGCAAGGGCCGGGTGGCCACACGCCAACATGGTTCCTGCCGTCGCACGAAACCCCAGGCTTGCGCCTGGGGCACAGCTTCTTTTCACGCGGCACCTCTAGACCCCATCCATACGGAAAGCCCCATCCCATTTAGGGTCTCCGACAGACGGATAGTCCACGGAGAAGACGTCGGGAGTTTTCAACGACGCCCAGCCCTGAAAGCCGAAGGTCTTGTCGAGCGAATTGAGATACAGGGCAATCGCATTACCATGGGTAGCAATCGCAATCTTACGCCCAGGGTTTTTGAGGACAAGTCCATCGAGGCACTCACGGATTCGCGCTTGGCAATCCAGACCCGATTCGCAGCCAGGTAATGCGAACCGCAAATCATCCCACGCCTTCTCGATCAGCCTCTTCCAGTCAGGATGAAAGCCGTGCGTGAGCCGACGCTCACGAAGACACGCGTCCGTACGGACCTGGAGTCCGGCTGCTACAGCAAACGGCTGGACAGTGTCGATCGCCCGGCGATATGGGCTCGAGTACAAGACCTCAATGCCCTGTGTTGCCAAGGGTTGGGCCAGCGCATGGGCCTGCAATTGGCCCCTTTCGCTGAGCGGCCACTCCGATTCCGGCAAGGCGGGGTCCGGTCGGCTTTCGGCGTGCCTGATCAATAGTACGTTTGTGGATGGATGGCTACTCACTGGTAACGTAACCCCTGTTACCTCAAAACACTCAGCTTTTCTCGCTACTCACCCGGCATCGTCAGCACCGACGCAAACATGTCGATGCCGTACCACAGGTTGGCGAGGCGCAGGTTCTCGTTCTCCGCGTGCTGGTTATTGTCGTGGTTGGCGATCGGCAGAATCACAAACGGCTGCTGCAGCACTTCCGAGAACACGTAAAGCGGCAATGTGCCGCCCAGCGTCGGCACCAGCAGCAGCGGCTCGTCCAACACCCGATTGACCGCGGCGATGATCTCGCCCGCCATCGGCGTACTCATGGGCGTTCGGGCAGCCGGGTAGGCGCGATGGCGAACCACCTTCGCGATCTTCTCGTACCGCAGCCGCGTTTCTTGATCCGGATCGTCGCGCACAATGTGAAATCCCTGGTTGCGGATGTGGGCCTCCACCAAGTTCACCATCTGTTCCGGGTTATTTCCTTGCACCAGCCGGATGCCCAGCGCGGCCGTCGCCGTATCGGGAATGATGTTCCGCGCCATCTCGCCGACGTTGCCGCTGGCGAAACCGTGAATCGTCAGCGCCGGCAATAACACCCGCTCCGCCAGCAAAGCGTTGTCCATCTCCGTGCGGGCCAAGCCCAATTGACGCCGGAGTTGTTCGTCGATCGGCGGAAGCTTCGCCAATGCTTGGCGTTCCTCTTCTCCGATCGGCGTGGTCGAATCGTAGAACTCCTCGATCAGCACCTTGCCGTTGTCGTCCTTCATGCTGGCCAGCAGCCGGGCGAGCGCGAGGCCGGGAACCGGCGCCCAGTTGCCGTAGTGGCCGCTATGCAAAGGGCGATTGGCTCCATAAACGGTGACTTCCAAGCTCGCGATGCCGCGCACGCCGAACACGACCTGCGGCCGGCGGCTGGCGTGAATCGGCCCGTCGCAGAACAGCCAAAGATCGATGTCATCCACCTTGCCGCGGTAAGTGCGCAGAAATTCGCCAAGGTTCGGCGAGCCGCCCTCCTCTTCGCCATCGAAGAAAAACTTGATGTTCGAAGTGGGCCGGACGCCGCCCTGCCGGAACGCCGCGAGCACCGTCAGCAACGCTATGAGCGGCGCTTTGTCGTCGCCGGCCGATCTCGCATAGATGCGCCACTCGGGATCGACCTTGCCGCCGCTTTCGGGAAAAGCGATCGCCTGCCCGCCTTCATCGTGACGCGCCGTGAAAAGCTTCGGCGTGAAGGGGCCTCCGCTCACCCACTCGGCAGTTCCAAACGGCTCTCCGTCGTAGTGGACATAGATGCCCAGTGTGCGGGTAGCGCCCGGCACGCGAATCTCGCCGTAAACAATCGGCGCAACGCCGGGCAATTCCAGAAGCTCCATCTTGATGCCGCGCCCGCCGAACTGCTCCACGAGATAGTCCGCGTTTTTGCGGACGTTGGGCAGATCGCTGTGAATGTTCGGGATCGACAGCAACTCGGCGAACTGCGTCACGATCTCGGCGGCGTGCGCTTCGCGATACTGGCGCACTGCTTGCAGGGCTTGGGCGAAGGCGGAGCCGTGCGCGGCAAGCAGTAGAACAGCAATTGCAAGTCCCCGCCTCATGAGCACCTCACTGGCTCCACTGCTCGATCGACTGGATCTCGAACAGCCGCCGGTAGAGCGGGCAGCTCTCGAGCAGCTCGTCGTGCTTGCCGATGTCCACCACCGCGCCGGCGTCCATGACGATGATCTTGTCGGCGCGGCGGATGGTCGAAAGCCGGTGGGCGCTGACGACGACCGTGCGGTTTTCCATGAGATTGGCCAGCGCCTTCTGCACGAGCATTTCCGCTTCGCTGTCGAGGTGCGAGGTCGCTTCGTCGAGAATCAGGATGGGCGCGTTCTTCAGCAACGCGCGGGCGATGGCGATGCGCTGGCGCTGCCCACCGCTCAACCGCTGGCCGCTCTCGCCGAGATCTGTTTCGTAGCCTTGCGGCAAGGCCGCGATGAAATCCGTCGCGATGGCCATTCGCGCCGCTCTCTCGACCGCCTCCCGGGAAATATCGGGCCGCCCGTAAGCGATGTTGTTCAGCACCGTGTCGTCAAACAGAAACGTCTCTTGGGTAACGAGCGCGATCTGGTCGCGCAGCGATTGTAGAGTCACCGCGCGGATGTCGTGCCCGTCAATTAGGATCGCGCCTTCGGTGGGATCGAAGAAGCGGGGCAGCAGGTTCATCAGCGTCGTCTTCCCCGCTCCGCTTGGCCCCACAATCGCCGCGACCTCGCCCGCCTCCACGCGGATATGCACGTCGCGCAACGCGGCCTCATCGGACGCAGGGTAGCGGAAGCCCACGCCCCGGAATTCGATCGAGCGCGAAAACGGCGGCAACACCGTGGCGTTGCCCGCTTCCTTTACGTCGTGCGGATGCGAGGTGTACTCCATGACCCGTTGCGCCGAGCCGAGCGCCTGCTGAAAGATGTTGTAGATGCCGTTGAGGCGCTTGACCGGCTGGTAGAGCAGCAGCAGCGCCACCACGAACTTCGTGAACTCGCCCGCCGTCATTTCGCCCGCCATGATGGCGTTGCGCGCGTAGGTCAGCAGGGCCACGATGGTGAGCGCGCCGAAAATCTCGATGATCGGCGACGCGATCGCCTGCTGGCGCGCATAGCGCAGATTGTTGCGGAACACCCGCTCGGCGGCGGCCCGGAAGCGGCCCATCTCAAAAGCTTCCATGCTGAACGCCTTGACGATGCGGTTGCCGCTGATCGTCTCCTGCAGAATCTGCGTCAATTCGGCCAACGTGTCTTGCGCCCGGCGCGTGGTCTTGCGAAGCCGCCGTCCGATGCGCGACGTCGGGATCAGCACGAACGGCAGTAGCGTCAGGCTTACCGTCGCCAGCTTCCAATCCGTCTGCACCAGCACCCAGAGCAGAAAAAGGACCGTGAAGCTCTGCCGCAGCAGGTCCGCCAGAATGTGCGAGGTCGCAACCTGGATCTTTTCGATGTCACTGATCAGTGACGAGATCAGCGTGCCGGTGTGGCGCGTTTGGAAAAACGCGGGCGACTGATTCAGCACCGTCTCATAGACGTCGCCGCGCAAGTCGCGCACAGTCGCCAAGCCCACGTAGTTCACCAGATAGTTGCCGAAAAAGTCGCACAGGCCCTTGATGATAAAAACGGCCAGGATACCGATCGCCACCATCGTCCACACATTGTGAATTGCGTCGGGAATCAGATCGTCGAGGTGAATCGTGACATCGAGAATCGGAATCGTGTGAAGCCTGACGGGCGCTTCGGCCGACGAAGGGTCCAATACGCGGTCGAACACCGGCTCCATCAACACCGGAATCAGCCCCACGCAAGCGCCGACAATCGCCATCAGCACCACCGAAAGAACCAGGCGGCGCCAATAAGGACGCGCGTAGCGCAAAAGATGCAGCAGCTCACTCATCGTTGGATCGAACCCGCCGCGCCGGGACCGCCTCTGCCCTCTCTTGCAGCAGCTCGCCGATCGCGTGCTTCACGGAGGCAGTCTCTATCGACAGAATACAGCGCGGCTCGTCAAAAGCGTAACACCGGTCGCCGGGGCAGGGCTTGCAGTCCCACGCGGTTTCGACCACTGCATGCGGCGTTTTCCAAGGCCGCCACACCGCCGAGTTCGACGAGCCGAAGATCACAACACACGGCACTCCGAAGGCCGCCGCCATATGCGCCGGGCCGGAATCATTGCCCACAAACAGCCGCGCGCCCGCCAGCAGCGACCGCAATGACCGCACGTCCAGGTTGTCGAAGCAAGTGAAGCCCGGCAGTTCCTGGAACACCGCTCCCTCGCCAGGCCCGGCGATCATGACCGGCTCCAGGCCGCAATCGCGGCGCACGTGCTCGGCGATTTCGCGGAAACGAGCCGTGGGCCATTGCTTGGTGAAGTAGGCGGCGGTGACATGAAACACCGCGTAAGGCGTGGTTCTGGCCGGCGGCGAAGCGGCCAATACGGCGCGTGGAATCTCCTCACGCGGCGCGCCCAGATGAAAGATGGCCGAGGCCAGATGTTCGGCGGTATGCACAGGGGCGTCCTTCGCGCGCCCCAGGATTTCCTGCGCCCGGGGAATGCGCACGTTGTACGCAAAGCCCATCCGGAAATGTTCGAACCCGGCCCGATAGCGCGCGCCCGAAAGCGCCGTCATCCAGGCGCTCGTCGTGCCGCCATGCAAATTGAGGCACAGTTCCGCGCCTTGCCGGCGGACCGCCCGCAGCGTGGCCAAGCGGTCCCAAAAACCGCCATCGCGCTGCACCACAAGCACTGACATCACATCGGGACTGCCGTCGAAAACGGCGTCGAAAGGCGCTTCCGACACAATGACCACGCGCAGATCGGGGCGGGACCTCTTGAGCAGCGCCAGCGCGGGCGTAGTCAGCACCGTGTCGCCCAGCGAACGCAGGCGGATCACGACGACCGTCGCGCCGAGGGAAAGCTGAGCTAAGACGCCGCTAGGCAAGGAATCAACCTACGAAACCCAGGGGGACAGTTTCCGCCCACCAGGTCTTGAGGAACCAGCCGTTTCTTACAGCGGAAACTGTCCCCGGCTGACTTACCAGGGAACCTACGAGCGCGATGCCTATCACTTTCTCCTTTTGGTCTTGCTCTTGCCGCTCTCGACCACCGGCATCTTCGGCGCGCGCGCCCGGGCGACCACCTCGAGAAACTGGCGCGCCAATTTCGTGATCTGCTCATAGTCGCCGCTATCGAGCGCCTTCTTATTCACCAGGTCGGAGCCAACGGCGATAGCGCTGGCGCCGGCTTGCAGAAAGGCCGCGGCGTTATCCAGGCCCACGCCGCCGGTCGGCACCATATGAATTTGCGGCAGCGGTCCCTTGAGCGCCTTGATATAGCTGGGGCCGCCAAGGTTGCCCGCCGGAAACACCTTCACCATATCCGCGCCGGCGTCCCAGGCGCTGAGGATCTCGGTCGGCGTCAGAGCGCCTGGCAAGATGACCTTCGAGTAGCGGCGGCACATTTCGATTGTGCGGACGTTCAGCGACGGCGTCACGATGAACTCGGCCCCGGCCAGCATGCAGATCCGCGCCGTCTCGGGATCGAGCACAGTGCCGGCGCCTAAAATAACGCGGTCGCCGAATTCGTCCGCTACTTTCTCCAGCACCCGTATGGCGCCGGGCACGGTCATCGTGACCTCCAGCGCCCGAAGGCCGCCTCGATAGATGGCCTTTGCGGCTTCGATTGCCTGCCGCGAGGAGTCGCAACGCACGATCGGCACAATGCCGACCTCAAGAATCGCAGCCAGAGTACGCTCTTTTGCCATAATGGTAAATTGTCGGGGACCGGCGCTAAGACTTAACCAGCCGCAGCCTCTTCCCAGGGATGTCCCCACCCCAACAGAGAGGCCTTGCTAAACGATATCAAAGGTGACCGAGGCGTAACATGCAGCTCCACACGAAATCTCCCTTGAAAGGTCCGGGGATCTACCCCATCGTCCAGCGTGGCAAGCAGCTCAAGCAGCTCTCTTTTCAGGTGCTGCAGCTTGGCTCGTCGCTCAAAACCTGGCAAACCGAAAGCGGCGAGGAAGAGATCGCGGTGGACTTTTACTCCGGGCCGGTGCGAGTCGAGGTGCGCTCGCCCTCGGGCGACCTGACCGTCGAAACGCAGCCGCGCAAGTCCGTCAAAGACGCGGGCGAAATGCTCTACGTGCCTGCCAGCTCCTCCGTTAAGTTTACGCTGCTCGATGGCGACGCCCGCATCAGCCTCTCGGGCGCGCTCGGCAAGTCTGGCGTGGCGCCAGCCTTCGTAAAGGGCGGCCAGGTGATGACCAAGCAAGTGGGCCACGGCAGCTTCGAGCGAACCGTGCACACCTACATCGCCGACAACATCCCCGCGCGCCACTTGATCGTCGGCGAAACCGTCAACTCCCCCGGCAGTTGGTCAAGCTGCCCGCCCCACAAGCACGACACGCACAACCCGCCCTCCGAGGTACCCATGGAAGAAGTCTATTTCTTCCAGCCAGAACCGAAGGAGGGCTTCGGCTTCATGCGCGTCTACACCGCGGCCGGCGACAAAGACCCCTTCGATCTTTCCTTCGCGGTCGAAGACGGTGACACCGTCATCATCCCGCGCGGCTATCACCCCGTAGTGGCGTTCCCCGGCTACACGCTCAACTATACTTGGGCGCTGGCCGGTGAAGGGCGCACCTACGGCGCTTGGTCCGACGATCCGAAATACTCGTGGATTAAGAGCTTGTAGGGTGTGAAAAAGCGGACTGCTCTGACTGCAAGTTGCGAATGAAAGAGAGGCCAAGCTGCTTCGTGGCGCGGCCTTTTAGGCTGCCGCGCCCGCATTCCTGCGGGCGTAGGTCGGCTGTATGCGGAGGCCTGAGCTTGGTGATCGGCTATGCCGGCACGAATGCCGCCACGGCAGGCAGGAATGCACACGCCACGAGGCGCTCTCAGCCCCCGATTCCTTCGCGGCTCCCCATCTCGCCGAGATCGGTAGCTTCTCACCACTCGCTTCTCGCTTCCCGCTTCTCGTTCCCTCAACCTTCAGCCTCCAACTCTGCCAGAATCCCCCGCAGCCGGTCGCTCTGCGGCCGCAAAGTGTGCCGCCAACGGCGCGTGAGAATCACGGCGTTGGCGGCGGCGATCACAAACACCAGCGTGGCGAACGACGTGACGGCCTGTGTATTCATCTTTCCCGCATCGTGGAGACCGCTTACCGCGAACGCTGTGAGCACCAGCAACAGACCGCCGGCAGCAATCACAAATTTCGCCTCGCGGATCTGCCCTTGTATGTCGCCCAGCGCCGCTTTCACCGCTTCTCGCACCGGCATGCCCCAGCGCACGAACCGGCGCTGCCGCCGCGCTCGCATCCTGGCGAGCACGGCCACGGCTGTGACCGCGATGCCTTGCATTCCCAGCAGCAGCCAGATGTTGTCGCCGCGAGGCCGGCTGAGCGCGATCCCCACGGCCACGGTGCTTGCCAGCGTCATCGACACGCAGACCGTCATGACGGCCCGTTGCCAGCGGTGAGAGCGTTCCATGCGGTGAATCACGCCCTCCACCTCGCCGTGCAATCCTGCAATACCCTGCGATTTCCAGTCTTGTTCCATTCTTTCGAGTGTCATCTAGTCCTCCTTGAGTTCTTCGGCAAGCCGTTTCTTGACGCGATTGAGGCGCACGCCCACGTTACTTCCACTGATGCCGAGCACGTCGGCCATCTCGCGATAGCTCACTTCGTCCAGATATAGCAACGTCAGCGTGCGGTCGACCTCCGGCAGGCCGCGAATGGCTTCGTAGAGCCGATCGATCCGGCGCTGCGATTCGGCTTCGCCGCCGCTCGCAGGGGCCGCAGGGCCGGGCCCCGCATCAGACAACTGCTCAAACGTCTTCTGATAGCGCTTTTGTTTTCGCAGCCAGGTCAGCGCGTAGTTGTGCGCCACGCGATAGACGAACGTGGATGGTTTGGCCTCGCTCCGATAGGCAGGCACCGCGTGCCACAGAGCCACCAGCAGATCCTGATGCAGGTCTTCCTGCTCCCCGCTTGGGGCGAACGAGCGGGCGACTTTCCACAGGATGGCGTTGTGCCGCGCCGCCCAATCGGCGAAGACTTGATGCTGCTCGCTGCGTTTCACGATTTCCGGCCGCCTATGGAGTTAGAAGCACGGCCTTGGAGTTTCTTACATTGTGGGCGAGGATGGGCGTGCGGCAGAAACGGCACCCAGCCTGCGAGGGCCGGGTGGGGCGCTAACCGGTATGGCTGTTCGGTTACTACGAGAACTCCAGGCTGACGCCTAGGCGCTGTTGCCTTGCACGGCCAGCGTACCGCGCCCGTTCGGCGGTGACTTTTCCCTATACACTGTCATTTTCCGATGCCGAGCGTCGTTAAGCCAGCATGGAACGTAGCTATGACGATCCTCTGCCAATGAGCGTACCCGAAGAACGCGCGCGCGACTTCGATGCGCTCTTCCATAGCTATTACGGCCGCTTGGCGCGGTTGCTCTACCGTGTGACCGGCGATGTGGGACGTGCCGAGGAAGTCGCCTCCGAAGCATTTTGGCGGCTTCATCGTAAGCCACCTCGCTCCCACGCCAACTTGGAGGGGTGGCTGTATCGCACGGGTCTTCGCTTGGCGCTTGACCAACTTCGAAAGGAGCGCCGGCGGGCCCGCTACGAAGGGCTCGCTTCGCTGTTCAGTAACGCCAAAGCCACTGAAGCGGCGATTGAAACAAGCGAGGAAACGGAGCGTGTACGGCAAACGCTCGCCGCCCTCAGGCCCAATCACGCCAGTCTGATTCTCCTGCGCAGTGAGGGGCTCAGCTATGCCGAGCTGGCCGCTGCGCTGAACGTCAACCCAACCTCGGTCGGCACTCTGATGGCCCGAGCGGAACAGGCTTTTCGAAAGGAGTACGAAAAACAGCATGCAAAACGCTAAAGGTACCGAACTGACCCCGTGGGTGGAAAAGTCCGTGGCCCTTCTGGCGCCTCCCGCGGATTGGGAGCCGAATGTGAGGGGGGCACATGCTTGTTTCGAGGCGCGCTTGCGCCAGGATCGCCCGCAGTCTGCCTG
>Ga0299913_10005646_pt1 | contig 10720 bp, 12 predicted proteins | sample RVTome_9_FD_201360 | JGI IMG/M metagenome (GOLD analysis project Ga0299913, IMG submission 201360) | Soil microbial communities from uranium-contaminated site in the Upper Colorado River Basin, Wyoming, United States - RVT155D38 (version 2) ... | reverse complement strand
AGCCGTTGTAGATCTTGTTCTCGAATACGACGTGACCCATCGCGTCCCACTGCGTCCCCGACTGGAGCGGCATGATGATGAGGTCGTCGGTGCCCCGAAAGTGCTTTTCGACCCCTCCATAGAAATCACGCAGTGACGTCCCGGCGATGGCGTCGGCGCCGTCCCGGATCATGAGGTGGATCGGGTTGAAGCGACCGAGATTGCCCGTCTGCGGACCATTCTCGTCGTAGGGGAGGGCCATTGAGATCGTCTTACCCCGCCGCACCAGAGCAGCGGCGGAGACCACCATCTCCGGTGTGACGAGGTTGAGCGTCCCTCTTTCGTCGTCAGGGCCCCACCGCCCCCAGTTGCCATGACGCTGGTTCAGCTCCCGGACGGTTTCGATGTTCGGCTCCACGGTCCTCCTGGGTGGGTCATGCAGTATGCACGATATATGATCCGTCTCGAGACCGAGACTAGGAGCCGTCGATTCAGGAGTTCACGACCGAACAGGAGATGTTTCGGGCGACCGTCCGCGAGTTCTGTGAAAAGGAGATCACCCGCGAGTACGTCCGGGAGTGCGACCGGGAAGGCAGGGCTCCCAGGGAGCTCTATGACAAGATCGCGGCCCAGGGCTGGTTGGGCATCAACATCGTCGAAGAACACGGGGGCGCCGGGGCGGGTGCCGTCGAGGTCGCCATTCTGCTCGAGGAGCTGGGACGAGCCTTCCTCGACCTCTCCTTTTGGGTATTCCGCACCGTCACCTGGGGCGGGCTCGCCATCGGTCGGGATGGGACCGAATCGCAGCGTGCCGAACTGTTGCCGCAGATCGCTTCTGGCGACCTGACGGTCTGTTTCTCGTTGACCGAGCCCGATGCCGGGTCAGATGCCGCCTCCATCTCGCTGTCCGCGGTGGAAGACGGCGATGTATACGTCCTCAACGGACAGAAGGTGTTCACCTCGGGGTTCAAGGCGAGTGATCTCGACATCGTGGCGGCACGCACCTCAGCAGACGGCAGCAAGCATCACGGGATCACCAACTTCATCGTCGACACCGACACACCCGGCTTGGAGTGGCGTCCCATCGAAACCCTGGGTCATTGGCCGCTGGGTACGGCGATGCTCTATTTCACCGATGTCAGGGTGCCCACGGAACGAATGCTGGGCCAGTTGCACGAGGGGTGGGCCAACCTGGGTGTGTACCTCCGCTACGAGCGGCTTTGTCTCTCCGCGGCGCGCACCGGTGCCGCAGCCGCCGCCCTGGCCGACTCCATCGCCTACGCCAAGGAACGGGAGCAGTTCGGTCGTCCCATCTCCGAGTTCCAGGCGGTGTCACACCGTCTCGCCGACATGCAGACCATGGTCGAGATCTCACAGATGCTGGTGTATCGATATGCCTCGAGACTCGACGCCGGACTTTCCACTACCCGCGATGCAGCCATCCTCAAGCTCTACGCATGTGAGGCCTACAAATCGGTGGCCGACATGGGCCTGCAGGTGCTCGGTGGCTACGGATACACCATGGAATACGACCTGCAGCGTCATTTCCGGGAATCGCGGCTCGGTGTGATCGGAGCCGGGACCTCAGACATCCAGCGAAACATCATCGCCAAGACCATGGGGCTATGAGGACACCGGTGATCACCGCCGCGGCTCGAGAATGGGCGGAACGTGAGTTTCCCGATTTCGACTATCCGGTCACCAGGATCGACATCGCCCGTTTTGCCCGGGCCACCGGGGAGACCAATCCGGTCCATTACGACCTGGCGGTGGCCCGCCAGGCGGGTTATGAAGATGTCGTCGCCCCCACCATGTTTCCCTACGCGATCAGGATGCATGCCACCACGCTCGGTGCGGATCTCACCCCGGACGGCTCCCCGTCCTCTGATGTGCCTCCGTTACCTACGAGACGGGCAATGGCCGGAGAGACTTCGATCACCTTCGGCGTGCCGATAGTCGCCGGCGACACCGTGTCCGTCAACAAGCGGCTCGCCGACATGTACGAGAAGGAGGGGCGGAGCGGAGCGCTCGTGTTCGTGACGATGGAGTTCACCTTCACCAACCAGAGAGGCGAGGGCGTGGCCCGTGAGCAGTTCACGAGGATCTACCGATGACCGATACCGTCGGATCTGAGATCCCGGTGCGACGCTTCGAGGCATCGGCGGTTGACTTGTTCATGTTCTCCGCGGCTTCATGGCTGCTGCATCGGATCCACTACGACCGTCCGTTCACCACGGACCACGACGGTCATCCCGAGCTGCTGATCCACGGTCCACTGCAGGGGGTCTATCTGGTGCAGACCATCGAGGCATGGCTGGACGGCAGGGGACGGATCGACTCGATCTCCTACCGCCATCTCGCCCCGGCCTATCTGGGTGATGTGTTGGAGTGCGGCGGGGAAGTGACCAATACCGACGATTCGATCGTGGAAATCGATGTTTTTGCACGCAAGGAAGATGGCACGGTTACCACCACCGGAAAGGCGGGGGTCCGTTGGCAGACATGACCACCGGAGCCAAGGCCCTGGCCGAGATGTTGGAGGCCTACGGGGTGACCCATCTCTTCCATGTGCCTGCGGTTCTCCGCCGCACCATGGTGGAGATCGAACAACACACGTCGATCAAGCGTGTGCGTCCCCACGGTGAGAAGCCGGCGGCGTACATGGCCGACGGCTACGCCCGCGCCTCCGGGAGACCCGGGGTTTGCGCTGCTCAGGTGGTGGGTGCTCTGAATCTCGCCGCCGGTCTGCGTGACGCCCACCTCGCCCACTCACCGGTGATAGCACTCACCGGGGGACGTGACCCTCACACCAAGTTCCGAGGGGTCTATCAGGAGGTTGACGATCTTCCTGGCTTCGCGGCGGTGACAAAGCTGAATGCCACCATCGACTCGGTGGAGCGCATCCCCGACATGCTCCGTCAGGCGTTTCGGGTGGCGACCACCGGGGCACCGGGTCCGGTGCATCTTCAGTTCGCCGGGAACGAGGGTCAGATCGACCAACAGGAAGCCTTGATGGATACGACCGTGGAGCCTGGATACGGATCGGTACCGCCTTTTCGCCCGAGCTCATCGGATGAGGCGATCCGGGCTGCACTCGCGGCCCTCGCCCGAGCGCGTCGACCGGTGATGGTGGCAGGTGGTGGGGTTCGTACGTCGGGTGCCGGTGCCGAGCTGATGTCGGTGGCCGAACGTCTCCAGATCCCTGTGGCCACCTCATTGAACGGGAAGGACACGATTCCGGGCACCCATCCCCTGTCGGTTGGAGTCGTCGGAACCTACTCCCGTGGATCGGCCAACCAGGTCGTGTTGGAGTCAGATCTGGTCTGTTTCATCGGCACCACCGCTGGGGGCATGACCACACACTTCTGGAAAGTCCCTCCACTCGATAGACAGACCATCCACATCGACATCGACCCCGAAGTCGTCGGCCGCAACTATTCGCCGAGCGTGGCCATCAACGCAGACGCCAGGAGCGCGCTGACCCGCATGCTCGATCTCGCCGGAGAAGCACCCGATGGGCGGGATACGTGGGTGGAGGCTGCCCGCAGTCACGTCGCCACATGGCGGGACGAATACGCCGAGCTTCTCGGGTCGGACCAGATACCGATTCGACCTGAGCGGCTGTGCGCCGACCTCACCGATGTGGTGCCCGACGACGCAATCGTCGTGGTCGACACCGGGCATGCCGGCATGTGGATGGGCGGGATGTACGACGTGAGGACCGCAGACCAGTCATATCTGAGGAGCGCCGGGCATCTCGGTTGGGCTTTCCCCGCCTCCCTCGGGGCCAAATGCGGCCAACCCGAACGCCCCGTGGTCTGTTTCACCGGCGATTCCGGCTTCTGGTATCACATCGGCGACATCGAGACGGCGGTCCGTTGGGGCATCAACACCGTCACCGTGGTCAACGACAACCACTCCGGCAACCAGTCGATCCGAGGATTCGACCGGGTCTATGGAGGCAAACAGACCGAGAAGGCCCGGGAGATGTGGGTCTTCATCGAAGTCGACTTCGCCGCCTTGGCGAATGAGATCGGCGCGCTCGGGATCCGAGTTGAAAAACCTTCCGAACTCGAGCCGGCATTCGATCGGGCCCTGTCGGCGGACCGGCCGGTAGTAATCGACGTGGTCACCGACATCGACGCTCTCGCCCCGCTGGCTGTGGAGTGACCGGAAATTTCTCGAAGAATCTCGGGGATGACGGGATTTGGGTCCCAATCTGTCGGTGCCCGATTGTACGTTCGTCGATATGGGAAGAGGAGCCACTTCGGCCGGGGTGATGCCGATCATCATTCCTCGTTTGAGTGATCCGGGCAATGCCTCTGTGGACGAGCGTGATGAGCATCTCATGTTGTTGGAAGCGGCTCGCCCGTCGCTCGACGTGGAGTGGACCGAAACCCTGGCGGCGGCTGAGGCGGCTGGTGACCACAACGTGATGGGTTACCCGTCGATGGTCGCCTATTTGAAGGACCGGCTCGGCATGGCCGGTGGCCGGGCCAACCGGTATGTGAGAAACGCCCGGGCCGGGTTGAAGCATGAAGCCACGTTTTCGGCGTGGAAACAACGTCTGATTTCTGGTGATGAAGCCGAGCTCATGTTCCAAGCCTCGGAGAAGCTGCCCGACAAGTACCCCGAAGCAGAAAACACCCTTCTCGAACTGGTGGGCGATGGTGTCGACGAGACCAGACGGATTCTCGACTACTGGCGTGCCGACGTTGACCTTCCCGGAGTGAAACTCGACGCCGGACAACAACTCCTGAGACGTCGTTTCGACGTGACCGGAGACCGAACGGGATGATCGCCGGAGAATTCGAACTATCCGGAGTGGAGGGTGAAGGACTGTTGACCGCAGTCGACGCCCTGACGCCACCACCATCCCGAGACGACGTCCAGGCCAGCACCCAGCGTCGGGCCGACGCCCTCGCCGATCTGGCCCGGACGTTTCTGGAGGGCTCGGAGTCACCGATCGTGGGTGGGGAACGACCCCACATCACCGTCCACGTCGACCTCGCCGCGCTCCAAGACCGGCCGGGTGGTCTCCACGAATCAGAAACCGGGTTCGTCATCGACCCGTTCGCGGTCAGCCAACTGTCCTGTGACGCCACGGTGTCCAGAGTCGTATTCGGACTCAACTCGGAGGTACTCGATTACGGCCGGAAAACCCGGATCGTCCCCCGGGGACTCCGTCGGGCGGTCATCGCCCGCGACCGGCATTGCGTCGCCCCCGGCTGTAACCGGTCGGCGAAATGGTGCGACGTCCACCACATCATCTGGTGGATCGACGGAAGCGAAACCGTCATCGACAACCTCTGTCTCCTCTGCAGATACCACCACACCCAAATCCACCTGGGACGGATCGGCCTTGAAGATCTCGACCTGCCGCCCTCTGCCACCCAACACGCCCTCTTAGCGTGTCCATAGGGGTAGACCCCCACCCACCAACCCGAGCAGCAGCTACTCGTGCCGACGATCAGAAGACGCTCTTGGTGGCTCCGCCGTCGACGGAAATGGCCGTCCCCTGGATGTGCCGTGCCTCGGGCGTGCAGAGGAAGACAGCAAGCGCGGCTACGTCGTCGGGCAATCCCAGTCGACGAATTCCCTGGCGCTGCACCGTGGCGGCGAGAACCTCCTCTGGCGTATCGCCCGTGTGGGCTGCCTGATCGGCCATCATCTCGTCGAGACGCTCGGTTCGGGTCTGGCCGGGGTGGATGTTATTGACGTTGACATCGTCGCTCAGACCCAGCCCGGCCAGGGCTTTCCCGAAGTTGGCCAGGGCGGCATTGACCGCGCCACCGATGGCGAAGTTGGGATTGGGGGTGCGGGCCATCCCGCCGACGATGTTCACCACGGATCCTTGGGTGGCGGCGAGCTGTGGCCAAAAAAGACGTGACAAACGCACCGCACCGAAGAACTTGAGTGCGAAGCCTTCCTGCCATACCTCGTCGGATAGCTCGAGGAACGGCCCGCTTTTGGTCGCCCCGGCACAGTTGACCAGGATGTCGATCCGGTCAAACTCTGACGTGGCAGCCTCGTGGAGTGACGCGCACCCAGCGATCGTGGACAAATCGGCCGGGATCGGGACAACCCGGCGGCCCGTTTCCGCCGAGAGCTCGGCCGCTGTGGTCTCGAGCACCTCGGTGGTGCGTGCACAGATGACCACGTCGGCACCTTCCCCCGCCAGCCCGCGAGCGATAGCCTTGCCGATCCCGCGGCTGCCGCCGGACACCACTGCAACCTTGTCTTCGAGTTTCAATGTCTCCTACCTGTGGATGCGTCGAATCTAATTCAGGTTCCGAAGTCAGGGATCCCGTGCGGCTCGACCGCTGTCCGAAAACTGGAGATGAGATCCTCGATCGTCGTGTGCTCCGGCACCGAAACCGACCGGGCGAACTGCCAAAGAAGATAGGGGTTGGCTCCCATGGCATACAGTGCTCCGAAGTCGAGCGCCTCGAGTGCCCGCCGCTCCTGGAGAGTGAGGATTCCCCCTGAAGGGTAGGGCGGCTCGGGCTCCAGGGCGATTCGCTCCCAGTCATCGAGGAACCCCGCGGGGTCGTTCTTGAACGAAACGAGGTTGGCGTCACTTTTGTCGACTTCCCACATGACCTTGTTGACCATGTATCGCGTCACGGCAGATCCCACCAAAAGAACGGGAGAGCTCCAAAGCGCGACTCTGGACCAGCGGCAACGGTCGCCGGGCGGGACCCGGCGGCGGCCAGGCAGCTGATGAAGTTGAGAAATTGATAGGTCTCGTTGCCCGCATCGGTGAGCCGATCGAAGATCGAGCCCGACACGGCGGCGTCGAGGTCGCCTTGGCGCATCCAGGAAATGGCCGCCATGTCGAATTCCCGGTCGGGGCTCACCCCAAGGAACTGCCGGGGACCTCCAAGTTCGAAGGCGAGATGGCCACTTCCCACCAGCAGGACTCTGGCATCGCTGGGTGCCGAGGAAATAGCGGAAGCTAGTTGGACGCCCAGTTGGGCGAAACGCGCCGCGGGGGGTATTGGGGGCGAGTTGGCGTTGGTGAACACCGGCACAATCGGAACGTCGAGGTGAGGATTGAGGAAGAGGAGCGGTACCACAAAGGAATGGTCGAGCCACGGCTCGTCGGAGAAGGCGTAATCGAACGACCGGGCGAGCCCGGTCTCCAACAAATGACGGCCCAGGCCGGGATCGCCCTTCACCGACGTTGGTGTCAGCCCGAAACTTCGCTCTTCGCTGGGATGGACGGCCCGCATCGACGGCGCCTTCCCGATCATGAAAGCCGGCATGTTGGCGGTCATGAGCATGTGAAGGTGATCCGAGGCCACCACCACGATGACATCGGGCGCCAGGGCCACAACCCGGTCCCGGAACGCATCCGCCAGCTCCACGGTCGTCTCGAGATCTGGAGGAACTCCATCACGCAATGTGGACCACATCAGAGGGTTGTGTGTGAGGCCGGCAACCGCCACCAGATGTGCCATGGGCGGGGAACCTACCGGAACCAGTCCGCCGATAGGATCGCCCCACAGGGCACCTATGCAGATCGTCGCGATGGACATCTTCCCGATCAGACTCCATTTGGAGACTCCGATCCCGATGTCGAGTGGTGTCATCACCTCCACCGGCAACGTGCTGGTGAGGGTCACCACCGACGGGGGAACGGAGGGTTGGGGTGAGGGTGTGGAGGCCCCGGCTCTCACGGGACTTGCTCAAGAGGGCATCATCGCCGATCTCGAAGCCATGCGACCTCTGCTGGTGGGCTCAGACCCGCGACGCATCAACGGGGTCTGTGACCGGATCCGCGGCGCCCATCCCTCGGCGTGCACCGCACTGGGTGCCATCGACATCGCGCTACACGATGTGGTCGGCAAGACATACGGTCTCCCGGTTCACGCTCTGATCGGCGGCGCCGTTCGCAAGCGGATACCCGCCCTCACCCTGGTGGGAAGCGGAGACACCGACGCCGACCTTCGACGAATCGAGGAGAAACGAGAACTCGGCTACTCCTGGTTCAAAATCAAAGTCGGCATGGCACCGGCCGAGACCGAATGGCGGACCGTGGAACGGGCCATCGAACTGGTCGGCGGCGAAGGTGTGATCTGCGCCGATGCCAACGAGGCTTGGGAAGAGACGGAGGCGATGAAGTTTCTGGCAGGTCTCGAGGGAATGCCGGTCCGTTTCCTTGAACAGCCGGTCCCTCGTGACGACCCACAGCGTCTGCTTCGAGTTGCCGAATTTTCCTCGATCCCCATCTGCGCGGACGAGAGCGCCGCCGACCTGGCATCGGTAGTCGGGTTTGCCGGTACTGCTATTGGAGGGGTGAGTCTCAAGCTGATCAAACACGGCGGGATCACCGGGGTCATGCGTGGTGGGGCGATCTGCTCAGCCGGTGGTCTGGCTGTCAACCTCGCCGGCAAGGTGATCGAATCGAGTATCTCTACAGCCGCCAACTTGCATTGCGCTGCGGCGCTGGACCAGATCGACTACGGATGCTCGCCAGCGAACCAGGGCGTGAGCCGCGATGTGACCACCGAGCCAATCGTGGTCGACCGCGGAGAATTCGCGGTCCCCATGCGGCCGGGGCTGGGAGTTGACATCGACGAGGCGATCGTCAGGCAGCTGGCTGGTTGATCGAGCAAATATCCAACCCGCAATTACGGTCTAGCCCAATGCCCAAACCCGAGCCTCCCGAATTGCTCGTGCCCGACGCTGCTTCCTGGAGCAAGTGGCTCGAGACCAATCACGAGACATCGCCAGGTGTCCATCTCGTCCTGCACAAATCGGGTGGCCAGGTGACGGCTCTCACCTACGACGCCGCCGTCGAGGAGGCCTTGTGCTTTGGCTGGATCGACGGGCGGGCCAGTAGGCGTGACGAGGGGAGCTGGCGGGTAAGGATGACTCCTCGTCAACCCCGCAGCAACTGGTCCGAGCGCAATGCGGGTCGGGTCGAGCGGCTGGAGCGTGAAGGGCGTATGCGTGAACCTGGCCGCGCCTCCGTCGATGCCGCCAAGAGTGACGGTCGCTGGCCCCAGTAGAGCGTTGCTATAGCATCAGGTCTCGGATTCCGAGACCTGATGCTATAGCAACGCCGGAACGCGTCCCGGACGACCCGAGAAGGGGAGGGACCAGCGTCCCTCCCCTTCCGACCCCTGACTCCGCCTGCCTCTAAGCCGCGATAGCAGCTCCGAGGACTGCCTGCCCGAAGTAGATGAGGAATGCAACAGTAACCAGCCACATCAGTGGATGGACCTCGGCTGCCTTGCCCTTGACCAATTTGATCAATGTGTACATCACAAAGCCGGCGCCGATGCCGACCGTGATACTGAAGGTGAGGGGCATCAAGACGATGGCGAGGAGGGCAGGAAAACCCTCTTCGAAATCATTGAAGTCGATGCCTTTGATCAGACCCGCCATCAGGAAGCCAACGAGAATCAGCACCGGGGCCGTTGCCTGTGGGGGCACGATGCCTGCGAGCGGTGAGAGGAATATGGCGACGAGAAAGAGGATTCCGACAACGACCGACGTGAGACCGGTCCGTCCCCCTTCGGCCACACCGGCAGAGCTCTCTATGTAACTGGTGTTGGAGCTGATGCCGGCAGCGCCGCCGGCGGCAGCACCGATCGAGTCGACGAAGAGCAGCCTGCCGATACCCGGGATGTTCTCGTTCTCGTCGGTGAGGCCAGCCTGCTCGACAATCGCCGTCGCAGTGCCCATCGTGTCGAAGAAGTCGGTCAGCATGAAGCTGAAGATGGTCAGAGCGGCAGCCACGAACCCGAGAGTCGTGAAGACATTGCCCAGATCGAAGGCGCCAAGAGTGTCAAAGCTCGGCGTCACCGCCAGCGACTCTGGTATCGCTGCCACGTCCCAGAGCAGTGCCACCACCGTCGTGGCGAGGATGCTGATGATCAGCGCTCCAGGCACCTTGCGGGCATAGAGCACGACCGTGATGAGCAGACCGATCAGTGTCACCCACGCCCCGTTGGTGTCAGGGAACACGAACTGGACGATCGGCTCACCAGGGGCGATCAAACCACCCTGCTGGAACCCGATGAACAGGATGAACAGGCCGATCCCCACCCCGATAGCCCGCTTCAGAGCGAGGGGCACGGCGTGCATGATCGCCTCGCGCAGACCCACCAGGACGAGGGCAGCGACAATGAGACCTTCGAGAACGATGACCCCCATCGCCCCCTCCGGTGTCAGCCCGTCGCCGAGCACGAGTCCGAAGGCCACTGCTGCGTTGATCCCGAGACCGGCCGCCATCGCAATCGGGTAATTGGCGACAACACCCATGATTATCGTCAGCAAGCCGGCCACGAGAGCGGTGGCCGCTCCAACCGCGACAGGATCGAGCCCGGCTTCGCCAAGGATGACCGGGTTCACGAAGATGATGTAGGACATCACCAGGAATGTGGTCAACCCCGCCCTGACCTCGGTACCTATGGACGTCCCCCTCTCCGTCACCTTGAAGTACGAGTCGAGACCCGAGCCACCGCCCGATGGCGGTGCCGGGGCACGCTCCTGAGTATCCGTCATGTGAGTTCCTCCTGCCGGAGAACATCCTCCGCTCCGGCGCACCCAAAATAGACCTCCGATCCCCCGCCGTGTCGCCCGAAACGGGGGGGTTTTACGTCCCGGCTGCAATTCGTCGTCATAACATCGGTGCATGCCAATCGCTCTCCTCAGAGAGGTTGCCTCCACCTTCGATCGCGCAATCGTCTCGGATCCCGGGCGTCGACCAGATGTCGCCCTCGCCCGA
>Ga0299913_10005645_pt1 | contig 10721 bp, 12 predicted proteins | sample RVTome_9_FD_201360 | JGI IMG/M metagenome (GOLD analysis project Ga0299913, IMG submission 201360) | Soil microbial communities from uranium-contaminated site in the Upper Colorado River Basin, Wyoming, United States - RVT155D38 (version 2) ... | reverse complement strand
CGCCGGCGACCTCTCGATCGCCGGGCTGGCCAAGAAGATCGCCGACGTCGCCGAGCGGACCCGCACCAACAAGATCGGGCCCGACGAGCTCAGCGGCGGCACGTTCACGATCACCAACCTCGGCAGCGTCGGTGCGCTGTGGGACACGCCGATCATCAACAAGCCGCAGGTGGCCATCCTCGGGCCCGGTGCGGTGGTCAAGCGGCCGGTCGTCGTCGACGACGCCGACCTCGGCGAGACGATCGCGGTCCGTCACATGGTCTACCTCGCCCTGACCTACGACCACCGCCTCGTCGACGGTGCCGACGCAGGGCGCTTCCTCCAGGACATCAAGAAGCGCCTCGAGGGAGGTCAGTTCGAAGTCTGAGTCGCCCGACCACATGCGCATCGTGATGGCGGGAGCCTCGGGGCTCCTCGGCACCACGCTCGGCGACCGGTTCCGGGCCGACGGCCATGACGTGGTCCGCCTCGTACGCCGCCCGGCGCGGGCCGCCGACGAGTCGCAGTGGGACCCGGGCGCAGGCTCCGTCGACCGGGCCGTGATCGAGTCTGCCGACGTGGTCGTCAACACGGCGGGTGCCTCGTTCCTCGGCAACCCGCACTCGAGGAAGTGGGCGCGCGAGATGCGCGACAGTCGGGTCCGGACCACCGCCACCCTCGCGGACGCGATCGCGACCGTGGGCGGCCGGCCGGCCCTGCTCGCCGGCAACGGGTCCTCGATCTACGGCGACCACGGCGACGAGGTGGTCACAGAGGACTCCGACAGCCGCGGCGAGGCGCTGCTCACTCGGATCACCCGGGAGTGGCAGGCGGCCGCCGAGCCGGCCGCCGACGCAGGCTCCCGGGTCTGCCTGCTGCGCACGGCGCCCGTCGCCACGCGCAGCAACCCGCTGTACCGGTTGCAGATCCCGCTGTTCCGGCTCGGCCTCGGCGCCCGGCTTGGTTCCGGCCGGCAGTACTTCCCGTTGATCTCGCTGCGCGACTGGGTCGGCGCCGCCGCCCACCTGGCCAGCCATCCCACCGCGTCCGGCCCGTTCAACCTGTGCTGCCCAGTGACCCCGACCAACGCGGAGTACACCCGCGCGCTGGCCACCGCCCTGCACCGCCGGGCGTTCCTGGCCGTGCCCACGCCGGTCCTCCGCCTGGCCGCTGGCCCGATGGCCCCCGAGACCCTGAACTCGATCAACCTGCGCCCGGCGGCGCTCGAGGCGGCCGGTTACGAGTTCCGGGATCGCGGCGTCGACGAGGTGCTCGCGGCGATGCTCAGCGAGTGAGAGCAGGCGTCACCGAGTCACCGAGACCACCCGCCACTCCCCCGCAACCCGACGCATCGTGATCCGCCACGTGCTCGGCGCGTCGTCGGGCAGTCGGATCGTCGAGCGCCGACCCACCGCGACCGCGCGGGCGATCCGGTCGGTCACCGACAGCACCAGCAGGCCCCGGCGCCGCTCGAGCACCCGGGCCCGCAGCACCTGGGTCTGGATCCGGCGTACCCGCAGGCCGCGATCCACCCACCGGGACAGCCGGGAGGCGTCGCGGGCTCCGGCGGTCGACCTGCGCGTGTAGAGCGAGCGCAGGGTCGCGACGTCCCCCGCCGCCCACGCCTCGGCCCGACGGCGATCCCAGTCGCGCAGCACCGCGACCGGACCTTCAGTGACGGGTGCGGAGACCGGCAGCCGGTCGGGGACGTGTGGCCCGTCGCGCTCACCCAGCGCGACCACCGCGACGCCGAGCACGGTGCAAGCGAAGACGAGCAGCACCAGGAGCAGCAGGCGAGGAAGGGTCACCCCGGCTTCCTACCCACCCGGCCGCGCCGGCGCAGAAGTTATCCACAGCGCTGTCATCCTGGGCGGCGTGCTGAGTCGACGCTCCTTCCTGACCGGCGGCGTGGTCGCCGTCGGTGTCGGGGCCGTGAGCGGCGTCGGCATCTACGAGGGCGTGCTGCCCGGCCGGCCCCGACTCCAGGCACTGTTCGGCCTCAACGGCGAGGCCGGCGAGGTCCCGGAGTACGAGCCCGGCCCGGTGCTGAGCGGGTCCTTCGTCTCCGAGCACCGGCTCGGCGCGACGACCGGCTGGTCCCTGCTCCGCCCTCCCGGTGCGTCGGGGGACCTTCCGCTGGTCGTGGCGCTGCATGCGCGCGGCTGGGACCACACCACCCCGCTGCGGGCGTCGCTCGGCCTCCCCCAGTTCCTCGCCCAGGCGGTCGACCGTGGGGTGCAGCCGCTCGCGATCGCGACCGTCGACGGCGGCAACAACTACTGGCACCGTCGCCCCTCGGGCGAGGACGCGGCAGCCATGGTGGTCGACGAGCTGCTGCCCGTGCTGCGCGGCCACGGCGCGTCCATCCGGTCGATCGGCCTGCTGGGCTGGTCGATGGGCGGGTACGGCGCGCTCCGGCTCGCCACCGACCTCGGGCCGGAGCGGGTGCGCGCCGTCGTCGCCGCCAGCCCGGCCGTGTGGAGCAGCCCCGTCGGGTTCTCCGGCGAGGAGGAGTTCGAGCAGTACACGGTCGTCGGGCGCCAGGACGAGCTCGCCGGGATCCCGGTCCGCATCGACTGCGGCACCGGCGACCCGCTCTACCGCGATGTCGAGGCGTACGTCGAGGAGTTCGCCGAGGACGCCGACCTCACCAGCACGTTCGAGCCGGGCGGGCACACGGCGGCGTACTGGCGCCGGATGCTGCCGGCGCAGCTCGAGTTCCTCGGCGCGCGGTTGGCGGGCTGACTGAAGGCCGACAGATCGGCAGGTGGGCCGAACTAGAACTAGCGGGCGGCAAACGACCACCTGCACCGCCTCTGATGTGCCGTCTGCCGCCCGTTGCTCGGGCTCAGGCGGCCTTCTCGAGTCCGAACCGCTGGAGCAGGCGTTGGCGTCCGGCGGGGGTGAAGCAGGAGGCGCGGAGCAGGTCGTACCCCCCATCCATCCGATCAGCGTTCCCCGCCGCCCGGGCGGCCGCCACCACGCTGCGCGGACCTGTGGAAACAAGCGGTGACGACGTACGGCGAACCAACGGGCGGGGCGCCTCCGGCGCAGCAAGGCGGCGCCGCGGGTGGAGGTACCGTTTCCGTCATGTGCACGTTGGACTTCCAGCAGGTCGGCCTCGGCTTCGACGCGGTCGACTACCTCGCCGCCTGGGACCTGCAGCGCGAGGTGCACGCGCGCGTCGCCGACGGCGACCAGGCCCCGACCGTGCTCCTCCTCGAGCACCCGCCGGTCTACACGGCCGGCAAGCGCACCCTGCCGCACGAGCGGCCGGTCGACTCCGGCGGCGCCCCGGTCATCGAGGTCGACCGCGGCGGCAAGATCACGTTCCACGGGCCGGGCCAGCTGGTCGGCTACCCGATCGTCCCGCTGCCCGACCACGTCAAGGTCGTCGACTACGTACGCCGCGTGGAGGAGGCCCTGATCCGGGTCTGCGCCGACCTCGGCGTCCCCACCGCGCGGGTCCCCGGCCGCAGCGGCGTCTGGCTGCAGGCCGATGAGAGGGGTGCCGAGCGCAAGGTCGCCGCGATCGGCATCCGGGTCAGCCGCGGGGTGACCATGCACGGGTTCGCCCTGAACTGCGACGTCGACCTCGGCTGGTACGACCGGTTCGTCCCCTGCGGCATCGCCGACGCCGGCGTCACCACGCTGAGCCAGGAGCTCGGCCGCCGGGTCACCGTCTCCGACGTGCTGCCCGCCGTCGAGCGACACTTGGCCCACTACCTCGACTGGACGCCGTACACCCCGACGCCGGACTACGAACCCCGTCCCGACCCCGCCCGCGCGCCGCGCATCGAGCTGATCACTCCCTGACAGATACTGCTCGGCGTGACCGAGCTGGTGATCGAGGCCTCCGGCCTGCGCAAGGTGTTCCGCAACCGGCGCGGTGCCACCCGGGTGGCGGTCGACGGCCTTGACCTGTCCGTCCCCGCGGGCGGCGTACACGGCTTCCTCGGGCCCAACGGCTCGGGCAAGACCACGACCATCCGGATGCTGCTCGGGTTGGCCCGCGCCACCGCGGGATCGATGCGGCTGTTCGGGCGGCCGGTCCCCCACGAGCTGCCCGCGGTGATCGGCAGGGTGGGCGCGGTGGTCGAGTCACCGAAGTTCTCGCCGAACCTCACGGGGCGCCGCAACCTCCTGCTACTGGCCGGCACGATCGGCGCCGCCGCCACCGCTGTCGACCGGGCACTCGAGACCGTCGGCCTCAGCGGCCGCGACCGGGACCGCTACAAGGCCTACTCCCTCGGCATGAAGCAGCGGCTCGCGATCGGGGCCACCCTGCTGAAGGACCCGCAGCTGCTGATCCTCGACGAGCCGACGAACGGACTGGACCCGGCCGGGATCCGGGAGATCCGGGAGATGATCCGCGGCCTGGGCGAGCAGGGGGTGACGGTGCTGCTCAGCTCACACATCCTCGCCGAGGTCCAGCAGGTCTGCACGTCGGCCACGATCATCGGCAACGGGCGGCTGCTCGCCAGCGGCCGGGTCGAGGACCTGGTGAGCGGCACCGAGGCCTACCGCGTCGACATCCCCCGACCCGAGCCGGCGCGCGCCGCACTGGTCGCTGCCGGCCTGGACGCCACTGTCGACGACACCGGACTCGTCGTCGCCACCGACCGACCCGCGGCCGTGACCCGCGCGCTGGCCTCGGCCGACATCTGGCTGACTGGGCTCACGCCGGTACGCCGCGACCTCGAGTCCGTGTTCCTCGAGCTGACCGCTGACGACACCCTCGGCCACGACACGCCGGGCCACGACGCATGATCCGGCTGCTCAAGGTCGAGCTGACCCGCCTGCGCTGGCGACGGGTGGTCGTCGTACTCCTCGCGGCCGCGATCGTGGTGCCGGTCGTCATCTTCATCGCGGTCGCCTACGAGACCCGGCCGGTCTCCGACGCGGAACAGGCCGAGGTCGCCGAGATGGTGCGCGAGGAGACCGCGGCGCCACGCACCCAGCGGCAGCTGGCGCGGTGTCTTCGCTCCCCCGAGAGGTACGGCGTGGCCGGGGGCGACGACACGCAGCAGGGCTGCGAAGACGCCGTTCTTCCCCGGGCCGAGTGGTTCTCCGACCGCCCGCAGCTGGACCTGAGGCAGGAGGTGAAGGAGGGCGCCGGGATCGGGGTGGTGGCCGTGCTCGCCGTGCTGATGCTGCTGATCGGCACCACCTTCGTGGGCCACGACTGGAACACCGGGTCGATGGGCAACCAGCTCCTCTTCGAGTCCCGGCGGACCCGGGTGTGGACCGCCAAGGCGGTCGCGGTGCTCGGCGTCGGCCTGGTGGTCTCCGGCCTGGTGCTGTTCTCCTACTGGGGCGGCCTGCTGGCGCTCGCCCACCAGCGCGACCTCCCCGTGCCGGACGGCGTCGTGAACGACGTCTACGCGCAGGCGCTGCGCGGCACGCTGCTGGCGGGCCTGGCGGGGCTCGGCGGCTACCTCATCACCATGCTGTTCCGCAGCACCGTCGCCACGCTGGGCATCCTGTTCGCGGTGGCGGTCGCCGTGCCGGTGCTGTTCTCGTTGTTCACCTTCCCTGGACACCTCAGCCTGCAGCCCCAGAACAACGGCTGGGCGCTGATCCGCGGCGGCGTCGAGCTCACGGACTACGACGACGAGAAGTGCTGGGAGGACCCCGCGAACACGGAGGGCTGCATCGTCGAGATCACCACCGCCGACGCCTCGATCTACACCGGGTCGCTGCTGGTGGCCGTCGGCGTACCGTCCCTCCTCCTCTACCGCCGCCGCGACGTGCCCTGACCTGGTGCCCCGCGTACAGTTGACCGACGTGACGACCGCCCCCGCCGCCGACGGCCGCAAGCTGCTCCGCCTCGAGGTCCGCAATGCCGAGACGCCCATCGAGCGCAAGCCGGAGTGGATCAAGACCCGGGCCAAGATGGGGCCGGAATACCGGGCGCTGCAGAGCCTGGTGAAGTCCGAGGGCCTGCACACGGTGTGCCAGGAGGCCGGCTGCCCCAACATCTTCGAGTGCTGGGAGGACCGCGAGGCCACGTTCCTCATCGGCGGCGACCAGTGCACGCGTCGCTGCGACTTCTGCCAGATCGACACCGGCAAGCCGCAGCCGCTGGACCGTGACGAGCCGCGCCGGGTCGCCGAGTCGGTGCGGAAGATGGAGCTCCGCTACGCCACCATCACCGGCGTGGCGCGCGACGACCTCGCGGACGGCGGCGCCTGGCTGTACGCCGAGACGGTGCGCGCGATCCACGACCTCAACCCGGACACCGGGGTCGAGAACCTGATCCCCGACTTCAACGGCGAGCCCGACCTGCTCCGCGAGGTGTTCGAGTCCCGGCCCGAGGTGCTCGCTCACAACGTCGAGACCGTGCCCCGGATCTTCAAGCGGATCCGGCCGGCGTTCCGCTACGACCGATCGCTGGACGTGCTCACCCAGGCCCGGGACTTCGGCCTGGTGACCAAGTCCAACCTGATCCTCGGCATGGGCGAGACCCGCGAGGAGGTCTCCCAGGCGCTGCGGGACCTCTACGACGCCGGGTGCGAGCTCGTGACGATCACCCAGTACCTGCGTCCCTCGGCCCGTCACCACCCGGTCGAGCGGTGGGTCAAGCCCGAGGAGTTCGTCGAGCTCAAGGCGGAGGCCGACCAGATCGGGTTCTCCGGGGTGATGTCCGGGCCACTGGTCCGTTCGTCCTACCGCGCCGGTCGGTTGTACCGTCAGGCCATGGAGGCGCGCGAGGGTGCCTCCGCCTGACTCCGGTCAGGTTCGTCCACTCGACCAGTGAGGCAGCGCCACCGCATGCGCAAGAAGGCCAAGGAAGCCAAGACCGACGACCCGGCGAAGATGAGCCGGCGCCGGCAGATCATCGAGACCTACAAGATGACCAAGGAGACCGACCGGGTCATCGGGGTGTGGATGCTCGGTGCGTTCCTCATCGCCGGTGCGATCGGCTTCGGCATCTTCTTCATCCTGCCCGGCACGGGCACCTTCGCGCTGGTCATCTCGATCATCGGTGGAGTCCTGTTCGGCCTCCTCGGGATGATGATCGTCTTCAGCCGCAGGGCACAGCGGTCGGCGTACAACCGGCTCGAGGGGCAGGTCGGGGCCGCCGCCCGGGCCCTGACGATGCTGAAGCGGGGCTGGAAGACCGATGAGGTGGTCGCATTCAGCAAGCAGCAGGACCTGGTGCACCGGGTCGTCGGCCCGCCCGGGATCGTGCTGGTCGGCGAGGGCAATCCCAACCGGCTGCGCCACCTGATGCAGAGCGAGCGTCGGAGGCACGAGCGGGTGGCCGCGGACATCCCGATCCACGAGATCCTCGTCGGAGACGCTGAGGGGCAGGTGCCGTTGAGCAAGCTGGTCCGGCACGTCCAGAAGCTCGGCCGCCAGGTGAAGCCCGCCGAGATGACCGACGTGCTCGCCCGGCTGCGCGCGTTGGACGCCGCGCGCCCGAAGGTGCCGATGCCGAAGGGCCCCATGCCGACCAGCATGAAGGGCATGCGCTCGCAGATGCGCGGGCGGTGACTCAGTCGAACGCCGCTCGCCAGCGGTCCGCGGTCTCTTCGTCGTAGTAGCGGGTGAAGTCGCACCCCCAGGCGATGGCGTCGTCGAGCGGCGGGCCTCCCCAGCGCGGCTCCCCGGTGACGAGCAGCCGGGTGCCGACCCCGTAGGTCGGCGTCTCCCCGTCGCTCCGGACGCCAGCATCCGGGGACGTCATGTCCACCGTGATGGTCGGGTCGGAGCCACCGGCGAACCACTCGTTGACGGTGAAGGTGACGGCGGCCAGATCGAGCACCGCCTCGTCACGGTCGGTCGTCCCGGCCCCGATGTCGGTGACGGTGCCGTCGAAGGCGAAGGCCCGTCCCGCCACCGCGTCCGGGGAGTACTGCTCGACGCAGGACGCGTCCATGCCGTCGTCCAACGGACCCGCCCCATCGATGACCGGCGGTTGCTGCCTCTCGATCACTTCGGGCATCAGCTCCACGTCGTTCTGGCTCTCCACGTAGACCGCGAAGGCGGCCACCGAGGCGGCGGCCAGAGCTCCCGCGCCCCAAGCGACGCGCACCCGCCGGCGGCGGCGCACCTTCCGACGTACCTGGCTCACGAGACCGGTCGCGTCGGGCGCGCGGTCGGCGTCCTCGGCGAACAACACCCGCAGGTCGTGTTCCAGCTGCTCGGTCATGGCGTCTCCTTCACCGTGTCGAGGGCTCCTCCGTTGCGGAGGCTCGCCAGGGCGCGGGAGGACGTCGCGCGCACGGCGCTCGCGCTGATGCCCATCGCCTCCGCGATGGCCGCGTCGTCGAGGTCGGCGTAGTAACGGAGAACCAGCACGGTCCGCGCCCGCGGCGCGAGCGTCGCCAACATGCTCCGCAGCGCCTCCCGGGCGACGATCCGATCCGCCGGGTCCGTCTCCGCCGCTGGTTCGTGGTCCCGCAGGTCCGTCACTCGCTCGGAGGAGGAGCGGCGCCGGTACCAGTCCAGGTGCGCGTTCACCATCATCCGGCGGACGTAGGCCTCCGGGCTCCGGGCGGCGGCCACCTTGGGCCAGCGCCGGTAGGCGTCGGCCAGGACCGTCTGCGTCAGGTCCTCGGCGCGGTGCGGGTCACTGGTCAGCACGTACGCCAACCGGAGCAGGGACCTTCCCTGCTCGGCCACGTACTCCTCGAACCCCACCCGACACCACCTCTACCGACGGCTTCACTAGTCAGACGGGTCGAGTGTCCCGATCTGCTGCATCGGACGGGCGCTACTTCGCGAGCAGCGCGCGAAAGGTGGGCATGGTGACGGTCGCCGTGCCCGCGAACATGTCGTGCAGTCCCCGGCCGTCCTCGCGGAAGACCAGCGGCGGGATCGCCAGCACGATCAGGACCTGGCGAACGACCACCTTCAGCGGGTTCATCATCCGCACGTGTCCGTCGAGGGGTACGACGCGCAGCCCGGTCACGAGCTTGCCGAACGAGCCGCCGGCGAACCAGGTGAGCACGGCCGACTCCGCGACGTACATGAGGAACACGTAGAACTGGTCGGTGCCCCCGGTTTCTCCGCCCGCAAAGGGGATCACCGACGTGCCCACGAACGGGACCACGGCGAAGATGGAGACCAGCCAGTCGACGAGGAGGGCCAGGATCCGCCGGGCCCAGGATGCGGTCTCGAACGCGGCCTCGGTCACCGCGCCAGCGTAGATGGGCCGGTGCGGCCCTCTATCGGGACCCTGCTCCGACCAGCATCTCGCACGGCCCCGTGAAGCCGGACTCACCCTCGAACTGGCTCAGCTCGTCCTCGATCTCCACCCAGGTCTCGGCCTGCTCGGCCTCTGACAGGGTCCGCATCATCTGGTGCAGGGCACCGAACGACTCGCGCTCGAAGCGCACGCACTCGGCCGCCGACGGCAGCTCGACCGGCGACGGCACGGTGCGCACCTCGACGTCGGTGCAGCCGGCCCCCTCCAGGGTCGCGGCCAGGACGCCCGGGGCGCCGAGCGAGAACGGGCCCGGCTGGCCGGGCAGCGGGGCGGGGAGCCCGGCCCGGGCCCGGATGATCCTCACCGGGATGGAGAAGAAGGCGTTGGCCTCCGGGGTCGAGTAGACGACCGCGGCCACCCGCCCGCCGGGGCGCAGTGCGTGCAGCATGCCACCCAGCGCGCGTGGCTGGTCGGGGAAGTAGATCAGCCCGACCCTGCTGACCACGGCGTCGAAGGTCGCGGCAGGCAGCGTGTCCAGCCGCTCGCCGTCCAGCTCGAGGGTCTCGACCTGGGTCAGCCCGGCGGCCGCCGCATCGCGCGCCGCGAGGTCGAGCAGGTTGGGGGCGATATCGGTGACCAGCACGTGACCGGTCGGGCCGACGCGCTCGGCGATCCGCATCGACTGCTCGCCGGCGCCCGCAGCCACGTCGAGGACCCGCGAGCCCTCGTCGATCCGGGCCAGCTCGATCATCTCGTCGGTCGCCCGCCCGAGCCACCGGCCGAGGAGCGGGCCCCAGCGGTGCCAGGCGTCGGCGGCGTCCTGCCACTGTGCGCGGGTGGTGGCCTTGAAGGCGGCCGGGTCGAAGATCGCCGGGGCGGAGGTGGTGGTCATCTCGGTCTCCTGTGCTCGGGTGTCTGGGTCGTGACCACCGTGCGCCTGGCGGACCCGAGTCGATAGTCCAGTTTGTGTACTTGTGGCGGTCGCGGGGCGTCCTTAGGTTGAGCGGATGGCCGACTACGGACAGTTCTGCACGGTTGCCCGCGGCGCCGAGGTGCTGTGCGAGCGCTGGACCGCCCTCGTGGTGCGCGAGCTGCTCTGCGGCAGCACCCAGTTCAACGACATCCGGCGCGGGGTGCCGCGGATGTCCCCCACACTGCTCGCCAAGAGGCTGCGCATGCTGGAGGAGGCCGGGGTGGTCCGTCGTACCGAGAACGGCAGGGCCACGTCGTACGAGCTGACTGCCGCCGGCGAGGAGCTGCGCCCGATCGTGATGGCCCTCGGGCACTGGGGTGCCCGCTGGATCGGCAGCCGGCTCACCCCCGGTCAGCTCGACGTCGGCTTCCTGATGTGGGACGTACGCCGGTTCGTGCGGCTCGAGGCGTTCCCGTCCGGCCGGCGGGTGGTGCTGCACTTCCTGTTCCCCGACGCCCGGCCGCGCGAGCGGCACTGGTGGCTGGTGGTCGAGGAGGGCAGCGCGGACCTGTGCCGGGACGATCCCGGGCACGACCTGACCCTCGAGATCGAGTCGTGGGGTGGCGCGGGCCCCGCGGGCGGGTGGGGGGTGGCCACCCCCCCGGGGGCGCG
>Ga0299913_10005644_pt1 | contig 10721 bp, 7 predicted proteins | sample RVTome_9_FD_201360 | JGI IMG/M metagenome (GOLD analysis project Ga0299913, IMG submission 201360) | Soil microbial communities from uranium-contaminated site in the Upper Colorado River Basin, Wyoming, United States - RVT155D38 (version 2) ... | reverse complement strand
GTCGAGGTCGGAGTGCCGGATCAGGTGGTAGGCGTGCTTGTGGTGGCCGCTGTGGCGGATCAGGTAGCCGACGTCGTGCATGAGCGCCGCGGCCGCGAGGAGCTCGCCGTCCTCCGGCGCGAGGTCCGCCGCGGCGAGCAAGCCGTCGAACAGATTGTCGGCCAGCTTCGCCACGTGCTCGCAATGGCGCGCGTTCGAGTGGCACTTGCGGGCGAAGATACGCGCCGCGTCCAGCCGGTTGGTGGGCCCGGCGGTGTGCGGCGTCCGCCGCGAGATCATCTCCAGCAGCAGGCCGTCCCGGATCCCACGGTCGTTGATCATGATTCGGCTCGCGTCGAGCCGCTTCGCCAGCCGGGCCACGGCGGCCGCGCCGGCGACGATGATGTCGGCCCGGTCGGCGTTCAGACCGGGAAGCCGCCGGCGCTGCGAGAGCGGCGCCTCGCGCAGCCGCCGGAGCTGGTGCTCGAGCTCGGCCCGGGTCATCGAGTAGCCCTGCACCGGACCGAGCTCACCCTGACGGTCGTGCATCGCGAGTGAGGCGATCGCGGTGAACGTTCCGCCGCTGCCGATGATATCGGGAGTCGGGAAGGGCGGCTTCCCGATGTACCGCTTGAGCTCGCGGTCGATTCCTGCCCGCAAGCGCCGCCAGTCGACCGCGCTGATCGGGTCGGAGTCGACGTACCGCTCGGTGAGAATGACCGCGCCCAGCGGTAGGGAATGGACCTCGTTGACCATCCCGGCGGTCGTGAAAACGACCTCCACGCTCCCGCCGCCGATGTCGACGATCGCGGCGGCTCCGTCGCCGAGGGGAAAGTTCCGGCGCACGCTTCGCATGGCGAGCTCGGCTTCCTCCTCCGCGTCGATGACCTCGATATCGAGACCGAAGCGGTCACGCGCCGCCTTGACGAACGCGGGCCCGTTGTCCGCCTCACGCAGCGCGGCGGTGCCGACCGCGCGCAATTCCGCGACGCCGAAGCGTCCGGCGATCGCCTGCATGCGCTCGAGGGCTTCGAGCGTGCGCGTCGCGTTCTCGGGATCGATCCTGCCGGTTTCGTGCAGATTGTGGCCGAGGCGAGTCTGCTCACGCTCGTCGTCGAGCACCCGGTAGCTGTCGGGTCCGTCCACCTCGGCCACGATCAGACGGACGGAGTTGCTCCCGAGATCGATCGCCGCGACGCGCCCCAATCCGGCGTCCCGCACGTCATGGTCCGGCATCCTGCGGCCGCGATCTTCGGTATGGAGCATGGTCTCGAATATCGGTCCGGTCTGGTGCGCGTGTCGAGGCCGCCCGCAGGCGCCGCCAGGAATGACAGCAGGCGCCGGCCGCGTCCAGCTATATTACTACAGAGGAGGAAGCCGTGCGTCCGGCGCTACAAGGAGGAGTTGATGACGGAAGCCCCGGAGCTGACGCTCGTATTGATCCGGCATGCGATTGCCGAGGAGCGGGGGGACTTCGCCCGTACCGGAAGGAGCGACGACCTGCGACCGCTTACCGACAAGGGTATTGAGAGGATGAAGAAGGCTGCGAAGGGACTGCGCCGGGTAGTTCCGAGGCTCGATCGGCTTCTGTCGAGCCCGCTCGTGCGCGCCCGACAGACCGCCGAGATCGTGGGCGCGGCGTTCGGCGGACCGGAGATCGAGTTGCTGGAAGCGGCGGCCACCGGCGACGGAAACGAGCTCCTCGACTCGCTGCGCGCGGCCGAGCCGGGAACGACGCTCGCCGTGGTGGGACACGAGCCGATACACGGTGAGTGGACCTCCTGGTTGCTCAGCGGCGCCGCCACCGGCTTCGTCTCCTACAAGAAGGGCGAGGCGTGCGCCCTCTCGTTTGCGGCAGACATCCGTCCCGGCGAGGCCGATCTCCTATGGAAGATCCGGCCGCGGCAGCTTCGGCAGCTCGCATGACGACCGAAGATCCTCGCGAGGGCGGGGAGCCCGAATCCTGCGAATCGACGGCGTCGGAGTCGCCAGCCGGCTCGGGTCCCGAGCCACCGATGGATGTGGCGGCCATCGCTCCCGAGGTTCCGCCGTTCGGCGAGACCCCGGCAGATCCGCGGCCGGTACCCGAGGCGGACCCGTCGGGCGATTTCGACCTCGACGATCCGAACCTCTACCTGAATCGTGAGCTGACCTGGCTGAATTTCAATTTCCGGGTCCTGGCGCTCGCCGAGGATCCGCGGATCCCTCTCCTCGAACGACTCAATTTCGTCTCGATCGTCAGCTCGAACCTCGACGAGTTTTTCATGAAGCGAATCGGGGGTCTGAAGCAGAAGGCCGCCGCGGGGGCTGGAGCCGACGGGCGGACTCCGCAGGATGAGCTCGAAGAAGCGTACGGGCTGATTCGCCTGCTCGTCCAGCGGCAGCGCGAGATCTTCGACGATCTTCAGGAGCGCCTGGAGCGGCAGAGCCTGGTCGTATGCGATGTGGGAAGACTGGATGACGACACCCGCGAGGAACTGCGCCAGCATTACATCGACAACATCTTCCCGCTGTTGACGCCGCATGTCACCGATCCCGCGCACCCGTTCCCACCCGTGTCGAACCTGTCCCTCAACCTGCTCGTCACCCTGCGGCCGTCCGACGACGACACGTCATCGCTCGCGCTGGTCAAAGTACCTGCCGGTAGCGGCGTGCAGCGGTTCATGAGCCTCGACGACGGCCTGACGTTCGTGCCGCTGGAATCCGTCGTTGCGGACAATCTCGACCTCCTGTTTCCCGGCCTCGACATCGACTTCTGCGGTTGTTTCCGCGTCACCCGCAGCGCCGAAGCGCAGGGCGATTCCGAGGACGCGGACGACCTGCTCACACACGTCGAGACCGAGCTCCACCACCGTCGCCTGGCACCCATCGTCCGGCTCGAGGTCGGCGGCGACATGGACCCGGCGCATCGCAGCCTGCTCGCCGCGGAGCTGGGCCTGGACCGTGCGGCCGACCTGTTCGAGGTCGAAGGGATGATCGACCTGCGAGATCTCGCGGAGATCGCGTCGCGCGACGTTCCCGAGCTCCGATATCCGCCACATGACGCGTTCCCTCCTCCGAAGTTGAGCGACGGACAGCGGTCGATCTTCGACGTCATTCGCGAACAGGGCTCGCTGCTGACGCACCACCCTTACGAGTCGTACGGCGCTTCGATCGAGCGCTTTCTCGCGGAAGCGTCCATCGACCCCGACGTGCGTGCCATCAAGATGACCGTGTATCGCACGTCGGCGGAGTCGCGCGCCGTCGATCTCCTGGTCGAGGCGGCACGCAACGACAAGCAGGTCACCGTCGTGGTGGAGCTCAAGGCCCGGTTCGACGAAGCCGCGAACATTCGATGGGCGAACCAGCTGAGCGCCTTCGGAATTCATGTCGCCTACGGGGTCATGGAAATGAAGACGCACTGCAAGGCCATCCTGGTCGTCCGTCAGGACGACGACGGGTTGCGCCGCTACGTGCACGTGGGCACGGGCAACTACCATGCAGAGACGGCGCGGCTGTATTCGGACATCGGTCTGCTGACCTGCGACGAGGAGATCGGATCCGACGTCACCGGCCTGTTCAACTTCCTGACGACCGGCTACGAGCCTCGTCGCAACTACAAGAAGCTCCTGCCGTCGCCGCTGATCCTCGAACAGGCTCTGGGCAAGAAGATCGACCGGGAGAGGCAGATCCAGGAGGCCGGCGGCGAGGGCTTGATCCAGCTGAAGGCGAACGCGCTCGAGGATCCCGGCATGGTGCGAAAGCTGTATGAAGCCGCACGTGCTGGCGTACGGATCGACCTGATCGTCCGAGATACGTGTCGTCTGCGCCCGGGAATCCCCGGCCTGTCGACCAGCGTGCGTGTCTTCAGCATCCTCGGGCGATTCCTCGAGCACGCTCGGATCTTCTATTTCCACAACGACGGAGACGAAGAGTATTTCATCGGGTCGGCCGACGTCATGCGACGCAACCTGGTGAACCGGGTCGAGGTCCTGGTCCCCGTGGAACCGAAGGAGCTCCAGGAGGAGCTGCGGTTCATCCTCGACACGCAGCTCGAGGACACCACGTCGGGGTGGGAGATGCGGCCCGACGGTTCCTACCTACGGCGGTCGGACCCGGACCGAGCGGCCGAGCCGGGTACCCACGAGCGCATGCTCGCGTGGGCCGCCGACCGCCATCGCGACGCTACCCGCCTGAGACGCCGTCGGCCGCGCCTTACCGGTTAGGGACCGCGGCGTCGGTCAGAAGTAGGTCGCCGCCGAGAACAGCAGACCGAACTCGTCGGCCGGGTTGTTGAACCGATCGTGGGTGCGGGCGCGGAATACGTCGAGCTTGAATGCCGTGTCGCGCGTCGGGTGGAAGTTCAGGCCCGCGCTCACGCGCAGCTCGTCGTCGCCTCGCCGGTCGCGGTCGAAGTCGACGTGGTCGAGCCGGAGCTTGGCGGCGAAGAACGAACCGGGCATCGTCGCGATGCGGTCCTTCCAGAAGGGCGCCACCGCATCGACGTAGAGTCCGCGCTGCGCACCCGCGAACAGCGGACCCAGGCCGGCCGGGATGTCGATCGTGGCGAACGCCGCCTCGCCGGCCAGCTCGAGCGCGCCGAGAACGGCCTCGGCGTCGAGCGCCCAGATCGTCAGGTCGCGACGTTCATCCAGGTCGAGCCCATCCGCCGAGTAGACGTTGTAGGCGCCCGAATGGGCCGACGCGCCCAGCTCGATGCCCTGCCGCGGACTCCAGGCGAGTCGCCCGACCACGGCCGGGCTGTTGTTGTTGTCCTCGAAGTTGCCGCGACCCGCGGGAATCCGCGTGCCTGCCGCGTCTCCCTCGAGCACGCCTTCGTCGAAGCCGTTCACGGCGTACAACTCGTATGTCAGGCGCGCCGGTCCTCCGAGCGGAAACAGCCCGAACAGCCCGAAGCCCGGTTCGGACAGGGCCACGCCCACGACGTCCGTGGAGACGAGCGGCCGATCGGTGAAGGGATTCCGCGGACTGTCGTGTGCGAGGTTGAACCGGCCGAGCGGGACGAGGATCATTCCGCCGCGCAGGTTGAGCGCCCGGTGCACGGCCAGGTCGATCGTCATGAACTCGAGCAGGATCTCTTCGCCTCCCTCCTCGACCTCGAGCTCAGCACTGAAGCGCACGAAGTCGCTGATCTGCGAGTTGAAGAACACGTTGAACCGCCTCGCGAGAAAGGTCTGCTCTTCGGTCAGCCCGTCGGTGCGGACGAACCGGAAGTGCCCCTCGGCATAGCCGCCTACGGCGAGGCGACCGGCGAGCTCGAACAGGTGAGGCTTGTCGTCCTGTCCGCCCTCGACAAACGGTCGATCGGCCGCCGCGCGAACCGTGTCGGCCTCCTGGGCGACGGCGGGCGCCACGGCGAGGACGCCAAGCCACGCCGCGGCGAGCCAGGCCCGGACCACTACGAGCGCCGTCGCATGCGTCCCGCTCCTCACAGCGAGATTTCCAGGACGCCGTCCTCGCGCAGATGGGCCGGATAGCGGCTCAGGGGTCGCTCGGCCGGGCCCGCGAGCACATCCCCGGTGCGGTCGAACGTCGAGCCGTGGCACGGACAGACGATCCGGGCGCCCTGGAACTCGACCGTGCACTTCAGGTGGGTGCACTCCGACGACAGAGCGAGGTACGAGTCGTCCTCCTGCGCGATAACGTAGATCGGACGTGCGATTCCGTCGGCGGCCACCTTGAGATGACCTCCGGGCCGATCGAGCGACGGGTGATTGCGCACGGCCAGGCGGAGCTGTCCGTTCTCCGGCGTCATGCGCACCGCGGCGAGCGAGGCGCAGCCGGCCAGGGGCAGGAAGGCGGCGCCGGCCGCGCCGCACAGCCCGAGCTCGACGAACTGTCGTCGATCGATCATCGGGTCTCCACGAAATCGAGCAGGGCTTCGCGGTCTTCGGAGGGCAGCGCTTCGAACGCGGCGCGGGCCGCCTCGGCCTCGCCGCCGTGCAGCCGGATGGCCTCCTCCACGGTGGCGGCGCGCCCGTCGTGCAACAGGAACGCCTCGCCGTCGAGGAAGTCGCGCATCACACGCAGGCCCCACAATGGCGCCGTGCGCCACTCGGAGCCGGAGGCGTCACCATCGGGTCGGTCGTCCGCCAGGCCGGGCCCCATGTCGTGCAGGAGCAGGTCGGAGTAGAGGACGACGCGGCGTCCCGACACGCCCGGAATCGGACTCGGGCCGCTGGTGAATTGCGGAACGTGACAGGCGGCGCAGCCGATGTCGCCGAATACGGCCTCGCCCCGTTCGCGCCGCGGCGTCATCTCGCCCGGCGCCGGGGGCGCCAGCATGCGCAGGTAGTCGAGCGTGGCGAGCACGGCGGGAGCCCCGAGCTCCGGGTCGGCCACCCGGTCGGCCACCTCGGTCGCGCGGCTGGCCTGCGGGTTCAGGTTCTCGTCGACGCGGAAGTCGGTCGTGATCCCGATGTCCTGGTGGTAGGCGTCGACGACCTGCTGGAGGAGCGAGCTTACCTGCGCCTTGCGCGCGAACCGCCCGAGCCGCGGTCCCGGGCCGGCGCCCGGCTCGGCGGCCGGCACGAAGTCGGGCGGCGTGACCATGTTCGGTCGGCCCGAGATCCCGTCGCCGTCCGCGTCGTCGGGATCGGCGTTGGCCAGGATGTCCTCCACCGGGATCGCCTCGATCAGGCCGACCCCGAACACGGGCGGCGGCAGTCGCAGCGAGACGTCGACGCCCGGGGGCACCGTTTCCGGAACGGCGCCGGGAATCGCGCGATCCTGAACCTGCGGACCCCCCACGTCGAGGGCCGGATCGGCTCCGCGGCTGATCCGGAGCAGGGCGTTCTCGGGCCGGCCGCGTCCGTCGCCGCTGTGGCAGGCCGCGCAGGAGACGTCGTTGAAGATCGGACCGAGGCCGTCGGCCACCCGGAACTGTACGCCGAACTGCTCGTCGCCCTCGAGGAACGCCGCCTGCTCCTCGCGGCTCAGGCCGTCGAGCGGGGCGTCGAACAGGTCGGCGTCACGGGGCGCCTCGGTGAACAGGTCGCCACAGGCCGCCATTCCCGCAGCGAGAAGCAACGTTGTGACTCTCGGCATGGATCGCATTGGTCCCGTTCAAATTTAGTCTCGGCTAAATTTCATTGGGGCAGAATGCGGCGGCCCGCGCCTTCTGTCAATATGGGGCGGCCGGCTACGTCGCTGGCACCAGCCGGTAGATCGTACCGCCGTAGTCGACGATCAGCAGTTCGCCCTCGGCGTCGAGTCCGAACGAACTGGGGTGGATGTCGAGCCGGATCAGCTCCTCCGTTCGCCAGCCCGAAGCCGTCCGTGCGGTCGGCGTAAGGGCCCAGAGGCGCGACGACACAAAGTCTGCGAACAAGTAACGCCCGACGAGGGACGGGATGCGCTCGCCCCTGTACACGTATCCCCCGATGACCGCCGAGCCGCCTGCGGGATCGATATCGAGATGACCGTATTCGGCAATCGGAAACTCGAGGCCGGCCGTGTCGCACGGCCGCCAGTGCGGGCGACAGCGCCCGCCCTCCATCCGCTTCCACCCGTAGTTTCCACCCTTCTCGACGAGGTTGATTTCCTCGTATCGCTTGTCGCCGACGTCCGCTACGAACAGCGCGCCCCCGCAACTGTCAAAGCTGAACCGCCACGGATTCCTGAAGCCGTAGGCCCAGATTTCGCCTCGGGCACCGTCGTCGGCATCCGCGACGAAGGGATTGTCGGCAGGAATGGCGTAGGACGAACCCGTGCTCACGTCGATGCGCAGGATCTTGCCACGCAGGCTCTCGAGGCCCTGCCCCTGGTTCCAGGGATCCACCCGGTCGAGGTCCTGAAGGGTGAACCCGCTCCCGGGCGGAATCGCCAGCCTCCCGTCCTCACCGTAGAACACCGCGCCGTCTCCGTAAACGCTGGAATCGCCCGACGGCATTCGCGTGCCCGCGCCGTCTCCCACGCTGACGTACAGATGGCCGTCCGGGCCGAACTGGAGCTGGCCTCCGAAATGGATGAGCCCGACGGTCGGGATGGACAGCAGAACTTCCTCGGAGGCGAGGTCGGCCCGATTCGGGTCGCTGCTGATACGAAACCGCGACACCGTACCCCGCCCGTCCGGCGCCGCCGAATAGTGAACGTAAAACCTGCCGCTCGTAGAAAAGTCCGGCGGAAATGCAACGCTGAACAAGCCCCGCTCTCCGGCGTCCGAGGCTACCCGGTCGCGAAGATCGAGGAACGGCGGATTGAGCATGCGGCCGCCGTCCGCGACACGGATGGCCCCGTCCCGCTCGACGATGAACAACCGTCGTCCGCCGTCCGGAGCGACCGATGCATATACCGGTTTGTCGAGGCCCGACACGACGGGCTCGAGCGCCAGGGCCGGGACTTCTCGATCGGAGACCGGCAGGCAGCGTCCGTCGGGACGCCGCGCGGGTCGAATCGAGCGCTCCAGCGCGAGCACGCGTTCGTGAAGGGAGGAAGTCGACGAACCCGGCCGTGGCTCCGGGGGTGACGAGACCTGCGATGCCAGAGCAATCGCACCGGCGGCCAGCGCCATCGATACGACGCCGAGGACCCAGGGAATATCGTGACCGGCGGGCGGGCCAGCCGGGCGGCGCGCCAGTGCGTCGGCCGCCAGGATCATTGCCAGACCGACTGCGATGCCCGCGATCTGGAAGGCGCCGACGCCCGCGCTGCCCACGCCGCTGAGGTCGAGGCCCGCAGATGCGACGACCAGCAAGGCTCCGGTCGTGGCGAGCACGATGACGAGAACGGGCGCGGGGCCTGGATTCGGGGTCATCATGGCCTGCTTTCCTGATCGTGATGAAAGCGGGTGAGTCGTCCCGCTTTCGGCCGGGTCAGGTCACTCATCGATGAATGACGGCTCGGGAGGCCCGGAGACCACCCGCATGGGAATCGCGGGATCGCGCTCCGCCCGCCACATCGGGAAGGTGGGAACCGGCCTCGAGCCGTAGATCAGGCCCGAAAGAGCGCCCTCCGCCATGCCGAGCAAGCGGTCGAACAGGTTCCAGCGAGCGAGACCATATCCCCCGGGCTCGAGCAGCTCGAACACCAGACGCCCGAGCGGCTGCGCGGTGCTGACGTAGTAAGTGCCGGCAGGGAATGCGACGCTGTCCGCCTGCCAGGCGCCTCTAACGGCGAGCAGTCGGTGGCCCTCGAACGGCCTGTCGGCCCAGGTCAGGCTGTCGATCCTGAACGACTGGGCGACGCCTGTCCACGCGTCGACCAGCCGCCGTACCTCGATGCCGTGCAGCCGAAGGAGCGTCGAGATGGCTTCCTCGGCGGGTGGCAGAAGGTATCCGCCCGGTAGCGGCTCGACCCGCGTCGCGACGAACCGGTCGTATACGGGCAGTTGCACCGTATCGAATTGCCCAGTGGCTTCGAGTCGCGACTCTCCGGACTCCGCGGCGACTTCACGGATACGCTCGAGCACCACGGGTTCGATCCCCCGCGAGGCCGCCTCGAAGTCGACGGCGAGCGCGGGCCGTGGTCGCTCGCCCCGACCCTCGAGCGTGGTGCGCCGATCCGCCTCGCGAATCATGCGGTTGATCGCATCGGAATTGGCGGCCACGTACTCCAGCACCTCGACCACGAACACGTGCGTCGCTTCGACGCGGGTTCGGAAATCGGCGTGCGAGTAGGCCTCGCTGAGGATACCGATGCGTCCGCGCAGGCCGGCATAGTTCGTCCCGTACCAGGCCAGAGGCGAGTACGTGGTCCATGCCTCGGGGTCCAGCGGATCCTCGACGTTCCCGTACGGAAAGACAGCCATTCCGTGTTCCCGCAGCATGGCTTCGCGAACGGCCGGCAGCATCGTGTCTCGCGCAAAGGCACCGGGGCCGGACGGGCCGTTCGGGTTCAACGGCGGGGAGTACGTGAGCACATAGCCATGCCTCGTACCGTTGGTCGCGTGCAGGTCCATCATCACCGCGGGATCCCAGGTGTCGTAGATCCGCGCGAGGGATGCACGAGTCTCGGGCGCCTCGGCCTTCAGGTAGTCGCGATTGAGGTCGAGACGGAGTCCGTCGGGACGTCGGCCCACCAGCGCAGGCCCATTCTGCTGAGATCGGTTCTGTTCCTGCGGTCCGAAAGCGTCGTTGCCGTCCGGATTGTAGACGGGAGCCACGAGTACGATGAGCTCCGAAAGAAGCTCGCGGCGCGGTCCGGCGAGCTCCCTCAGGAGAAGCTGCACGGCTTCCTTTCCCTCGACCTCGCCGCCGTGGATGTTGGCCTGGACGTAGACCACGAGCTTGCCCGAACGAGCGGCTTCGCGTCCCGAAGTCACCGACGGGTCCGAGGCTATCACGAGCAGGATCGGTCGACCCTCGGCCGTGCGGCCCATTTCTCCGACGCGGATAGGGGCGCCCGCCGCCTGCAGGCTGTCGAGGAACGTCGCCACCTCGGCCGTCGTCGAAGTGCGGCCGTAGTCCGATCGCTCGGGTACCGTCTTCGGAAGTTGCTGGGCCAGAGCGGGGGCGGGCACCCAGACGCCGGCCGCGAGCAGGATCAGGCAGGGGAGCGCAGCCGGTCCACGGTACCCGAAGATCCATCCGCGCATATTTCTCGTCTCCACTCGCAGGTACACCGCCGCCGCCGCGAACGGAGCGTAGGCCCGGAGAATCGGGGCAGCAAGGGGAGGCAGCCGAGGCGCCCGGAGTTGGCCCGCCCCCGCATCGATGGCTATTGTTGGCGACGTTCGCGCCGCGATTCGCGCGGTCTGTTCGCCCGTGATTCCCGAAGGACGCGATGGCCACCACGACCGACCA
>Ga0299913_10005643_pt1 | contig 10722 bp, 10 predicted proteins | sample RVTome_9_FD_201360 | JGI IMG/M metagenome (GOLD analysis project Ga0299913, IMG submission 201360) | Soil microbial communities from uranium-contaminated site in the Upper Colorado River Basin, Wyoming, United States - RVT155D38 (version 2) ... | reverse complement strand
CTCTTTCGGCCGGGACCTCGTCGGCCAGGACTGGAATCTGGATCTCGCGTGATTCGGGTTGCGACGCGCGTTTACCGGGCGGTCTCGTCGAGCAATTCCTCGAGCCGCTGATAACCCATTTCCATGCCGTCGGTCATGCCGGTCGACATCGCGGCGTCGCGGGCTTCCCGGGTGCCGAAGTCCATAAGAGTCGTTGCCGTGGTCACCCCATCCTTCTCCGCCAGGTCAACGGTGATCAGGGCGCCGTCGCCCATTTCACCGCCGACGTCGCCGGGGTCGTAATACTCGGTGTGTACCAGCTTTCCGGGAGGCGACACTTCGCGAAACTCGCCGTGGAAACCGAACTCCTTCCCATCCTCGTCGTTGCGCCACCGCCAGCGGAAGGCTCCGCCGACGCGAACGTCCATCTCGCACACCGGCATGCTCCAGCCCGGCGGCCCGAGCAGCCACCGCTGGAGCAATGACGGTGTCGTGTACGCTTTGTAAACCAGCTCGCGCGGCGCGTTGAACTGCCGGCTCACTTTCACTTCTGTATCGCTCGGCAGGCTCACTTCTGCCTTCGGCATTGTCGTCACCATTTCTTTCTCCTGGTCGTTTTCCTCTTCCGTTCGAGCCCGCGCGTCGCCGGCCTGGCTTTCAGTTCGTCGAGAAGCGCGTCGAGACGTTCGAAATTCGCCTCCCAGGTCTCGCGGCAGCTCTCGATCCAGTCGGTCGCCTCGACGAGCGGAGTGGCTTCGATCCGTCGTGGCCGCCGCTGCCCATCCTGGCCCACCGAGATGAGTTCCGCGCGCTCGAGGATCTTGAGATGCTTCGAGATCGCGGGTTGGCTCATGTCGAACGGCTCCGCCAGTTCGCAAACCGACGCCTCGCCACGCGCCAGGCGAGCGAGAATCGCGCGCCTCGTCGGATCGGCGAGCGCCCTGAACGTGGCATCCAGGCGGTTGGTTGCGTCCATGAGTAACCCTGTGTTTATATAACTCGATAGTTATGTATTGGCACAGCCATGTCAAGATCTTCCTGGGCCGTTTTGTATAGACTGACAATTCAACCGTTCTGGGAAAATCCGCTTCACCCCGTACCGGCATCGTTGCTCAAACGACCTGAGGATCGTACTTTGAAGCGTCACATGCTTACCTGGCTGTTGCTGCTTACCGCGACGGTGGCTCTGGCCGATCAGCGACATGCAGACATCGGCGACCTGGCGTTGACCTCCGGTGGCGTCATTGAAGACTGCCGCGTGGGATTTCGCACGCTCGGCGAATTGAACGCCGACAAGTCCAACGTCATCGTGTTTCCAACCTGGTTTCGCGGTACGACGGGGGACCTGGTCAAATACGGAATCATCGGCCCCGGCGGGCTGGCGGATACCGACCGCTACCATGTCGTCGCCATCGATGCGCTGGCCAATGGCGTGTCCTGTTCGCCCTCCAACACCGAAGGCGACTATCCCGCGGTCACCACGTCCGACATGGTTCGTTCGCAGCACAGGCTGCTGACCGAGCACCTGGGGCTGAATCACGTCCGCGCGGTGATGGGCATATCGATGGGCGGCATGCAGACCTTCGCCTGGATTGGCGAGTATCCGGATTTCATGGACAAGGCGGTCTCGCTTGACGGGTCGCCCCGCATGACCTCCTACGATTTGCTGCAATGGCATACACACAGGGACGTCGTCCGGAAGATGCAGGCCGGCGGCTACGGAGACGCCGAGATCGGCGCCATGGCATCGCAACTGAGCTACCTTACGTTGTTCACACCGGATTACTTCGTGGCCCAGGTCCCGGCCGATAAATGGCGGGATTTTGTGAATCCGGGTGGGCAGGCGGGCGAAGGTTTCCATCCCGACGACTACGTGGCTCAACTGGATGCGATGATCAATCACAATGTGCTCGGCAGCGGCGAAGCAAGCGAGAAAGATTATGTGTCGCGAGTCGAAGCCCGTGTGTTGATCGTCGGCGTCAAGGACGATCACATGGTCAACCCGACTCCGGCACGACGGCTTGCGCCGTTACTCGAGGCAGAATACGTCGCCATCGAGAGCAACTGCGGGCATGTCGGATCGTCGTGCGAGACCGACCGCGTCAAACCGCGCGTCGCTGAGTTTCTCTACGAGTAGCGAGAGAGGCGGCCGCCATCCACCCGGCCGAGCCGCCGCCGACAATTACGTAATCCATATCCGGGGCGATTATACTGCCGAAGGGCCGACTTCGGACAAAGCATGCAAACTCGAATACTGATGGCGGCGAGCGCACTGTTCATGGCCGTGCTCGGCGCTACCGCGTCCTTCCTCCCCGAGGAGATACTGCGCTATACCGGCACAGTGCCCGCTCCGCTGATCAACTCCGTCGTGCAGGCTTGCGGCGCCCTGTATCTGGGTTTCGCCATTCTCAACTGGATGGCTCGCGGTGTACTGATCGGGGGGATCTACGCCCGCCCGCTGGCGCTCGGCAACTTTCTGCATTTCTTCGTCGTCGCCGTGACGCTGATCAAGGTGCTGTTCGAACTGCGACTACCTTTGATCGTCGGACTGACGATTTCCTATACGGTACTCGCCGCGTGGTTCGGGCTGGTACTTTTCACGCACCCCGGCAGATCGCAACGAGATCCATGACTGGCTATGACGACTCCGGCACACCCGCCAGCTTCAACCCGTCGAGATACATATTCAGCTGTTCCTCATCCTTCAGGTAGAACAGCTTCTTTCTTGCGAATGCCCGGCTGAACTGTGGTTGCTCCCGCAGCAGTTGTCCGACCTGAGCTTCCGCCAACTCCTGCTGACCAAGATACGCAAGGGCAACTGCCTTGTGAGCCGTCGTCCAGAACTGGCAATTCGGAACTTCGCTGGCCCGGTTGGACCAGTCGATCGCCGAAGTAAAATCCCGCTTGAAGATGTGTGCAAGCGCACCGTAAGTCAGAAAAGCCCAGCGCTGTGGATCGTTGGGACTCAGTTCAAGCGCATCCTTGAAACACTGGATGGCCTCGTCATAGCGTCCCTCGTACGCGAGCGAATCGGCGAGTCCGCAATGGGCCGCCGCCAGAGTCGGATTGAGCTCGATGGCGATCGAGTTTTCCATCAAGGCGCTCTGATACTCGCAGCGCGCAAGTTGCACGCGGGCCTTCAACGCATAAAAAACCGCGTTCTGGTCATCGATCTGGAGGGCCTGCTGCGTCGCCTCAAGAGCCGCATCCAACAGCTCGGACGAGGGATCCGTGTCCCAGTACACCATCCCGAGAATCACAGCGTACGCCCACCAGGCGTGGGCTTCGCCAAAGGTCGGGTCCAGTTGCCGACTCTTCTGCAGCAGCCTTTGTGCTTCCAGATTGTCCTGCGCGGAAAATCGAAAGAAGTGCGAAATCCCGAGATGAAAACAGTCCCAGGCGTGCAGATCGGGGTTTGACCGGCGCGAGATCTTTTGCCGCTCCGAGGCACCGATCTCCGGCTCGAGGCGGGCGGCAATCTTCGCCGTGATCTCGTCCTGCACCGCGAATACGTCTTCGAGCTCGCGATCGTAGCGATCCGACCAGATATGTTGCCCCGAGACTGCGTCGACCAGCTCCGCCGTGGCTCTGATTCTGTTGCCGGCCCGCCGGACGCTGCCCTCGACGACATAGCTTACGCCGAGTTCCTCCACCAACTGCGCCATGCGTATCGGCCTGTCCTTGTAGGCAAAAGCGGAATTGCGGGCGACCACGGACAGCCAGCGATGCTTCGACAGATTGGTTATCAGGTCTTGAGTGATGGCATCGGAGAAGTACTCGTGTTGCGGGTCGCCGGACAGGTTCACGAACGGCAGGACGACGATCCGTGGCCGGGACTCGGCGCTCGTTGCCGATCGCGGCTGGGCCACTGAATCCGGAGCGTGGGAGGTCTCGGCAGCCACCTTGCCCGTGAAGCGAAAGCCCTGTCCATGCACCGTGTGAATGAATCGTTGGGATTTGCCGTCATCTCCCAAAGCCTTGCGTGCCTTTTTGATCCGGCTGCTGATGGCCGAATCGGAGACGACACGGCCGTCCCACACGTTCTCGATGAGCTCCTCCCTGGAGACCATACGCTCCGGATTCGACACGAGATAGGAGAGCAGCGCGAACACCTGCGGTTCGAGGGACACGGCTGCGCCGCCCGACCGCAATTCGTAGCGATCTGTATCGAGCTCGAAACGGTCAAAGCGGTAAATCATGTCAGGGGTTTGAATATTGATTGGCCCGCGTTGATGTATCCATCATAGCAGCGGTACCGGCTCTTTCCATCGGCGGATGGCGGCCTCGTGACCCCCGAGGTCACAAAAAAAACACATCTTCGCCATGCGGGCGGCAAGTTTTCGGCCGGTCGAGCGCCTACATTACCGGCGCATTGCAGGCTATTCGCCGACCAGACCGAGAACAGGAGAAAAGAAATGTCCATGCCAGCCACCACCGCCGGCCTCATGCCCGACCCGGTTCGATTCGCCCCGAAGCGCAGTCGGTTCATGCAGAACGCGATCGACCCGGGTGTCCGGCATCTGCGGCAGACGATTCGTGCCAGGCTCATGAGCGCCCTGGGAGTCGGGACGGGCGAGTCCGTGATCGATCTTCCGACCACAGGGCTGCGTGAGCTGTCGATCCACTCGTTTGACGTCGTCCTCGCAGATTTCGATGTTATGCACCATACCGGTCCGTATGAGCTGGCCACGGAACTGTTCCGGATCTGCCGCTTCGGTGGGCGCATCGGGCTGGCGTGTCCGACACCGGAAAGCTTCCCGGCGCGGGTCCGGCAAACGATCGACGCATACCTGTCGCCGTCGAACGTCGCTCCATACGCCCAACTTGAAGGCACCCGCGAAAGCCTCAACGAGTGGTTTGGCGCAGGCGCAATGGCGTTGGGTGCCGCCAATCGGTCGGTCACGCTCGACTACTCGTCGACGGAGCATTGGCTCGCCGATTGGCTGTCTTCATATCAACCGCTGAAGCACGCGTTCGTCCTTCTGGAATCGGGCCAGCGCGTCCGGCTGCGCGACGACCTCGTACGACTTGCGAAGTCGTCCTCCGCGCCGGTCAGGGGTTTCCTGAGAATCCGTTGCGACTACCTCGAGTGCCTGGTTCACAAAGGAATGCCGCAGTGACGGCAGAAGCCGTCACGCACGAACGACGCTCGGCGCTCGACATGCCGGCAGAGGAATTCAGATCCCTCGGCCACGCGCTCATCGAGCAGATCGCCGACTTCTACGACTCCCTGCCCCGGCGGGCGGTCACCCGCGCCACGCCACCGGAAAGGCTCCACGCGCTCATCGGCACCGGCGAGTTGGCGGAGCAAGGCATGGACGCCGGAGAGCTGCTTGCCGACGTCGTGCCTCTGAGCTTCGACCATTCGTTGCACAACGGCCACCCGAGGTTTCTCGGTTACATCACGTCATCCGCGGCCCCGCTCGGCGCGCTGGCGGACCTGTTGGCCGCCGCGGTCAACGCGAACGGCGCCAAGTGGGACCTGTCTCCGATGGCGAGCGTCATCGAGTCGCAGACCATCCGCTGGATTGCCGACCTGACGGGCTACCCCCGGGATTGCGCGGGACTCATGGTCAGCGGCGGGACCATGGCGAACTTTCTTGCGTTTGTCGCCGCCCGAAAGGCGATGGCGCCGTGGGACGTCAGGCGATCCGGCAACTACGGCAATCGGCCGTTGCTGACGGTGTACGTCTCGAAGGAGACTCATACGTGGATCGAAAAGGCCGCCGACGTATGCGGTTTGGGCACCGAAGCCGTCCGATGGATCGGCACGGACCGACAGGGACGCATGTGCGTGGGCTTGCTGCGCGAACGACTGGAAACGGATCTGGCGGAGGGGTGCATTCCCTTCTTTGTGGTGGGAACGGCCGGCAACGTCAGTACAGGCGCCGTCGACCCGCTGCGCGACCTGGCGGCACTGTGCAAGCAATACGGCGTTTGGTTTCACGTCGACGGCGCGTACGGGGCGGCCGCCGCGGTCGTGCCGGAAGCACCCGACGATCTGCATGCTCTCGCGCTTGCCGATTCAGTCGCCATCGACCCACACAAATGGTTGTACTGCCCTATCGAAGCCGCCTGCGTGTTGACGAAGCGCAAGGATGCGCTGCGGGCCGCATTCGAGTACCGACCCGACTATTACCTCTTCGACGAGAATCGGCAATCCGACGTCAACTATTACCAGCAGGGAATGCAAAACACTCGCGCATTCCGCGCGCTGAAGGTATGGCTGGCGCTTCGGCGAGCGGGTCGCGCCGGCTATCGGGAGTCCATACGCGGTGACATCCGGCTCGCCGAGGCGCTTTTCGCGCTGCTGGCCGAACACCCGGAGTTCGAAACGAACAGCGTCAACCTCAGCGTCGTGACGTTCCGCTACGTCCCGCACCGGATCGTACGAAAGGATGCGGAGGCCGAGGCGTATCTCGATGCCTTGAATCGGTCGCTGCTCGCCGAGCTGCAGAGCGGCGGAGAGTTGTTCCTGTCGAACGCGGTCGTGGACGGGAGGTACCTGCTGCGAGCCTGTATCGTCAACTTCAGGACACGGCGACAGGACATTGAAGCGATTCCGTCGATCGTCGCCGAAGTCGGCCGGCGGCTCGATGAAACATGTAGTGAAGCCAACATAGAGGAGAACGACCATGACCAGGAGAATTACGATAGCTGCGGTGCTGCTGATGGGCGCGATGTCCCTGAGCGCGACGTCATTCGCCGAAGACGGCACAGCAAATGAAGGCAACGCATCGCTGTATGACCGCTTGGGCGGACTGATGCCCGTCTCCGTCGTCGTCAGCGACTTTATCGACGCCCTGATCCCTGACCCCCGGTTGAATGAGAATCCGGCCATCGACGCAGCGCGGAAGCGGGTGCCGGCGCCTTACCTCAAGTACCAGGTGACGGCTTTCGTGTGCGAAGCCGCCGGCGGGCCGTGCGACTACACAGGCCGGAGCATGCCGGAATCCCACGCGCACCTGAACGTCAACGGGCAGGAATGGGAGCGGATGATGACGATATTCAATGACGTTCTCGCCAGACACAATGTTCCCGAACGCGAAACCCGGGAACTCGTGGAGCTGCTGGAGACCACCAGGGATGCGATCGTGACAGGTGGCTGAGAGGGGTTCGGCGCCTTCGCGAGCCGTACTGACGGAGGCGAACCGGATTGTCGATGTCGACATCCACACGTGATAGGATTTCCGGTCCCTCACAACATTTGACCCAAAGAAAGGGAGCAGTCATGACGCTGAGAATCAACTCCGATGCGCCGAATTTCACAGCCGAGACCACGGAAGGCTGGATCGACTTTCACGACTGGATCGGCGACGGCTGGGCGGTTCTGTTTTCGCATCCCAAGGATTTCACACCGGTGTGCACCACGGAGCTCGGCTATCTGGCCGGGCTCAAGTCCGAATTCGAGAAACGCAACTGCAAGATCATCGGGCTGAGCGTCGATCCGGTCGAGGATCACAAAGCCTGGCTCCAGGATATCGAGGAGACCCAGGGGCATGCGGTGAACTACCCGTTGATCGGCGACCCCGGACTCGAGGTGGCGAAGCTGTATGAGATGCTACCGGTTGACGCTGGAGAGACCGCGCAGGGGCGAACCGCCGCAGACAATGCGACCGTGCGTTCAGTATTCCTGATCGGGCCCGACAAGAAGATCAAGGCAGTGCTGATGTATCCGATGACCACGGGGCGCAACTTCGACGAGATTCTGCGTTTGCTCGATTCGAATCAACTCACGGCTCTGCACAAAGTGGCGACGCCGGTGAACTGGAAGCCGGGCGAAGACGTGATTATTGTGCCATCGGTATCGGACGAAGAGGCGCGGAAGACATTCCCGGACGGCTGGAAATCTCCGAAGCCCTACATCCGGATCGTTTCGCAGCCCAAGTAGGCATGCGCCGTCGTTGAAGTACTACAGGGATTTCGTCGACGCGGTCGGTAACACGCCGCTGATTCGCCTGAACGGTCCGAGCGAGACGACGGGCTGCGAGATTTTCGGCAAGGCCGAGTTCCTGAATCCCAGCGGTTCGGTGAAGGATCGCGCGGCCAGGGCCATCGTGCTGGCGGCCGAAGCGAGCGGCGCTCTTCGGCCCGGCGGCACCGTGGTCGAGGGCACCGCCGGTAACACCGGCATAGGACTCGCGCACGTCTGCAACGCGCGTGGCTATCGCTGCATCATCGTAATCCCCGAGACCCAATCGCCGGAGAAGCTCGATCTCCTCCGCGCGCTGGGCGCCGAGGTGCGGCCGGTGCGAGCCGTCCCATACAAGGATCCGAACAATTTTCAGAAACTTGCCGGCCGCCTCGCAGACGAAATGGACAATGCCATCTGGGCAAACCAGTTCGACAACCTCGCGAACCGTGAAGCACATCGCGATACGACCGGCCCGGAAATCTGGCGCGATACGGACGGCAAGGTGGATGCGTTCGTCTCCACCTCCGGCACCGGCGGCACGATTGCCGGCACGTCGATGTTTCTCAAGTCGAAGAATCCGAACGTAGTAACGGTCCTTGCCGATCCGACGGGCACGGCGACGTGGCACTACGTAAAGCATGGCGAGGCGAAGGTGGTCGGCGGCTCGTCGATCTCCGAAGGCATCGGCAGCACGCGCATCACCGCGAACTTCGCAGGCGCGCCCATAGACGACGCGGAGATGGTTCCCGATCAGGAGTGCGTCGACGTCGTATATCGACTGCTCCGTGAAGAAGGACTGTTCCTCGGGGGATCATCCGGCATCAACGTCGCGGCGGCGATTCGCGTCGCGAAGAACCTGGGCCCGGGTCGCATTGTCGTCACCCTGCTTTGCGACAGTGGCGGCCGCTACCAGTCGCGCCTGTACAACCCGCAATGGCTCGAACAAAAGGGACTGGTCCTGCAGCACGCCGTGTGAGTACTCGCAAGCTCCGTGGCGCGCCCGCGTCGTGTCAGGTCGTCAGCGCCTCCGTCACGGCGCGGTGCGCGTGCGTAATCGCCGAGTCGGTGTTGGCGGCGGCACCGGCGTCCGAGTTTGCAATCGTGATGCGGCCAAAGGGCTGACGGCCCTTGACCCACGGCTTGTCGGCCTCCGTTTCGTATTCCGGCTCCCAGGTCCTGCCGGGTCCGTAAGAGTAGCCGTGTGCCCAGCGGTTTACGGTGATCGCGTGGATGTCGCGCCCGGCATCGAATCCTGCTCCGGACAACGCCTGATCGAGCTGATCGCGGACGTGCTCCTCGAATGCGGAGAACGGCGTCGTGAGGAGCTTCCGTCTGCCGGCGCGCCACTGTTCCGGGCCGTGGATGTCATCGAAGTACGGGACGTAACACATGTGCAGCACCATCGGCCGGTCCGGTGAGTCGTTGAAACGGTAATCCCCGATCGACACCGGGTAATCGAGTTCCACCTGTTTGTAGAAGTCGTTGGTGTAGTAGACGTAACGTATGCCGAGCTCCGCGAATGCGCGCCAGTTCGGAATCAGGACTTTCGTGTAGGTCAGGGGCACCTTCACGTTGTGCGCGAGACCCTGCTTCTGTTCGTCCGGCAACTCGGGACAGATATAGGGGATCGCGCTGTTGTAGCAGGCGAGGATGCATTTCTTCGCGCGCACGGTATGCGCGTCGCCGCCGTGCACGTAGGTGACGTCCACCGCGCCGGTATCGGCGGTATGAGCTACGTTGACCGCAGTGCTGTTCAGGCGGATCCGCACTTGCCGGCCCGCGCGGTCGAGCTCCGGATAAGCGAGGCGTGCCATAACGCTGTCTTCCATCGTCTCGCCGGGAAGGGCTGCGGGGATCAGACTCCGGACGAGAAGTCGAGCGACCGAGGCATTGCCGTCGGGGAAATGGAATATGTAGGGCTCGTCGCCCCGATCGCCGACGCGCGGCATCGTGTGCTCGAGACCGGGTATGCCGCCGCCGTCGGTATAACCTTGCACGGCGATGGCCGGGACTTCGTCCATGCCGACGCACCAGTAGCTCATGCCCCAGCGCTGGTACATCTCCAGGAGTTGATCGTCGACCTTGACGTAATCCTTCATGTAATCGCGGTAGCTTATCTTCGAAAGCAGCGCGTATTTCTCGTCGTGGCCCATGCCGGGCAGGTAATCCCGCGCGTCCGTGAATGCCCGCACGAGGTCGGCGCGCGCGCGTTCGTTCATGGGTGTTGCGGCGGCAAACTCGGCCCAGGGAATGCTGCCGTAGCCGGGTACCAGCTTCCGCCGCCCGTAAGTCGCATTGTCGTAGGCGATGGCGTACGACAGGCCCATGGACGAGTACAGATCCTGGTCGTAATAGCCGTAGAACCGCTGGACGTCGACGCCGATGCCTTTCAACAGAGCCTTCGAGACAGCGGTGTATCCCGATGGCGTGTCGATGGATTCCGTGCCGCCGTAGCCGATGCGCGTCCGGTTGCCGATCGTGAATTCGTTACGTTTGGCGTGTCCGCCGAAGTCGTCATGGTTATCGAGGATGAGTATCCGCGCGTCGGGCTTTTCCTTTCTGTAGAAGTGCGCCGCGGACAGGCCGCTGATGCCGCCGCCGACGACCACGAGGTCGACCTCTTCTTCGGGCGCGCCGCGCGGCCAGGTCTTCCCCGCAACGCGCGCGTGCATGGTTTCCCAGGAACCGTCGTGGCTGCCGCGCAGGCCCGTCTTTGACGGCGGATAATAGTCGCCTTCCAGCGCGAACCTGCTCTCGTCGCGGCCGAAGACGTCCGTCCATGGCGACAGCAGTGAAGCGCCGATGGCAACGCGCGTGCCGTTCAGGAA
>Ga0299913_10005642_pt1 | contig 10723 bp, 9 predicted proteins | sample RVTome_9_FD_201360 | JGI IMG/M metagenome (GOLD analysis project Ga0299913, IMG submission 201360) | Soil microbial communities from uranium-contaminated site in the Upper Colorado River Basin, Wyoming, United States - RVT155D38 (version 2) ... | reverse complement strand
TGCCCGTTGACATTGGTGACCTCCTGGATGTAGGCGGTCAGGTCCTCGATGGTGTCGGAGTTGCCCGGGGTCTCGGCCTCGTTGGGGTCGCCGCCACTCTCCAACGGGATATCGAATCCGGCGAACTCAACCGAGATTTCCCAATTGTGATCGTTTATCGCCGGGTCGGAGGCGGCCTGCCAGCTCAGCGATCCGTCGGGGTCGATGTCGAAGGGGTCGCTCTTGGAGGTGTCGACCACGGTTGTCGAGTCCACTGAGGACTGCGCGGCAACGGTGCACGGTCCGTCGAGTCGCCCATTCTCGCCGGCCGCCGCCGCTCCAACGGCGCCGACGACGATCAACGCGAGGGCCAGAAGCAGCGGTGCGATCATCGAGAATCCGCCGACTGATGTACGTCCGATACGGCCCAGCCACGAGCCGAGCAACCCGAACAAGCCGACGAGACCGAATACCAGCAGCTGATCGAGGGGCCAGATTCCCTCTTGCTGGAGGATGATGGCAATCATCAACCCCAGGACCATTCCGAGAATCAGGCCGTACCACGGACGAGCGCTTCGCATGAATTCCTCCTTGCGTTGCGCCAAACTATTCGATTGTCCTCGGATCTCGCGGGATGTCCTTTTGGGCGCGGACGGAATAGCCTGTCGTCATGCCCAGAATCCGCGCCGCTTCGATCGACGAGCACAAGGCGTTGACCCGGCGCACCCTTCTCGACTCGGCCAAGGCCCTGATAGCCGAGGCCGGCACGGCGGAGATACCACTTGGTGAGGTGGCGCTGGCATCGGGCGTGGGGCGGACAACCCTCTACGACTATTTTACCGACCGGGACGATTTGATCGCATCGATGGTGGAGGAAGAGTTGCCGGGTGTCCTGGCCCGTCTGATCGACGATGCTTCCGGCGCCACTCCCACTGAGCGTCTCGCCGACCTGGCCACGAAGACGGTGGAATTCGTCGTGGAGGAGCCGGTCCTCGGGCTCATCCTCCATCGCGACGTCGGTCGTCTCGGCCTCGAGGCCCAGGAGCGGATCCGGGAGTCGCACGCCGCTCTCGCCGACGAGATGGTCGCCGTCTACTACCAGGGCGTTCGCTCGGGTGAGTTTCGGGCGATCCCACCCGACTTGGCGGGCCGATTCACCCAGGACGTGATCATGTCCGCTGCGAAGGCGGTGATGGGCGCAACCGACCCGGCGGGTCGGATCGACGAGATCACGTCGAATCTCCGAAGTTTCCTAATCGGGGGCCTCCAACCTGCCGATTGACCGATGGTGAGACGACATGGTATTTGCTGACCAGTTGGAGCATTTGGACCCGGAGCGGTTCATAAACCGCGAGCTTTCCTGGCTCGAGTTCAACGAACGCGTCCTCGCTCTCACCCAGCGGGCCGATTTTCCCTTGTTGGAGAAGGCAAAGTTCCTCGCGATCTGGGCATCGAACCTGGACGAGTTCTTCCAGGTGCGGGTGGCCGGGCTCAAGGAACAGGTCGCCTACGGGGTCGGCGTCACGCCGCCCGATGGCATGACCCCCAGTCAGCAGCTGGCGGCGATCAGGGAGGAGGTCTCGAGCCAGTACGAGACGATCTCCAAGCAGTTCCTGTCCGAGGTGGCCCCTGCCCTCGCCACCGAGGGCATCGTCTACTCCGACTACTCGACCTTGGAGACCGACGACAAGGAGTTCCTCGACAATCAGTTCCGTGAGCTGGTCTACCCGGTGGTGACTCCGCTAGCGGTCGATCCCTCACACCCGTTCCCCTACATCTCCAACCTCTCGCTGAATCTCGCCATATTCGTCAGGAACCCCGAGACCGGCTTGACCAAGTTCGCCAGGGTCAAGGTCCCGCCGATCCTGCCCCGTTTCGTCCTTCTCCCCGATGGCGAGCGTTTCGTCCCGCTGGAGCAGGTGATCGCCTCCCACCTGGACAGCCTCTTCCCCGGCATGGAGGTCCTCGGCCATAACGTGTTCCGGGTTACCCGCAACGCCGACCTCGAGATCGAGGAGGACGAGGGTGGCGATCTGCTGATGACGATCGAGTCAGAGCTGACCCAACGCAGGTTCGGCCGCGTCGTCCGTCTCGAGATCCATCCCGACATGCCCCCGTAGGTGCTCGAGCTCCTCCTCCGGGAGATGGGGGCGTCGGAGGAGGACGTCTATCACGTTGACGGCCCCCTCGACTTGTCCGGCCTGGCCTCGCTTCTCGACCTGGACCGGCCCCAGCTCAAGTTCGAGTCGTTCACCGGGATCACACCGCCACGGCTCGGTCCCTCCGCATCTGAGCGAGCCGACATCTTCGAGGTGATCCGTCAGGGCGACCTTCTCGTCCATCACCCGTACGACTCCTTCTCTGCGTCGGTGGAAGTGTTCCTCAAACAGGCCGCCCGTGACCCCGATGTCCTCGCTATCAAACTCACCCTGTACCGCACCTCGTCGGACAGTCAGATCATGGCCTCACTGATCGAGGCCGCCGAGGAGGGAAAGCAGGTGGTGGCCCTCGTCGAGTTGAAGGCGCGGTTCGACGAGGAGCGAAACATCGAATGGGCGCAGCGTCTCGAGGATTCCGGGGTTCATGTGATGTATGGAGTCGTCGGCCTCAAGACGCACACCAAGGTGGCACTCGTAGTGCGCCGCGAGGCGGGCGGTGTCGTCCGTTATGCCCATGTCGGCACCGGCAACTACAACGAGAGAACCGCCCGCAGCTACGAGGATGTTGGCGTCTTGACCGCTGATCCCGCGGTCGGCGCCGATCTGTCGGACCTGTTCAACTTCCTCACCGGTTACTCACGGCAGACCTCGTACCGGCGTCTCGGGGTCAGCCCGGGTGGGATCCGCTCCATCATGACCCGACTGATCGAGGAGGAAGCCGGGCGCGATGACGGGCATATCACCATGAAGATGAACTCCCTGGTCGATGCCACCACGATCGAGCAGCTCTATGCGGCGTCCCAGGCGGGCACCAGAGTCGAGTTGATCGTCCGTGGCATCTGCTGTCTACGGGCCGGTGTGCCTGGTCTATCCGACAACATCACCGTGCGCTCCATCGTAGGCCGGTATCTCGAGCACTCCCGGATCTACCGTTTCGGGGCAAGGGGCCGGACCCGTCACTACTACATCGGGTCGGCCGATCTCATGCCGAGGAACCTCGATCGCCGTGTGGAGGCGCTGATCCCGATCTCGGACCCGGACCTCCAATTCCGTTTCGACGAGATCCTCGATGTGTCTCTGGCCGACAACAATCTCGCCTGGGTCCTGAATGACAGCACCTGGTCGCGGGCCGGCGGCACCCCCGTCGTCGACGCCCATGTCGCCATGCAGGACCTGGCCCGGACCCGAGCGTCGGCGATTTGATTGCCGGCCGACTTTGGCCGTCTGCCTCCGCCGTCTCGAGTTGATCGGTAGCTGGGGTTCCACCACATGCGTCGGGTGTGACAACTGGTCAAGCCGGCCAAACAGACGCCGGTCGGCCGGAGCTACCGCCCCGTGTAGATCTGCTCCGGTTGCCTGCCGGCTGGTTCGACTGCCGGCCGACTTTGGCCGATGTTGATCGATGGCCGGTGTGAGGGGGTTAGGGGTTTGGTTCGGGAGTACCACAACCCACGTTCCAACGTTCATCTCTCGTTCATACCAAGGCAAACCCACGGTAAACCCCACCCCGTACTTTGCTGCCTGGCCCATGGGATAGCCCATGGTGCGCTGACGCAAGCGATACACCAACAAGGAGTTAACGCGAAATGAAACCCCGATTTCTGCGGATCTTCGGAGTAGTGGCCATCCTCGCCCTGATCCTGGCGGCATGCGGTGACGGAGGCGGCTCCGACGGAACGGACGCACCACCCGAAAACACGGATCCCACAGACAACACGGGCGGAAACGGTGAGATCTCCGACCTCGGGCTTCCCATCATCGACCCGCTCGACGTGGATCAGAGTGGGGACATCGGCATCGCCGGCTCATCGACCGTATTCCCCCTCTCCACCGCCGTCCTCTCCCAGTGGATCGACGAAGGCGGTCCCGAGTACAGCATCGAGTCGATCGGATCGGGTGGTGGGCTCGAGCGGTTCTGCGTGGCCGGAGGCTCCGACATCGCCAACGCCTCACGACGGATCGAGCAAGAGGAGATCGATGACTGCGCCGCCACCTGGGGCAGTGAGCCGATCGAGGTTCGAGTCGGAAGCGACGCGTTGTCGCTGGTGATCAGCCCGGGAAACACCTTTGCCACCGAACTGACCATCGAGGAGATCGCCACGGCCTTCTCGCTCACCGATGCCGGGGCGACGTGGGCCGATGTGAACCCCGAATTCCCGGCCCACCCGATCCAACTGTTCTCACCGGGGGCGGACTCGGGCACCTTCGACTACTTCAACGAGATCATCTTCGAGGAGGCCGATCCTCCTCCCGTCCTTTCCTCAATAGCCGATATCGTCGGAGAAGACGACAACCTCACGGTCCAGGGTGTCGCCGAGGATGGATGCACCGAGGGTGACATCAGCACCACCTGCGCCATCGGCTACTTCGGCTATGCCTACTACCAGGAGAACGCCGACCGTCTCCAAACGGTCGCGGTTGAAGGTGTGCAACCAAGCGCGGAGTCGGTCGATGACGGCTCCTACCCGATCTCCAGGCCGCTATACATGTATACCAGTGCCGAGGTGATCGCCAACAAGCCACATGTTGCCGAGTTCATGGCCTACTACCTGAACAACGTCAACGATCTGATCGGTGAGGTTGGTTACTTCCCGGCACCCCTGGATGCCCTCCAGGAGGCGGCCGACAACATCGCTGCGGCCGCGGGCTGGTAAGGACGCGAGCGAAAGACGAACCGGGGCTGGGCTCGGCCGGACACCACCGGCCGAGGTCCGGTCCGCGAAGGTGACGGACACGACGGAGAGCGGACAGAGGACATGACCGGCGAAGGGCGAGTCGACACGGGGAAAGGCCCCGGGTCATTGACCAAGCGACCTCGGTTCGGCGAGATGGCCATCCGGGGGTTCCTCTTCGTCTGCGGGGCCCTATCCATCGCCATCACCATCGGGATCCTCTATGAGCTCGGCTCAGAATCCCTGCTCTTCTTCCAGGACGAGAGGGTTTCGTTCCTCGAGTTCATCACCGACACGGTGTGGCAGCCTCAGGTTGGTGGGTTCGGGATATGGCCGTTGATCCTGGGCACCCTCCTCATCTCGCTCATTGCCATGCTGGTGGCGATCCCGATGGGTCTCGCGGCGGCGATCTACCTCTCCGAATACGCCAGCCGGCGGGTTCGCAGCTTCTTCAAGCCCGTTCTGGAGATCCTGGTGGGGATCCCCACGGTCGTCTATGGGTTCTTCGCCTTGACCTTCATGACCCCTCTGTTGCGCTCCATCTTCGGATCAAATGTGGTCGGGTTCTTCAATGTCCTCTCCGCCGGGATCGTGGTGGGGATCCTGGTGGTGCCATTGGTGAGCTCACTTTCCGAGGACGCCCTCTCGGCCGTTCCCATCTCCTTGCGCCAGGCGGCGTACGCCATGGGCGCATCCAAGCTGGAGGTGACCTTGCGTGTGGTGGTCCCGGCCGCTCTCTCGGGCATCGCCGCCAGCATCGTCGTGGCGATGTCGCGTGCGGTCGGGGAGACGATGGTGGTCACTCTGGCGGCGGGTGCGTCGCCGCGCAACTTCCAATTGGGCGAGAGCTCCTTGTTCGGTTACATCCTCAATCCGTTCCAGGGAGCTCAGGCGATGACCGGATATGTGGCCATCACGGCCAATGGTGACCTGAGCTACAACACGATCGATTACAACTCCATATTTGCGATCGGGCTGACGCTGTTCTTCATGACATTGGGTTTGAACGCGCTGAGCCGGCGCTTTGTCGAGAGATTTCGGCAGGCGTACGAATGAGCGTTGTCGCGCCTCAACGGGAGCGGCCCGACCAGTTTCCCACCGAGGACGAGTACCGGCACTTGCTCGGCCGCCGAGCTCGCCGGGCACGTCTGTTTCAGGTCGTGTGCCTGTTCGCGCTCGTACTCGCGGTGGTCGCCCTGGCCACCCTCCTCTATACCATCGTCAACGACTCATTCGGCCTCGTGGCCGTGGTCAATCAAAACGACCCGGCAGACATCGTCGCCGATTTGGGCTACGACCCGGAAGTGACGTCGCTGGGAGACCTCTCCTACGATGAGATGGTCGGTCTCGTCGCCACCAATGTCTCCAGCGGGGTGGGCAGGCGATTGGAGCGCGAGCAACGGTTCTACGAAGACCGGCTGGTCTTCGAGTCGGATGCGGTGTGGGCCGAGATATGTGCCGACGCCCAACCCCCTGCCGGCTGCACCTCCGCTCCGCGCGACGGTACCAATCTCTTCGCACTGGTCCAGGAGCGCGTGGTCGTCCCCGACGTGATCGCCTCGTACGATCTGGTCCCCTCGCTGCTCAACCGGGCGCAGTTCGCCGAGCAGGTCGAAGCAGGTTTCGAGGCCGGGAGATTCCCTGAGTACTCATCGGATCAGGTCTCGATCGAGTGGCGGGCGTGGTTCAACACCAACTACTTGCGAGCCCCTCAGAACTCGACACCCGAGGTCGCCGGGATCCGCACCGCCATCCTGGGTTCGGCGTGGCTGGTTTCGATAACTCTGATATTCGCGGTGCCGGTTGGCGTGGGCGCCGCCATATACCTGGTCGAATACGCCAAACCATCCCGCCTGAACTCCCTGATCCAGACCAACATCAACAATCTGGCCGGGGTTCCCTCGATCATTTACGGGATGCTTGGCCTGGCAATCTTCGTGCGAGTCCTCGAGCCGTTCACCTCCGGGGCGATCTTCACCACCGGGGTACCACCTTCCGAGAACGGCCGGACCGTTGTCTCGGCTGGTCTCACCTTGGGACTGCTCACTCTCCCCGTGGTGATCATCAGCGCCCAAGAGGCCCTGCGAGCGGTGCCCGACTCACTCCGTCACGCCGGGCTCGCCCTCGGAGCCACCAGATGGCAGACGGTTCGCAGCCAGATCCTGCCCGTCGCCCTACCCGGGGTACTCACCGGGACCATCCTGGCCGTGGCACGCGCCATCGGGGAAACCGCCCCACTCATCCTCGTGGGCGCGGCCAGTTTCATCACTGCCGACCCGACCGGACCGTTCTCCAAGTTCACCGCCCTGCCGATTCAGATATTCCAGTGGACTTCGTTTCCCCAAGAGGAGTTTCGAAACATCGCCGCTGCGGCCAGCATCGCCTTGTTGCTTCTTCTGTTGACCCTCAATGCCGTTGCCGTGATACTCCGCAACCGATACGCCAGGAGAGCTGAATGACTCGAGAGACATCGACCGAGGACGTGATAGCACGCATGACCGTTGAGCCGGAAGCTGGCGAGACAGAAGTTCGAGAAGACGAAGACACCGTCCAGGCTCCTGGCGTCATCGAGACCAGGCATATGGATGTGTATTACGGCAACTTCCGTGCCGTGGCCGACGTCTCGTTGAATTTCGCACACAAGGACATCTCGGCTCTCATCGGCCCCTCCGGCTGTGGCAAGTCGACGGTTCTCAGATCGCTCAATCGGATGAATGACCTGATCCCCGGTGCTCGAACCGAAGGTGAGGTCAACTATCACGGTGAGAACATCTATGAAGACCACGTCGACCCGGTCGAGGTGCGTCGGACCATCGGCATGGTGTTTCAGAAGCCGAATCCGTTTCCCAAATCGATATTCGACAACATCGCATGGGGGGCCCGCATCAACGGCTTCAAGGGCTCGAAGTCCGAGATGGCAAATCTGGTGGAGGAGGCACTGCGGAGTGCCGCCCTCTGGGACGAGGTGAAGGACAAGCTCGACGAATCGGGCTACTCGCTGTCAGGCGGGCAACAGCAACGTCTGTGCATCGCTCGCGCCATCGCCACCAAACCCGACGTGATCCTGATGGATGAGCCGTGCTCTGCCCTCGACCCGGTGGCCACGTTGCGTATCGAGGAGTTGATGCTGTCGCTCAAGGAGGACTACTCGATAATCATCGTGACCCATAACATGCAACAGGCGGCCCGGGTAAGCGACAAGACCGCGTTCTTCAACGTGAAACTCAACGACCAAGGGATGCGCACCGGGAGGTTGGTGGAGTACACCGAGACCTCACAGCTGTTCACCTCGCCCAAGGTCCAGGAGACCGAGGATTACATAACCGGGAGGTTCGGATGACCACCCGCCACGACAGCCAATCCCATTTCCATGCCGAGCTCGCCGAGCTCGAGCGGCGCGTCCTGGGGATGGTCAACCAGGCGGAGAGGATGGTCGGAATGGCCGTCGAGGCGGTCACGACGGACCGGATCGACCTGGCGAAAGAAGTTGTCGCCCTTCACGACGATATCCACGCCACTCATTTGGAGGTGCATGGCGTTTGGACGGAGCTGGTGGTTCGCAATCAGCCACTCGGTTCCGACATGCGGCTCATGACCGTCCTCCTCAAGCTCAACTCCACGTTCGAGCGGATGGGGGCGCAATGCGCCAATATCGCCAAGATCGCCCAGGCGAACTACGGTCTGCCCCGGGTGGAGTCGATCGTCGAGAAGGTGATCGAGATGGGCGACTTGGTCCGCCCCATGGTCCGATCGGCCATCGATTCCTACATACGGCGCGATCTCGACGAGGCGCGGCTCCTCCCGGCGATGGACGAGCCCATCGATCGTCTCAATGCCACCATGTACCTGGAGGTGGTGGCGGTCGGTGATCATCGCGAGATGTTGGAATGGGCCACGAAGATGATGATGGTGTCCCGCGCCCTGGAGCGGATCGGGGATCAGGCCGTCGACCTCGGGGAACAGACCGCGTTCCTGATCACCGGCGAGAGGGCCCAGTTCGACGAGGCCGGTCTCAACAAGGCCGGCAGCGGTGACGACGGCTGACTTGAGGCCCTACCGCATCCTCATCGTCGAGGATGAGCCCGCGCTCGCGGAGTCGGTGCGCTACGCATTGGACGACGAGGGCTATGACGTCATCGTGGCCGACAACGGGCCGTCGGGTCTCGAGTCGGCGCGGGCGCTCAAACCCGATCTGGTCCTGCTCGACTTGATGCTGCCGGGGATGTCGGGTCTGGACGTCTGCCGCCAGATGCGGATGTCCTCGGATGTGCCGATCATCGTGCTCACCGCCAAAGACTCCGAGGCGGACAAGGTCTCAGGTCTGGAGCTGGGCGCTGACGACTACGTGACCAAGCCCTTCTCGATGCGGGAGCTGACGGCGCGCATCCGCGCCCATTTGCGGCGGTCATCCCGATCGGGTGTGCTCGCCGAGTCGAACGAGGTGCTGCGCGGCGGCCCGATCGAGATGGACATCGACGCCCACGAGGTGAGAGTAGGCGGTGAGGCGGTGAGTCTCCGCCCCAAAGAGTTCGACCTGCTCGAGTCCCTGATGCGGCGAAAGAACCGGCTGGCGGCCCGGCATACCCTCATCGACGAGGTCTGGGGACCGTCCTACTTCGGTGACACGAAGACTCTCGACGTTCACATGAAGCGGCTCCGGCAGAAGCTCGAGCCGGATCCGTCGAACCCGGTCTTCCTGGTCACAGTGCGCGGGCTGGGCTACAAATTCGTCGATGAGTAGCCCTCTCGTTGGGAGGCGACAGGCCCTTTCGACCCGTTTTCTGGTCAGTTTCTCGGTGGTCTACGCCGCCTTCATCGCCCTGATGGGTCTGGCCCTGATTCTCTCCGCGCAGGATTCCCTCGTCGCGGACCTGGTCGAGGACCAGGAGCGGGAGACCAGGGTCGCCGCAATGTCGATTCCGGCCGATCGGTCCCAGGTTCAGGGCTGGGTTGAGGAGATGTCGAGGATCTCCGGCGCCAGGATCACTTTGATCGATGTCGATGGTGTGGTCGTGGCGGACTCCCACATCGACCCGGCGGTCATGGAGAATCATGGCTCCCGGCCGGAGGTGGTGCAGGCACTATCCGGCATGGTGGGCCGGGACGAGCGGCGCAGTGTCAGCACCGGGTTCGAGCAGAGCTACGTCGCCCTGCCGCCGCAGAACGGGCTCATCGTGAGGACATCCATCTCCGAGCGTGCGATCCAGGAGGAAATGGATCCGATCCGGCGTCTGGTTGTGATTGCCGGGGTCGTCGTCGGCATCCTCGGGCTGGGGGTCGTCGCCGTGCTCGCCCGGCGTCTCGCCCGTCCCATCGAGGAGCTCACCACCCAGACCGAGGCCCTCGCCGCAGGGGATCGTACGGTCGAGCTCCGCGGCTCCCGGGTCCGGGAGATCGATTCCCTGTCCGCGGCCATCTCCACCCTGGCGACGCAACTCGGGCAACGGCTCAGGGAGTCTGAGGAGGCCACCGAGACGCTCGAAGTCGTCCTGGAGGCTCTTCCCCAGGGGACCGTGCTCCTTTCCGGAGACGGCAGGGTGCTCTATGCCAATCCCGCGTCGCGCGACCTTCTCGGAGAGATCCCCGAGGACGTGAGTGGGATCGTCCCATACGCGTTCCAGGAAATCGTGCGTCAGGCGCGGGAGCTCGGGGAGCCGGCATACGACGAAGTCGATCACGGAAGGCCAATCCGTCGTCTGCGGGGCATTGCCACACCCTTCGCCGACGACCTGCGGGTGCTCCTCATCGTGATGGATGTATCCGCCCGAGAGCGGGCCGCCAATGTGCGCCGCGACTTCGTCGCCAACGCTTCACACGAGTTGAAGACGCCGGTGTCGTCGATCGTGGCATCATCGGAGGCGTTGCGGATCGCGGTGGACAAGGACCATGAGTCGGCCCGTCGCTTCGCCGTCC
>Ga0299913_10005641_pt1 | contig 10724 bp, 11 predicted proteins | sample RVTome_9_FD_201360 | JGI IMG/M metagenome (GOLD analysis project Ga0299913, IMG submission 201360) | Soil microbial communities from uranium-contaminated site in the Upper Colorado River Basin, Wyoming, United States - RVT155D38 (version 2) ... | reverse complement strand
TCGACCTGGGCGCGCGACCACGCTCCGCGGACGGCGTCCTCCTCCTCGGCGAGCGCCGGATCCACCGGCACCGAGGGCGCGTACTCGACCCCGTACGCCGCGCCCTCGTCGGCGGCGGCCACATGCGCGGCCGCCTGCGCGAAGCGGGGCGTCAGCCGGCCGACGAGTCGCGCCCGCGCCGTCACCAGCCCGGTCCCCGCTGAGATCAGCGCCTCGTCCCACGCCTCCAGCTGCACGACGGGCCTGCCGCCGCCCCGCAGCAGCTCGTTGCGCTGCCGCAGCACGCGCTCGTACCGCGACAGAGCTCGCCGGTACGGCCGCGAGGCGAGCGACAGGAGCTCGTCGAGGTACTCGCGGCGCGCAGCGGGCGCGCCCGACACCAGGTCGAGGTCCTCGGGCCGCACGGTCACTGCCAGGAGCGTGCCCGCGATCTCGCCCGCTCGCGTCACCGCGCCGCCGTCCAGCGTCACCCGGCGCCGATCCTCGTCGGCGGCCACCGCGAGCGCGTGCGCGCGGCCGTCCCGATAGTGCACGTCGCCCTCGATCCGGAAGTGACCGCCACCGAACGCGATCGCATCCCCATGGCGCGTCCCGCGGAAGGATCGGAACCGCGACAGGAAGTGGATCGCCTCCAGGAAGTTCGTCTTTCCCTGGCCGTTCGCGCCCACCAGAACGGCGCCTTCGGCGGGCACGTCGAGGCTCGTCGAGGCGAGGTTCCGGAAGCCGTCGATCCGGACTTCCGTCAGCCGCACGACGGCCGTTCCCGGGGAGCCTTCGCGAACACCCTTAAAAGTAGTTTTCCCAAGGGCTTCCGGCAACGATTTTCGGTCTTTTTTCGACCCGATCCTACGTAGTCAACTCTACCGCCAAGCGGCGGTCTTCAGAGGAGCGGCCGAGGCACTCGATCGGGTGTCGGAAAGGGAGCCGCCGCAAGCGGTTCAGACCGCGCTCGGCCGCTGCCCACCAGGGTTCGCGCAGGTCGGTCAAAACGGGTCAGATGCAAGGCGCGCGACGAGGACGAGCGAGGCGTACTGAAAGGTACGCCGCAGCGAGTCTGAGGAGCGCAACGCCGCAGGACCCGCAAGCGGGTGCCCCCCGTTTTCACGACCGACCTACTCTTGGAGGCGGAGGGGCATGACTAGGCATAGATACTGCTCCCCGTCCTCCCCCGCCGGCCGCACCAGCGCCGCCCGCTCCGGCGCCTTCAGCGAGATCTCGACCTCGTCCGCGTCCACGAACCGCAGCACCTCGAGCAGGTAGTTCGCGTTGAAGCCGATGTCGATCGGGTCGCCTTCGTAGGAGACCGTCATCTCCTCGCTGCCCTCGCCGACGTCGGGCGTGGAGACGAAGAGCTTCAAGGCGTCGTCCTTGAGCGACAGCCGGACCCGGTGGGTCTGGTCGCTGGCCATGACCGCCATGCGCCGCAGCGCGGCCGACAGACGCTCCTTGTCGGCCCGGAGGCGCTTGTCGTTGTCCTTGGGGATGACCTGCTCGTAGTTCGGGTACGGCCCCTCGATCAGCCGGCTGTACACGACCCCGCGCTCGCCGCGGAAGCCGATCTGCTTCTCGTCCATCGCAACCGAGAGCTCGTCGTCGGGCGCGAAGATGCGACCGATCTGCGCGAGCGCCTTGGGCGGTACGATGACGTCGCGCGCCGGCTTCTTCGCGCCACCGGAGGTCGGCACCGCGTAGCGCGCCAGGCGATGTCCGTTCGTGGCCACCATCTGCATGCGCTCATCGAGGATCTCCCACAGAACGCCGTTCAGGATCGGCCGGGTGTCCTCGCTCGAGGCGGCGAAGCTGGTGTGCGCCGCCAGCCGCTCGATCGTGCCGGCCGGCACTCGCAGTCCGTCCTCGAACCCGAGGCTGGGAAACGTGGGGAAGTCCTCGGCGGGAAGCCCGTGGACCCGAAACTGGCTGCTCTCGCAATCGACCGTCACGTGCTCGGCCTGACCCCGGACACGGACCGGGCTCGGCGGCAGCGCGCGGATCATGTCGCTCAGCTTGCGTGCCGGCAGGGTGACACGGCCACCGGTCTCGACCTTCGCCTTGGCCCGGATCGTGACCGACAGATCCAGATCCGTGGCCGAGAGCGTGAGCTCGTCGTTCTCCGCCGCGAGCAGCAGGTTGCCGATGATCGGCAGCGGCGTGCGCGCGGGCACGATGTTGGCGACCGCGCTCAGGGCCTCGATGAACTCGCTCTGGCCTATGGTGAACTGCATCCTCCCCCCGATGATGAGCGGTGAGCGTTATCCCCAGCGAAGAACGATTTCTAGTTCTGCGAATCTAATCCTTCGTAGTAGTACTAGGGTCCCGCCGGATGTGGATTTCAGGCGCCAGCGACTCCCGCGACCCGCCACCGGACAGGCCGGAGACCACGTTTCCGGGTCGCGCGGGCCTGGGGTCGGTCTGTGGATGGCCGCGGAGCGCGTGGGGAGGGCGGTGGGTACGCGCGCCTGCATCCCCGCCTGTCCACGTCCCTCCTCGTTCCTTCCTCAACGCTTTCCACACTCGCGTGGAGCCGTGGACACTAGGAGGCGATCCGCTCCCGCAGCTGCTCGACGCGTACCCGGATCGTCCGATCTTCCTTGATTTCGTTCTCGACCTTGTCGCAGGCATGGATGACGGTCGTATGGTCGCGGCCGCCGAAGGCCTGCCCGATCTCCACGAGCGGCAGATCGGTATGCTTGCGGCAGAGGTACATCGCAACCTGACGCGGGACGGTGAGCGTCTTGGTCCGCTTCTTGGACTTCAAGCCCTCGACCGACACCCCGTACTCCTGGGCGACCTCCTGCTGGATGCGATCGACGGTGATGCGCACCGTCTCGTGCGTCAGGATGTTCTTGAGCACCTGCTCGGCCAGCTCGATCGTGATGTCGGAGCCGTTGAGGCTGGAGTGCGCGATGAGCCGGATCAACGAACCCTCGAGCTCGCGCACGTTCGACTTCACGTTCTTGGCGATGAACAGGACCACGTCCTGAGGCAGCTGCAGGTTGTTGCGCGCCGCCTTGTGCTGCAGGATCGCGATCCGGGTCTCCAGATCCGGCGGCTGGATGTCGACCACGAGGCCCCACTCGAAGCGCGAGACCAGGCGTTCCTCGAGGGTCGGGATCTCCTTCGGTGGCCGGTCGCTCGTGACGACGATCTGCTTGTGGGCGTCGTAGAGCGCGTTGAAGGTGTGGAAGAACTCCTCCTGCGTGGCGTCCTTGCCCTGCAGGAACTGGACGTCGTCGATCAGCAGCAGGTCCATGCGGCGGTACTTGTTGCGAAACTCGAGCGTCTTGCCGAACTGGAGCGCCTCGATCATCTGGTTCATGAACTGCTCGGCGGACAGGTAGCAGACGCGCTCGAGCTTGCCGGACGCCAGCGCCTCGTTGCCGATCCCCTGCATGAGATGGGTCTTCCCGAGCCCCACGCCGCCGTAGATGAACAGCGGGTTGTAGCGCTGAGCGGGAGTCTCGGCCACCGATTGCGAAGCCGCGTGCGCCCACTGGTTCGAGTTGCCGACCACGAAGGTCTCGAACGTGTAGCGCGGGTTGAGCGGCATGCCCTGGTTCACCGGCGCCCCGGGAGCGGAACGCTCCGTGGCCGGCCGCGCCAGCTCGGAGGACACGGGTCGCGTGCCGAGGGTCTCGGGCTGCTCACTGGAATCGGACTGGAAGGCGATCGAGAGGTCGCGGTCGAACAGCGACCCGGCGATGCGCGAGAGCACGCCTCCGTACTGGCCCTCGATGTAGTCCACCGCGAACTGATTCTTGACGTTGACCACCAGGCGATCATCCGCCAGCGCGACGGCCTCGGTGGGCTCGAGCCAGGTCTTGAAGGTCTGGGGATTGATGACGTTGCGGGACTCTTCGAGGATGAGCGACCACACCTCGATCGGGGTCAGTTCGGCAGACGGCAAGGCGAGGCTCCGCTAGACGTAGGATTCTGATTCGATCGGAGTGTGCAATGCGTCGAGGGGAGTCCATAGTAGTGGTGGCCCGATGGGCTGTCAACAGCGACGATTCCCGCCGCTCCGGCACCTAGGCCGGTTGACGCTCGCGACGTCCGGATCCTATATTCGCCTCCCCTTTTTTCGGACGCTTTTCCGGATCGTTTCCGATCCTACCAGACGAGGAACTCGATGAAGCGCACGTATCAGCCGAGCCGGCGGAAGCGCCGCAACAAGCACGGATTCCGCAGCCGCATGGCGACGAAGAACGGGCGCAAAGTGCTCGCGCGCCGGCGCCGGAAGGGTCGCGCCAAGCTGACCGTTTCGGCGGAGTTCAGCCGCAAGCGGCAGTAGACCGGCGTTTCCTTTCACAGAGGTCTTCGTCCCGCCCGATGGGGCAGCTTCCGCGTGAGCGTCGCATCACGACGCGCCGCGAGATCGCGGCGCTCCTCCGGGCGTCCCGAGTCCGCGGCCCCGCGCTCGAGTTGTTCCGCCTGCCAGCCGCGGAGGCGCGCGCCCGGGCCACGTGCATCACGCCCAAGCACGGCCGGTCGGGGGTCGAGAGGAATCGTCTCCGGCGCCGGATCAAGGAGCTGATGCGCGAGATCCTGCTCGCCCGGGGCGAGGACCACGACTGGCTCGTCCGCGCGCGGCCGCCCGCCTACGAGCTGAGCTTCGCGGACCTGGCGTCCGCGTTGCGGGCGCTCGCCATCCGCCTCGACGCGCCGGCCGACACCGGGAGCGAGGAGCCGTGAAGACCCTGCTCGTGATCGCGATCCGCGCGTATCAGATCCTGACGGGCTGGGCGCCCCCCACCTGCCGCTATCATCCCACCTGCTCGGGCTATGCGATCCGCGCGCTCGAGGTCCATGGCGCCTGGCGCGGGATGCTCCTCGCCGCGCGACGGATCGGCCGCTGCCATCCGTGGCACGAGGGCGGCTACGATCCGGTTCCCCCGCCCGCACCGCCGCCCGCGCCGGGCCGGACCGCGCGAGGCTGAGCGTGGACCAGCGCCGCGTCCTGCTCGCGTTCCTGCTGATGGCGGTCGTCCTGATCGCCAGCCAGTGGTGGTACTCGAAGCTGTCCCCGCCGGTGCCGGAGGGCGCTCCCGCGGATACAACCGCAGTTGTCGGAGCGGACAGCGCGACGCCGCCGCCCGGCGAGCCCGCGCGCGCGATCCAGGACACGCTGCCGTCGGTGGAGGTCCCGACCGCGGCCGACACGCTGGCCGCCGCCGTGGACAGCGTGGCCCCCGCGGCCGCGGATCCGACGGCGAACGCGCTCCTCGAGGGGCGCGCGGCGCCGGCCGCGATCGTGGTCGAGACCCCCTACTACCGGATGACGGTCGACCCGCGCGGCGGGGTGCTCGGTTCGGTCGAGCTCCTGCGGTACGATTCCTACCAGGGGACGGGGCCCGTGCGGCTGGTCCCGCCGGGCGCGGCGTTCCTCGGCCGGCGGGTGGAGGTCGGCGACCGCCGGATCGCCCTCGACTCGCTGACGTTCGCGCCGAGCGCCGAAGCGATCTCGCTGGGGCCCGGCGACAGCGCGCGCACGCTCACGCTGGCCTTCGAATCCCCCCTCGGTCGGTTCGCGCAGTCGTATCGCTTCGACGCCGAGGGCTACGTGGTCGACTACCGGCTCACGCTGGAGGGTGACCAGGAGGGCATCCTCGTCACCGCTCTCGGCCCGCGGCTCGAGACGAACGAGAAGAACCCGCGCGAGGACTACGGACAGCTGCGGGCGGTGGCCCGCGTCGACGGCGAGATCGTCTCGGTCTCGCCCGGCGACGCGGCCGACGACCCGGCGGCGCGGGGCGGCGCGGTCGACTGGGCGGGGCTCAAGAACAAGTACTTCCTGGCGCTCCTGCTGGCGCCCGAGGACCGCGCGCTGACGGCGTTCGAGGCGCGCGGCGCCGAGGACGACAGCCTGCCCCGGCTGGAGGTCGCGATCGCGAGCCCGATCCGCGCGGGCGAGAGCGCCTACCGGATCTACCTGGGGCCGCAGGAGTATCGCCGCTTAGCCGCGCTGAACGAGGGGCTCGACGACGTCAACCAGTACGGGTGGTCGTGGATCCGCTGGATGATCACGCCGTTCGCCAAGGCGATCGTCGTGTCGATGCTGTGGCTGCATCGCTTCGTCCCCGACTACGGGCTGGTGCTGATCCTGTTCGGCGTGCTCGTGCGGCTGGTGATGTGGCCGCTGACGACGAAGTCGTTCCGCTCCATCCAGGCGATGCAGAAGATCCAGCCCGAGATCCAGCGCCTGCGCGAGCGCTTCAAGGACGACCCGCAGCGCATGCAGCAGGAGACGATGAAGCTGTATCGGGAGAAGAAGGTGAACCCGCTGGGAGGGTGTCTCCCGAACCTGATCCCGATGCCGATCCTGTTCGCGCTCTTCTTCGTTTTCCAGGGGACCATCGAGTTCCGCGGACAACCCTTCCTGTGGCTCCCCGACCTGTCGCAGCCCGACCCGTGGTACATCCTGCCGGTCCTCATGGGGCTCACCATGTTCGTGTCATCGAAGATGGTCCAGACGGATCCGAAGATGGCGGCCATGACGTACGTGATGCCGGTCGTGCTGACGTTCGTGTTCCTGAACCTCGCCGCCGGGCTGGTGCTCTACTACACGGTCTCGAACGTGCTCACGTTCGTCCAGCAGTGGGTTCTGCGGCGCGGAGCCGAGGAGCCGCCCCCGGAGGCGCAGCCCGCCAAGGCCTGATGCCGGACCGCCTCCCCGCTTGCCCGCCGCGGCGGGCGCGACCACATTGGGCCACGAAGTCCGCAAACCAGTACGAATTCGAACGAAATCGGGCCGCTTGACCTCACTCCATCCATGATCGACGCGGAGCCCGCCGGCGGAGACGTCCGGGAGGCCCGGGCGCGGCTCGAGCGCGAGCTCGAGCGCGCCTTCGCGGAAGACCCCCCGGTCTCGATGGACGACCTCGGACGCAGCGGCCCGGCGCGCGATGTTTCACGTGAAACATCCGCCCCCCGCCCCGGCGGGCGGAAGAAGAAAGCCGCCAAGCGGGGAGCGCGGAAGGAGGCCGACAAGCCCGCCCCACCCCCGGGGCCCGCCCGCGCCCGCGTGATCGCGGTCGTGAACCAGAAGGGCGGCGTCGGGAAGACGACGACCGCGGTGAACCTCGCGGCGTGCCTGGCGGTCGCCGAGCGCCGGACGCTGCTGATCGATATCGACCCGCAGGGCAACGCGACCAGCGGCCTGGGCGTCGAGAAGCGAGAGCTCGAGGCCAGCGTCTACGACGTCCTCGTGGGCGGTCAGCCCCTCCGTAGCGCGATCCGGCCCACGGCCATCCCGTTCCTGGAGATCCTGCCCGCGACCGTCGACCTCTTCGGGGCGGAGATCGAGCTCGTCAACGCGATCGGCCGCGAACACCGTCTGGCGAACGCGCTCGAGGGGCAGACCGCCGACTACCAGTACGTCCTCGTGGACTGCCCACCGAGCCTCGGGCTCCTGACCGTCAACGCGCTGACGGCGGTGGACTCGGTTTTGATCCCGATCCAGTGCGAGTACTACGCGCTCGAGGGCCTGTCCCAGCTCCTGGGGACGATCCGGATCGTCCAGAAGAGCCTCAACCCGGGGCTCGGCATCGAGGGGGTGCTGCTGACGATGTACGATCAGCGCCTGAACCTCGCCCGGCAGGTCCAGGATGAGGCGGTTGAGTACTTCGGGGAAAAAGTGTACAGTACCGTCATCCCCCGGAACGTCCGGCTCTCCGAGGCGCCCAGCTTCGGCCAGCCCGTCATCCTGTACGACATCCTGTCCGCCGGCGCGGTCAGTTACATGAAGCTCGCAGAGGAGCTGATCGAACGATGCCGACCCCGCGAAAGAGGCTAGGCAAGGGTCTGGGCGCTCTCCTCGGCGAGGAGGCGGTCGAGGCCACCCGTACGGGCACGGGCGTGACCGAGGTCGCGGTCTCGCGGATCCGCCCGAACCGTTTCCAGCCGCGTCACACCTTCGAGCCCGAGGCGATCGCGGATCTCGCGGCCTCGATCGCTCAGAAGGGCGTGCTGCAGCCGCTGATCGTGGCCACCGCCCCGGATGGGGGATGGGAGCTCGTGAGCGGGGAGCGGCGCTGGCGGGCGGCGCAGCAGGCCGGGCTGACGACCGTTCCGGTCATCGTTCGGGAGGTCGACGACCGGGACCTGCTCGAGATCGCGCTGATCGAGAACCTCCAGCGGGAGGACCTCGACGCGATCGAGGAAGCCGCCGGCTACCGCCGGCTGATCGACGAGTTCGGCGCGACCCAGGCCGAGCTCGCCGAGCACCTCGGTCGGAGTCGCTCGGCGGTGGCGAACGCCCTCCGGCTGCTCGATCTGCCGGACGAGGTCCAGGCGAAGGTCCGGCAGGGCGCCATCTCGGCCGGTCACGGGCGGGCGCTCCTGGCGCTCCAGAACCGGCGCCGGATCCAGGAGCTCGCGCGCGAGGCGGCGGAGCGCGGGATGTCGGTGCGGCAGCTCGAGCGCCGGGTGAAACGGGAGAACCAAGGCCCGCGCCGGGGGGCGTCGCCCTCGCGGAGCGCGGAGCTGGAGCGGCAGCGGATCGAGGAGGAGCTCCAGCGGGCGCTCGGCACCAAGGTCGCTATCCGGGCCTCGTCCCGGAACCGGGGCCGGATCGAGATCGCCTTCTATTCCCTCGAGGATTTCGAGGGCCTGGTCGAGCGGCTGCTCTCCGCCGGACGGTGACCGACAAGTACCTGACGGTGCTGGTCGTCCCCCACGACGAGCGCAACGTCCGGCGGATGCGGGTTTCCTACCGCTGGATCAAGGTCGGGATCACGATCGCCGGCGTCCTGGCGGTCGCGGCGGCGATCGCGGTCACGTCCTACGGCCGGGTGGCGTCGCGGGCGACGCGCGCCGCGCTCCTGGAGCGGGAGAACCGGAGGCTCGAGACGGAGAACGCCAAGGTCGCGGAGATCGCCGAGAACCTCGAGCGCACCGAACGCGCGTACAGCCGGATCCGGGAGATGGCCGGGCTGCCGGCGGTCGACGGGGCGGTCGGTTCCGGCGGCCCCCCGGGCCCGACCCTCGCCGCGACGACCGGGCCGCAGGGCCCGGAGGCGGGCGAGGCCCTGTCCGGCGCGGCGGCCGCGGCGCCGGACAGCGTCCCGGCCGGCTGGCCGCTCGCGCTCAAGGGGTTCGAGACCGCGGGCTTCGCGGGCGAGGGAGGTCATCCGGGAATCGACATCGCGGTCCCCGTCCACACGCCGGTCCTGGCCACGGCCGCCGGGACGGTCGCCGCGGCGGACAGCGACCCGGTCTACGGGCACTACGTCGTTCTGGACCACGGAGGGCTCGAAACCATGTACGGGCACAACGCGGTGCTGCTTGTCGAGCCGGGCGAACGGGTGTCGCGCGGTCAGCCGATCGCGTACAGCGGCAACAGCGGCCGGTCCACCGCGCCGCACCTCCACTACGAGATCCGGAGGGAGGGTCGGGCGATCGACCCGGCTCCCTTCCTGCCTTAGAGACCCTTCAACCGGGAGGCGGCATGGGCCGCAAGGAAGGTCATTCGAACGGACTGGATTCGCTGTTGGGGGCGGGCGTCGACTGCCAGGGGGACGCCCGCGTCGAGGGGACGCTGCGGCTGGACGGAGCGTTCCAGGGAACGCTCGAGGTGGGCGACACGCTGATCATCGGGCAGGCGGGCTCCTTCAAGGGCCGGGCCCGCGGTCGCCAGGTGGTGATCAGCGGGACGTTCGAGGGCGAGGTCCTGGGGACCGAGAGGGTCGAGCTCCAGAAGGGCGCCCGGTTCGAGGGGGACGTCCTGACCCGCTCGTTCGTGATCGAGCCGGGGGTCTGGTTCCAGGGACAGTGTCGCATGGAGCTGACCGATGCCGACGAGGCGCTCCTCCGGGTCGAGCCCGGAGCCGACGCGGAGCGGGATGCTCCGCTCCTGCGGTCGCTCTCGAACTGATCGGTTCCAAGGAGTCGGGCCGGCGAAATTGTGAATTGCCGTTTGCCGGGCCCGATCGGATGAAATTATGGCAACCCGTTACCCCACAATGGTTTACGTTTTCCGAGCTCGCTCACTCGAAGACTTGTCCACAGTTGTCCACAACCCGCCCGCGAGGGCCCGCTTCGGGTCTCGCGACGCTCCGAAGCCGCGCCGGACCCGCTCGGAATCGGCGGGGAGGAGTGGTGGGGAACCTGTGGACGGGGTGGGGAAAGGGGGCGCGGCCCGACGGGTCCGCCGCGCCGGAGGCTCAGCGCGCCTTCGCGGCCACGCGCTCGCGGAGCTTCGCCAGGCGCTTGCGCTGCTCCTCGCCCAGGATCGTGCCCTGCAGGAGCGGGTTCTCGGCCGTCGTCAGCTCCAGCCGCCGCGCCTCCTCGACGTCGACCTCGCGGGCCGATTCGGCGAACGGGGTGAGGACGGTCACGACGTCGTCCTGGACGTGCAGAAACCCCTCGCCGATCGCGAACCACTCGAACCGATCGCCCGTCCGGATGCGGAACTCGCCGATCCCCAGGACGACCATCATCGGGGCGTGACCGGGCAGGATCCCGAACTCGCCGTCCGTGGCGGTGGCGACGACCGCGTCCGCCGGTTGGTCGTAGGCGATCCGCTCGGGCGTGATGATCCGCACCGAGAGGCGTCCGGCGTCCGCGCCGGGGCGACTGGGGGAGGCGGCCACGGCTACTCCTCGCCCGAGATCCGCTTCGCCTTCTCGGCGGCTTCCTCGATCGTCCCCACCATGTAGAACGCCTGCTCGGGCAGGTGGTCCCACTTGCCCTCGGCGACCTCGCGGAACGAGCGGATCGTCTCCTCGAGC
>Ga0299913_10005640_pt1 | contig 10724 bp, 10 predicted proteins | sample RVTome_9_FD_201360 | JGI IMG/M metagenome (GOLD analysis project Ga0299913, IMG submission 201360) | Soil microbial communities from uranium-contaminated site in the Upper Colorado River Basin, Wyoming, United States - RVT155D38 (version 2) ... | reverse complement strand
CACGCCTGAGCAGCGGGACCGCCTGCTGGGGGGCGCCTGACTGCAGGTACAGTCGTCCGAGCGTGAACTCGAGGCCGATGTCGGACGGCCCGCCCTGGCGCACCCGTTCGAAGGCGGCGATGGCCCGGGCGACGTACCGCGCCGGGTCCTCGCCCGGCCGGAGCGGACGGCGCTGCTCGGCGAGCGCCGCGTAGATGGTCCCGATAATCCGGTTGGCTTCGCGGTTGTCTGGATCCAGCGACAGCGCCTGCTCGGCGGCCACGACAGCATCCAGGGGCTGGTCCTGGCGCGCATACAGGCCGGCGAGCTCCGCGTGCAGCTCCGCCGATCCGGGCGCGAGCGCGATGGCGCGGGTGTAAGCCGCGACCGCCTCCTCGATCTGTCCGTTCGATTCGTGGTAACGCCCGAGCAGGAAGTAGTACGCGGGCCCGGCGTCGGCGAGCTGCGCCGGGGCGGGCCGCGCCCCTCCGAGCAGGAGGCCCGCCACCAGCAGAACTAGGGGCATTCGCCGCATCTTCATGACTATAATGACCCCTGCAGCCACGGGACGCAAACGTGGCCACTGCCCCGAGCGGAGCCCTTGCATGCCTGTCGACCCGGAGTTGCTGGAAATCCTCGCGTGTCCGAACTGTAAGACGAAGGTGGACCTCGTCAAGGACGGCGCCGCGCTCAAGTGCGCGCAGTGCAAGCGCGTCTATCCGATCAAGGACGACATCCCGGTCATGCTGCTCGACGAGGCGACCATCGAACCCTGAATCGTGCGTGTGCTCCTCATCCGGCTGCGGCTCATCGGCGATGTCGTCCTGTCGACGCCGGTCATCCGGGCATTGAGGCGAACGTTTCCGGATGCACGGCTCACCTATCTGGTCGAGCGGGACGCCGCGGCCGTCGTGGCGGGCAACCCGCATCTGAACGAGGTCATCGTGATCGAGCGCACTCGCGGCATCGCCCGGCTCGTGAGCGACCTCCGGCTTGCCCGACGCCTGCGCCGCGAGCGGTTCGATCTCGTCATCGACATGCACGGCGGCCCGCGCAGTTCCTGGCTGACGCTGGCAACGGGCGCGCCGCGCCGCATCGGCTACGACGTCCCCGGGCGCCGCTGGATGTATACGCAGACCGTTACGCGCGCGCGGGAACTACGACCGCGGCATTCCGTGCTGAACCAGTGGGACCTGCTGACGGCGGTGCCCGGATGGACCGGCGATCTGCCGGACCCGGCACACGACGGCGTCGAGATGCCGCTCGACCGCGATGCCGACCGCCGCATCGCCGAGCGCCTCGCGGCGGCGGAGGTCGCGCCCGACGACGAGCTGATCGTCGTCCACGTCAGCGCGAACAATCCCTTCCGCCGCTGGTCCGAATCGTCGTTCATCCAGGTGGTGGCCGGGCTCGCGAGCGGCGCGCCACGGCGCCGCCTCGTCCTGAGCTCGGGTCCTTCCGACCATGCCGCGGCGGACCGCATTGCGGCGGGCGCTCGCACTCTGCTCGGCCCAGCCGAGACGGCGCGTGTGCTCGATTTCGGCGACGTGGATCTCCCCGAGCTCCGTGCGCTCATCGGCCGCGGACGTCTGTTCGTCGGCGGCGACACCGGCCCGCTGCACGTCGCCGCGACCACCGCGACGCCGGTCGTGGCCATCTACGGTCCGACGCTGCCCGCGCGGTCCACCCCCTGGCGGCATCCGTCGTTCGTCACCGAATCGGTGGAGATCGCCGGACTGCCCTGCCGTCCGTGCGACCAGCGCGTGTGTGCGCCGGGTGACTACCGATGCCTGGCGAGGATCACCCCCGGCGACGTGCTGACGGCCGCCGAACGCGCCCTCAGGTGCGCGGCATGACGACGGCCCCCGCACACCCTCCGCCGCAGGGGCTCGAGCGCGCCGCCTGGCTCACGCTGCTCGGGTTCGTGGCTGCGCTTCAGGTATCGATCGCCGCCGCCCAGATCCTGCTGGCGGTGACCGCCCTGCTGTGGCTCGCCCTCGTGTACCGGAACGGGGAGCGGATCGAAGTGCCCGGGATGTTCTGGCCCCTGGCGGCCTACGCGGGCGCGACGCTCGTCGCCGCCGCATTCTCGGTGCACGTCGGCATCAGCATCGTGGACACGAAACAGCTGGTGCTCTTCGCGATCGTGCCGATCGCCTACCGCCTGCTGCAGGGACGCCGGAGCCTGACGGCGGTCACCGTGATCATCAGCGCCGGGGCGATCGGAGCGATCGTGGGGATCGTGCAGTACGCCATCTTCAACTTCGATCATCTGGGGCAGCGCGTGCAGGGCTCGTTGAGCCACTACATGACGTACTCCGGCGTGCTCATGCTCGTCGCCTGCACCGCCGCCGCGCGCATCATCTTCCGCGAGGACGACCGCACGTGGGCGGCGCTCGTCATGCCGGCCCTGCTCGTCGCGCTGGCGCTGACGATGAGCCGGAACGCCTGGGTCGGGGTCTGCGCGGGCATCGGCCTCCTGTTCCTCCTTCGCGACTTCCGGCTGATCGCGCTGCTGCCCGCGGCCGCCGCCCTCTTCATCGCGCTCGCGCCGTCGCCGCTCACCGCGCGGTTGTACTCGACGTTCAGCCTCGAGGATCCGACCAACCGCGACCGTGTCGCCATGATGCGATCGGGCGTGCGCATCATCAGAGACCATCCGATGACGGGTGTGGGACCCGACGCGGTCCGGCTCGTGTACCCCCACTACCGTGACGCGCGCGCCGAGCGGCAGCTGAACCCGCACCTGCACAACGTGCCGATGCAGATCGCCGCCGAACGAGGGCTCCCGGCTCTGGCGGTGTGGGTCTGGTTCATCGTCGTGCTCATCCGCGACCTCGCGCGCAAGACACGGGCGTCGCCGGCGAGATCCCTCCCCACCGCCGGCCTCGCTGCCGTCGTCGCGATGCTCGCGGCGGGGATGTTCGAGTACAACTTCGGGGACTCCGAGTTCCTGATGCTGTTCCTGCTGCTCGTGACCCTGCCCTACGCCGCCGATCGCCTGCCCGCCTCACGCGCCAGACGCATCCCCCAGCGCCACGCCGCCTGACCGATGCCCGATCCGCAGGCAAAGCTGCTCGAGCGGCTCGGCGCGCGCGGGGTGCTCGTCGTCGGCGACGTGATGCTGGATCATTTCGTCATCGGACAGGTCGAGCGCATCTCACCGGAAGCTCCGGTGCCGGTCGTCCGGTTCGACCACGAGACCATGCGCCTCGGCGGGGCCGCCAACGTGGCCCGTAACGTCGCGGCGCTCGGCGGCAGGGTGGAGCTCGTGGGGGTCGTGGGGAACGACCCGGAAGCGGAGCGGCTGCGGGAGGAGCTGCAGGTCCGATCGATCGGCTGCGACGGGATCATCAGCGCGTCCGACCGGTGCACCACCCGTAAGGTGCGGGTCGTCACGACCCGCAACCAGCAGGTCGCGAGGATCGACTACGAGTGCGATGTCGAAGTGTCCGGCGGGCTGGAAGCGGCGCTCGTCGAACGCATCCGCTCGCTGGCCCCGGCCGCGGGCGCCGTCCTCGTGTCGGACTACCTGAAAGGGATGATCTCGCGCCAGGTGGCCGCCGCGTGCATCGGCGCCGCCGCCGACGCGGGTATCCCGGTGCTCGTCGATCCCAAGGTCCCGCACGTCGAGTACTACCGCGGCGCGACGGTGATCACGCCCAACCACCACGAGGCCGAAGCGGTCGCCCACATGCGGATCCGATCGGATGAGGACGCCCGGGAAGCGGCCCGTCGCTTTCGAGAGCGGACCGGCTGCGAGAACGTGCTCGTCACTCGCGGGGAGCACGGCATGTGGCTGCACACGCCAGCCGCCGACATCGCGCTCGGGGCGGAGGCCCGCGAGGTCGCGGACGTCACAGGCGCCGGCGATACGGTGATCGGGACCATGGCGCTCGCGCTCGCGGCCGGCGCGACGCTCGTGGATGCCGCGCGCCTGGCCAACCGTGCCGCCGGGCTCGTCGTGGGCAAGTTCGGGCCGGCGACGGTCAGCATCGAGGAGCTGGCGCGCTGATCGCGGCGCGTCCGTGGCCGGCCACTCTGCGCGCCGCCGCGGACCTCACCCCTCGCACCGGTTGCTCACGAGCACGAGCTCCGGCAGCGGTTCTCGCGCCAGCATCGTCCGCAGCCTCACGTCGAAGGTCGGGCGGCTCTCCACGATGCACGTCGGGCCAGGGAGGTGCGGGCGGAGCGCGTCGTAGTTCCGATCGGACATGATCGCGTACACCGTCCGGCCGGATCCGAAGGCGGCAGTCAGCTCGTCGGTGTCGAAGAGCGGATCCACATGCCGGCGGAGGTAGAACACCAGGCTCGGCATGGCCTCGTCGTAGGTGACGAGCACGTCGCCCGGCTGCAGCCGTCCGTGCAGGGTTGCCGCAAACCCCGGAGCGGGCTTGTACCGCTCGAATCCCGGCAGGACGCGCAGCACGAAGATCCACGCGAGCAGGATGAACGTCGCGACCGCCGCGACGAGCGACGGCCGGATGCGATCGGCGGCTGCGAACGCCAGGATGAGCAGCCCCCCTCCGAGGCCGGCGGCGCCCATCACCGGAGCGCCGTCGACGCCGTACACGCCGTTCGGCGATCCAATCAGGTAGAGCATGCCGGCGCCCGCAACGGCCGCCACGGCACCCACGACCAGCAGCGCGCCGCGGACGGGCCAGCCACGTTGCTCCGTCACCACCAGCCCGCCGAGCGCCGCCACGGCGGGAACGATCGGGAAGATGTACAGATCCTGCTTTGCGGTGGACGCCGTGAAGAAGAGCACGATTACGGCGATCCAGAGCCACAGCAGCGTACGCACGCGATGCTCGGCGGCGCCGTGCGCCTTGCGCCGCCACGCAGCGACGCACGCCCCGATCGACGCGACGAGGAACAGCGACCACGGGAACGAATCGGTGAAGATGACCGGCAGGTAGAAGAAAGGTCCGCGCGGGCTGTCGACGCCGACCCCCTCGGTGAATCGGGCGACGTTCTCGCCGAGCAGGAAGGTGCCGATGGGCGCCCAGCCGTGGCGCGCATAGAGGGCCCAGTAGTACGGCATGACGAGGGCGGCCATGACGAGTGCACCGGTCGGCAGCATCATGTCGCGGAGACGGCGGAGCTCTCGGTAGACGAGCAGATAGGCGAGGAACACGGCCGCGGGCAGGACGGTGGCGATGGGACCCTTGGTCAGCACGCCAAGCGCCGCGGCCACGTACATCAGCAGCAGCCAGGTGCGCCGGCGCCGCGGATATCGCTCGGCGAGGACGAACGCCAGCAGCGTCAGCCCCATGAACATCGAGATATAGATGTCGATGAAGATCCGGCGGGCGAACATGAGGAGCCGGGGCGCAATCGCCAGGCCGAGCGCGGCCCAGAGCGCCGCCTGCAGCGCACCGGCAGCGCGCAGGTTCGTCTCTTCATTGCCCTCGCCTGGAGCGCCGCGTGTCATCTCCGTGTCGCCCGCATTCGGCGCGCGGCGCTTCAGCTCCGCCTGGCCTGCAGCACGTCCCCATGCGGGCGAGGCCGCTGCCCACGCCAGCAGAAAGGCCGTCCCGATCATCACCACCGCTCCAATCGCGATCGGGATGCGCTGCACCCCCGGCGACACACCGAACAGGTGGTAGAAGCCGGCGACGATCCAGTAGCTCAGGACGGGCTTGTTCAGCCGAGGCTCGTAGTTGAAGCTCGGTGAGACGTAGTCGCCGCTCTCGATCATCTCGCGCGGTGTCTCGACATAGAACGCTTCGTTCGCATCCCAGATCGAGGAGCCATCCAGATCGATGAAGTAAGGGCAGACGGCGAGCACCAGCAGCAGGGCGAGGAAAGCCGGGCGGAGATGCACGATGGGGCGGCGGGACGGATGGAACAGCGCGGTCAGTGCCTGAAGTGACGAATCCCCGTGAACACCATTGCGAGGCCGTGCTCGTCGGCGGCCGCCACCACCTCCGCATCCCGCACGGATCCTCCGGGCTGGACGACCGCGGTGGCGCCGGCGGCGGCAATGGCATCGAGCCCGTCGCGAAAGGGGAAGAACGCATCCGAGGCGGCGACGGCCCCGCGGAGCGTGCCCGCCGCTTTCGACACGGCGACGTTCACGGCGTCCACGCGGCTCATCTGCCCCGCGCCCACAGCGAGCGTCCGGTCGGCGGTGGTAAAAATCACCGCGTTCGACTTCACGTGCGCGCAGACGCGCCAGGCGAAGCGGAGGGCCGTCCATTCGTCCGCGGTTGGAGCCCGGCGCGTGACCACCTTCGGGTGATCGCCTGATGGCCACGGATACACGCCTTCCGTGACCCGGTCACGCTCCTGCAACAGGAGTCCTCCGAAAAAGCTCCGCACCTCGCGATCCCCGTGATCCGCGTCGCCATCCGGCGGAGGCGCGGCGAGCGCGGCAAAGTCCGCCGTCACGACCCGCATGTTGCTCTTCTTCGCCAGCACCTCCTGCGCACCCTCGACGACGGCCGGCCCAATCACCGCTTCGATGAACGTGGAGGTCAACGCCGCGGCCGTCTCGACGTCGAGCGGCCGATTGACGGCGACGATCCCGCCGAAGGCAGACAGCGGATCGGCGTCGCGTGCCGCGACGTACGCGTCGGCCGCCGACGCGCCGGACGCGACACCGCAGGGGTTGGTGTGCTTGACGACAACCGCGGCCGGCTCGGTGAACTCGAGCGCGAGGCGTACAGCCGCGTCGAGATCGAGCAGGTTCGTGAAGGAGAGCTCCTTCCCCTGGTGCACCTGCCACGCCGATCGCGTTCCCTCGGGGCGCGGTTCCCACCAGGCGCGCTGATGGGGGTTCTCACCGTATCGCAGTGCGCGGCGGCGTCGATCCGCCGCGGGCAGCGGCCGACGCCGCAGCGTCCCGTCGGCGACCTCCACGAGCTCCAGCGCCGCGGCGATGGTCGCATCGTACCGTGCGGTGTGCTGAAACGCCTTCCTCATGAGCTCGAGCCGGAACGCCGGCCGCCATCCGCCGTCGCGATCGAGCTCGGCGACCACCCGGGGATAGTCCGCGGGATCCACGACGACCAGCACGTCGCGGGCGTTCTTCGCCGCCGCGCGGAGCAGAGTCGGTCCGCCGATGTCGATCTCCTCGACGAGGTGGTCGACATCCACGTCCGAGCGCGCAGCCGCCTCGAACGGGTACAGGTTCACGACGACCAGGTCAATCGGCCGTACACCGTGTCGGGCAAGCGCCTCCAGGTCGTCCTGTCTGTGGCGCCGCGCCAGGATGCCGGCATGGATGGCAGGATGCAGCGTCTTGACCCTCCCGTCCATCATTTCCGGCAGGCCGGTCACGTCCGACACGCTGATGACGTCTACGTCCTCGTCCTGCAAGGCCTTGGCCGTGCGCCCCGTCGACACCAGTTCGACGGCCCGCGCGCGCAGCTCACGCGCGAACTCGATCAGCCCGCGTTTGTCGGAGACGCTCAGGATCGCCCGCATATCACTGATTCTGCTTGACATTTGGCACTTGATATACTAGAATCCCGACGTCGCTGGGCGGGCCAGCGTCGCAAGCCGAGGCCGCGCACTCGCGGCTTTTTTTTATGTCCGCCGCGTCGTTCGTCGGAATGGTCGGAATAGATGGGGTGGGCAGGTGTCACGGCGGTGCCTCGCACCGCGCCATTGCAAGGCAGGACAAGTACGATGCGTATCACAGGCAAGGTCAAGTGGTTCAACAACGCAAAGGGTTACGGTTTCATCGAGCGCGACGGCGGCAGTGACGTATTCGTCCACTTCTCTGCCGTCCAGGGCAATGGCTTCCGGACACTCGAGGAAGGCCAGGCGGTCGAATTCGAGATCGTGGACGGTCCGAAGGGCCCGCAGGCCGGCAATGTCACCAAGGTGACCTAGTTTTCGAAGCGGGACCGGAGGCGCGGTTCGCCGCGCCTCCGGTCTCCGGCCGTTCAGCCTTTCTCCGTCAGGCTTCGCACCGTCAGGTTCGCTTTTCCATCCTTCAGCGCCACCCGGAACGCCACCTCGCCGCTGCCCGACGCGCGGAGCTTCGTCACCTGATCCTTCACGAGCGCGGCAAAGCGGTGAAACGGCACGGCCTCTTCGCCGGCCTGTCGTCGCGCATCCATCAACGAGTTGTACAGCGCCTGCACTTTGTCCATCTCGCGCATGGGATCCTGGAACGCCGTGATGTGCAGCACACGGGTGGCTGGATCCCCGCGCTCGCGACTGCGCGCCGGCGGCGGCGCCGCGAACGGCCCCGGCCGGCCCTCCTCGCGCGCGCGGAGCCCGCGATCCCACACGTCGGCCATCGCCTGAAACCGCGACTGCAGCATCTCGAACCGGAACCGATCGGCCGTCCCCTGGATCCGTCCGCGATCCCATCGTTTGAATGTAGCCTCGACCCTGCCGCGCGTCTCCCAGGGGGGACGCGGCAGCCGGCCGGCGAAGAACATCGTGTATTCCGCCTCGAGCCGCTTCAGATCAGCCGTCAGCGCCACGAGCTCCTTCTGCAGGGCTGTCAGTTCCGGCATGGCGCACCCGCGGATTACCGGATGAGGAACCAGACGAGCGGCAACCAGAGCTCCCGCGCGTACGGCACCGGCCGATCGTCCACGAGCACCTCGCACTCGTCGAACCGGCCCACGATCTCGAAGAGATCGCGGAGCGCCGCTGCCTGGTGCGGGAAGAACCGCGCGCGGTGACGGACGAGCCCGTCACGCCTGATCTCGCGGTACTCGGACGCAGCGCGGGCGTGGGCGACTGCCGTGTGGTAATCCGGCCCGTCGAAGACGGGAAACTCGAGCGAGACGGAGAACGGCTGTGGCGGGCGTCCGAACAGCGCCTCGGCGAGCTCCGGATCGAGCTCAGCCAGTTCCTCCTCGGTCGGCTGCTCAGGGAGATCGACGTACGGCCAGTAGCGCTCGAGCGGCCGATAGTCGAGAGCCGGCGCGGGCGGCGGGTCGTTTTCTGACATGGACAAAGCAAAATAATATCGCGAGCGCCCCTGATGCGGAACATCCCCTCAATCGAGCAGCTGCGGCAGCGGCCCGCGATGCGCCGCCTCGAAGCGGCGTACGGGCGGGGCCCCCTCGTCGAGGCCCTGCGCGCCGAAGCCGACGCGCTGCGGCAGCGCTGGGCAGAGGGGGACCGCGTGCCGGATACCGTCGTGCACCTGATCGAGGAGAAGGTACCGGCGCGGCTCGCGGCGCTCCTCGGACCGTCGCTGCGCCCCGTGATCAACGCCACCGGGGTGGTGCTGCACACGAACCTCGGACGCGCGCCGCTCTGCGCCTCCGCCGTGGCTCGGCTGGCGGCGCTCAGCGCCTGCAGCAATCTGGAGTACGACCTCGCGTCGGGCGCGCGCGGCCGCCGGGACACCCATGCCGAGCGCCTGCTCTGCCACCTCACCGGTGCGGCCGCGGCTGTCGTGGTCAACAACAACGCAGCCGGCACGCTGCTCGCCCTGGCCGCGCTGGCCGCCGGACGTGAGGTCATCATCTCGCGCGGCGAGCTCGTGGAGATCGGCGGCACGTTCAGGATCCCCGATGTCATGGCGCAGTCCGGCGCGGCGCTGCGGGAGGTCGGCACCACGAACCGCACGCGGCCATCTGATTACGCCGCGGCGATCGGACCGCGCACGGCCGCGATCCTGCGCGTTCACCCCTCCAACTTCCGGATGCACGGGTTCACCGAACGCCCCGCCCTGGCCGACCTCGTGATGCTGGCGCGCCGCTTCGGCGTGCCGTTGATCGAAGACATTGGCAGCGGCTGGGTCGGCGGCGCGTCGCCCGCGTGTCTCGGAGACGAGCCACGCCCGGCGGCCAGCATCTCGGCAGGCGCGGACGTCGTGCTGTTCAGCGGCGATAAGCTCCTCGGCGGACCGCAGGCGGGGATCGTCGCCGGCGGCGACGCCTGGCTCGCAACCATCCGACGGCATCCGCTCATGCGTGCGCTCCGGGTGGACAAGCTCACCTACGCCGCACTCGAGGCGACGCTGCAGGAACACGCCGCGGGACGGGCGGCTGAGACGATTCCGGCCGTGCGCATGCTGTCCTTGACGATGGAAGAGATCGGTCATCGTGCCGCGCACCTCGCCGCCGGCCTCGCCGGAAATCTGACCGCAGCCGTCCTCGAGGGTACTTCTGTCGTCGGCGGGGGCAGCGTCCCCGCTGCGGCCCTGCCGACGCGCCTTCTCGCGCTGACGCACGCGGCACTCGACGCCACGGCCCTCGAGGCACGACTGCGATCGCTCACCCCCCCGGTCATCGCGCGCATCGAGAACGGACGTGTCGTCCTCGATCTCCGGACCGTCGCGCCCGAGGAGGATGCCCTGCTGCTGAGGGTGCTGAACGAGGGTCTGGACGCTTGAGCACCTGCGGCGCCGCTTGCCTGCCCGCGCGTCGCCCGGAGGCCGTGCGCGGAGCGCGGTCGCGTCGAGCGGCTCAGAAAATCGTCTCGATGGACTCCAGCGCGAGCCGCAGGACCCTCGCCGGCAGCACGCCGAGGTACACGACAGCGGCGGTCGCCAGCGCCAGCCCCGCCTTGGCGGTCGCCGGAATGGCGGGGCGCTCCATCGCCACGCCGTGCGTCATGTACATCATCACCACGATGCGCAGGTAGAAGAAGACCGACACGACGCTCGTGAGCACGCCGATGATCGCGAGCCCGTAGTGCCCCTCTTCGAGCGCAGCCAGGAAGATGTAGTACTTGCCGAAGAAGCCTGCGAGCGGAGGGAATCCGCCGAGCGACAGCAGGAAGATCGCCATGAGCGCGGCCAGGCCCGGCCGCACCTCGTAGAG
>Ga0299913_10005639_pt1 | contig 10724 bp, 7 predicted proteins | sample RVTome_9_FD_201360 | JGI IMG/M metagenome (GOLD analysis project Ga0299913, IMG submission 201360) | Soil microbial communities from uranium-contaminated site in the Upper Colorado River Basin, Wyoming, United States - RVT155D38 (version 2) ... | reverse complement strand
GAATCGAAGCTGGTGCGGCCGGCGCCGGCCTGGCCAGAACCATCGAGCCGCCATATGCCTCCCCCGAGTTGACCAGAGGTGAAGGGCCTACGGTGGCGTCGGACGTCTTCGGGCTCGGAGTCCTACTTGCCGAGGCAGCATCTGGAAGGGGATTCCCGGAGGCGACAACGGCTCTTCCCGACTCGCTGTGGGAGGTGGTCAGCGTCGCCACCTCCGCCAACCCGGCGGATCGTTTCCCTGACATCGCCGCATTTCGACTCTCACTGGCAGAGGCAGTAGGAGGGCTGCCGTCACCGGCTCCGAGGACAGTTCGACGCAATCCCTACAAGGGTCTGGAACCCTTCGACGAGGCCGACGCCGCCGACTTCTACGGGCGAGACGACGTGGTCGACTCTCTCCTTGGGGCTGTCGCATCCCATGGCCTGGTGGCGGTGGTTGGAGCGTCGGGATCAGGTAAGTCGTCAGTGGTCAGGGCTGGATTGGTTCCGGCCCTTCGTGACGGCGCGATAGCCGGATCGGAGGAGTGGTTCGTCGTCACGATGGTTCCGGGAACCGATCCCTTCGACGAGTTCCATACCGGATTGCGTGACTCAGCCGTGGGGTCGACTGAAGCCTCGAAACGCGAGGGCTCCCGTGAGTTGCGTGAGGCCTCCACCACCGCGCTCGACAGCCCCAACAGCCGAGCGTTATTGATCATCGACCAATTCGAAGAGCTCTTCTCGGCCGAGATGAGCGATGAGATACGCGAGCGATTTTTCGAGAACGTAGCCGACCTGGTCATGGACCCTACGCACAGGGTGAAGGTGATTGTCACGATGAGGGCCGACTTCTCGGATCGGCCCCTGGCTCATCCTGGCTTTGGGGAACTGTTCGCCAGATCGTCCTACTTGTTGGCCCCGATGCGACCGGAGCAGGTGGAAGATGTGATTCGCGGTCCTGCGGGCCGGGTCGGCGTCCAGGTCGAACCGGGTCTCATCTCGGAGATCATCCGGGACATCGCCGATGCTCCCGCTTATCTGCCCTTGCTTCAGTACGTCCTCTCCGGGCTCTTCGAACGGAGGATTGAGGACCGTCTGACCGTGCAAGCATATCGGTCTCTGGGCGGTGTGGAAGGAGTGCTAGAGCGACGGGCAGAAACCACCTACTCGACACTGAGTGACGGGGCCAAGAGAGCGTGCCGCCAGATGTTCCTGCGCATGGTGCACATCGGCGATCACGGCGAGCAGACCCGGCGCCGGTTGCCTCTCACGGAGGTTTCCGGCTTGGGGGATAGAGGTGACGTCGAGGAAGCTCTAGAAGTGTTCTCTGCTGCCCGGCTCCTTACCTATGACCGTGACCCTGTGAGCCGGACGCCGACCGTCGAGGTCGCACATGAGACCGTGATAGATCGCTGGACCCGCTACCGGGTGTGGATCGACGAGGCTCGCTCCGATCTCCTCGCCCATCGCCGCCTGTCGTCGGCGGCAGAGACCTGGGTCCAGTCAGGGGAGGATCCCTCGTACCTGCTGACCAGAGGACCGCTGGCAACCGCCCTCTCTCTCGAGGAGAGCGGTCGGGTTCACCTCAACACAACCGAGGCGGGATACGTCCATGAGAGCAAGGCTGCCGCCGATGCCTTCGCACTCGCCGAACAGAAACGACACGAACACGAGGCCAACCTCGAGCAGCGGTCACGGCGTCGTCTCACTATCGGAATCACCTCCGCCCTTGTTGCTCTGCTCGTCGGGGTACTCGCCGTATTTGCCTTCGTCCAACGGCAAAGGGCCGACGACCTGGCCGCCCAACAGAGCAGGGAGAACTTGGCTCGCGAGTTAGCCGCCGCATCGCTGGCCAACCTAGGCTCGGCCGACTCCAGTCTGAGCCTTCTATTGGCGATCGCCGCAGCCGAGGAGACGCTCACCGGAGATCAGATCCTCCCGGAGGCAGTGGAGGCCCTCCATTTGGCTGTGATCAACCCTCGACCCGACGTGATCGTATCCGGTGCCAATGGTGAGGCGCCCGGCGAGGGCATTTCGTACTCTGTAGACGGCACCGCTCTGGCATACGTGACCGAAGACGGAGAAGTCGCAATCATCGCTCCCGAAGACGGTGCTGAGTTGCAGAGGATCGATGACCTCGATCCCCCCGCGTTCGGGGTCGACTTTCATCCGAATGACAAGAACCGGCTCCTCAGCATCCACAGCGACGGTGTGCGAGAGTGGGACATCTCCAACCGGGCAAGTCGCTGGATCGAGCATTCCGGGACAATGACGGCCGCATATTCCCTGGATGGTGAGCTCATCGCCATCGGTGACAAAATCGGGGTGATCTCGATTCATGAGTCCGACGGCGAGATGTCCACGCTCGAAGGTCACACTGGACGCATTTCGAGCGTCTCGTTCGACCCGACCGGAACCCGATTGGTGTCGGCAGGGTCTGTTCCAGTTGGTGAAGTCCTGGTATGGGATCTGGCCTCCTCTCGTGTTACTCAGTCGGCACCGATAGAGACGGCGTTCCCCGTCTACGAAGCGTCGTGGCACCCGACGGAAGACCAAATTGTCGTCACACTGAGCCACGGCGAGGCCTTCACGTTCGATGCCACAACCGGTGAGCGGTTGCACGCATTCAGTGTCTCCAACCGAGCCTATCCGGCAATGGTCTTTGATCGCACTGGCGTCCTCGTCGCCGGTGCCGGACTTCATGGCGTTACCTCCCTATTCGGGGCGGGGGTAGGCGGAGCGTCAGCAGTCGATCTCGCCAACGGTGGCGTCCCCGTCCGCGACGTCGAGTTCAACCCGGGTGATCCCACCTCCGACGAGCTGGCGACGTTGGGATATGACGGCGAAGTGAAGGTCTGGAGGGACAATCTCACCAGGTCGGAACACCCGGCTATCACCACGCTCCTCTTGTACTCCTTCATGAAAGCCACTCCGGACGGCTCCCGCTACATAGTTGGGAGTAACAGCTACATCTTCGGGCTCTCTCAGGACTGCCAAGAGCTGGCCCCGTACTTCGTAGTCGTCGATGCTGCCTCAGGGGCCGAACTAGCCCGCTACGAGGCCTACTGCACCCTCGGACTGCGCACCAAACCGGCGATCAGCGACGACGGCTCCATTGTCGCATTCGCCGGCCCGTCCGGTGACGTCGTCGTAATGGATGTCGACCGAGGGATCTCAGAAGAGATTCCCGAATCAGCCCGATGGACCTCGGACCTCGACTTCAGCTCGGATGGCTCAGTACTCGCCGGGGGTGGGTTCGATGGCATGGTCGCAATATGGGATGTTTCCTCGAGATCGAAGATCAGGGTGATGGCGCCAGGTCTCCAGGCTCTGCCCAACGGCCAGAGTCTCCTGCCTGCTCGTCATATCAATGAGGTCGAATTCATCCCCGGCTCCTACACACCGATCACCGCCGGCGCCGACGGATCGGTGCGCTCATGGGACCCGACGAATGGCAGCAACCAGATACTGGACGTCTTTGACTTCGCCGCATGGTCAGTTGACGTGTCTCCCGACGGACTGATTGTGGCTGCGACCGACGAGACCGGGAACGTCAGGCTCCTTGATCCTGATAGCAGGGAGGAGATCCTTCCTCGGCTCGAGACGGTCTCCGGCACCGTGACCGTCGTGTTTTCACCCGATGGGGATTTGTTGGCCGGGGGCGGCAGTGGCGGCGTCGTCTATATCTGGAACGTCAGTACGGGGTCGATCGATCGCCGTCTGCAAGGTGCTTTGGGCAAGCCAACCCCTGCGTTCGTCAACGGGGGAGACGAGCTTCGATCGGTGGGGGCAGAGGGAATCGTCCGGGGTTACGCGCTCGATCCGCTGGACCTATTGGAGATCGCCCGCTCGCAGGTGGACGAGCGGATGACCGAGGAGGAGTGCCAGCAGTACCTGCGTCGTTCCTGTGATAGCTGACAACTCTCGACATCAAGTGAAAGATGCCCCCCCATCCTGCTCGGCAAACACATGGAGAACAGCCAACGCCTTTGCCGCGATCAACCCGTACGCGGCAACCAGCTGGATTTGATGATGTGGGAAGGCTGGACCGTCGGCCAGGCAAGCCCTTGATGGCCTTGAGCAAGTGGCTAGCTTCAAGCGCTGTCTCCTTATACGACTCTCACGGCACCACCGAGAGATGTTTGGGTTCCGCTTCTCCTCGAAGGATGAGTCGGACGCTTATGATTGTTGTGTGCTTCCTGTTAGTTGCCTCATACGCAACTGAAGATGACAGCGCATTCCTGAGCTCCCAGTTGGATCAGTTGGGGAATCCCCGAGGCGGGCGGGATCCTGTTGGCGATCGTGGACCCCGACGGCTCCACAAGTTGTGCGAGTCTTGGCGATGACTCCACAGCAGATGGGCTGGACCTTGAGGACCACTCTCGTATTGGGACTGTCACCAAAGTGTTCACCGCCGCTCTTGTTCCTGTCACTTGTTGATCAGGGCTGGGTCGTCTTGGACGCTTCTGCATCGGGATATGTGTCGCGGTTGTCGATCCCTGAAGGTCTTTGTGCGTCACCTTCTGAGCCATCGGAGCGGGTTACCCGATTACACGGATCAAGCCATCCTCGGTTCTCGAGAAGAGGGCTTGAGCAAGGCCTGGACGACCGAGGAACTGTACGAAATCGTCGCCGGCACACCCGGGGGACGAGCAGAGTCAGCCGATAGTGGCTCTCAAGCGTCCGGGAGTGACGAGTTTTGCCGCTAGTGGTCCGGTCACCGCCATCAGCAGAACGTATGCCGCCGCCAGGGCGGGAAGGTCTTCGGCTCCGGACACCCCTACGGCCAACCCGGCGATGATGATGGAGAATTCGCCCCGTGCCACCAGGGTAAGTCCCGCGCGCTGCTGGCCTGCACGTCCGACTCCGTGACGACGCGCTGCCCATCGGCCTCCGATGACCTTCGTGGCGGCCGTAGCAACTCCAAGCAAAACTGCCACAAGAAGCACGTCCGGGATCTCCCGAGGGTCGGTCGAAAGACCGAAGAAGACGAAGAAGACGGCTGCGAAGAGGTCTCTCAGCGGTGAGAGGAGTGCATCGGCCCTGGCCACTGCCTCCCCAGAAAGGGCGATCCCGAGGATGAATGCTCCAACTGCAGCAGAGATATTGACGCCTTCTGCGAGTCCGGCTACTACAAGTGTGAGTCCGAACACGGTGAGCAGGCTGACCTCGTCGGAGCGGTGAAATACCAGATCTCCCAACCAGTCTCCTTGTCGATAGGCAAAAGCGATGGCGATAGCCATGACTGCGACAGCGAGGCCGATTGTTAGGAGCGCCGCAGCTGTGGTGCCGCCCAGGGTCAGGACAGCCAGAGTCGGAAGGAGTATCGCCATGGCAAGGTCTTCGAACACAAGGATGGACAGGACTACAGGCGTCTCCCGGTTTCCGGTCCAGCCGAGATCGTTCAACAGTTTGGCGATCACACCCGTTGATGAAATGTAGGTGACTCCACCCAAGAAGAGCGCTGGCACGATTCCCCATCCGAGTAGGAGCCCGGCAAGAAAGCCTGGCGTGAAGTTGAGTGCAAGGTCAACAAGCCCGGACGGTGCGACCGAGCGCATCCCGGTCACTAGTTCTCTCGCCGAGTACTCGAGACCCAGCATGAGCAGAAGGAAAATCACTCCGAGCTCCGCTCCAACCTCGATGAATTCCTCGGAGGTCACCACGGGCACGAGCCCGCCCTCACCGACGGCCAGCCCAGCGAGGAGATACAACGGGATAGGCGAGATCGCCAGGCGGCTAGCCAGCCTGGCCAATACCCCGAGTGCGAGCACAACTCCGCCCAGCTCGACGAGGAGTAGGGCCCCGTGATCCACAGGGCTAGCCCACGGTCAGGAGTTCATCGACTGCTTTGATGCCCTCTGGCGTGCCCACCACGACGAGAGTGTCTGAAGCCTCTAGGTGGAAGTCCGGACCGGGCGCGGGGTGAGGCTCATCCCCCCGGATCACGGCCACGACAGATACCCCGGTCCGGGTCCTGATGCGTGCATCACCAACGGTCTTGCCCGCATACGGTGTCGCGGGATCGACAGACAGCCAGTCGATCGCCAGTCCTTCGATTCGTTGCTGCAGGTCGTTCAGATTTGCGATCACGGTTGACCCGCCCAAGGCCTCGGAGAGAGCGTGGCTGTCGTCGTCAGAAAGGTGGAGACTGACCACAGCCGCATCCGGATCGTCCGCCGTGCAGACGAACAACTCCTTTCGCCCAGACCGGTGATGGACGACACCGATCCGATTTCCGTCTTCGGCGGTGAAATCAAGTCGGAGACCAACTCCCGGAAGGGAAGTTTCTTCGATCCTGGGCAATTGACCAACCTCCTGGTGTGTCTCTCCCATCATCCTATGATGACCGAATTCTCGTGCGCCCTCGGCGGACGACCCTCCGAGGGGGTCTAGCCTCGCTCGTCGGAATCTGGGGAACGATTTCGGCGTGAAGGCGTTCCGGTCAACCGTCGCTGCTCTACTCGCCAGGCCGCAGTCTCGATGACACCCACCAACGTGACCACCCAGAGAGGCGCCATCACGAGCATCGTCCCCACCACAATCATCTGTCCGGCCTGGGTTTGCGGACCCGAGCCGAATCCTGTCGTGAAGATCGTGTTTGCCACCAGCCACAAACCGTGGAGGATCCCTTCGCCCTCAACGAGAGTCACTGCAGCTGCCGACACAAACAGCAGAGCGGCTAACCCAAGAGAGCCAAACTTCAACGAGGCGACACCGGCATATTCCGATCGTCTGGTAACCGGTGCCCAGAATACAGGGCCAGCTGGCCATGCCGACCGTTGGGCATGTACCCGAAACCTCATCCGCCTCGTACTCTCGCCACGTTCCCTTTTGGTTCCGGCTCTGGCGGCGGTCGGGGGTATCGCCTCTCCAGGGCAATGGCGATGGGAGCGGCGGTGAACACCGACGAGTATGTGCCTACCACGATCCCGATCAGAAGAGCCAGTGCGAAGTCGCCCAGGGTGTCGCCTCCCAGGACGAAGAGGCTGACCAAGATCAGCAGTGCACCGAGGCCAGTGTTGATGGTACGGGGAACGGTCTGCAGACAGGCTTCGTTTGCGACCTCATCCATCGGGTCGTCCGGATGTAGGGCTTGCTGCTCGCGGATCCGGTCGAAGATCACCACCGAGTCGTTGATCGAGTAGCCGATGACTGTGAGCAGGCCGGCAAGGAAGACCCCATCGAAAGTCTTCCCCATCCAAGCGAACACGCCAATGAGGATCACCACGTCGTGGAACATCGAGGCGACGGCCGCTGTGGCGATAGTCCAACGGAAGCGGATCGCCAGATAGGTGAGCTGCAGGAGCAGCGCGATTCCCAGAGCCATCAGGGCACGGTTGCGCAACTCTTCGCCCAGGGTGGGGCCGATGAATTGGTCGCGCACCACGTCCACCTCGCCACCGGCGACTTCCACCGAATCGAATAGGACTTCTTCAGCGGCTTCGTCGAGCACCTCGGTCCGAATGACGAGGTTCCCCTCACCAGACTCCTGTATGAGCGCTCGCGGAAGACCGCGGCCGGCCAGGGTTGCGCGGAGGTCCTCCGCGTCGACGGAGCGGCTGGTGGAGAACTCGACCAACCGCCCGCCGACGAACTCAAGTCCTAGGTTGACTCCGGAGACCACCAACCCGGTCACCGCCAACACGACGAGCAGCGCCGATATACCCAACCATCGACGCCAGGAGCCGAGCAGGTCGGGACGGGTCGATCTGATCCATTCCTGGAACCCTCGGCCCACGGTCATCCCCATCAGACCGGGACTGTTCTGAATACCCGGGAATCTGGTCAGGATCTGGAGCAGCACCCTTGTGACCACCAGTGCCGAGAACATCGACACGATGACACCGATGGTGAGGGTGACCCCGAACCCGCGGACGGCCCCGGCGGCGAAGAAGAACAGGAGGACCGCTGCCAACAATGTCGTCACATTGGCGTCGGCGATGGCCGACCACGCCCGGGAGAAGCCAGCGCCGATCGACTCCTGGATCGACGACCCAGCGGCGTGTTCCTCCTTCGCCCGCTCATACACGAGGACATTGGCGTCGACCGCCATTCCGATCGCGAGAATGAACCCGGCGATACCGGGCAAGGTGAGTGTCGCTCCGATCCCCGCCAACACGGCGTAGGAGACGAGTGCATAAACGCCCAATGACACAGCTGCGACCACCCCCATGAGACGGTAGAAGGCGATCATGTAGACGATCGTCAGGGTGGCACCGATGATGGCAGCCTCCACGCTGGCAGCTATCGCAGCTTCGCCGAGCGAGGGACCAATGGTGCCCCGCTCAATCACCTCGACCGGAACCGGCAACGCACCGGCGCGGATCAGAAGTGCGAGCTCGGTCGCCTCCTCCTCGGTGAATCCACCGGTGATGATCGTGCTGCCCCCGGTGATGCCCACACCACATGAGACCGAAGGTGCAACACCGGGACTGGAGATCACCATCGAGTCCAAGACAATGGCGACACGACGCGAAGGATCACCGAGCGGGGCACAAGCGGACTCCGAGGTGAGATCCGTCCACGCCCGTGCACCGTCGGAACGGAAATCGATCGTTACCACCCACTGCGCGGATCCCTGGGCATCGAAAATTCCCCCAGCACCGGCGACCTGCTCCCCCGAGACGGCGACTGGGCCCAACACCAGCTCCTCACCTGGATCTCCCGGAAGGACCAAGCTCGCCTCCTCTTCTGGAGCAGAGCCTTCCGGATAGGAGGCGATCACCGAGTGGAAGGTCAGCCGTGCTGTCCGCCCAATTACCTCGACCGCCTCGTCCGGATCCGCCACGCCTGGTAGCTCGACGATGATCCTCCGGTCGCCAGAGACCTGCAACGTGGGCTCGGCGACGCCAAAGGCATCCACCCGGCGGCGCAACACCTCGAGTGTGCGGGCGGTGACATCGGCGTCGACCTCGACGTCGGCCGTGTCCTGGGCTTCCAAAACGATCTGGGTTCCTCCACGTAGATCGAGGCCTAAGCGGATCGGAGTCTGCAGGACCACGTAGACCGAGGCAGCGATTGCGACGACGGAAAAGAAGAGCCTCCAACGCGACACGTTTCGTGGGGACTCTCTTTTGGGTGGGCTGGTGTTGCTCATGGTGGGGGCAGTGCCCCTTGTGCCCGAAGCTCATCAGCCACCGACTCCGGGACCACCAGCCTCCAGCCATCGCTCACGAGCTGCGACCGATCGACCCGGAGTTCGCCACCAATCCTCCCCTGACCAGCGAAACGAAACAGCCAAACCTCGCCCTGATCGATTACGCGGGAAAACGCCTTTGTGCTTTCAGCCTCGAGGGTGCCAACCTCCAACCAGGATTCGTCGTCCCCGTCAGAAACTTCGATCCTGAGGTGAAAGGCAGTTCCGTTCTCGACGGCGAGTTCGTCGACATACTCGGGAAGATCCGTTGATTGAATCACGAGCACCAGACCAGCAACGGTCGCTGCCGCAGCGAGCACGATGCCTGCAAGCGCGCTCGGCTTGAACCCGAGGATCAGTCTGGGGCGGCGCTCAGAGGTAGCCACCCAGCTCATAGCCGCCGTGCCGAGGGAAGCCAGCAGTCATGCACGGCAGAGCCCCAGGCGCCTAAGTCGAGGACCAGCCATCCGGCTGACCGACGTTCTGGTCTCATTGGAGTCTCTGTTTCTAAATGGTGAGCACAACGGCGCGTACCGCTTACCGTCGCCTCTCTTCGAATGGGGAGTGCCAGGGCTATAGAAATGCGGCCGCCACCGTGTATTGGCGGTTAGGAGTCTGCGCTGGGCCGACAGCCCGGTGACGCTGTCAGAAACCCAATTCCGCCAACGGCGGAGCACGACCACGATGTGGCGAATGCGATGAACTGCTGAGACGAGACGACGTGGCGACACCTCGCACGAACCCACGTCGCAGCACGAGAAGTCCGCCGACGCCACCGAGGACCATGAAACGTAGGACACCACGTGAAGGGCGGTCAGGGGCGAGTCTCTCTGCAAGAGTATCAATCACAGCGGGCGACGGGGTAATTCGACTACCCGAGCCGTAAACGGCGACTATCGCTGAATCGAGTTGTGTGGACCTCCAATTGGTACCGATGTCGACCGCGGTAAAACCCATCGAGGCCGCCACCAACATCGAGCAACTCACGAATCCGCGAGTACCTGAGAGGCGCATTGGCACTCAGCTTACGGGCATTGAGGCAGACGAGGCACCCGTCACCTGTATCGCTCCTCCAATGCACAATCAGTCTTCCACCGCGTGCCAAGAGCCAGATCCTCAGTCCCATCATGGACCGGACGATCGCCAGGACCTTCCGTTGTAGCGGTGAGAGCACACCGCTCCTAGACGTAGCCGCTCACTGTTAGCCAACCCTCCCAGGCATCACACACATGCGGTGGTAGAACAAGCTCATCCCACCACCACTGAGGGCCATCGATCATCCCCTCGAGTCAGAAGGACGAGCAGTTCGCCTGTTGGCCCCCTCGGACCGTGCAAGCACTAGACATCAGCGATGTTCCGCTTATTCGCGATCGCCAGATGGTTGTCCGCCGACCTGATGAGCAACCTCAGGCGAAGCGTGCTCAACGCGAATGATACCGACAGGAGCTTACAAATGCCGTTGTCCGGGATGCGCGAAGTACCTGTTGCCCGCCGAATTGTGGTGATCGGGGACTAATCAACGAGGAGTCTGGTCGTGGATGAAAGCGCGTGACGGATGGCAGGCAGGTCGGCTGGCATGATCTCGGCTGCTGGAAGGTTTTCGTGTG
>Ga0299913_10005638_pt1 | contig 10725 bp, 8 predicted proteins | sample RVTome_9_FD_201360 | JGI IMG/M metagenome (GOLD analysis project Ga0299913, IMG submission 201360) | Soil microbial communities from uranium-contaminated site in the Upper Colorado River Basin, Wyoming, United States - RVT155D38 (version 2) ... | reverse complement strand
GATGACGTTCGACGTGTAGCTGCGCTCGTTGGGGTCGAACTCGCCACCGCAGGTGACCAGGCGCAGCACGACCTCATCGGTGTCGTTCCAGATGCGCTCGACCGGGAGCTGCTGCTTCAGCTGCTGCTCTGACCTGTGCACCACGAACTTCTCGGTGGAGCCGTCCGCCAGCTCCACCGAGATCTCATCACCCTCGGTCAGGTCCTTGAGGCGGAAGAACACATCGGGACCGTCAACCGAATCGACGTGCGCCGCGATGACCGCCGGCCCGGGCTCGCCAGGACGAGGACCCGGCTCGTACCAGCCGGCCAGGCCGAAGTTGGGAACCTCCATCGACTGATCGTCGTTGATGCCCAGCGCGACCAGGTCCGCGTCGACGTCGATCGCCGGGATCACGACCCGGACCGGCCTGGGTGCCCGCTCCTCCGACGCCCGCCCCCCCGACGCCGCCGCGGTCGGCTGCGGGGAACCGGCGGCCTCCGACGGCGCGCTGGTCTCCAGTGACACGGGCACCGACGTCTGCGGCGGCAACCGCTCTTCACCGAGCATCATGACCACGCCCACGCCGAGGGTCATGCCGATCACGGCAGCGGCGATGGCCGCCGCGAGCTTTGCCATCCTCCCCGCTTCCAACCGACGTCACCGACCGGCTCAACGGTAGCGCCTCGACCGGCGACGACGAACCTCCGAACGTGCATGCCATTGGACCAACCCCCGCCAAGGACGAGCGCGTGTTTCCGCGGATCGCGGGTCTACTTCATCGCCGGCGAACTTCGGTACAGGCGAAGTTCGGGACAGGCGAAGTCGGGAGTGGGTAAGGGCTGGCGGAAGTCCTGCCGTCGATCCGCACGATGTTCGGTAGCAGCGAACTTCAGGCCATCCGAACAACCGGCCTCCATCGGATCTCCTCAGGCAGATGGCAAACTTCAGCGATGGCAGACTTCGTCAATCGCGAACGAGAGCTTCGGTCGCTGAACCGCGCATGCGACGACGGCGGGGGCCTTGCCGTGGTCTCTGGCCGCCGGCGGGTCGGCAAGACTGCGTTGATCGATCAGTTCGCGCGTGAACGCCGTGCGATCTTCCTGCCAGGGACACGGGCCCCGGTCGGCGAGGCGCTCCGCCGCCTGGAGGAACGCATCCGCACGGCCCTGCCCCCGCGACCGGGCGACCTGCTCGACCTCGGCCACCTGCCGAGCTGGGACGCTGCGCTGGGGTACCTGCTGGCGCGCGGCACCGAGGAACCGCTGGTGCTGGTCCTCGACGAGTTCCCCTACCTGTGTGAAGCCGACAGCACGCTGCCGAGCACGGTGCAGGCGCGCTGGGACCACCGTGGTGACAGCAACCTGTCGCTGGTGCTCGCGGGCAGCCACGTGGGGCTCATGGAGGAACTGGTCGCCGCCGACGCGCCGCTGTTCGGCCGGGCCGACGCCCATCTGCGGTTGCTGCCGTTTCCATGGCGCGAAGCCCGCCTGCTGGTCGGCGGCGAGGATCCGGACACCTGGATGGAGGCGTTCTGCACGGTCGGGGGCATGCCGCGCTATCTCACCCTGTGGGATCCGCGCGCCGACCTGCTGACCAACCTGACCGAACTGCTCGACGGCCCGGGCGCACCGCTCGGTGACGAGGGCACCGTGGTGCTGCAGGAGCTGACCCCCGGGTCGGCGGCGGCGCGCGTGCTCGAACTGGTCGCCCTCGGTGCGGACAGCTTCTCGGCGATCCGCGAGCGGACCGGGCTCGCGCCGGCGTCTACCAGCGACGCGCTGGCGCTGCTCGATGGTCTCGGCCTGGTCGAGCGGGTCACCCCTGTGGGCGAGGACACGCGGCGCACACGGCGCGTGCGCTACGAGGTGCGCGACGCGTTCCTGCGGTTGTGGCTGGCCGTGGTGCTGCCCCACCGCGAGGCGTTCGAGCTCGGGCGGGGCGGCAGCGTGCTGGCGGCGCACCGCGTCACGCTGGCCGACAGCCAGCAGCGCAGCCTGCGCACCGTCCTGCGCGATGTCCTCGCCGACCGGTACCAGGCCGACTGCGGTCCGTGGTGGTCCACCGCCGGTGGCGACGAGGTCGACGGGCTCGCCCTGGCCGGCGGCGCCGCCGTCGCCGCCGGCACAGCGCAGTGGACGACCAACGCCGACGGCGACCGCGAACGCAAGCGGATCCGGTCCGTGCTCGACACGTCGCCCTACGCGACACCCGACGACGTGGTCGTCCTTGCGCGCGACGGGCAGGGTGTCCTGTGCCCCGCCGACCTGTTCGACTGAGTCGCGGACGCAGCGGCCGGCCCGGCCGTGCACGTTCCTTCGACCCGTACGCCGGCCAGATCAGCCAGCGCTTCGCTGCGGCGCGCGACGTGCCGGGTCAGCCCGACCGGCCCCGGAGGCTGACACCACTCACCAGACCGGCTCGGGCAACGACCGGTCGATCGCGTCCAGCAGGGCCGCCGCGACGAACGGCTTGGTCAGGTAGACCGCGCCCAGGCGGCGCCCCGCGCTGACGTACTGCTCTTCGACGTGCCCGCTGAGGAAGACGACCGGCAGATCCTCACAGTCGGGAAGGAAGCGCAGTTCGTCGACCAGCGTGAAGCCGTCCATCTCGGGCAGTCCGAGATCCACGACCGCGACATCGGGGGCCGCGCGGTCGGCCACGACGTCGAGCGCGTCCTCTCCGCTACGGGCATCGATGACGCGATGACCGCCACGCCGCAGGTGCGCCATGACGACCTCGCGGACCGTGTCGTCGTCCTCGACCACCAGTACCCGTGCCATTGCCCTTCCGATCATTGCTGAAGTCCTTGTTCCAGTCGGCCGACAGGCATGCGACTGAAGTGGGACCGACAGCGGACAGGGTGCAACGCGATGCAGTGGCGTGGTCAGATGCACGAGCATGCCGGACGCCTGGCGATACCGCGAGGGCGCGCGCTCATCGTGGCGGCTGCGCTCGTGGTCGGCAGCCTGCTCTCAGGGCTCGCGGCGGGCACCGCCAACCGGTTTGACGCCGAGCGTGAGCGCAACCTGCTCGCGGGCGAGACGGCGATCGTCAAGTCCCGCATCGAGCGGCAGACGGTGCAGATCCGCAACGCGCTCGAGTCGGTCCGCCCGCTGTGGCAACTCGACTCCGAACCCACCAGAGGCGATTTCCAGCGGTTCCTCGACCGCGGGCTGCGCGAACGGACCGCGCAGGGCCGGACGGCCTACGACGGGTTGGACAGCATCGGGTTCATCCGAGCCGTGGAGCCCGGCGAGACGGCGGACTTCCTCGCACAGCGGCGCGCGGAGCGCCCGGACAGCTACCAGGACGACCTCACCGAGGACACGCCCCACTACGTCCTGGACTACAGCACGTCCCAGGCCTTCCTCGGCACCGACCTGTATCCGTCGGAACAACGCCGGCTCGCGCTGGAGCGCGCTCGCGACACCGGCGATGCGACGGCCACGGACTGGTCCTACCACCTCGCGGACCTGCACCTTCCGGAGGCGCAACGGCGCAGGGTCTCCCTGCTCTACCTGCCGGTCTATCCCGACGGACGCGTGCCGGAACTGCTCGCCCTGCGCCGCGAGACGATCATCGGGTGGCTGGTGGGGACCACCACGGCGGGCGAACTGCTCGACGAGGCCTCCGCGGACCTCGACGTCGGACTGGCGCTGAATGACGACGTGGGGGGTGCGGACAGCGCGGTCGCGGCCCGCAACATCGCCGGCGCCGGCACCCCGCGCGAGTCGTTCACGCTGGACGTCGCCGGCCGCCAGTGGCACTTCGAGGTCACGCTGCCCGCGGGCCGCGTGCGCAGCTTCGTCGCGCCCTGGCAGGTGTTCACGATCGGCATGCTGCTGACGTGCCTGGTCGCGGCGCTGCTGTGGTCATTGAGCCGGCTGCACGCGCAGGCGGAGCAGCGCGCCAGCTCGGCCACCGCCCGCATGCGCCTGAGTGACCAGTCGCTGCGTGCCCTGGCCGAGCACGTCCCGATCGGGATGTTCGACCTGGGGCCCGACGGCACGGTGCAGTGGGTCAACTCGCGGACACTCGAGCTTCTGGGTGAACACGACCGGTCAGCCGCCGAGATCGACGACTGGTCGAGCTTCATCCATCCCGACGACGTCGAGGAGGTCGCCGCGACCTACCGGCGCTGCCTCACCGACAAGGTCGGCGTGCACTTCCGTCACCGCGTGCGTCCTCAGAACGGTGAGGTCCGGTGGGTCGAGCAGCGCGGCACACCGATCATCGACGAGAACGGAGATCTGGTGCGCGTGGTCGTGTCTATCGATGACGTCAGCGGCGCCGTCGAGCTGGAGGACCGGCTGACCGACGCCCGCGACGCGGCGGTGGAGGCGTCCCGGCTGAAGTCGGAGTTCCTGGCCAACATGAGCCACGAGATCCGCACACCGCTCAACGGTGTGATCGGCATGGCCAACCTGCTGCTCGAAGGCGACCTCGAACCGGAGCAGCGTTCGCGCGTCGCCACCTTGCGCACCGCGGCCAACCAGTTGCTCGGCCTGCTCAACGACATCCTGGACCTGTCCAAGATCGAGGCGGGACGCTTGGAGCTGGAAACCACGACGTTCGACCTGCGCGAGGCCATCGGCGACGTGATGCGACTGCACTCATCCGCGGCACACGACAAGGGCATCGGGTTCACGTCCGACATCCACCAGGACGTGCCGGCGCTCGTCACCGGTGACCCGGTCCGCATCCGTCAGATCCTCGACAACCTCATCGGCAACGCCGTCAAGTTCACCAACGAGGGCCAGATCCGCCTGGAGGTGAGCGCCCGGCAGGTCAGCGTCCGGCAGGCCGCGTTGCGGTTCGACGTGCGTGACACCGGTGTGGGGATCTCCGCGGAGGCGCGGCGATCGATCTTCCGTCCGTTCCGCCAGGCGGATGCGTCGACCACCCGCCAGTTCGGGGGCACCGGGCTGGGGTTGAGCATCTGCCGCCAGCTCGTCGAGATGATGGACGGCGAGCTGTCCGTCGAGACCACCGTGGGCGAAGGCAGTTGCTTCACCTTCGCCGTCACGCTGACCGTCGAGCGCTGGGACGACGAGGTACCTCCGCCGCCGGCGCCGGAGCTCGGTGATGTCGGCGGACCAGGCGGCGTGCTCGACACCGAGCTGCGCCTGCTCCTCGTGGAGGACAACATCATCAACCAGCAGGTGGCGCTGGGACTCCTGGCCGCCAAGGGCTGGGCCATCGACGTCGCCAACAACGGCATCGAGGCGGTCGAGGCGGTCGAGTCCGCGAACGCCGCGGACAGCCCGTATGACGCGATCCTCATGGACTGCCAGATGCCCCGCATGGACGGGTACGAGGCCACGCAGCGCATCCGCCGCATCGAAGGCGATCGGCGGCACACGCCGATCGTGGCGCTCACGGCCGCCGCGATGAAGGGCGATCGTGAACGGTGCTTCGCCGCGGGCATGGACGACTACGTGTCCAAGCCCGTCAGCGTCGCAGCGCTCGAGGACGCCCTGGCGCGGCGGCTCGCCCCCGAGCCGTCGCGGCCGTCACCGCGTGTGGTCACAGACACCGACGACGCCGACGGCCCAGGCGCCGACGACGGCGCCGACGATGCGGCGCCCGATGTGATCAACTGGCGCGCGGTCCACGAACTGTCGGTGATCGACGGCCTGCTCCAACGTTCGGCCGCACGGTTCCTCGAGTACAGCCCGGTCGAGATCGGCGAGTTGCGCAACACCGTCGCACGCCGGGACTTCGCTCAGGCCAAGGCGATCGCGCACAAGCTGAAGGGTTCATCGGCCACGGTGGGCGTCGCCCGCCTCGCGGCCGCGCTGGCCGAGATCGAAGCGGCGTGCGACCGGGCCCCCGAGACCGTCCCCGATCTGCTGCCCCAGCTCGACGAGCTGTACTCCGAAGGCAGCGAAGCGCTGGCCGCCGCGGCCGCGCAGCCGGATGCGGCGGCGGCCGCGCACAAGCGCATCTGAGCGGCCCGTGGCCTCTCGGGCACCGGCCGGCGCCCTCAGGTGGCGTAGGAGTGCAGACCGACCACGAACAGGTTGACGGCGAAGTAGGTCACCATCAGCGCCACGAACGCGCCCGCGCCGATCCACGCGGCGCGCCGTCCGCGCCACCCATGGGTCGCGCGGGCGTGCAGGTACGCGGCATAGAGCACCCAGGTGAAGAACGAGCCGGTCTCCTTGGGGTCCCACCCCCAGTAGCGGCCCCACGCCTCCTCCGCCCAGATGGCACCGCAGATGATCGCGAACGAGAAGATCGGCAGGGCGAACGCCGTGAGACGGTAGGCCAGCGCGTCGAGTTGCGCGGCCGAGGGCAGGTAGGGCAGCGCATACCAGGCGGCCACGCCGAGCAGCGCGCCGACCGGCGCCATCGACATCCCGCGCACCACGTCGTACTTCGCCAGGCCCCAGACGAGGAAGAACACCGCCGGGAAGACCCCGAACCACACCGGCGACATCACACGCCGAAGCTCCAGCGGTGAACCGATGGCCGGCCCGGCACCGGCCGGAGCCTTCGCGGTGTCGGACTCGAGATCGATCGATGCCGCGCCGACCGTGCCAGCGGCGTAGCGCTGTCCCGAGCGCGCGGCGACCCGCTGTTCCGCGGTGTCCTTGGCCAGGTAGAGCGACGTCGCGACGAAGGCCAGGATGAAGATGGCCGAGGCGCTGACCATTGCGGTCACATGGATCTTCAGCCAGTAGCTCTCGAGCGCGGGGACAGTCGGCCCCGCCGGCACGAACAGCATGGCGCCCGCCGCCATCATGATGACGGCCGGCGCGAGCACGAAGCCCATGAGATGGCCGTAGCCCATCCGCCGCTGCACCACGACGAGGCCGGCGACCACCGCGATCAGCGCCATGACCGACGAGTACTCGTACATGTTGGCCCATGGGACGCGATCGGCCGCGATGCCACGCGCGGCGACGCTGCCCAGGTGCGCGGTCGCCCCGGCGACCGCCAGACCGGTCGCTGCGATGCCCGCCCGTTCACCGGCCCGCGTCGAGGCCAGCACCCCGTCGACGGTGGCGCGCGTGAACGCCATGCGGAAGAAGTAGGCGACCATCGCGGCGATGTAGAGCCCGAACGCGGTGAAGAAGAGCGTGTTGGACAACTCAGCCATGGTGTGCCTCCAACGAAACCTCCTGGCCGGCGCGCTCGGCGGCGGGAAGGGCCGTCCGCAGATGCTCGGTCATGCCGGCGAACGCCTCGGCGAACACTACCTTACGCTGCAGCGCCACACCGGCGAGCACCACGGTGGTGGTGCCATCATCGTTGCGCCAGGCCTCGGCCCAGACCCGGCGGCGGTGGCCGTACAGCGACGCGGTCAGGCCGGTCAGGAGCAGCCCCGCAGCGATCAGCAGCAACCAGCGTCCGGGCGCGTGGGACACCTGGAAACCCGACCACATCGGCAGGTCGGCGAACTCGACGGTCAGGTCGCCAACGAGCTCGTCGCTGGTCCGGCCCGGCACCAGCGTCGTACCGGCCACCGGTTCGCCCTCGCGGATGAACTCGCTGGCGCCGACCGCCCGCTCCAACCCGAGCGCGCCGAACCACACGTCGGCGAACAGCACCGGGTTGTCGGGTTCCTGGCCACGGGTGATCGCCCGGCCCTGCTGGTCGACGTCGAAGCTCGGCAGGAGGACCAGGTCGAGTGCGATCTGCTGCTCGGGAGCGGTCGTCACCTTGGCCGCACCGGTCCAGACGCCGTCGTTGTCGGAGTCTCCGAGCATCACGCGATCGTCGAACAGGACCGTGTCGCCGGAGCGCACGACGACGTGCGGTGCCATGCCGAACCGGATCTGGAAGATCTTCATGCCGTCGTAGACCAGCGGGTGGTTGACCTCCACCGGCGCGTTGGTCATGACCTCCCGCCCGTCCTCGAGGATCGTCACCCGCGAGACGAACGCGTCCGGGGTGCCGTTGCCGTGGTAGGTGGCGGCGAAGTCGTCGAGTCGCACCTGGAACCCGCGGTGGTCGTCCAGCCCGAAGTAGCGTCCTGTCTGCACCGCCCCGTAGACGATGCGCGTGTCGGTGAACGTCGAGCCTTCCACGACGTTGATCTGGCCGGTGAAGCCGAACGCCTGCCCGACGGCGACACCGATCAGCAGCACGTAGAAGGCGCTGTGGAACAACAGGTTGCCGCCCTCGCGCCAGTGGCCGCGCTCGGCCGCGATCTGCCGGTGACCCGAGGCGGTGGCGTCGGCGTCGAGACCGCGACGGCGGAACCGCCGTCGCGCGAGCATGTGGTCGACCTCGGCGAGGGCATCATCGGGCGCCAGGCTCGTCCCGATGCGCGCGTGGTTGCTCAGCCGTTCCAGGTTGCGGCCCGCGACGGGTGGCCGCCGCACGACCCTCGCGAACGCGCGGTACCGGGGGACGAGGCATCCGGTCAGGCTGACCAGCAGCAGGACCATGATCCCGGCGAACCACCAAGACCCGAAGACATCGAACAACTGCGCGGCGTCGAGCATCGACGCGACGGTCTCGCCAGGCCCGTCAGTGCCCGCGCGCCACTGTGCGACCGTCTGCGGGATGGCGGGCTCCTGCGGGATGAACGTGGCGACGATGCTGGCCAGCGCGAGCGTGAACAGCAGCACCAGCGCCGTGGACATCTTGCGCAGCCGGCGCCACAGGATCACAAGGGTCTCCCACGGACCCGGGATCATGGGCAACCGCGCCCAGCCCGTCGGTGCCGGCTCCGCTGGAGCCCCCTGCTGCTTGGTCGTCTCCGTCATCAGCGGCCTTCTACCCTATGCCGCCCGCCGGCACGGCAGCGGTCCGGGCGAGGGCAGACGACCGCGCCCGTCATATGGCCGTCTCGAAGCTGCCGATCAGCGGCAACAGGCGGTTGATGAACGCCGCCCACAGGCCGGTCGCGATCGCCAGGCCCACCAGCGCCAGCAGGACGCCACCGATGACCTGGATCGTGCGCGCGTTGCGCCGCAGGAACCCCATGGTCCTGCCGGCCTGCTGGAACGCCAGCCCCAGCAGGATGAACGGCACGCCGAGGCCGACGGCGTACACGAAGCCCAGCACGCCCCCGCGCACCGCCGTCCCGCCGGTCGCCGCCGACAGCGCGAAGATGGCCGACAGCGCCGGCCCGATGCACGGTGTCCAGCCGACCCCGAAGACGAAGCCCAGCGGCATCGCCCCGAGCACACCACGGTCGACCGCCTGATCGGTCACCCGCGCTTCGCGCCGGAGCAGGTCGAACGGCAGCAGGCCGGTGAACGCCAGGCCGAGCGCGGCAACCACGAGCCCGAGGACGATCTGCCATGTGCGTGACTGCAAGGTCGCCGAAAGGCTGCCGCCCAGCAGCCCCAGCAGGCTGAACGGGATCGCGAAGCCGAGCACGAACAGCAGCCCGCCGGCGAGCACGCGCAGACGGCTGCCGTCCCTGCTCGACAGCTCCGCGGCGGACAGCCCGGTCATGTACGACAGGTAACCGGGCACCAGCGGCACGACGCACGGCGACGCGAACGAGACCACGCCGGCCGCGAAGGCCACCGCTGCGGCCACCAGCACATTGGCGTCGACGATCAACTCACCAGGGCTCACGTCTGCGACCTACCGCCGCGCTCGTGGTGTCATGAGCCGGGTTCCTCGAGCAGCGCGCGCAGCCGCGGCGCGAGCTGGCGCGCCGTCACCGCACCGAACAGCCGCGACGCGACGCGGTGCTCCCGGTCGAGCAGCACCGTGCTCGGCAGACCCGCCGGGCCCAGCGCTCCGAACTGGGACGCGATCTGTGCGCTCGCGTCGTTCCACGACGGATAGTCGATGCCGTACTCCCGCTCGAACGACGCGGCGTTTGCGGGCGTGTCACGCACGTTGACGCCGACCACCTCGACGCCCTCCTTGCCGAACTCCCCATCGATGGCGGCCAGGTGCGGCGCCTCCTGCACACACGGGCCGCACCAGGAGGCCCAGAAGTTGATGACGACCGGGCCGTCGAGCTCGTCGAGGGTGAGCGTGGAGCCATCGAGCACCGGACCGGAGACCTCCGGCGCGGGCTTGCGGTCCTGTGGCGCGAAATCGGTGGTGCCCTCTGCGGCAACGAACCCGTCGCCCTCACTGGCAGCAGATCCGAGGCTGCAGCCGGCGAGGAGCATCAACATCGCGGCCGCGAGTAACAGTGTGCGACGCATCGTGCGGCCAGTCTAAGGCGCTGCGCGCGCGGAACAGCCTCCGCCCGGAGCGAGATCGCGCACGGCTCCGCCACGAACAGCGGTGTGCGGCCGCCAGGCACGCCCGCGCGGTCACCCGCCGGTCGCCTGGCCGCCTACGGCGTCCCGGTCGCTGTCGACGACGCCTCGGACGGTCCGTCGATCATCAGATCGTCGACGTCGACCTCGATCGCGGTCACCGTCTCGACAGGCACATCCGTCCGGTCCGCGGTGCCGACCGCCTGGTCATGGTCGACGAGGAAGGGACTGGCGTCGCACGCCGCGAGCAGGATGGCGGCCGTGAGGACCCATGCCCGCGCACGTCGGATCGAGGCGCCCCCAACTGGCACCTTCCGCATGGCAACTTCCCTTCATTGCAAGCCGCAACGGGGAAGCGAAGCTGATACGCACCCACGCAAGCCCGATGCGCTGAGTGCACTCAGTCTGCACGCAGCGCACAGTCTGTGCGCGCCTCCACAGGTGACCGAAAGTACATCCGAGGCGACGATGCGCTCAGCAGCTAGGCGATGCCGTGTTACGACATTCTGAAAGCCATGGGCGGAGGGTCCGCCACGCGTTTCGTGGAACCGGGCTC
>Ga0299913_10005637_pt1 | contig 10727 bp, 10 predicted proteins | sample RVTome_9_FD_201360 | JGI IMG/M metagenome (GOLD analysis project Ga0299913, IMG submission 201360) | Soil microbial communities from uranium-contaminated site in the Upper Colorado River Basin, Wyoming, United States - RVT155D38 (version 2) ... | reverse complement strand
GGGCGCGGGTGCGCGGCGCTCGGCTCGCAGCTGAAGCGGTTCGAGCCCGGCGGGGACGGATCGGGGGCGGCGGCGGCCGACGAGGCCCCCACGGCGGCGAGGACGAGCGCCCCCGCCGTCGCGATCGTCGCCGCCAGCCCTCGCGTCTTCCTCCGCGTCAGCACCAGGGAGTAAAGTAACAGATAGTTCTTTACTTGTGGAACCGTCGATCTTCGCAACCGCCGAGCCGCTCCCGCGTGGCCCACACCGCCTTTCGCGGGAGGACGTCGCCGCCTCGCAGCGGGCGCGGCTGCTGGCCGCGCTCACGCAGCTGCTCGGCGAGCGCGGCTACGCCGCGGTGACGATCGCCGAGCTCGCGAAGCGCGCGGGGGTGTCGCGGGGCAGCTTCTACGAGCACTTCGCCGACAAGCAGGCCTGCCTGCTCGCCGCGTACGACCATTTCGCGGCGACCCTGCTGGAGGCGATCACCGCGACGGTCGACGAGGACACACCGTGGAGCGGATTCGTCGACGCGACCCTCGAGGGCTACCTCGGCACGCTCGAGCGCGACCCCGCCGCCGCCCGGGCGTTCATCGTCGAGATGGACGCCGCGGGCGCGGAACCGAGGCGGCGCCGGCACGACGCGATGGCCGGCTTCGCGGCGGTGCTGGCCGAGCGCCACGCGGCGATCCGCGGGCGCGACCCGACCCTCGGTCCCCTCCCCGAGCGGGTCTACCTGGGGCTGGTGCTCGGCATCCGCGAGCTCGTCCGCGAGCGACTCGAGTCCGAGCCCGCCCCCGCCCTCCGCGACCTCGCCCCCGACATCCGCCTCTGGGTGACGGCCACGATCGAAGGCGCCGCAGCTGCTCAGCCGTCCTAACTGAGCGCTCTACCATGCTCGGAATGCGAATCGACGAGATCCTCAAGCGCGACGAGCCCAGCTTCTCGGTCGAGTTCTTCCCCCCGAAGACCGACGAGGGCTACACGACGATGTTCGACACGATCGCGGAGCTGGCGAAGCTCGACCCGACGTTCTTCTCGGTCACCTACGGCGCCGGCGGCTCGACCCGAGACCGTCACACGACACTCGACATCACCCGCCGCATCCGCGAGGACTACGGGGTCGAGTCGATGGCGCACCTGAACTGCGTCGGCGAGACCGCCGAGGGGCTGCGCGGCGTCGTCGACGAGATCGCCGAACTCGGTATCGACAACGTGCTCGCGCTCCGCGGCGACCCGCCCCGCGGCCAGCCCGACTTCGTCCAGCCCGAGGGCGGGCTCGGGAGCGCGACCGAGCTCGCGGAGCTGATCAGCTCGAGCAATCCCGAGCTCGCGATCGGCGGTGCCTGCTTCCCCGAGGTCCATCCCGAAGCCGACGGTCTCGAGGCCGATCTCGCGTACCTGAAGACCAAGGTCGACGGGGGCACGAACTTCCTGATCACCCAGCTCTTCTTCGACAACCAGCTCTACTTCGACTTCGTCCCCGCCGCCCGCGATACCGGGATCGACGTCCCGATCATCCCCGGGATCATCCCGATCGCAAGCTATTCGCAGGTGCGGCGCACGTGCGAGCTCTGCGACGCGACGATGCCCGAGCCGCTCGTCGCCGCGCTCGAGGCGCTCGGGGGCGACGAGGTCGCCGAGTTCAACTTCGGCGTCGCCTACGCGGCCCAGCAGGCGGCTGAGCTGCTCGCCGCGGGCGCGCCGGGGATCCACTTCTACGCGCTCAACCGGGCGCCGGCGACGCGGGCCGTGCTCGCTGCGCTCAAGGCCTCGCGTCCCTGGGAACGGCGCGCCGTCGGCGAGGCCGCCGGAACGACCGGCGCCTGAGGCGCGCCGCCTCCACCCGCATACCTAGACTCCCGGCGATGGCCGCGTTCGACCACAACGGGCACCGGATCTCGTACGACGTCTACGGCGAGGGCGAGCGGCCGATCGTCCTCGTCCACGGGCTGCTGATGAACCGGCGGATGTTCGATCGGCTCGCGCCGGAGATGGCGCGCCGCGGCAACCGCGTGATCACGGTCGACCTGCTCGGGCACGGCCGCTCGGACCGGCCGCCCGAGATGGTCCACTACTCGATGGCGTTCTTCGCGGAGCAGGTGGTCGCGCTTCTCGACCACCTCGGGGTCGGCCAGGCGGTAATCGGCGGCACCTCGCTCGGCGCGAACACGACGCTGACGGTCGCCAAGGACGCGCCGGAGCGGGTGAAGGCGATGGTGGTCGAGATGCCGGTCCTCGACAACGCCCTGCTCGCCGTCGGCGGGCTGTTCACTCCGATCCTGTTCGGGCTGCGATTCGGCGAGCCCCTGCTGAAGCCGCTCGCCGCGCTCGCCCGGCGGATACCGCGGCGGAACTTCCTGGTCGACATCGGGCTCGACTGGATTCGCCAGGACCCCGAGCCGTCGGCCGCGGTCCTCGAAGGGCTTTTCCTCGGTGCGGCGGCGCCGCACCACAACGAGCGCGTGCGGATGACGCAGCCGGCGCTCGTGATCGGCCACCGCGCCGACCCCCTCCATCCGTTCTCGGACTCGGGGATGCTCGCGAAGGAGCTGCCGAACGTGCGCCTGATCGAGGCGAGCTCGATCCTCGAGTGGCGGCTCTCGCCGAGGCGGCTCAACGACGAGCTCGCCGTCTTCCTCGACGACGTCTGGAGCGGGCGCCCGGTCGGCGACGGCCGCAGCGAGCCTGAAGCGGCATTGAAAGAGAGTCGCTAGCTTCCCCCGCCGATGTCGCGCCGCGAAGAGAGGGAGCGCCTGCGCCAGCAGCGCCTCGCCCAGCAGGGCGGGGGCAGCGACCGCGCCCGGCTGATCGCCGGCTACGTCGTCGCCGGGGTGCTTGCGGCCGCGGTTCTCGTCGGGCTCGTGGTCGTGTTCACGAGCGGCGACGACGGCGACGGCACCGCCGACACCCCGGACAACGCGCACATCGACGAGACCGTGGGGGTATTCGAGGGCCTCGAACCCGACGAGCGCGAGGGCACCGAGCCCCCCGAGATCCAGTTCGGCGACCTCGAGGAGTCGGCGCGGATGGCGGGCTGCGAGCTGCGCCTCGACCTCCCGGACGAGGGCAACACCCACTTCAGCGACGAGAGCCAGGGCGATTACAAGACGAACCCGCCGACCTCGGGCGACCACTACGCCGGCAACGAGGCCGGGAGCGGCGCGACCGCGGACGGCGCCTACACGAGCACGCTGCCGGAATCCCGCGCGGTGCACTCGATGGAGCACGGCAGGATCGAGATCCGCTACGCGCCCGAGCTCCCCGAGGACCAGCAGCTCGCGCTCAAGGGCGTGTTCGACGAGAGCCCGGGCGGGATGCTGATGTTCCCCGACCCCGACCTGCCGTACGGGATCGCGGTCAGCGCCTGGCGGAACTACGTCGGCTGCGAGCGCTACGACCCGTTGGTCCTCGACGTGATCCGCAACTTCCGCGACACCTTCCGGGGTAACGGCCCCGAGAACGTCGCGATGAGCGGCGCCTAGGCGCTCATCTCTTCTGCTTGAGGGTGCGACGAACGCGGTCGGCGTTGCCGGCGGCGTCGGTTGCGACCACCTCGATCACGGCCTTCGCCTTTTGCCCCGTCCGCAGCGCGCGCCGCAGCCTGCGCCTCTCCCTCCGGGAGAGCTCCAGCCGGAGCCTCGCGGCCTCGCCGGCAGCGAGCTGGATCGAGTCCGGATCGAGCGAAATGTCCTTGCCCCTCTTCTTGATCTCGCCCTCGCCGGCGACCGTGCACGCCTGATCGCAGCTGACGCGCAGGATGACCTCGCCGGGCTTCCCGCCGCGCCGCGCAACGACGGTCAGCTTCGGGGGGTTCGCATCGACAGGCGAGCTCGGGGTCGGCGCCTGCGTCGGCGGCTGCGGCGGCGGTTGGGGCGCAGCCCGCGGGCAGCTCACCGGCGGGGCGGCCGGCTCCTCGATGCGCGAGACCAAGTCGTTGGCCGTGCCGCTCGGGTCAGCGGCGACGTAGATCCGGTCGCAGGCGTCCTCGCCGAAGGAGACGACATTGGGGGCGGTCAGTCCCGTCGCCCGATTCTGGGCGTGGCCGCCGGGGAACAGGACCGCCGAGCGGATCGCGTTCCCGAGTGCGCCGACGCTGTCGGCGTAGACGTAGCGTCCGAGCAGCGACGGCACGGCCGGGTCGAGGACGACGTAGCCGCCGTTGACCGCGGCGCCGGTGAGCGGGCGCTGGTAGGTGAGCACCGGAGGCGTGTGGGCTCCCGACATCGGGGTGCACTGAGGCTGCAGGAGCAGCGCCGAGAGGCCGATCGCCGTCCCCTCGAAGCAGTCCCAGCCGAAGTTCGCACCGCGGGCGTCACCGACGCTGACGAAGTCGATCTCCTCCTGCGCTGCCTGGCCGACGTCGCCGATCGCGAGGAAGCCGGTGAGGCGTTCGAACGAGAAGCGGTAAGGGTTGCGAAGGCCGTACGAGTAGACCTCGTCAGCGCCCGCGATCGGACCGGCGAACGGGTTGTCGGGCGGGATCGAGTACGAGTCCGCCCCGGGCGGGTCGGCCGGGTCGATCCGGAGCAGCTTCCCGAGCAGGCTGTTCAGGTTCTGCGCGTTGTTCCGGGGATCGTTGGCGCCGCCCCCGTCGCCCGTGGCCGCGTACAGGTAGCCGTCGGGGCCGAACTGGAGCTGGCCGCCGTTGTGGTTCTGGTTGGCGGGATGATCGATCACCAGCACGTCCCGCCCCGAGGACTCGTCCGCATCGCCGGGACCAGTCGCCCGATACTCCCTGATCACGATCTCGTGGGTGCCCGGACTGACGTCCCGGGTGAAGTACGCGTAGAACAGCCCGCTCGCGGCGTAGTTCGGCGCGAACGCGATCGAGAACATCCCCGCCTCGCCCCCGCAGCCCTCGGCCGCATCGCAGACCTCGGCGCCGACGTCGAGGAAAGGCGCCGGCGCGGTCGCGTTGGAGGCCGCGTCGACCGTTCGGACGATCCCGTTCGCCTGGACGACGAAGACCCTGCCCTCGTCGCCGGGTGGGGCCGTGATGTAGCGCGGTGAGGGGAACGCCTGACCGCCGATCCCGACCAGCTCGAGCTGTGCCGCGGCAGGCGAGGCTGCCACCGTCGCAAGGGCCAGGGCGAGGCCAAGGGCGGCCGAGCAGCGCCGGAACCGCCGAGGGCGGCGGCGGTCATCGGCGTCCGTGCATACGTTCATTCAGCCTCGCGGGTCGCGATCCATAAACAGAAACACAGACGGCGTCCGCGTGTTCCCAGATCGATGAGCCTTAAGCGAACCCTCACACTCACGCTGCTTCCTGCGCTCGCGCTGCTCGCGTGGGTCGCGGCGCCGGCGCTGTCGCTGCAGCCCTACGTGCCCGCGGTCGAGAGCTTCGAGCGCGGGCTCCCCCAAGCAAAGCCGCTTGAGCCGGCGCACCGCGGCGGAGCCGAGGTGCGGCGCGGTCACGGCGACCACGGGGCGGGGGCGGAGAACGACCACGGCCACATCGCGCGGTTCATCTCGCCACCGGTCACCGCTCCGCACGAGTTCGACCTCGTCGGGATCGCGAACGAGATGCGCCACGTCGAGATTCGCGTTCGCGACTCCGGCGGCGAGTGGAGCGAGTGGGTCGAGCAGACCGACGGCACCCCCGTCTACGTCGACGGCGCGGACGAGGCCCAGGTGCGGGCGCCGTTCCGGCCGAGCGGCGAGCTCCACTTCGTCAACGTCTCAGGCACTGCCGGCGGGATCGGCGAGCGGCTTCTGAACGGGGCACGCGCGGGGATCAACCAGGCATTCATCTCCGTCGCCGGGACGGCGATCGCCGAGGCGGGGACGCCGCAGCCCTCCTTCCTCCTCCGCTCCTCGTGGGGCGCCGACGTCCCCGGCAGCTCCTGCGTCCCAACCGGCCCGCCCGAGTACGGCGAGGTCCGCGCGGGCGTGATCCATCACACCGTCAACGCGAACACCTACACCGCCGCCGAGGCACCCGCGATCGTGCTCGGGATCTGCAGCTTCCACATCCAGGCGAACGGCTGGAACGACATCGGCTACAACGCGCTCGTCGACCGCTACGGAACGCTCTACGAGGGTCGCGCGGGCGGGCTCGCGAACGCGGTGGTCGGCGCCCACGCGCAGGGGTTCAACTCGCAGACGACCTCGATCGCGTCGATCGGCGACCACCGCGCCGAGGCGGTGACGGCGGCGGCGCGCGAGTCGATCGTCAGCTTCCTCGCGTGGCGGCTGAAGCTCGCGGGGCTGAGCCCGGTGACGAAGAAGTCGCAGCTGACCTCGACCGGCGGCTCGCTGAACCGGCACGCCGCGGGGACGGTCACCCTCCCGCGGATCCTCGGCCACCTCGACCTCGGCCTCAGCGAGTGCCCCGGCGGCGCACTCTACGCCGAGGTCGCGGGGATTCGCAAGGCGGTCCAGAGCCGAATAAAGGGCAAATCTCGATGCAGGAAGCCCTGCCGGCGCTGCAAGCGGGCGAAGGGACAGAAGAAGCGCAACGCCTGCGCGAAGTGCAAGAAATGCAAGCGCAAGGCGAAGGCGAAGCGGCTGCGCGCGAAGCGCGGCGGCGCGGCGGCGCGGCGCTACGCGCGGTAGGCCGGGAAGAACCCCGCGGCCGGCTCACGGCCGGCGCTGAGCCGCTCGTAGGCATCGGGATCGGCGACGACCTCGTGGGTGACGAACTCCGCCTCGCCGTTCGCGAATCGGCGCTTGAACGAGTCGAGCGAGTCGCCGGGGGCGACGCCGCCGCCGAGGTGGAGGACGAGCCCGAGCTCGCCGGCGAGCGCGATCATCGCCGCGAACAGGTTCTTCATCGGCGAGTCCGCCAGCGCCGTGTCGGCCGTCCCCCCGAGGAAGTAGTGCAGGTGGCCGTCGCTGGTGACCGCGATCGCCCCCGCGGACGGCGGCTCGCCGCTGCGCCCGGCGAGCAGCAGCCACGCCGACGGCTCCGCGAGGATCCGCTCGAAGTAGTCGTCCGCGAACAGGTAGCGCTCGGCGGCATCGGTGCGGCGCATCGTCTCCGCGTAGGCGGCGACAAAAGCGGCGCGGTCGCCCCCCTCGGCGTCCGGGCCGGGCTCGATCCCGACCGACCAGCCACGGCGCTCGTTCGCGCGGATCTGCTCGCGCATTCGCTTGCGGACGCCGCTCTCGGCGCGCGGGTCGGCGAGCCAGACGCGCGAGCGCGCGGTGCCGCCGGCGAGGCAGGGCACGGCGCCGATTCGGTCGCGGATGAAGATGCTGACGAGCCCGGTCCGCGACCAGTCGACGGCGGCAGGGTCGGGCGGTGGCTGCGGCCCTCCGGAAGCGCCGGGATAGCCGTAGGGCGAGATCGCGTCGCTTTCGCCCGCTTCGATCTCGCGAACGACGAGCGGCGCCATCAGCGGCGGCTCGGCGTCGACCCGGAGGGTGTGGGTCACCCCCTCGGCGGCGAGGAATCCCGGCGATCGGAAGAAGTGCCCGGGATCGGCGGCGGCGGCGCCGCCGTCGGAGATCAGGCTCGCGATCACTCGCCGGGCGGCTCGGGTTGGTCCTCGGGGAACCCGCCCCAGAGCTCGACGTCGATCAGCTCGTCGCCGTGGCGGACATGGCGGCGCAGCACGCCCTCCCGGCGCCAGCCGTTGTAGACGACCGCCTTCCTCGCCGCCTCGTTCGTCGCCGGGATCCGGCCGTAGACCTTGTGCGCGCCGAACTCCTCGTAGGCGATCCTGTTGGTCATTCGCTCGGCCTCGCGCCCCACGCCCTTGCCGGCGACGCGCTCGTCGCCGACGATCGCGCCGAGCTCGGGCGCGGTCTGGCGGCCGAGGCCGTAGAGCGCCGTGTAGCCGACCGCGTCTTCGATCCCCTCGAAGGCGATCGCCCACTTCCGGTCCTCGCCGGAGTCGTCCATCGCCCGCTCGACCCAGCGCTCGGCGTCCTCGCGGGTGAAGGCCTCGCGATGCTCGAGCAGGTTCGCCGTCGCCGCCGGCGAGTTGAACCAGCGGTGGACGGCCTCGGCGTCCTCGGGCCTGAACTTCCGGAGCGACACTCCTCGCGCCACGGCGGTGAGCCTAGTGCTCGCCTCGCTCCTCGCGCTCGGCGGCGCGACGAAGGGGCGAGTCCGGCGGCGATCCCGCGTACGGATCAGGGGCAGCGCGCCCGCGCCCGGTCAGCATCACCACCGGGGTAAGGGCGACGATCCGGAGGTCGAGGCCGAGCGAGCGGTGCTCGGCGTACCAAACGTCGAGTTCGATCCGCTCCTCCCACGGGATCTCGACGCCGCCGTGGATCTGCGCCCAGCCGGTGACTCCGGGCTTCAGATTCAGGCGCCGTCGCTGCCGCGGCGTGTACAGGGCGACCTGCGCGGGCAGCGTCGCGCGCGGCCCGACGATCGCCATCTCGCCGCGGAGCACGTTGACCAGGTTCGGGAGCTCGTCGAGCGAGAACCGGCGGAGGATGCGGCCGACCGTGGTCACGCGCGGGTCGCCGCGGACGACCGCGGTGCCGACGCCGACCGGGTCGGCGCCCTCGCGCATCGTCCGCAGCTTCCACAGCTCGAACTCCTCGCCGCCGCGGCCGACGCGGCCCTGGCGGTAGATCACCGGTCCGCGCGAGCCGAGCTTGATCGCGACCGCGGCCGCGAGCAACAGCGGCGCCGCGAGGACGAGGCCGACCGCGGCGAGCGCGACGTCGGCCGCGCGCGGCAGGCCGGGCCTGGCGGCGGGCGTCTCGGCGCCCGCCGGGGACTTCGCGGGCTTCCGGGTTGGGGCGCTCACCGCGTCCCCTCGACCTTCTCCCAGCCGATCGGGACGGCGCCGGCGCGAATCCGGTCGAACAGGCCGGCCGCGATCGAGGCGGTGACGCTGACGTAGTAGTAGGCGACGCGCAGAGGCGGCAGCGGGACGAAGCGGCCGAGGATCGCGCCGGCGAGCAGCGCCAGCTGGAGTCCGAGCGTGACGACGTAGACGCGGCCCGATCCGAGCAGCGCGATGTTCGTCCCGAGCGCGATCAGGTGCAGCCACGGCGTCAGGTAGCGGAGGAGGCGATGTGAGTAGATCTGGAACGCGTATCCCGGTCCGTAGCCGCGCGGGTCGAGCATCCCCCAGCGCAGCATCACGTCCCACAGCCCCCACATCATCCGGCGTTTGCGCTGGAACTCGCCCTCGATGGTCGGCGCCATCCGCTCCTCGGCGAAGGCGGAGGGCTCGTAGGTGGCGCGCCAGCCGCGCTTCGTGAGCTCGAACGGAAACCCGATGTCCTGGCCGCGGCTCGGGTCGAACTCGATGTAAGCCTCGCGCCGGACCGCGTAGATCGCGCCGTTGCCGGCGGTGATCCCCGCCAGCGACGACTCCAGCCGCCGCACAGCCATCTCATAGCGCCAGTACGCGCCCTCCTGGTTGCCGCCCTCGCCGCCGAGGAAGCGGACCTGCCCGCAGACGTAGCCGACCCGCTCGTCGGCAAACCGCGAGAGCAGCCGCCGCAGCGCATCGGGCCGCCAGAAGCTGTTCGCGTCCGAGAACGCGACGACCTCGCCCTCGGTTCGCCTCACCGCCTCGTTCAGGGCCGCGACCTTGCCGCCGCGCGGAAGGTCGAGGACGAGGTCGGCGCCCGCCTCCCGGGCCAGCTCCACGGTGCGGTCGCCGGATCCATCGGAGGCGACGACAACCTCGAGGCGGTCGCGCGGATAGTCGAGCGCAAGCGCGTTCGCGACCTTGCGCTCGATCACCGCCTCCTCGTCATAGGCGGCGACGATCAGCGACACGCGCGGAGGATCGGGGCCCAGCTCGAGCGGGCGGCCCGCCTCATCGTCGCCGAACAGGCGCGCGAGCAGCGCCAGCACCAGCGGGTAACCGACGTGGGCGAAGACGATCAGCCCGGCCGAGGCCCAGAACGCGATCTCGAGCACCATCGCGGGGATTATCCGGGCAGAAGCCGCCGGTAGAGGTCGACGGACCGGCGGCCGATCTCGTCCCACGAGTAGCGGCCCTCAGCGGCGGCCAGCGCGGCGGCTGCGAGGCGGTCGCGCTCGCCCGGATCGTCGAGGAGCTCGCGCAGCGCGGCGGCGAGCGCGTCGACCTCGCCGCGTGAGACGACGCGGGCAGCGCCGAGCTCGCCGATCTCGGGAAAGCCGCCGACGTCGCTGAGCAGCAACGGGCGGCCGAACGCGAGCGCCGTGTAGAGCACCCCCGACTGCTCGATGTTCCGGTACGGGAGCGCGACGACGTCGGCGCGCCGCATGAACGCCGGGATCTCGGGGTCGGTGACGAAGCGGTCCACGAAGCGCACCCGACCCGGCGCACGCGCCGCAAGCTCGCGCAGCGGCCCCATCGGCATCCGCGGCATCCCCACCACCCAGAGCTCGGCTCCCTCGACTCGCGCGAACGCCTCGAGCAGCAGGTCGGTGCCCTTGTAGGGCCGAACCAGGCCGAACGCGAGCACGACCGGTCCCTCGACCGCGGCGAGCTCGTCGGGCAGCGGCCGCTCGTCGGGCTGCCGGGTGAGGTAGTCGAAGGCTCCGTGCGGGATCACCTCGACCCGCTCCGGAGGAATGCCGTAGTCGGCGGCGAGGCGGCCCTTGCCGTGCTCGGAGTGCGCGACGACCGCGTCCATCCGCGCCAGCAGCCGACGGAGCGTCCCGGCGATGCGGCTGCCGGGGTCGGGGAAGCGCCAGTGCATCGTGAACAGGCGCGGGTGGACGTCGGCGAGCAGGCGCAGGTCGAGCTCGGGAACCGGCAGCCACTGGTAGTGGACGACGTCGGCGCCTCGCGCGTGGCGGCGGTGGCGGAGCATCCCGGGGAGGTGCTCGGCCG
>Ga0299913_10005636_pt1 | contig 10727 bp, 8 predicted proteins | sample RVTome_9_FD_201360 | JGI IMG/M metagenome (GOLD analysis project Ga0299913, IMG submission 201360) | Soil microbial communities from uranium-contaminated site in the Upper Colorado River Basin, Wyoming, United States - RVT155D38 (version 2) ... | reverse complement strand
GCGAACGCGTGCGCGCGTTCCCGGTCCATCAACTGGCCTCCTCCCGGAGATGGAAGGGCACGCTCGTCACGACCACGTTCGGTTCGAACAGCAAGAGGCGCTTGAAGTAGAACGCCGTCTGGTTGTGGAGGAGGTTCTCCCACCAGTGCCTCGGGATGAACTCGGGCAGCACGACCGTCACGATCGTGTCACCACGGCTCGTGTACTTACGGACCTCGGTCAGAAGCGGCTCCCCGTACTCGCGGAACGGCGCCTCGACCAGGACGAGCGGCACGTCGATCCTCCGGTCGTGCCAGTCGTCGATCACGCCCTCCACCTCGTCGGGATCGGAGACGAAGAACACTCCCTCCATCCGCGTGGGCCGCAGCGACTTCGCGTAGATGATGGCCCGGACGGTCGCGTCGTGCACCGCGGCGATCGGGACGAGCACGACGCTCCGCTCGGGTTCGACGGGATGGTCGCGGTGTGCGCTCGCGACCTCCCTCTCCTCGGGGACCAGCGGGATGTCGGTGACGACGATCCCAGGCTCGAACAACAGGGATGTCTTGAGGCGGAGCGCCCCGCGATCCCGGATGAACTGCAGCCATGACCGCCCTCGCAGCTCTTCGGGGATCACGACGGTAACGAAGTCCTCCGGACGCCTCGGAACCCCTTGGATGTAGGAACGGAGCGCCCGCACGAGCTTGTCGTGGCCCTCCTCGAGGAGCTCGAGCCTCCCGAGGCGCGGGGCCGTGGACCCCCATGCCACGGCCGTCTCGTCGAACCGCTCGATGGGGCCGATGTACAGCGGATGGACGACCTCCGGGCGAAGCGCTCGCAGGTAGCTCACCGCATCGAGCGTCGCGGTATCGAGGTCTCTGACGAGGAACAGGAACGTGTTCCTCGCCTCCTGATCCGCGGTGAGATCGCGGGCACGCAGCATCTGGCCCACGCGCTCGTAGTGGCGGTGCACGGCCAGGAAGAACGACACGATGACGGGCATCGCGGCGATCACGATCCATGCACCGAGGGTGAACTGCGTCACCGCGACGATCACCAGGACGACCGCGGTGGCGGTGACACCGACGCCGTTGACGGCGAGGTTCCGCTTCCAGCTCGGCCCCTTTTCCCGGAGCCACTTCCGCACCATCCCCGCCTGCGAGAGCGTGATGGCGGTGAACACGCCCACGACGTAGAGGTGGATGAGGCGGCTCAGCTCGCCCTGGAAGAGCCAGACGAGCAAGCCGGCCAGGACGGTGAGCGACAGCACGCCGTTGGAGAAGACGAGCCGGTTGCCACGGTTCCGATACTGGGAGGGCATGAATCGGTCGCGCGCGAGGATCGAGGCCAGGCGCGGGAAGTCCTGGTACGCGGTGTTCGCGGCGAGCACGAGGATCCCCGCCGTCAGCCCCTGGAGCAGCCAGAAGGGGCCCGAGCGCCCGAAGATCGTCTCGCCGATCTGCGACAGCACCGATCGGGTTCCCGCGATCTCCTCGTTCACCCGGACCTCGAGCATCCGAGCGAGGAACGTGATCCCGAGGAACATGGGGATGCTCAGGGCGCCCATGAGCGCGAGCGTCGTTGCGGCGTTGCGAGCCTGCGGTCGCCGGAAGGCCTGAACGCCGTCCGCGATCGCCTCGACACCCGTCAGCGCCGTGGCACCGGAGGAGAAGGCGCGAAGGAGCAGGAACACGCTGAGGCTTGCGACCGGCTCGAGCGGCAGGTCTGCCGTGTCCGCACGAGGACATCCGTCGAGGCAGCGCACGAAGCCGATGACGAGCGTGACGAACACCATCGCGACGAAGCCGTAGGTCGGCACCGCGAAGAGCGTCCCGGCCTCTTTCACACCGCGCAGGTTCGCCACGGTGATCAACACGACGAACGCGAGCGCCATGGGGACCTTGTACGGGACGAGCGAGGGGAAGGCCGAGGTCACGGCGATCGCGCCGGCGGTCACGCTGACCGAGACCGTGAGGACGTACGACGTCTGGATCGCCGCCGCGGCGACCAGGCCGGGGATCGTTCCGAGGTTGTCCTTCGACACGATGTACGAACCGCCGCCTGCCGGGTAGGCGCGGCAGGTCTGCCGATAGGACGCGATCACGATCGCCAGCAGCACGCCGATGCCGATGGCGAGAGGCAGCATGGCGTCGAGGCCGGCGGGGCCCGCGAGGACCAGGACGAGCATCATCTGCTCCGTCGCATACGCGACGGAGGACAGCTGGTCGGACGCGAAGACCGGCAGGGCCAGCAGCTTCGGCAGCAGCTGGTGCTCCTGTTTGCTGGAGGCGAGCGGGCGCCCGACGATGATCCGCTTCAGGAGTCCGCTGGGCTGACCGGCTCCACGGTTGGTGGTCGTGGTCACGTCGGAGGATTCTAGGGTCCGGCGCGCCGCCGGTCGGCGGCCTCGAGTCAGCGGCCGGAGAGGAGTCGAGGCCGAGACTGCTCCGACCCCCCGGGCGAGGGTTCCCCCCCCAGATGGAACGGAACGCTCGTAACCACGACGTTCGTTTCGAAGAGCAGCAGGCGCTTGAGGAAGAAACCCGTCTGGTTGTGCAGCAGGTGCTCCCATCGCTTGCGAACGACGAGCTCGGGCAGGACGACCGTGACCACCCTCTCGTCGCGGGAGGTGTGCCGCCGGATCTCGTCGAGGATCGGTTTGGTGAGGTCTCGGAACGGCGCTTCGACGATCGAGAGCGGGATCCCCATCCCCCACTCGATCCATTCGTCGATGACACGAAGCTCCTCTTCCGGGTCCAGGACGAAGTAGATCCCGGCGACCGAGGTCGCGTTCAGAGACTTCGCATATGCGACGGCTCGAGCGGTCGCGGCATGGACGGCCGACACGGGGATCAGGACGACGTTCTGCACCAGCTCGAGAGGCTGGTCGGCGTGCGCCGCGACCCGGGCGCGTTCCTCAGGCAGGAGCGGAACGTTGGTGACGACGATCCCGGCCTCGTACAGGAGCGAGGCCTTCACCCACAGGCTCGACCGGCGCCGAAGGAACTGGAACACCGAGTCGTTCGTGAGCTCCTCGGGGATCACGACGGTGATGAACTGCCCTCCGGTATCACCGCGGATCGAACGCAGGTACGTGCGAAGGCTCCGGACCCGGCCGCCGTTCTCCGGGAGCAGCTCGAGCTCCCCCATCCGCGGAGCGAACGTCGGCCACCTTCCCGCCACCGACTCGAACGTGCTCGGATCCCCCGTGTACAGCGGGATCAATCGCTCCGGACGAAGGACGCGCAAGTACGACACGGCGTCGGCGGTCGCAAGGCCCAGGTCGGGCACCAGCAGGACGAAGATATTCGGTTCCGGGTCGACCCTCCCGCGATGCGCGATCCGCAAGACGGCGCCGACCCATCGATAGTGCCGGTTGACGGCGAGGAAGAACGCGATGATCACCGGGATCGCGGCGATCACGATCCACGCTCCGTGGACGAACTTCGTGGTAGCCACGATCATGAGCACGAGCCCCGTGGCCGCCGCTCCGATGCCGTTGATGATCATGCTCCTGCGCCATCCGGGTTCCTTCACGCGGTACCATCGCCGGACCATCCCGGCCTGCGACAACGTGAATGCCGTGAACACCCCGACCACGTAGAGCTGGATCAACCGCGTGAGGTTCGCGTCGAACACCCAGATCAGCAGGCTCGCGATCACCGAGAGAACGATGATGCCGTTGGAGAACACGAGCCGGTCGCCTCGGTTCTTGAACTGCGAGGGCATGAACCGGTCGCGGGCGAGGATCGAGGAGAGGCGTGGGAAGTCCTGGTACGAGGTGTTCGCGGCCAGGATGAGGATCCCCGCCGTGAGGGCCTGGAGGGCGAAGAAGGGCAGCGTCCTGCCGAACACCGTCTCCCCGATCTGCGAGAGCACGGAACGGGAGGCGGCGATCTCCTCGTTCACGCGAACCTGAAGGAGTACGGACATGATGGTGATCCCGAGGAACATGGTCACCGTCAGCGCGCCCATCACGGCAAGCGTCTTCGCGGCGTTCCGCGAATGCGGGCGCCGGAACGCCTGGACGCCGTCCGCGATGGCCTCCACACCGGTCAACGCGGTCGAGCCCGAAGAGAACGCGCGAAGGATCAGGAACAGGCTCAAGCTCGCCTGTGCTTCCAGCGGTAGGTCCGCGGTCGCGGCCACCGGACAGCCCGTGAGACATCGGACGAAGCCCGCCGCGAGCATCGCGTAGATGATCGCCAGGAATCCGTACGTCGGGAACGCGAACACCGTGCCCGCCTCCCGGACGCCTCGCAGATTCGCCAACGTGAGGAGGATCACGAAACCGATCGCGACCGCCACCTTGTGGTCGGCGACCGACGGGACCGCCGACGTGATCGCGATCACTCCGGCGACGACCGACACCGAGACGGTCATCACATAGTCTGTGAGCACGGCCGCGCCCGCGATGAGGCCCGGGATGGTCCCCAGGTTTTCGCGCGCGACGATGTACGAGCCACCACCGTTCGGATACGCGCGAACCGTCTGGCGGTAGGACACGATGACGATGATCAGCACGGCCGCGATGGCCAGGGCGATCGGGATCCGGTACACGAGCGCCCCGGCCCCGGCGGTGACCAGGACCAACATCATCTCCTCCGTGGCGTACGCGTTGGAGGAGAGTGGATCCGACGCGAACACCGGAAGCGCCAGGACCTTCGGGAGGAGTTGGTGCTCGAGCTTGTCGCTCGCCAGGGCACGGCCGAGGAGAACGCGCTTCAGTGCGGTGGCGGCCATCGCTTACGGAACTTCTCGGCGGGTGGCTCCCAGGCCGACGGCGTCCGGCGCCTTCCCGTTCGGCGCCTTCCCGTTCGGCACCTTCCCCTCCGGCTCCCGATGCGGCCACGGCGCGACCTCCATCCGATCCAGCACGTCGGCGACGAGGTTCGCCTCTCGAGAGGCGCTCGTGTACTCGCGCCAGACCAGCAGCGATCGGACGACCGGTCCGATGAGGAGCCCAAGGACGAGTCCGAAGCCGAGGCCGACGAACAGATCGGGCGTGAGCAGCGCGGCAACCATGCCTGCCAGCTTGCGGCGGTGAACGTGAGGAAGGCGTAAGCATCGACGGCAACGGCGTAAAGAACTTGTAAGAGGCAGCACGCCGCCTTCCTCGGCACGGGAGGTCGGCGTCGACACGCTTGTTGCCGGTGCCCGGGAGCGACAAGCTTGTCCCGTGAAGCGGTTCCGTAGCGGCTGGGCAGATGGAAGGGGTGGCTTCGTGTGGCCCGCACTGGTGGCGATCGCGTTCGCCGGAGCCACGACGTCGCTCGCCGCTCTCCCGACCGGGATCTCAACGGCCAGCGCCGCGCTCGTCTACGTCTTGGCCGTCACGGGCGCCTCCGCGGTCGCCGGGCTCCGCGCCGGGCTGGTCGCGTCGATCCTGTCGTTCCTCGCTCTGAACTTCTTCTTCACCGAGCCCGTCCACACGCTCAACGTGGCCAAGCCCGAGGACCTGGTGGCGCTGTCCGTCTTCCTGGTCGTGTCGGTCACCTTCGGCAGCCTCCTCGCGAGCGCCGTCTCGCAACGAACGCGCGCCGAGCGCCGGGAACGAGAAGCGCTCCTGCTGCAGCGCTTCGGAACGCGGCTGCTGTCGGGCGAGCCCCCCGCCGAGGTCCTGGGGAGTTTCGCCAGCGCCGTCACCGAGCTGTTCCCCATCGCCCGATGCGAGATCAGGACGGAGCTGACCGAGGAACCGGTGGTCTCGGAGCGGCCGGACCTCGGAGTTTCGACGGAGCCCCCGGAAGTCATCCCCATGGTGACGATGGACCGAGAGGTCGGCCAGATCCTGCTCTATGGGGGGCAGCCATCCCGCCGGATGGCGGAAGAGGAGCGCGGGGTGGTTCGAACCTTCGCCAGCCAGATGGGCCTGGCCCTCGAAGGGATCCGGCTGGGGACCGAAGCGACGAACGCGCGGATGGAAGCGGAGACGAACAGTCTCCGGGCCGCCCTGTTCTCATCGGTCACCCACGACCTTCGAACGCCGCTCGCCTCCATCACCGCCTCCGTCACGAGCCTCCAGGACGGGGACGCGAGCTTCACCGCCGAGGATCGGCATGACTTGCTCGAAACCATCCGCCAGGAAGCCGACCGGCTGAACCGCCTCGTCGGCAACCTCCTGGACCTCTCCCGGATGCGCGCTGGTGCGCTCGTCCCGAGCACGAAACCCGCTGCCATCGACGAGGTGATCGAAGGGGTGGTCGCCCGACTCCAACCGCTCTTCGCCCGGCACGAGATCCATCTGAAGTTGCGTCCCAACCTTCCCAACGTGCCGATCGACGTGGTCCAGATGGACCAGGTGGTCACGAACCTGCTCGAGAACGCCGTGAAGTTCAGCCCGCAAGGAACACCGATCACCGTCTCGGCGAGCCGGTGGCAGGACGTCGTCGAGGTCCGAGTCTCCGACCGAGGTCCGGGGATCGCCCAAGAAGAGCGGGAACATGTCTTCGAACCGTTCGTCCGAGGCGATCAGGACGCTTCGAAAGGGGCGGGCCTGGGCCTTTCCATCGGGCGGGCCATCGTCGAGTCGCACGGCGGACGGATCTGGATCGAAGGGACGGCCGCGGGAGGAACGACCGTCGTGTTCCAGCTCCCGCTGAAGAACTGATGACAATCACCAGCGTCCTCGTGGTCGATGACGACGCCCAGATCCTGCGGGCGCTTCGCACGAGCCTCAAGGCTCGCGGGTACGAGGTCCGCACCGCGCCCAACGGGGAGACGGCGCTCGAGATCCTCGCGCAGGAGCACGTGGACCTGGTCGTCCTCGACCTGGGGCTGCCGGGCATCGATGGCCACGAGGTGATCCGGCGGGTTCGTGGCTGGTCCGACGTGCCGATCATCGTCCTGTCGGTGCGGGACAGCCAGGATCAGAAGGTCGCCGCGCTCGATGCGGGCGCCGACGACCACGTGGCCAAGCCCTTCGCGATGGAGGAGCTGCTCGCGAGGATGCGCGCGGTGACGCGGCGGGCAAGCACGGAGCCTCCGCGGGCGGTGCTCCGGTTCGGCGACCTCGAGGTCGACCTTGCGCGCGAGGCCGTGAAGCTGGGGGGCGAGCTGCTGCACCTCACGCCGACCGAGTACCGGATGCTCGAGGCGATGGCCACGCACCCGGGCAAGCTACTCACGCACACGTGGCTCCTGCAGACGGTCTGGGGGCCGCGCTATACACAGGAGTCGCACTACCTCCGCGTCTACATCCGGCAGCTCCGACGCAAGCTGGGGGACGATCCCGCCCGTCCGAGGTTCATCCTCACCGAGTCCGGTTTGGGGTACCGGTGGAAGCCCGAACCGGAAGGTGGGCCCGAGCCGGAGAGCGGGAGTTGATGTCCCCGCGGCCAGACGACGAGCGCGACCCCCGGCCGGGCGCGCTACCCTAGCGAACCGTGCACGTCATCATCATGGGTTGCGGTCGCGTCGGGATCCTGCTCACGCAGGAGCTCGTGAAGGCGGGCCACCAGGTGGCCGTCATCGACAAGAACGCGGGGGCGTTCAAGCGGCTCCCACCGGGCTTCGAGGCGCGAACGATCGTGGGCCTCGGCTTCGACCGGGAGATCCTCGAGGAAGCGGGGATCAAGGAGGCGGATGCGTTCCTCGCCGTCTCGAGCGGCGACAACTCGAACATCGTCTCGGCCCGCGTGGCCCGCGAGCACTATCACGTGCCGAAGGTGATCGCCCGGATCTACGACCCGATGCGCGCCGACATCTACGAGCGTCTGAACATCCCGACGGTCTCCACCACGCGATGGGGCGTCAAGCAGATCATCCTGATGCTCAGCCACCCGCGCGACGAGATCAAGGAATCGCTGGCCGCGGGCGACCTGTACCGGATGCGGGTCGAGGTCCCGCCCCATCTGGTCGGCAAGAAGGTCTCGGAGCTGAACGTTGAGGGCAAGATCCTGGTTGCCGGCGTCGACCGTGGGGGCAAGGGGTTCATCCCCGTGCCTTCGAGCACGTTCCAGGAGGGAGACTTCGTCGCCCTCATCGTCCAGAAGGACGCGCTGGAGCAGCTCGACGAGTTGCTGCAGCCGACGAGGGAACACTGACGTGCGAGTGATGATCAGCGGTGCCGGGGCCGTCGGGCGGCATCTCGCCGCGGACCTCGCCGCGCGGGGCCACGAGGTGACGCTGATCGAGCAGGTCCCCGAGGTCCTCGAGACCGCGAAGGACTGGGCGCCGGGGGTCAGCCTCCTGCTCGGCGACGCGTGCGAGCCGTGGGTACTGGAGAAGGCGAACCTCAGCTCGACGGAGGTCGTCGTCGCGGCCACCGGTGACGACGAGGACAACCTGGTGACCTCGCTGCTCGCCAAGCAGGAGTTCGGCGTCCCGCGCGTGCTCGCTCGGGTCAACCATCCCGACAACGAGTGGCTGTTCAGCGAGCAATGGGGCGTCGATGCCGCGGTCTCTCCTCCGCACATCCTCACGGCGATGGTCGAGGAGGAGGTCACGGTCGGCGACCTGGTTCGCCTGTTGCCGCTCGAGCGCGGTGGCATCTCGATCGTCGAGATGACCGTGCCGGCCGATTCTCCGACCGCCGGCCGGCCGCTCTACGAGCTCCGGCTCCCACCGGACTCCACGATCGTCGCGATCATCCGCGAGAGCCACGTCGTGATCCCACAGCCCGAGACGGTGATCACGCCCGGGGACGAGGTGCTTGCCCTCACCATCCCGGACTCCGAGAGCGCGCTACGAGCCGCCGTGATCGGCGAGTCGACTTCCTGACTGATCGGCTCTCGGCGGGCCGTTTCAGGCGCCGAACTCGAACTGCGGGTTCACGGTGCGGCGTTCTCCCCGCTGCTCCGCGAGCAGGCCCCCGACGATGAGGCGCGTCCCCAGGTTCAGGCCGTGGATCGAGCGGCGACCCATCCACACGACGGTCACCTCACCCGTTCCGTCGTCCAGGAGCGCCTCGAGCGATTCGTTGCCCTCGAGGGGCCGGACGGTGATCCGGCGCACCACCCCGGCGAGCTTCACGCGTGTGCGCGGGGTGGCGTCGCGGATCCGAACCGTGCCCGGGACGCTCGCCGACCACTCCTCGATCTCTTCGGCGTACCGCTGCTCGTCGCTCTCAGCCACGCGGCTGAAGAACCGGCGGAACGGAGCGAGGATGCTCATCGCGCGAGCGTACCCGGCTACGTGACCGAGGAGGTCTCTCGCGTCGGCTCGGAGGGGTCGGCGGGTTCGATCATCAGCTCGGACTTCCGGGACTTCGACCACCAGATGGCGAACCCGACGATCAGCACCGCGACGGCTACGACGACGATCCGCACGACCTCGCTCTCGGCCTGCTCGACGACCACCGGCGCGAACAGGAGGGCCACGAGGTTCATGACCTTGATGAGCGGGTTCAGCGCCGGGCCGGCCGTGTCCTTGAACGGGTCGCCGACCGTGTCGCCGATCACGGCGGCCTTGTGCGCCTCCGAGCCCTTCCCTCCGTAATGCCCCTCCTCGATGTACTTCTTCGCGTTGTCCCACGCCCCGCCCGAGTTCGACAACATCACGGCGAGGAGCTGTCCGGTCAGGATCGACCCCGCCAGGAACGCCCCGAGCGCCTCGGCCTCGAGCGCGAACCCGACGATGATCGGGCTGAGGATCGCGAGCAGGCCCGGCGTCATCAGCTCGCGCAGCGAGGTCTTCGTGCAGATGTCGACGACGCGCGCGTAATCGGGCTTCTCCTTGTAATCCATGATCCCCGGGTGATCGCGGAACTGGTTCCGCACCTCGACCACCACCTGTGAGGCGGCGCGCCCGACGGCGCGGATCGCGAGCGAGGAGAACAGGAAGGCCACGGCGCCACCGATCAGGAGGCCGACGAGCACGTCGGGCTGGTCGATGCGGACGCCGAGGAAGTCGAACCCGGCTTCCTTGAGCGCCTCCTCGAACGAGCCGAACAGCGACGTCGCCGCGATCACGGCGGTCGCGATCGCCATCCCCTTGGTGATGGCCTTCGTCGAGTTCCCCACGGCGTCCAGGCCGGTGAGCACCTGCGCCGGGCGGCCCTCGAACTCACCCGACATCTCGGCGATGCCCTGCGCGTTGTCCGAGACCGGGCCGAAGGTGTCCATCGAAACGATCACACCGACCGTCGTGAGCATCCCCATCCCGGTCAGAGAGATGAAATAGAGCCGCTCGGCCGTGTCGTCGCCGAGGACGAACGCACCGACGATCACGCTCGAGATCACCAGGATCGACCACACCGTCGACTCAAGCCCGACCGAGAAACCCGAGAGGATCGTGGTCGCCGGCCCCGTCTGCGTCGACTCGGCGATCTCCTGCACCGGCTTGTACTTGGTGTCGGTGAAGTACTGCGTGAGGATCTGGATAACGCTGGCGAGAACGAGCCCGAGCAGGACGGCGATCGCCGGCCGGTACTCGTTCATGTACATGCCGCTGATCACGAAGACCGCGGCGGCGGAGATCGCGGCCGAAAGGAAGAAGCCACGGTTGATCGCCTTCATCCCGTGCTCCTCTTCCGAGCGCGGCGACACGGCGATGATCCCGATGATCGATGTGATCACGCCGACCGCGCGGACGAACAGGGGGAACATCACGCCGGCGATCGCGCCCACCTCGGTGCCGGCGAACGCGGCGGCACCGAGGATCAGCGAGGCGACCAGCGTAACCTCGTAGGACTCGAAGAGGTCGGCCGCCATCCCCGCGCAGTCACCGACGTTGTCGCCGACGTTGTCGGCGATGACAGCAGCGTTGCGAGGGTCGTCCTCGGGGATGCCCTGCTCCACCTTCCCGAC
>Ga0299913_10005635_pt1 | contig 10728 bp, 13 predicted proteins | sample RVTome_9_FD_201360 | JGI IMG/M metagenome (GOLD analysis project Ga0299913, IMG submission 201360) | Soil microbial communities from uranium-contaminated site in the Upper Colorado River Basin, Wyoming, United States - RVT155D38 (version 2) ... | reverse complement strand
GGCCAGCACCATCCCGAGCCGGCCGTGATCTATCCCGAACGCCGCGGCGATCTCACGATCCTGGGCGAAGGCGCGGAGGGCGCGGCCCGCGAAGGTTCGTTCGAGTGCCAGCCAGGCGATCGCCACGATGGCCGCGGCGAACCCGAACGCAATGAGCGTCGGGAGCGGGAATGCCAGCGGGCCGAGGGGGATCGACCCGGTCGCATACGGATTGACGTCGGGCGTCAGCCGGCGAAAGTCGGCGCTCCACGAGTTGCTGATCAGCTGGATGGTCGCGATGAACAGGCCGAACGACACCAGGAGGGTGTTGAACTCCGACACGCGGCGAACCTGGAACCCCCACTGCAGCGCTGCGCCGAGGACGAACATCAGCGGCGCGGTCAGGGCAACGGTGGCGATGGGGTCAATCGCCAGACGCGTCGTCAGCTCATAGGTGAGATAGCCGCTCAGCAGGATCATCGCGAAGTGGGCGAGGTTGATGACCTTGAGCAGGCCCCAACCGAGCGTCAACCCGACCGCCATGAGTGCGAAGAGACCGCCGGCGAGAATCCCGGAGATCGCCGCCTGAACGTAGATCATCGGTCAGGGCAGGGTGGCACGCCCGTGCGCGCGGCGGAACCCGGAAGGGTCCACCGCGCGTCTGGTGCGCCGTTCGAGACCGGGGCGCATGGCGTGGTGCCGCCCGTGGGGGCGGCACCTTCTCCGTGGCGCCCTCAGCTCAGCTGGCCGGCCCGCGCAACGGCGCGGCGGCCCGATCCTCCGGCCAGACGACGACCCAGTCGCCGTCCTGGATCTGCTTGAGGGTCTGGGTCGGCTCCCAGAAGTTGTTCGATGCCTGGTCGAAGGTCAGCGGTCCGTGGAACGTGCTGTTCACGCCGTTGTCGTGGAGCCAGTCGCAGATCGCCTGCTGGTCGTCCGCGGACCCTGCGCCCGCGACGCCCTGCGCCAGGATCTCCCATGCGGTCCACGAGCCCGTCGCCTGCGTCTCGAACACCGTGTACGGGAGCTCGGCCTCGGATGCCCGCGTGGCGAACTCGTCGACGAGGCCGCGGACGTCCTCGCCCAGCTCGGCGAGGATCGGCTCGTTCGGCTCGAACGTGGAAACCGACAGGTGGCCCTCGGCGAGCTCACCTGCGCCGAGGAGTGGGCCCGGAGCCGGGAACAGGCTGAACGACAGCGGCGGGCGGTAGTCGAGCTGCTCCATCGCCTGGAGCAGGCCGAGCGACTCGACGCCGAGCCCGTTCGCCATCAGGAAGTCCGGGTCTGCTTCGCGAATCTGGGCCGCGATGGAGCCCCATTCGGTGTTGCCCGGCGGGTACAGGACGTCGGCGACGACCTCGAGACCCCGCTCCTCCGCGATATCGACGGCGTTTGGCTCCTCGACGTCGGCCCGGCCGTGGGTCACGAAGTCGGTCGAGCCGCTCTGATTGGTGACGAACGCGATGGACTGTGGCGGGCTGCCGAGGCTCGCGATCGCGTCATAGACCTGGTTCGGGATGAACTCGTTCGGGGTCGGGCCGATCGACCAACCCGGGAACTGGCATTCGTACGTCATGAGGGGCGCGAGGACGGCCGTGTGCTGCGGTAGCACGTAGCCGTTGCGTTCCGCGACGCCCATCGCGGACAGAATCAGCGGGGTCGCGTACGGCCCCATGAGCAGATCGACCTGGTCCTGGGTGATGAGCCGCTCGTACAGGGCGGCGACCTGCGCCTGGTCGGACTCGTCGTCCACGACCTCCCACTCGACGGGCCGGCCGACGAGTCCGCCGGCTTCGTTGAGCCGCTCGACGAACATCTCGCCGGCGATCCGGTGGATTGCGCCCGTGGGCGCGAACGCGCCGGTGAGCGACAGGCTGGAGCCGACGACGATCGGCTCGCCGCTGGGTGGGCCGGCCGTCGGGCTCGCGCCTGTCGCGCCGGTGGGTGCGCCGCCCGTCGCCTGGTCGCCGGTGGCACCGGGGCTCGCGCCGGGACTGCACCCGGCGAGGAGCAGGGCGAGGGCGCCCGCTGACAACTTGCCGGGGATCGACGCCGTCTTCATGGTTCGACACCTCTCGCTGCACGGATGCGCCGATTCGGGGACGGGACGGTGGGTTCGACCGAATTAAAGCACGCTGCAGAAGGTGTTGAACAGCAGTGTCCTTACGCCCCCTCGAATCGTTGACGCCCGTACATCGTGACTGCACACTCCGGCGGTGAGCTACGTCGGGCGCGTGGATTGGTCGGATGCCGATCGCCAGCATGCCGAGACGGCCACGGCTTCGGGGCTGTGGCGCCGGGTCCTCGTCGGCCCTGAACAGGGCGCGGCGCACACGGAGCTGGCGGTGGGCGGGTTCCAGGCCGGCGGGTGGCTCGCCCGCCACGTGCACTCCTTCGAGGAGGCGCTGTACGTCCTGGAGGGCGAGCTGCTGCTCGAGACCGACCGACGTGTCCATCGCCTGCTCGACGGCGACTATGCCCTCCTGCCGATTGCGACTCCCCACACCCTGGCAAATGGCTCGGAAGATCCGGTCCGCTGGCTGTCCGTGAACACGCCACCACGGCGCTCGCCGGCCTGGCCGGTGCCCGACACGATCTTCGCGCCCGGCCCGCCTGCCGTTGGGGCACTCGCCGCCGTCGCGACGCCCCTGTCGCAGTTCGACGTCAGTCGTCGCCACGTCGGGCACTATGCGGGCACGCCGCCGCAGGCCGAGGCACTTCGCCTCGACGACGACCCGCGTCGACGACGCCCGGCCGGGATGGACACCGCATTGCTCGCCTATTCCGGAATCTCCGTGAAGATGCTCATCGATCGGGCGATGGGGGCCGAGCACCTCACGATGTTCACGGTCGACTACGAGGTCGGCGGGGCGGCGCAGGCCCACGACCATCCCTTCGAGGAGACGTACTTCTTTCTCGACGGGACCTGCTCGGCGGAGCTCGACGGCAAGCCGTACACGTTGCGCGCCGGGGATGTCGTGTTCGCCGGGGTCGGTTCCGTCCACGGTTTCTGGAACGACGGCCCGGAGCGGGTCCGTTGGATCGAGACGCAGGCACCCCAGCCGCCCGCCCGGGGCGCGTATCGCTGGGAGCCGACCTGGAAAGCCGCGGCAGAGCACGGGGTCGAGCCGTGGCCCAGCGAAACGGAGAACCCCCGGAAGAGCTGAGGGGCTGAAGTCGTTGCCGCGCGCCCGCCCCTTCGCGCTGGGCGCGGCGGGATCGATGAGCAGAGGACTGGAGGACACCATGGCGGACCGCGGCGCGGTATTGGTGGTAGGCGGGACCCGAGCGATCGGGCTCGAGCTCGTGAAGGCTTACGCGGCCGACGGCGACGACGTCATCCTCACCGGCCGCGACGACGAGCACATGACCACCGCCGTGAACGAGGCCGGCGAGATCACCGGCGGCAAGGTGCGCGGCCTCACGTTCGACCTGGCAAAACCCGAGTCGATCGAGTCGGGTCTCGCGGACGTGGGCGAGGTTCGGCGCCTGGCCCTCGTCGCGATCGACCGGGACCAGAACTCGACGAAGGACTACGACATCGCGAAGGCGCTGTACCTCGTGACGCTCAAGCTCGTCGGCTACACGGAGGTGGTGCACCAGCTGCACGACCGCCTGACGCCGGACGCGTCGCTCCTCCTGTTCGGCGGCATGGCCAAGGAGCGTCCGTACCCCGGCTCGACGACGGTCACGACCGTCAACGGCGGGGTCGTCGGCCTGACGCGGACGCTCGTCGAGGAGCTCCGCCCGATCCGGGTCAACTCGATCCACCCCGGCGTTGTCGGCGACAGCCCGTACTGGGCGGAGAAACCGGCGGCGATCGAGAAGTACTCGTCGGAGACACCGATCGCCCGGCTGGCGACGATGGCCGAGATCGTCGATGCCGCGCGGTTCCTGCTTGAGAACACGGCGGTCAACGGGGTCGACCTCATCGTCGACGGCGGCTGGCACTGCCGCTGAGATCTCGGCGGCCGGACTGGGCCGCCTATCATCCCGACCGATGAATCGCGTCTCCCGATGAGCAACGTTTTCCATCGCTCGGCCGATGCGGCGCCGGCCATCGCGGTGCGTGCCGAGGGCTCGACGATCTGGGACGCCGACGGGCGCGCGTACCTCGACGCGGCGGGCGGCGCGATCGTCGTCGGGATCGGCCACGGCCGGGAATCCGTGGCGCGGGTGATGGCCGAACAGGCGGGCCGCGTCGCGTATGCCCACGGGACGGCGTTCACGAGCGAGCCACTGGAGCGCTACACGGCTGCGCTCGCCGCGCATCTCCCGATGGACGATCCCGCGATCTACCCGGTGTCCGGCGGATCTGAGGCCATGGAGTCAGCACTGAAGCTCGCCCGCGCCTACCACATCGCCCGCGGCGACTCGGAGCGCTGGATCGTGATCGCCCGGTGGGGGAGCTACCACGGCAACTCGCTCGGGGCCCTCGACCTGTCCGGGCGAAAGCCGCTGCGGCGCCCGTACGAGGCCTGGCTCGGTCGGTTCCGCCACGTCTCCGCCGCGTTCCCGTACCGCGCGGGCGAGCCCGGGTCGAACGCCCTCGGCGACCCGGAGGAGCTCGCCGCCGAGCTCGAGCGAGCCATCGAGGCCGCCGAACCCGGCACGGTCGCCGCGTTCGTCGCGGAGCCGATCGTCGGCGCCACGCTCGCCGCGGCGGTCCCACCAGACGGCTACTGGGCGGCCATCGCCGAGGTCTGCCGCCGGCACGGCGTCCTGCTGATCGTCGACGAGGTCATGACGGCGTTTGGTCGGACCGGCACGTGGTTCGGCGTCGACCACTGGGGGATCCGCCCGGACATCCTCGTCGGGGCGAAGGGCGCGACCTCCGGCTACTTCCCGTTCGGCTTCGTGGCAGCGTCAGGCGCCGTCCGCGACGCCGTCCTCGACGGCCCCGGCTTCGTCCACGGCTTCACCTACTCGCACCACGTCGTCGGTGCCGCGGTCGCCGGCGAGGTCCTCCGAATTCTCGAGGACGAGCGCCTCGTGGAAGGGAGCGCCACGAAGGGCGACCGGCTCCAGGCACTGCTCGACGAACGCCTCGCCGGCCACCCGAACATCGGCGAGATTCGCGGCCGGGGCCTGCTCATCGGCCTCGAGCTCGTTGCCGATCGCGAAACGCGCGCGCCGTTCCCGCGTGCCGATCGGGTGACCGAGCGGGTCGTGCGAGCCGCGCGCGACGACGGCCTGCTGCTCTACTCGGGGACCGGCCTCGCCGACGGCACGAACGGCGACGCGATCCTGCTCGGGCCACCGTTCGTGATCACGGAGTCCGAGCTCGAGCGACTGGTTGACATCCTGGCTGCGGCGATCGGTGCCGTGGTGCCGGCGCATGTCGCATGAGGCGGAGCCTCAGGCAGCAGGATTCGAGCTGAGACCGCCTCGCTAACCTCGTGGCCGCGCCCGAGCAGGATCATCCCGAGGCGGATTGTGTAAAGAAAAGAGACCCCGGCGTCGCCGCCGGGGTCTCGAGGAAGGGGACTGGAACTGGTTACGCGGGGACCGCCACGCGCTCGGGCGAGGGAACGATCCCGAGCTGGACGAGCATGCCGAACTGGTCGACGAGGCCCCAGTGCTCGGTCAGGCGGCCGTTGACGCCTCGACCGATATGGATCTCCGTCCACGAGGCTCGCTTGCCGGTGGCGGGGATGCCATTGAACGCACCGGTCATCGTGCCGGTCGCGGTCAGGCGATGGACGATCTGGTCGCCGCACACGATCGAGTCGTCGATCGAGTACCGGATGTCCGGGAACGCGGTCCGGAGGGCCATGACGCTCTGCTTCAGGCCTTCGCGGGTCGGGGCGGTGCCCGGCCGCGCGGAGTGGTCGACGAACTCGGGCGCAAGGAGCTCATCAAGGAGCCCGAAGTTGCCAGTGTTCAGGACCTCGAGCGGAATCCGCTCGGCGGTGCGCTTGATGTCTGTGATCATTGAGAAACCACCGTTGCTGTCTCCATGCCGCCGGGCCGGGATCCAGCTGGTTGGAGGCCTGCCAAGGCGCCCACCGGGTGTGAATTTCCCCGGCGACTGGTCGGTTCTGTGCGGCTGTGGAATACTTCGGAGTGTATGGTACGCTCCGCACTATGTCAAGTCAGCTGAGCGGGGTCGAGCGGATGGGAGCCCACCGAGTGAGGCCGGCCTCATGCCAGGGCGGCCTCACGGCTTTGGCTGGGACTGAACTGTCGTTGGATCAGGCGGCGATGTCGTCCGCCCTACGGAGACTTCGGAGTTGGCGCAACCTTCGAACGAGGGCCGCAGCTCGGCTGGACTGGATCAGGTTCGCTGCCAGGTCGTTGAACGCTCGAGCGCGCCGGACCTTTCGCAGCGTTCGAGCCAGGTCGAGCTTCAGGGCGTCCTCTGGGATTACCTCGGGGATCATGTTCGAGCATCCTTCCTGGGGCACCTCCCCCGCCCAGAGAGTGGGCGGAAGCGGCCCCTGTTGGAGCCGGAGAAGTGAGGTGCTGAGCTGTCTGTGATAGTTCGTATTGTACGGTACGATACGTAGTATGTCCACCAACCGCCTGACGCCCACGTCGTACCTCGTGCTCGGATTGCTCGCGCGCGAGGGACCTTCGACGCCGTACGACCTCGAAGGCCACGTTCGCGCGACGCTCGGCAACTTCTGGTCGTTTCCGCACACGCTTCTCTACAGCGAGCCGAATCGACTGGCCGGCCTCGGCCTCGTGGTGGAGGAGCGCGAGACGGCGGGCCGTCGGCGGCGCGTGTTCGCGGTCACCTCAGCCGGTCGGGATGCGCTCAAGGCGTGGCTGGACACCCCGGCGGACGAGCCGACGGAGCTCCGCGATCCCGGACTGCTCCAGCTCTTCTTCGGGGATCTCGCCTCGGCCGAGTCACGCCTGCGCCTGGCGGAGCAGCAACTCGCGATCCACCGGGCGAAGCTCGCCGCATACCGCGAGGACCTCCGGCTCGAGCGCCAGGTTGCCGGATCCGGCCGCGGCCAGCGCACGGTCGAGCACTGGCGGGGCGAGACCCTGCCGATGGGCATCCGCTACGAGGGCGCGGCCGTGGACTTCTGGACAGACGTGGCGGCTCGGGCACGGGCGTCGCTCGACCGAAGCGCGGCCCCGAGCGCCGTCACGAGCGACGCAGCGGAGAGCTAGCTACCACGATCGGCGAGGGCCCCGGCGACCTGCGTCGACCGGCCGTGTCACCGCCGGCGGCGCACGCCAGCTCTTGATCGGCGCCGGGTGCGATACCAGGCGAGGTACTCGAGGAGCTCCTCACGCTCGTCCTCGGTGAGATTGGCGAAGAGCGCCGAGCCCACGGCAACACCGTCGCTCTCCCTCGATCCCCCCGGCACGCGGTAGCCGCTGAGTCGCATGAGGTCCGCATAGGGGACCCCGAGGGCCTCGCTGAGCTGGTGCAGAACGTGCGGCGACGGCTTCTTGACCGCGTCATTCTCGAGGCGGCTCAAATAGGCCGCCGAGATCCCGGCCGCACGGGCGGCGTCGACGGACGAGAGCTCGCGCACCTCGCGCGCCTGCCTCAGCGTCGTTCCGATGGACGGTGCCATAACGCCCCATCACTACAGTTGATGAGTGAAACTACAGTTGACATTACCATCGACGGATGGTTCACTGCAAGCGACAGCAGTGGCCGGAACGTAGCCCGGCGGTGGCCTTCTTCAGCCCCGCTCCTCCCGGATGCCGATAGCAGACAGGAGTGAGCATGGCCATCGATCGAGACCAGACGGCCGGTGCCCGGGAGTTCATCGTCGGCACGAAGGCGGGCGATCGGGCTGAGGATCGCCCTCGCAGCGTTGTGCTCCGCCTCGCGGCTGCCTCGACGCGCACCGTGATCATGGTCGTGCTTGCCTCGCTGGCCATCCTCGTTGTCCTGCCCGCGGCGATCGCCGCCCAGGCCGCAGTCGGAATCTGACCTCAACGTCCACGCCTATTCAAAGGAGAGACCAGATGGCAATCGATCGAGTCGACCGAACGGTCGTCACCTCGGGACCTGCCGAGGTTCCAGTCCCATCCGGGACCTCACCGCTCGGCTTGCACGAAGGCATGCGCACCGAGAGCCGCCGGATCACCATGGCTGGGCCCGGTGGCAACGAGATCGGCCGACGCATCGCCGTGCTCGTATTCGGCCTGATCCAGCTCATCATCGGCGCACGCTTTGTGCTCCTCCTCCTGGACGCCCGAGAGGCGAATGGCCTCGTGTCCGGAATCCTCAACCTCAGTCAACTGTTCGTTGCGCCATTCGAGGGGATCCTGCGAACAGACGCCCTGCACGCTTCGGGCTCGATCTTCGACGTCACGGCCGTCGTGGCCATCGTCGGCTGGACGATCCTCGAGCTGATCGTCATCTGGGCACTCGGGATCTTTCGGCGCCAGCCGGCCTGACCCGGGCAGGCCTCTCCTCGGCGTCGTCCGGGACCCGCGCCGGAGCCGCGGCGGCGGCTCCGCCGGGGACGGTTGCAGACGCGGTCCGGTCCTCGGGCTGGATCTGACCTGGAAGGAACGAGCTCGATGGGCTTCATCGCCTGGATCGTGGTCGGCGCGCTGGCCAGCATGCTGGTCAGCCGGCTCACGTGGTCCGGTGGGGGGCTGCTCATGATGATCGTGTTCGGCATGATCGAGGGACTCGCCGGCGGCTATGCCACGACGAACGTCCTCAACGTCGGATTCGGTGACGGCATCACCGTCCCGAGCCTCGCAATCGCTACTGCTGGTGGGCTCACGATCGCCTTCCTCGGGAACCTCGCCGGGGGTCCGCGCACCCTGCGAAACCGCCTGGTTCTGAACAACTCGGGCCTCCAGCCGGAGAGAGTCATCGCCATCGAGGAGACACCATGACGAAGCGCGCGAGAAACCTCGGCCCGGCTGCACGCGCCACGGGCGCGGAGCTCCTACGGCGTTGGCCCTCTGCCCGCGAAGCGACTCGCGCCGCCATTCGGACCTCGGCGAGTGCGGTCACTGCGATGCCGAGCTCGGCCATCCGGGCCCTCGCGGCCGGCTCCGTAGGTCTCGGTGCCGGCCTCTACCTTGGCGGGGCGCCTCGATTGGTCGCGGCGGCAGGCATGACTCCGGCCGTCATTCTTGGCGCGGCCGCCCTCTCCCGCTCTGATCCCCTGGTCGCGCCTGACCCTGGCGAATCCGAGGCCGCGACGAACGACGAGAGCCGATTCGACGACGACGGCGGGCCGGTGGACGTTTCGCGCGTCAGGTAGGGCCGCGTCCCGCGTTCAGCGTGTGGGCAACCCACGACGAATCTGCGCGAAGAGCCGTTGATACGCAACGCGCAGCGCGACGATTTGCTCCCGCACGCGGGCCCAATCCCCGTCGCCCTCCGCCATGCCCTCGAGCCGCCGCTCGGCCGACCGCCACGTGCTCAACAGGTCGCGCATCGTCAGTTCGGCAGAGGCTCGTTCGTCGGGCAGGCCTGCAACCCAGACCAGGCCCGGATCGGGTGGTTCGCTCAGCAGCCGTGGCCCGTCCCCGGGCAACCGGATCGTCGCCTCGGCGGCAACGGGATGCGTAGGCAGCGGCTCGACGACTCGAAGTGCGCCCCACCTGCCGAGCGGCCCTCGATCGGCCGCCGGCTGGCCGCTGGTGTCCATGCGTTGTGCCATGGCGGCGCTCCGAGCGTAGGTGGGCGGGCCCATCCCCATAACGGGCCCGCCCCGTCGACCGGGCGCCTCCGGAGGCTGCGAGCCGATCAGCACGAAGATTGGCTGGCGCCGTGCCCGAGGACATTACGGAACGTCATCCGGGCCTACAGGATCTGGGCGTGCGTGATCAGTCACGCGAAGCGTCCTCCACCGGGTGCTCCGCCGCGTCCTCGCCGGTGTCCCAGCCCGCGTTGGTGAACGTCGGCACGAAGCGATAGCCCCGGCCGACGACGGTCGCGATGAAGCGCGGGTGGCGGTAGTCATTCTGGAGCTTGACGCGGAGGCTACGGACGTGCCGATCGACGAGGTTGCTCTCGGCCACGAAATCCATGCCCCAGATGGCATCCAGGATCTCGTCCCGGGTCACCACCTGCCCGCTCCGACTGGCGAGGAGGTAGAGGAGGCTCTGCTCGATGCCGCTCAGGTGGATGACGGATTCGCCGGCTCGCACCTGGCGGTTGACGATGTCGACCTCGATCTCCCCGAGCCGGATGGTCGGGACGATCACGTGGTCCGTGCCGAGGACTCGGCGCGTGATGACGATCGCCCGGGCAAGCAGCTCCTCGGGCGAGAACGGCACCGTGAGGATGTCGTCCACGCCGAGGTCGAACGCATGCAGCTTCGTCTTGAGGTCGCCGCGTCGCGTGAGGCCGAGGGCCGGAATCCCCTTGCCCGTGAGCCCCCGTGAACGTGTGAGCCGCCACAGCAGCGCCCTGCTGTCGTCGTGGTCCATGTCGATGACCACCAGGTGCGGCTGCCAATCGGCCAGAATGGACTCGGCATCGGTGAGCGCACTGGCCGCTCGGACAGTGAACAGTCCATGGTTCAATGTCAGCTCGACGAGGTCCACGACGAGCTGCCGATCGTGGAGGACGAAGGCGCGCCGCGCGTCGCCCTGTCGAGCGGCCATGCGGGCACCCCCTGCGGTCGAGGTCACGAGCAAATCGTATCGGGCTTCCAGATACCGAGCCAGGCGCCGGCGAGACCTATCTGCGCGAGCGCCGGGTTCCCACCTCTAGCGCGTCGCCTCGCGCCCGCGCGTCAGCAGGATGATCCCGAGGACCACGAGCAGCGCCGGGAACACGAGCGACGCCGCGTCCGGCAGCGC
>Ga0299913_10005634_pt1 | contig 10728 bp, 11 predicted proteins | sample RVTome_9_FD_201360 | JGI IMG/M metagenome (GOLD analysis project Ga0299913, IMG submission 201360) | Soil microbial communities from uranium-contaminated site in the Upper Colorado River Basin, Wyoming, United States - RVT155D38 (version 2) ... | reverse complement strand
AGGCGCCGGCTACCATGAAAACCCTGAAACCGGAATTCGTGAAGGAGCTTTCAGATGGCGACGGTTCAGATGGGAACCTGCCGGGCAACCGCGGCGGCTGCACGGTGCGACCTCGGCGGCGCCCGAGCGGTGCGCCAGGATTGGTCGTGGCTGCGCATCGCGAGGCGCGCCGCGAAGCGGGTGCTGACATGGCATGAGCGCGCCCGCCAGCGCCGCCAACTCGAGTGCCTCAGCGACCACATGCTGCGCGACATCGGTCTCACGCGTGCCGACGTCCTGGCCGAGGCCACGAAGCAGTTCTGGCAGCGCTGACCGGGACGTTCGAAGACGGGCCCGGAAACTGATGGACTGCGATCTGGCGGACGGGCTATCTGCACCGGCGAGGCCGGATGGGAGACGCCCGATGCTGGATCGAAGCGCCATCACCGATGAGCTGCGCGCGCGGGTGCGCAAGGAGCTGCCCGAGGTCGACGAGATCCGCGATCCGGAGCTGGCGGCCAAGGTGGTCGAGGCGTGGGCGCTGGCCCTCGCTTCGAGCAGCTTCGGCGCGATCGCCGAGATCGAGCCCTCGGGCAACCCCGGCGTCAATACGCTCAAGCGCGGCAGCCAGACCGACCACATCCGGGGCGTCACCCGGATGGCGCTGGCGCTGGCCGAGCAGCTCCAGGCGCAACTGCCCGACCTCAGGATCGATCGCGACATCCTGATCGCGGGCGCGCTTTGCCACGACGTCGGCAAACCTTGGGAGTTCGATCCCGCCAACCGCAGGCGCTGGGAGTCCGATCCGCGCGCCGGCGGCCTGCCCGCGATCCGCCACCCGGCGTTCGGCGTGCACGTCTGCCTGACCGTCGGCCTGCCGGAAGAGGTCGCGCATTGCGCCGCCGCCCATTCGGGCGAGGGCGAGCTCCTGGTGCGCTCGCTCGAGAACACCATCGTCCACCACGCCGACTACGCCTTCTGGGGCATCGCCCGCGCCGGCGATCTTCTGGTTCCCGAGACCATCGCCGAGCTCAAGGTGCGGCATTGATCGCAGCCGCGGCGTCGGGCCCGGCTTGTGAAGCGCTTCACATGCTGTGCCCGATCCCGGTCGCTAGACTGTCCACGGTGCCGACATTGCATCGGCCGCTGGCTGACGGTGCCGATCGCAGGACCATCGGGAACTTCGGCACCGGCACTTGGCAACAGCGTGGCTGGACCGCGTCGCCGCGGGGCCGGCCCAACGGTCAAGGAGACTCATGATGGGTGCTCGAGAGACTCTAGGCCTCCTCGCGATCCTGGCGGTGCCCCTCGGCGACGCGCTGGCCCAGGGGGCGGATCAGCCGGACGAGGCCAAATTCAGCTACACCCGCGCGGCCGATCAACCGATCCTCGAGCTCAGCTACGAGGGCGGCATGATCGCCGACCGCGATCCGACGCCTTACATCCGGGTCTATGGCGACGGCCGGGCGGTGATCCACCGGCCGGTCTACATGAAGGATGCCGGCGAGTTCGAGCTGCAGCTGTCGCCGGAAGAGCTCGAAAACCTGCTCGCGACCTTCGCCCAGCCGCAGCTGCTGACCCTCGAGCCCGGCAGGCTCGCGGCAATGGCAGCGGAGGTGCAGGCGGAAGCCGGACCGGTCGAGCTGCCAGGCGACCATGGTGTCACCGCCAATGTCGACGTGCGCCTCGAGCGGGTCGCGCCGGACACGGCGAGCGCCCCGGCGCTGCTCGACGTCGATCGCCGGATCTCGTTGCCGACGGCCGCGGTCGAGGCGGGCGCCCGCGCGCCGATCGAGCCACTGCAAGATTTCGCCGCCGGCATCAGGCAATTGGAGGCTCTGGCCGAACGCCCGGAGCTGGTCAAGCTGCCCGACAACTGAGTGGTACGGCGGCCGGTTTTCCTCGATGGATATTTCGTCTTGGGGGTGACATTCGATGCAACACAGAGCAGCGATCTTCCTCATCGGCCTGTGCGGGCTGGTGCCTGCCACGGCCTCGGCACTGGAGTTCAACTTCCGGCCCGAGCCCGGGATGGACCCGGTCGCGATCGAAGGCTTTCGCGCGGCGGGCGAGATGTGGAGCGCCTTGTTCCGGGATCCAATCACGGTCAATCTCGACATCGGTTTTCGCAACCTCGGCGCCGCGACCCTTGGCGAGACCGACTCGATCGAGACCACGGTCACCTACGCCCAGCTGCGCGGGGCCCTGACCAATGGCGCGGTCTCGCCGCTGGATCAGGGGGCGGTGGCGAGCCTGCAGCCTGGTACGGCGCTCGACATGCTCCTCAACCGCACCAGCAACAGCCCCGTGGGCAGCGGCAGCGCCACCACGTTCCTGGACGACGACGGCGATGCCAATAATCGCACGATCCGGCTGACCCGCGCCAATGCCAAGGCGCTCGGTCTGCTGGCGGGCAACGATCCCGGCACCGACGCCTCGATCACCTTCAACAGCGCCTTCAATTTCGATTTCGATCCGGGTAACGGCATCGGCGCCAACTCCTTCAGCTTCGTGTTCGTCGCCGCGCACGAGATCGGCCACGCGCTGGGTTTCATCAGCGGCGTCGATGTCCTCGATCTGAACAGCCCGCCGCAGGGAGGGCCGTTCCGCGACGACCAATTCACTTTCGTCAGCCCGGTCGACCTGTTCCGCTTCTCGCCCGCCAGCATCGCCAACGGTGCCGGCACCATCGATTGGACGGCGGACACGCGCCGCAAGCACTTCGCCATCGACGGCGGCCCCGTCAAGGATGGCGACTTCGCCGGTGGCCGCAACTTCGGCGATGGACAGCAGGCGAGCCATTGGCGAGACAATCTCGACCTCGGCATCATGGATCCGACCGCAGGCCGCGGCGAGCATCGCGCACCGGGGCCTCGCGACATCCGGCTGTTCGACGTCATCGGCTACGAGACCGGCCCCGCGGTGGCGCGCTTCTGCCGCGAGCCAGCGATCGCGATCCCGGACAACGACCCCGCTGGTGTGACCGATGCGCTCGTGGTCGCCGACAGCGGGACCCTCAGCGATCTCGACGTCGAGCTGGTCACCGACCACAGCTGGGTCGGCGATCTGATCTTCGTCCTGCGTCATCAGCAGACCAATACCAGGATTACGCTGATCGACCGCCCTGGCGTGAGCAGCGGCGGCTTTGGCTGCTCTGGCGACAACATCGATGCGGCCCTGGACGACGACGCCATCGAGCCGGTGGAGAGCGCCTGCGATGGCAGCGTGCCGACCATCGGCGGCACGTTCACCCCGGCCGACAAGCTGCAGGCCTTCGTCGGCGAGGATGTCGGCGGCACCTGGTTGCTGACGCCGTCCGACAACGTGCGCCACGACCGTGGCAGCCTGGTCAGATGGTGCCTGATCGCCGGGCTTTAAGGTGATCAGGCCCCCGCCCGGGCGGGCGACCTTGTGAAGCCGGAGAGTGGAGCGCCGCCCACACTGCGCCCGCGATCCGGCTTGAGCCTGCTTGATCCGCGGTCCGCCCATGCGCTGAGGACCCTCGATGTCCTGCACCTCGCGATCGCGCAGAGCCTCGCTCTCGCGGTGCTGGCGACAGCGGATCGGCGGATGGCACGCGCGGCCGAAGCGCTCGGTCTCGGGGCCGTTACGTTGGCTGAGTTGGGCGGAGCTGGCGCTAGCTGAAGCGGCAGCTCGCCCGACCAAGGCCCTCGATCTCGACCTCGACCAGATCGCCCGCTTCGACCCATCTGGTCTGGACCACGCTTCCGAGCAGGACGAACTCTCCCGCTGCAAGACTGCGGCCGCGCGCGGCGAGCGCGTTGGCGAGCCAGGCGAGCGCTTCGAGCGGGTGACCGAGGATGTCGCCGCCGGACCCGGTCCCGACCTCGCCGCCGTTGATCGTCATGCGGCCGCTGACACGCGCCAGATCGAGCTCGCTCCAGCTCTCAACTGGATCAGCTAAAACGAGCGCCGCGTTGAAGAAATCGTCAGCGATCAAGGTCGGCGTGTCGAGCGACCTGTAGTCCTCGTAGCGGTCGTCGACGACCTCGATCGCGGCCATGCAGGCGTCGACCGCAGCGGCAATGCCGTCCCGGTCGTAGGGCGCGCCGCTCGCCGGCAGGGGTTTCGCCAAGCGCACCGCGATCTCGCACTCCACCCCGACATGCAGGAAATCGGCGTGCCGGAACGTGCCATGGCCGTGCTGGACGGTCGACGCGAAGACCCCGCCGGCGCAGGGATTGGCGATGTTCAGGAACCGCTGCATCACGGCCGTTGTGCAGCCGATCTTGTGACCGGCGAGCGCGCCGAGGCCGGCGGCGCCGAGGCGCCGATGCAGCGCATCCTGGACCGCATAGGCGGCAGCCTCGTCCGGCGGGCGGCAGTCCGCAGGCAGGCTCGCGAAGCGGGTCCGCGCCAGCCTGGCGTCGGCGAGCAGCCCGGCGGCGCACTCGACCGCAGTGGCGGTCATCATCGCTCTCTCGGTCATGGTCGCCTCCTCTCTGGTCGATCCGAACGCCCGCTCGTGAGACCCGTCTGATCTGACAGACCAGCGGGCCATGGCCAAGCACGGACGGTTCCAGTCACCTCCTCGGCACGCTAGCCTCTCCGCCATGGCGAGCAAGGAGCGTAGCGGAGCAGGATCTGGTCCTGAGGGCGGGCCGCGGCTCGCCAGCTCGCTGCGCTCGCCCTATCTGCTGCTGGCGCTCGCGGCGTTCTTCTGGTCGGCCAACATGGTGGTCGGACGGGCGGCGCGCGACCTGATCCCGCCGATCGCCTTCAACTTCTGGCGCTGGGCGCTCGCGCTCCTGATCCTGCTGCCGTTCACCGGGCGCGATCTGGTCCGCCACCGCGCTCTGATCCTACGGGAATGGCGCATCCTCGGCGCGCTCGCGCTGACCGGCATCACCGTCTTCCACAGCTTCATCTATCTGGGCCTTGCCCAGTCGCCGGCGATCAACGGCCTGCTCCTGTTCGCGACCTCGCCTCTGTTCTTCGTCCTCCTGGCCTGGCTGATGACCGGCGAGCGGATCACGCCCGGGCAGGCGCTTGGCATCGTCGCCTCGATCGCCGGCGCCGCCCTGGTGATCGCCCGGGGCGACCTCGACATCCTGCTCGGCCTGCGCTTCGCGGCGGGCGATCTCTGGCTGCTCGCGGGCGTGATCCTCTGGGCGCTCTACTCCGTCCTGCTCCTGCGCCGACCCGCGGGCCTGCCACCGCTCGCGCTCCTGAGCGCGACCGTGCTGATCGCGCTCCTGCTGCTGCTGCCGCTCTATGGCCTGGAGCTGTGGTCAGGGCCCCGCCTCAAGGTGACCGCGGCGAGCCTTACGAGCCTTGCCTATGTCGCGCTGTTCCCATCGGTCGTGGCCTACATCTTCTGGAACCGCGGCGTGCGCGAGGTCGGGCCGAACGCAGCCGGGGTGACGCTGCAGCTCATGCCCATATTTGGCGCGCTGCTCGCGGCGGCTTTCCTCGGCGAGCGCTTGGCCGGCCATCACTGGCTAGGCGGCGCGCTGGTCCTGAGCGGAATCCTGCTCGCCTGGCGGCGGCACTGATCTGCCGGTTGCGCTGGGGTCTTAGCGACGTAGACTGAGGCCTGGCAGGGAGTCGAGGCGTGGCGCACACGCAAACTGCGGCGTTTCGCAGGCGCGTCGGCGAGCACATGCAGGCGCCGCCGGTGGTGGTGCCGGGTGATCTGTCCGCGCTCGAGGTGGTCGCGCGGATGACCGAGGCGGGGGCTTCGGCCGCGGTCGTGCTGGATGGGGAGCAGCACCTCGCCGGCATCCTGACCGAGCAGGACGTCACCCGCAGGATCGCCGGGCGGGCCGTGGGCGACCAGCCGGTCGCCACGCTGATGACCCAGCCCATAGCGACGGTCGCCGTCGATCAGCCGCTCTACCAGGCGATCGGCGTGATGCGCCGCCATGGCCTGCGCCACATGCCAGTGGTCGACGCCGCGGGCGCGCTCGCCGGCATGCTCTACCTGCACGATGCGCTCGCCGTCGCCAACGCCGGCCTGATCGAGCACATCGACCGGCTGACCCACGAGAGCACCCTCGAAGGGCTGCGCGAGATCAAGGCGGCCGAGGTCGAGCTCGCCGCCGACCTGTTCGCCGACCGCGTGCCCGCGCCGGAGATCCAGAGCCTGATCTCGGCCATCAACAACGACATCCATCGTCGTGTCCTGGCGCTCAATCTGGACGCCATGCAGGCGGCCGGCTGGGGCGCGCCGCCGGTCGCCTTCTCCGCGATTGTCATGGGCTCGGGCGGGCGCGGCGAGAGCTACCTGTTCCCCGACCAGGACAACGGCTTCATCCTCGACGACTACCCGGACGCCGACCACGCGCGCATCGACCCGTTCTTCATCGAGCTCGCCGCCCGCCTGACCAGCCAGCTCGACCAGCTCGGCTTTCCGCTCTGCCGCGGCGGCGTGATGGCGATCAATCCGGTCTGGCGCAAGACCAGCGCGCAGTGGCGCCAGCAGGTGACTCGCTGGGTCACGCGGCGCAGCGAGGTCGCGATGCAGCTGTGCGACGTGCTGTTCGATTTCCAGAGCGTGTTCGGCGAGGCCCGCCTGGCCGATGACCTGCGGCGCACGATCCTGCGGGTCTGCCGCGCCAACCCCGGCTTCCTGCGCGACATGTTCGGGGTCCAGGCCGATCATCGGGCCGGCATCGGATGGTTCGGCCGGCTCCTGACCGAGCGCGCCGATCCCGCGCACAAGGGCCAGATCAATCTGAAATACGCCGGCACCCTGCCGCTCGCCGAGGCGGTCCGCCTGCTGGCGCTGCGCCGGGGCATCGAGGCGACCGGCACGCTCGCCCGCATCGAGGCCCTGGGCCAGGCGGGCGAGATCAGCCATGACGTCCAGGACTATCTACGCGGCGCTTTCGACCACATCACGAGCCTGCAGCTGCGCCAGCAGATCGCCGACTTTCAGGCCGGCCGGCCAGTCTCCAACTTCGTCGATCCGGCCGACCTCACCGGCCGCGAGACCGACCTGCTCAAGGACAGTTTCCGCGCGATCAACGACTTCCGCGCCTGGCTCGGGGCGGAGCTGACCGGCGACGTCTTTTGAGGCCTCGCCGCGGAGCGGCGTTTGTCTCGCGAGCGATCGGGATTCTGCCCGGGCTAGCGACCGGCTCTTGCCTGCCGCGCGAGGCGCCGGGCAATGTCGTCGATGTCGCCGCGCAGCACGCCGATGTCGGCCAGGAGCTCGTCGGGGAGCGCGTTGAGCTTGCTGACCGTGGTGCGGTAGTGGCGGCGCTGCTCGAGCCAGCGGTTGAACCGGGCGAACAGCTCGCCAAGGCCGCGCGACGCCACGGACCGGGCGCGGCCGGCCGCGATGTCAGCGCGGCGGGTGATGACTTGGGTCGCCATCTCGGGCACTCCTGAAGTTCGGTGTTCGTGGGCTCGCGATGGCGTCGGCAGGGCCGCGCTCATCGCTCGCTATGGTGCTGGAAATGGGCAGCTTTTACCGCTTCCGCCAGGGGATTTTTTGCATTGCAGCAATGCGCCGCCAAGGGAGCTCCAACCGCCCGCCCGGAGCGGTTTTCTTGACAGCGCCGGGCGCGGTCGGAACTGTCGCAACGGGCCGTGGGACACCACTAGGAGAGGGAGGAGCAACCGATGTTCGAAGGCTTCGACACCCGCGACATCGCGACCGCCGAGACCACGATCCACGTCCGGACCGGCGGCGCCGGGCCGCCGCTCCTGCTGCTCCATGGCTATCCCCAGAGCCACGTGATGTGGCACCGTGTCGCGCCCGCGCTGGCCGAGCACTTCAACGTCGTCTGCCCGGATCTGCGCGGCTACGGCGACAGCGGCAAGCCGGCCTCCGACGCGGAGCATGGCGTCTACAGCAAGCGCAGCACCGCGAACGACATGGTTGCGGTCATGGCATCGCTCGGCCATGAGCGCTTCGCACTGGCGGGCCACGACCGCGGCGGCAGGGTCGGCCACCGCCTGGCGCTCGACCGTCCCACTCGGGTCGCAAAGCTTGCGGTGCTGGACATCGTCCCGACGCGCACCATCTTCCGCGCGACCAACCAGGCAATCGCGACCGGCTATTATCACTGGTTCTTCCTGATCCAGCCGGACAACCTGCCCGAGCGCCTGATCGGCGCTGACCCGCTCTTCTATCTGCACTGGGTGCTCGGCCGCTGGGGCACCGGGCTCGATGCCTTCGCGCCCGAGGCGCTCGCCGAGTACGAGCGCTGCTTTAGGGATCCGGCGACGATCCACGCGTCCTGCGAGGACTACCGCGCCGCCGCCTCGATCGACCTCGCCCACGACGAGGCCGATCTCGACCGGCGGATCGAGTGCCCGGTGCTCGCGCTGTGGGGCCGGCGCGGGCTGATGGAGCGCCATTTCGACGTGCTCGCCACCTGGCGCGAGCGCGCCGCCGGCCCGGTCGGCGGCCGCGCCCTCGACTGCGGCCATTTCCTGCCCGAGGAACGGCCGCAGGAGACCGCCGCGGCGCTGCTCGAGTTCTTCGGCGGCTAGCCGCTGCGGTCGCTCTGGAGCGCCCGGACGTAGCGCTCGACCGAGCGGCGGAGCGCAGCCTTGCCGTCCTCGCGCACCACGGCGCCGAACCAGGCGCCGAAGATGCGCTCGAACGGGTAGGGCTCGAGCCGCCGGCCGATCCGTTGCACGGTCGCGGCCGGCAGCGGGGTGTAGTTCGGGTAGCTGTACATGAAGCTCACGAAGCGGCGGTCCATCACCACCTGGAGGACGTCGCCGGCGAGCACTGCGCCGCGGCCACCGGCGCCGCCCGCCCAGTGCAGCACCTGAGCGCCGGCGAAGTGGCCGCCGAGGCGAAGCAGGGTCAACCCCGGGCCGAGCTCCTGCTCCTCGCCCTCCCAGAAGCGGATCGCCGGGTCCGGCCGCATCACCCACTGCCGGTCATCGGCGTGCAGCCAGACCGGCACGCCCCCGAAGGCCCGGCTCCATTCGACCATCGAGGAGTAGTAGTGCGGATGCGAGATCGCGATCGCGCCGAGCCCGCCCAGCGCCTCGACCACGCGGACGGCGGCGTCATCGATCAGGCTGATGCAGTCGAAGAGCAGGTTCTCGCCCGGCCCCTCGCCGGCCTTCGCCGGCACCAGCAGCGCCCGCTGGCCGATCGCGAACTTGGGCTCCGTGCCGATGCCGAGCACGCCGTCGCCTTCGTCCTTCAGCGCCAGACGATGGTGCTGGCGCAACTCGGCGAGCGTAGTCCATTCCTGCCCCGCCCAGCCGACGAACTGGCGCTCGTCCTGACAGACCGGGCAGCGCTCCCGCGGCCGCTCGCTTGCCGCAAACTGGGTGCCGCAGGTGATGCAGATGGGATGCATGGCTACCAGACCTCCTTGCCGACCAGCGCGTCCGAGGTAAAGGCTCTCGTTACCGACGCGGCGATAACGTCTGCCCCGCAGATCAACAATCGTAGGAAGATTCAGCAATGAAAGTCGAGATCGCCGAATCCGTCATAATGTCGTGGCTGCGGCACGCGCAGGGATGCGTTGTGACCCAGATGAACTGGAAGCCATCCCCGACCTGGGCCGTGGCGAGGGAGCGTGAGCTCAATCAGGCGTTCGATGCCGTCCGCAGCTTTGCGGGCGAAGCCATTGGCGTTCATATCTTCAAGAGATGCGAGTTTCGACAGTTCCTTCGCCAGACGGAGATCGAAGATCGCCATGCTCGCGCAACAGAGCCTCCGCGATCAGGTGATCCGAGAAGCGTTGATACGTGAAGCGGTAGATTTCTGTCGGCACGTGAAGGGGGTATCCGACGGACCGAGAACATGCTCTTTCCGGAATACCCCCTCGTCGCACAGCAGAGAGAGCCAACTCCTGTTCGATGTTGGCCCTGCGCTTGCGAAAGCGCTCTGACAGATATCCTTTGCTACGGTCGCCTCAACGTAACCTGATCGGTTGCGCGCCATTGTCATCGCGACCGACTTCACAACGGTAAGAACGGCGCCGGCGGGGAGGTCAGCTTCCGGGAAGCGACGTCTTAGCTTCGAAGCAACGCTCTCAAGGTAGAATCTAAGTACCTGATGCGCCCCGTGCAATCCACGTGGAAACTCACTCAGGCCAAGCTCACGGAGCGAATCGCAGGACACCTTCAGGAACAGGAAGTTCGCGAACTCGGGCGCGAGCCAGGGCACTGCGGGACGCACGATGCCGCGCTTTTCAAAATACTGAACTGCCGCCTGCTCCTGCTCCTCCGGACTCCGGATGCCCCGACAGGTGAGGAGTGTCGCAGTTTGCCGAATGCCCTCATGGATCAGATATTGTTCGTACTCGGGACGGCAGCTCACCCCTATGCAAAGCCATTCATAATTCAGGACTTCGGAAACAAACCCAGCCAACTCATCGGGCCAAACTTTCAGGTCCGTGGCCTCGTTCAGGGCATCGATCAGGATCATGCAACGCGTCCGTGTTGCTTCCCCGGCCGCGTTTAGTGCCTGGAGCACGGTCTCGAAGGGGTGGTTTGCGAGGTCGAGCCAATCGAGGAAGACGCGCCGCAGATCCTTGCCATGGAAGTATTGCCCGAGCAGCAGCAGCGCAGGCCGCCCGTCAGCCAATGCTTTTTCGATCGCATCGGCGAACAAGTGCGACTTTCCTGAGCCGGCTTCCCCTACCACGACGATTGATCTGCTCAGGTCGGCGCGCACCCGCAAGTCGTGCTCTCCCTGAACCAAATGTATTGGGGTAGTGTCAAGATGCGCATCGATTTCATGCAGAACTTGTTGCGCCCTTCTGCGCGAGTACCTGAGCGTTTCTTCCTCGTCTCCCGCGCTCT
>Ga0299913_10005633_pt1 | contig 10729 bp, 10 predicted proteins | sample RVTome_9_FD_201360 | JGI IMG/M metagenome (GOLD analysis project Ga0299913, IMG submission 201360) | Soil microbial communities from uranium-contaminated site in the Upper Colorado River Basin, Wyoming, United States - RVT155D38 (version 2) ... | reverse complement strand
CGAGCCACTCCCGGTGGTGATGGACGACATCCTGGTGAACTTCGATCCGGACCGCGCCGCGCGCGCGGCATCGGCCATCCGGGATCTCGCCAGACGTCACCAGGTCCTCTTCTTCACCTGCCACCAAATGACCGCCGAGCTGCTCGACCCGACCGGTGAACGGACCCTCACGCTGGAGTGACTGCTACGATCGGCCGACCCGATGCCAGACGACAAGCTGCCCACCCCTGACCGCGTGCTCGTGGTGGCCGCGCATCCCGACGACATCGAGTTCGGGGCCGCCGGCACGGTTGCGCGCTGGGTGAACGAGGGAGCCGAGGTGCGATACCTGGTCGTCACCCGCGGCGACAAGGGAAGCGACGATCCCGACGCGGACATCGGCGCCCTCACCCGGCTGCGTGAGACCGAGCAGCGAGCAGCCGCCGCGGAGCTGGGAGTCGACGGCGTCGACTTCCTCGATGAACCCGACGGGCAGGTCGAGCCATCGCTCGCCCTCCGCGAGCGGATCACGTATGCCATCCGCGCATTCCGGCCCGAGGTCGTGATGACGCACGACCCGACGGTGCTGTTCGTGAACAACGAGTGGGTGAATCATCCCGACCATCGCGCGGTCGGGGAGGTCACCGTCGACGCCGTCTTCCCGACCGCCCGCGACCCGTTGAACTTCCGCCAGCACCTCGACGACGGCCTCGAAGCCTGGAAGGTCGCCGAGCTTTACCTCTGGAGCACGAACGAGGCGAACCAGCTGGTCGACATCGGCGCCACCATCGAGCGCAAGGTCGCGGCGCTGGCCCACCACGCCAGCCAGTTCCGGCACTTCGACGACGTGGCGCGCTGGGTCCGGCGGCGCAGCGAGGAGCTCGGCGAGCGCGCCGGCTACCGCGCCGCCGAGGGCTTCCGGCGCGTGACCCTGGCCCGATGAGGGCGCGCGGCTCGGCGCGTGCCGCGCCGCTGCTGGCGCTCGCGCTGGCCATCGCTGCCTGCAGCGCGGACCCGACGCCCGACCCGACCCCCATCCCGACCACGTTCCCGACCGCGCCGGCGGAGGAGGCGGTACAGCTGAGCGCCCGGTTCGCCGAGGCTTGGGCGGCCGGAGATCACGCCGCGATGCACGCCATGCTCGACCCGGTCCTCCACGAGGCATGGCCGCTCGAGCGCTTCTCGGACCTCCACGCGGCATTCGCGGAGATGGCGCGCGTGACCGCCACGACGGCGACCACCGGCGAGGCGCGGCTGGTGGCCCTCCCGCCCGAGCCGCGCCCGGCCGAGTTCCCGGCCCCGGAGCCGACGCCGATCCCCACCGCCGATCCCTCCGCGGCAGCCGACCCTTCCGCCACGCCGGTCCCCACGCCGGTCCCCTCGATCGACCCGGACGAGCCGCTCGCCGGACCGGTGCCCGGCCTGGCGGTGCCGCTGGAACTGTCCGTGGCATCGGCCCGCTTCGGCGACCTGAATCTGGCGCGCGAGCTGACCTGGGTGCACGGCGCCGATGGCTGGCTGCTGCGCTGGACGCCGGAGGTGCTCTTTCCCGAGCTCGGCGCGGACGGCACGCTGCGGCTCGATCGCGAGCTGGGTGCGCGGGGCCGGATCCTCGGCGGCGGCGACCTCGTCTGGGCCCAGACCCGCGACGACGGCATCCGCGTCTACCCGCAGGAGGGACTGGCGGGCCAGGTCATCGGCTACCTGAGCGAGGTCACCGCGGAGGACCTCGAGCGGCTCGGCCCGGACGCCGGCTACCGGGCCGGCGACGTCATCGGGCGTAGTGGCCTCGAGTCGGGCGCGGAGGCGCTGCTGCGCGGCACGCCGGGCTGGCGGCTGGTCGCCGTTGCGGCCGACGGCATCGAGACCGTGCTGCACGAGACCGAGATGGTGCCGGGCGCCGACATCGTCATCACCATCCGTCCATCGGTCCAGGCCGCCGCACAGCAGGCGCTGGCACCGTATGCCCAGGCGGCGACCGCGGTCATCGACCCGACCAGCGGCGACGTGTGGGCCCTCGCCAGCCAGCCGGGCTTCAACCCGAACGCGATGACCCTGGGGACGACCCTCGCCGGCGAGCCCCTGTCGCCGGCCGGTTCGGCCCAGATCTTCAACAAGGCCGTGCTCGCCGCCTACCCGGCCGGGTCGTCGTTCAAGCCGTTCACCCTCGCCGCCGCCCTGAAGACGGGCGTCGTCACGCCCTCGAGCACGCGGCCCTGCCCGCCGACCTGGCAGTACGGCGACTTCACGTTCCGCAACTATCTCGACCACACGCTGCCGGGCAGCGTCGGCCTGGCGGAGTCGATGGCCTTCAGCTGCAACACCACCTACATGCCGCTGTCGCTGGAGGTCTACGAGGCCGATGAGACCGCCCTGACGGATCTGCTGTTCGAGTTCGGCTTCGGCGCTGCGACCGGCATCGGCTTCCTGGTGGAGGAGACCGGGATCGTGCCCGACGACGCGTGGCTGGCGGCGAACGGCCGTGGCGGCTACTCCGGTTTCGAGCAGATCCAGCTCTCGATTGGGCAGGGCGCATTCCTGGGCACCCCGCTCCAGCTGGCCAACGCGTACGCGGCGATCGGGAACGGCGGGACGCTGTGGCGGCCGCGGATCGTCACCTCGGCCACGCTGCCGGACGGAACGGTCGTCACCCAGGTCGATCCGACCGTGGTGCGGCAGATCAGCGTGTCCGCGGCGGACCTCGCCTTCGTCACCGATACCCTGCAGGCGGTGACCACCCTCTCCTACGGCACCGGCACCGCCGCCTTCGCCGGCTTCGGGATCCCGGTCGCCGGTAAGTCCGGGACGGCCGAGACCGGCACCCCCGACCCGCACGCCTGGTTCCCGGCCTTCGCTCCGGCCGATGCCCCCACGGTGAGCGTGGCCACCGTGCTGCCCTACATCCCGCTCGGCACCGGCGGCTCCGACGCGGCTCCGCTCGTGCGCCGGGTGATGGCCGCCCACTTCGCCAACTGACTTCCAGTGCCGATAGATCGGGCACGGACGCGCACCACCACCCCCTCCGGCGCCCCACTGCCCGATAGATCGGGCACGGCAGTGCGCTAGCGCCCGTCGGATCGCCCTCCCGCGCCCCACTGCCCGATAGATCGGGCACAGGCCAGCACGAGGCATGCTCCCGCGTCCCACTGCCCGATAGATCGGGGCGGCGATGCGCCGCGCCGGCACCGTCGCCTTGCGCCGCACGGCGGCGAGCGGGTAGCATCGGCCTCGCCGCTCCTTAGAAGCCCCTTGGGTCAACGCAGCCCGGAGAGCGACCCGTCGCAGTGATCTCAGATACCGCGATCCCGCTGAGGTTCCAGACCGCCGAGGTCGGCGTCGACTGGCTCCAGTGCAATATCGAGTGCCAGGAAGGCTGCCCGGTCAACACGAACTGCCGGGGCTACCTGATGCTGGCCGCCGAGGGTCGGTTCGAGGAGGGCTACATCCTGGCCCGCGACCCGAACCCGGTCGCCGCGATCTGCGGGTATGTCTGCAGCGCCCCGTGCGAGAAGGCCTGCCGCCGCGCCGACATCGACAAGCCGCTCGCCATCCGCGCCATGAAGCGCTTCCTGGTCGACTGGCACTACGGCAACAACATGCCGGACAACGTGGTGGTCCAGCCGCCGACCGGCCGCCGGGTCGCGATCGTGGGCGCGGGCCCCGCGGGCCTCGCCACCGCCAAGGAGCTCGCCGGCTGGGGCCACGATGTGCACGTCTTCGAGGCGCTCCCCTCGGGCGGTGGCACGACCCTCATCGGCGTCCCGGCCTTCCGCCTGCCGCGCGACGTCATCGAACTCGACGTGAACTGGGTCGCGAAGCACGGCGTGCAGTTCCACTACAACGTCGAGATCGGCCGCGACATCACCCTGGAGCAGCTGCGCGCCGATCACGACGCGGTGATCGTGGCCACCGGCTGCATGTACCCGGTCGCCATGAACACCCGCGGCGAGGAGCTCGACGGCGTGATCTACGGGGTCGACTTCCTGAAGCGCGCGAACCTCGGCCAGCCCCAGTGGGTCGGCGAGCACGTCGTCATCATCGGCGGCGGCTACACCGCCATGGACTCGGCGCGCACGGCACTGCGCCTCGGCGCAAAGACGAGCACCATCGTCTACCGCCGTGGCCCCGAGGAGATGGTGGTCGACGAGGAGGAGATCCACGAGACCCGCTTCGAGGGCGTCGCCGTCGAGTACTTCAGCTCCCCCGAGGAGGTCCTGGCCGGCGACGACGGCAAGGTGCGCGGCATGCGCTTCGTGCGCACCCGCCTCGGTCCGCCGGACGCGAGCGGCCGACGCAGCGCGGAGCCGATCCCCGGCAGCGAGTTCGAGATCCCCTGCGACATGGTCATCCCCTGCACCAGCCAGGCCTCGGACTTCAACGTCCTCGGCGAGTACGGCGCGAAGCTGAACCGGCACGTCGGGGTGACCGACACGCGCGAGGTGGTCGAGGGTGGCTCGCTCTCGTCCTGGCGATCCGCGCCGTTGAACGGCAGCACACCGAAGGATGCGACCGGCCGGCCGATGAACGAGCTGAAGTTCGAGTTCAACAAGGGCCGCCTGACCATCAACGCCGACACGTTCAGCACGAATGCCGACGGCATCTTCGCGGTCGGCGACTTCGTCACCGGTCCGGCCACGATCATCGAGGCCGCGGGCCTCGGCCGCCGATGCGCGCGCTCGGTCGACCGGTGGCTGGCCGGCCTGCGCGGCGAGGAGCTGGAGGAGCTGCCGGTCATCAACCGCGCGGTGATCACCCAGAGCCTCGAGCACGACATGCCGCGCTTCTACGAGGCGACCGAGCGGCAGGAGATCCCGATGGCCCCGCCGGAGCTGCGCCGCGACTTCACCAGCCTGGTGGAGGTCGGCTACGACACCCGCGGCGCGATCGCCGAGGGCACGCGCTGCCTCCAGTGCAACCACAACATCAACATCGATGGCCCGCGCTGTATCCTGTGCGGGCTCTGCGCCGACGTCTGCCCCGAGGGCGTGATCTACATGGTCGACAAGGCGCAGGTCGGCGGCGACGACCCGGAACAGGAGTTCTTCCAGGCGTGGCCCCGGGGAATCGCCATGATCATCGACGAGGAGCGCTGCATCCGGTGCAACCTCTGCGTCGAGCGGTGTCCAACCAACTGCATCACCATGGACCGTCTCGAGCTCGAGCGGTTCACGCCTGACGGGAAGGTTCTGTTGGAGAGCTACAAGGACAACGTGCTGGGTCAGACCGGCCAGCAGGCCGGCGTGGCGGTGGACCGATGAGCGACGGGCAGCAGGGCAACCCGGTGACCCGCTACATCAAGGAGTCCGCCGTCTGGCGCAGCCTGTTCCGCCAGCCGTACCCGACCACCAGCCGCACCCGCGCGCTGGCGGTCATGAACAACGTCTTCCTCCACCTGCACCCGGTGCGGGTGAAGCGCCACGCGGTGCGGTACACGTACACGTTCTGCCTGGGCGGGATCAGCTTCTTCCTGTTCCTGGCGCTGACGGTAACGGGCCTGTACCTGATGTTCTTCTACGTCCCGTCGATCAGCCGCGCCTACCAGGACATCCAGGCCATCGAGGCATCGGTCGCCTTCGGCGCGCTGGTGCGCAACATGCACCGATGGGCCGCGCACCTCATGGTCCTCACCGTCTTCCTGCACATGATCCGGGTCTTCTACCACGGCGCGTACAAGCCGCCGCGCGAGTTCAACTGGGTGGTCGGCGTGCTGCTGCTCTTCCTCACCCTGGGCCTGAGCTTCACCGGCTACCTGCTGCCGTGGGACCAGATCGCCTTCTGGGCCATCACCGTCGGGACGCAAATGGCGTCGTACGCGCCGCTGGCCGCACAGGAAGGCGCGTTCATCCTGCTGGGCGGCATCGAGGTCGGGCAGGGCACCCTGCTCCGCTTCTACGTGGCCCACGTGATCCTGCTGCCGCTCATCGCCGCCATCTTCATGATCGTCCACTTCTGGCGCATCCGGAAGGACGGCGGCATCTCCGGGCCGGTGTAGGGTAAGGTGCAGAGCCGATGACGATCGAGAAGCGACCGAACGCGACGGCGGACAAGAACGCCCCGACGCAGGCGCCGTCACAGGCGCCGATCCTGACTCCCGGGACCGGCCCGAAGCTGCCCGGACCGCCCGGCGTGCCGGGCACCGAGCGCTTCCGCCTGCTGGCCTACGTCAAGCAGGAGTCGATGGTCCGCGTCGACAAGCGGCCCGACGAGACGGTCCTGACCTGGCCGCACCTGCTGCGCGCCGAGTTCGTCATGGCCATGCTGATCAGCGTCCTGCTGATCATCACCTCCGTCTTCATCACCGCTCCGCTCGAGGAGATGGCGAACCCGGCCGTCACGCCGCACGTGGCCAAGGCGCCGTGGTACTTCCTCGGCCTCCAGGAGCTTCTGAGCTACTTCAACGCGACCGTGGCGGGCGTGCTGGTCATCCCCGTCTACATCGGCGGCCTGATGATCATCCCCTTCGTCGACCGCAGCCCCTACAAGGCGGCGCGTGACCGCAAGCTCATGTGGGTCTTCTTCATGTGCCTGATGGCCGGCGGCCTGATCATCACCATCATCGGCTCCTTCTTCCGCGGCCCCGGGTGGAACTGGACCTGGCCGTGGGTCGACGGGCTGTTCTTCACGCTATGACGCACCAGGTTGCTCCCTACGGCCCCGTGCACGGGCCGCCGAAGGGCGAGATCACGCGACGCGGCTTCATGCGCCGCATGCTCGGTGTTGGGGTCGGGATCCTGTCGCTCGAGTTCCTGGGCGGCACGATCGCCTTCCTGTGGCCGAACCTGTCGGAGGGCCTGGGGGCCGATATCGACCTCGGTACGCCCGACGACATCCTCGCCGTCTTCCCGCAGTGGGCCGAGGGGATCCCGTACATCTACGGCGCGGCGAACCTGTTCTTCGTCAACGTGCCGGCCGCCAAGGCCTTCGTGGCGGCGGAATCGCCCGAGGTCGACGCCGGGGGCGCCTCCCTCCCGGTCCCCGACCCGGGCACCGATGTCGCCGAGGAGCTGCCGCTTCCCGATCGGTCGGTCCTCGCCCTGTGGCGCAAGTGCCCGCATCTCGGCTGCCAGGTGCCGCAGGTCTGCGACGCCAGCAAGTGGTTCGAGTGCCTGTGCCACGGCTCCAAGTACACGGTCCTCGGCGAGAAGCGGGACGGGCCCGCCCCGCGCGGCATGGACCGCTTCGAGGTCACGGCGCGCGACGGCCGCTACGTCATCGTGACCCGATCGATCGTCTCCGGGCCGCCGCCCGGCACCGTCTCCTTCGACGATCGCGCGCCCCAGTCGATCCCGCACTGCACGGGCTGAGGCATGCGACTGAAGACGCTCGGCGTCCTGCTCACGCTCGTGGTCAGCCTGTTCACCATGCTGTACTGGCTGACCGACGGGATTCGCCGCGACACGATCGCCGTGGAGCAGACCGAGGAGCTCGAGCACTTCGGCGAGATCATCTTCTCCGAGGATCCGGCCGAGCCGGCCGCGGCCGGTTGCGCCCGCTGCCACGGCGCCGAGGGCGAGGGCGGCGAGATCCCGAACGACCCGAACGGCCGATCCGCTCCCTCCCTCCGCTCGTCGACCCTGGCCGACAAGCTGCGCGCCAACGAGAACTACGTGCGGCTGGCCGTCAGCTACGGCGGCGTCGTCGTCTCCGGGAACGTCAACTCGCCGATGCCGGCCTGGAGCTACGAGGTCGGCGGTCCGCTGAACGAGCAGCAGATCGACGCGGTGGTGGCCCTGATCGAGGGTTGGCTCGAGGATGCCGAGCCGCCGGCCGAGGTGGAGGACACCGTCGAGGCGGGCCAGCAGGTCTTCTCGTCGGCCGGCTGCGTCGGCTGCCACGGCGCGGACCTCGGTGGGGGCGCCGGTCCGCCGCTGACCAACGTCGGCAACGAGGTCGGCAACCTGCCGGCCGAGGTCTCGCAGCAGGAGCAGTACATCGCCGACTACGAGGAGGACCCGCGGATGGCGCTCGAGATGTGGATCCGCGACTCCGCCGGCAACTACAACGACGGCGAGGCGACCGGCATGCCGCCGCACCCAGAGAGCGCGGTCAGCGACAGCCAGCTCCGCGCCCTCATCACCTTCCTGCTCTCGCAGACCGGTGAGTAGATGAGCACGTACCCCGCCTATCGACCCCGTGGCGGCGTGAGCCGGCTGCTCAGCTGGTCCGACGACTTCATGAGCTGGTTCCTGTACGGCTACGAGACCTGGCTCGTGGCGCTCCTCAAGGGCGTGCCGCTCTTCCTGTTCATCTACTTCGTCATCTTCTACCTGCCGAACTACCTCTACTACCTGGTCACGGTCGAGATCCCGTTCCTCCGCTTCAGCGACGATGTCGGCTTCCTGATCGCCAACGGCTTCGGCATGACTAACCTCGCACTGCTCGTGGTCCTCGCGCTGCTCGTCCAGGCCGCCCGCGGCCGCCGCGGCTTCGGCTGGTCGGCGATCCGGATCTTCGTCCTGCTGAACTACCTGTTCGCCGTGCTGCTGCTCATCCCGCTGATGGCGTTCAACCTCGCCGGTGGATCGTTCTGGCCGCCGCGCTTCCCGCTGCTGGGCATCGGCTTCGGCATGGTGGTGGCGGGCCTGGGCGCCGCCGCCTGCGTCTACCTGTACTTCGAGTTCCGGCGCATCACGCGGCGCGACGCCGAGGCGGCCGCGTTGCAGAGCGCGGCCCTCGCCCGGCGCTGAACCGCCCGCTCCTCGCGCACCTCGCCTGGACGGGGCTCGTCCTCGCCGCGGCCGCCATCCTCATCGTCCTGGAGCTCGCCGCGCCGTGCCCGCCCGGTGGCCCGCTGGCCCTCGGTGACTGCGAGCGCGTGCGGCCCTTCGCGATCGGCGTCACCGGCCTGGCGGCCGTCCTGTATGTCGGCGGGCTGTCGGCGGTCCGCTGGTGGACCAACGGCCTGCGTGCCCGCGGCGTCGCCGATGCGCGGGCCGCTCGCGACTGGTACCTGCTCGCCGGCGCGCTCGGCCTGCTGGCGGCGCCCCTGCTCGCATTCACGCTCGCATCGGCCCTTCGCTAGGATTGGTGCATGAGCATCGCCACCGTCGCCGACCTGCGCGCCCGCCTGGAGGGCGTCGCCACCATCTCGAATTCCGGGCTCGACGTCCACGACGAGGCGCGGCTGCGCGGCGACCTCATGGACGACCTCGCCTTCGCCGCCGCCTTCGCCGATGCGGACCTTCGCGACGCCGCGCGCTGGGTGATCTGGTCCGCGTCACAGGCGCTGGGCTGCGGCTCGGCCTCCATCCACGAGCTGTACCTGGCCCGGGGTCGCGGCGAGTTCGACCCGACCCGCTTCACCGTCCCGGCCATCAACGTGCGCGCCACGACCTACCTCACCGCGCGCCAGGCGTTCGCGGCCGCGCTCGAGCAGGACGCGGCCGCCGTCGTCTTCGAGATTGCCAAGAGCGAGATGGCCTACACCGACCAGCGCCCCGCCGAGTACACGGCCGTCATCCTGGCGGCCGCCATGCGGGAGGGATGGCGGACGCCGGTCTTCCTGCAGGGCGACCACTTCCAGTTCAACGCCACGAAGTGGGCGACGGAGCCCGGTCCCGAGCTGGAAGGCATCAAGGACCTCACCCGCGAGGCGATCGCGGCGGGGTTCTACAACATCGACATCGACAGCTCCACCCTCGTCGACCTGTCGCAGCCGACGGTCCCCGAGCAGCAGAAGGTGAACGCCGACAACACCGCCGAGCTCACCCGGCTCATCCGCGAGCGCCAGCCGGCTGGCGTCACGATCAGCATCGGCGGCGAGATCGGCGAGGTGGGGAAGTCGAACTCGACCGAGGAGGAGCTGAGCGCCTACCTCGACGAGTACCGCCGGGCGCTGGGCGATGACGGCGTCGTGGGCATCAGCAAGGTGAGCATCCAGACCGGGACCAGCCACGGCGGCGTCCCGATGCCCGACGGCAGCATCGCGGCCGTGAAGATCGACTTCGACACGCTGGACCGCCTGTCGCGGGTCGCCCGGGAGCGGTACGGGCTGGCCGGCTGCGTCCAGCACGGCGCATCCACCCTGCCCGACGAGGCCTTCAACCACTTCCCGGAGCACGGGACCGCCGAGGTCCACCTCGCCACCGGGTTCCAGAACATCCTCTACGACGCCGGCGGACTGCCGGACGAGCTGCGCGCCGAGATGATGGCGTGGACCCGGACGAACTGCGCCGGCGAGCGCAAGGACGGCGAGACTGACGAGCAGTTCCTCTACAAGACGCGCAAGAAGGCGATCGGGCCCTTCAAGCGCCAGCTCTGGACGCTCCCGCCCGATGCGGCGGACGAAATCGCCGCGAGCCTGCGCGCGAAGTTCGGCCTCCTGTTCGACGAGCTGCGGATCGCCGGCACGCGCGAGCTGGTCGAGCGCTACGTCACCGCGACCCCGGTTGCGCGGCCGCTGCCGGCCGGCCTCGGTGGTGCCGGTCTGGCACACGTCACCGCGGGCGACGCGGTGTTCGAGGACGACGGCTCCGGGGAGTGACCCTCAGCGAACCCCGATGAGCTTCTGCAGCACCGGCTGATCGGCCAGCGCCACGAGCCGGCGAGCCGCGGCCGGCGGGAGCTTCGACAGCGCCTCGAGCGCGCGCGCCATGTCGTCGGGGCCGAGCTCGCCGAGCATGGCCCACAGCCGCTCAACGGTGTCCGGCTCCAGCCGATCCAGCGCGGCGAAGAGCCCCTCGATCGAGCGCGCGTCGCCGCGGACGAAGACCTCCACGCCGCGGTCGAAGCGATGGACGAAGTCGAGCAG
>Ga0299913_10005632_pt1 | contig 10729 bp, 9 predicted proteins | sample RVTome_9_FD_201360 | JGI IMG/M metagenome (GOLD analysis project Ga0299913, IMG submission 201360) | Soil microbial communities from uranium-contaminated site in the Upper Colorado River Basin, Wyoming, United States - RVT155D38 (version 2) ... | reverse complement strand
GAGCTGAAACGGCGGAACCTCTGATGCCTGGGGGCAACGCAATGTCATCAGTTAACGATCATCGCGAATTGGTTACCCGTCGGGAGGCCATCCTGCGCGTCAGCGCGATGCTGGGCGGTGTGGCGCTCGTTGGTCAAAGCGCGATGCTTTCGGGATGCATGGGCGAAGCACGCGACCCGGGTCGCTTCACCGCGGATGACGTTGCCTTGCTCGACGAGGTCGCCGAGACCATTCTTCCGGAGACCACCACCCCGGGGGCCAAAGCCGCCGGCGTGGGGCCTTTTATCGCCATGATGGTCGCCGATGCTTACGACGAACGCGAGCAGGAGGTTTTTCGTATCGGCTTGCGCACGCTCGAGGACGAATGTCGCAGCATGCACGGCGGCGCATTCATGTCCGTGTCGCCAGTCCAGCGCCTGGAATTGCTCCAGAAACTCGATGCCGAGCAACTGCAATTCATGCGTGCTGCGAAAAGCGATGAGCCCGCGCATTACTTTCGCATGCTCAAGGAACTTACGCTGCTTGGGTACTTCACTTCCGAAATTGGATATACCCGGGCAATGCGCTATGTGGAGACCCCGGGACGATTCGATCCCTGCGCCCCGCACACGCCAGGCAACAAATCATGGGGGGAGCATGCATCCCGGGTATCTCGCTGACGACCGCCGGTCATCCGACGAGGATCAGCGCGAGCTCATTACGCGCCGCGAAGCTATTTTGCGGGTGAGCGCAATGCTGGGTGGCGTGGCGCTTGTCGGCCAGAGCGCAATGCTCTCGGGATGCATGCGTGAGGGGCGCGAGGCCGCTTCCTTCACCGCAGGGGACGTTGCGTTTCTCGATGAGGTTGCCGAGACCATCCTTCCCGAGACAGGTACTCCAGGCGCCAAGGCGGCCGGAGTCGGGCCTTTCATTGCCATGATGGTTGTCGATACCTACGACGACCGTGAGCAGGACGTTTTTCGCGCTGGCTTGGGTACACTCGAAGACGAGTGTCGCAGCATGCACGGTGAATCGTTCGTGTCTGCAAGGCCCAGCCAGCGTTTGGAACTGTTGCAAAAACTCGATGCCGAGCAACTGCAGTTCATGCGTACGGCAGGACGGGACGAGCCGCCGCACTACTTCCGGATGATCAAGGAACTCACGTTGCTCGGCTACTTCACCTCCGAAATCGGATATACCCAGGCGATGCGCTACGTGGAAACCCCGGGACGTTTCGATCCCTGCGCACCGCACGAGCCCGGCGAAAAAATATGGGCCGCGCATGCCTGAACAGAAAGTGGCTTCCTACCACCAGTACCAGTAGAGGCCGGTCAGAATGGCTGTCACGAGCGCCGCTGCGGCGTTGAACCCGGTGCCGGTCCGGAAGTCGATGTCCGAAACCCGAATTGCCTTCGGGTGACGCTCGCGTCCTTCCAGCAGCGATACGCCTACGGCGACAGCGACGCATAGCAGGAAGACGAATCCGACCCGGTTCATGAACGGCAGTTCCGGGAGAAATACCTTGAACAGCAATGAGAAGAGAGCCGAGCCGATCGCGGCGGCGAATGCTCCGCGAGCAGTTGCGCCCGACCAGAACATGCCGAGAACAAACAGCGTCACGACGCCCGGTGTGAAAAACCCGGTAAATTCCTGTAGCCACTGAAACGCCTGTTCCGCCTCGCCCAGGAGCGGGCGCGCGGCAATGGCGGCGATGATCAGTGCGGAAAGCGCCGCGCTCCGGCCGATTCTCACCAGGGATCTTTCAGGCGTGTGGGGGCGCAGTGGCTTGAACAGGTCGATGGTGAAAATCGTCGCAATCGAATTCATCATCGAACCGAGCGACGACACGATGGCAGCGATCAGGGCGGCAAGTATCAAACCTCGCACGCCGACGGGCGCAAGCGACATCATGGTCGGATAAGCCTGGTCGGCGCGCTGCAGATCGGGTGCAAGAACGAAGGCCGCGATACCGGGGAAAACGACGAGAACCGGGATCAGAAGCTTCAGGAATGCGGCGAACAGGATGCCCTTCTGCGCCTCGTGAAGGCTTTTCGCCGCAAGGGCCCGCTGGATGATGTACTGGTTGAATCCCCAATAGCTCAGGTTCATGATCCACATACCACCGATCAGCACCGACAATCCCGGCAGAAAGCGATAATTGGGGTCGTCCCGGCTGAGAATCATGTCGAACTTGCCGGGCGCGATTTCCATGAGTCTCAGGAAACCTGCTGCGGCGCCATTGCCTTCGCTGACCGCGTTGAGCGAGAGATACGAGATTAACAAGCCACCCGCGATCAGCATCGTGACCTGGATGATGTCCGTCAGGGCGACAGCCTTTAATCCACCATAGAGAGAATACGCCGCGGTGAACAGTGCCAGGCCAACCAGGCAATTGGACAGTGCGAAGCCTGTCACCGTGTTGATCGTCAACGCACCGAGCCAGAGTATCGACGTCAGATTGACGAATGTGAACACGCCGAGCCAGAACACAGCCATGACGGCCCGGACCGACCCGTCATATCGCTGCTCGAGGAATTGCGGCATTGTGTAGATGCGCTTCTCGAGAAAGATCGGGAGAAAGAACTTGCCGACGATGACGAGCGTGATCGCGGCCATCCACTCGTAAGAGGCAATGGCCAGGCCGATGGCATATCCGGAACCGGACATGCCGATTACCTGCTCCGCGGAAATGTTTGCAGCGATGAGCGATGCGCCGATGGCCCACCATGGCAGTGCTTTCCCCGCCAGAAAGTAGTCTTCCGTATCCCGTGTATGACCTGCTTTCGGCCGGGAAACCAGTGTCGCAATGGCGATGAGGCAAACCCCATAGACGACGATGATTACATAGTCGATCGATGCAAGGCCCATAACTCAGCTCCTGTTTCCTTGTCATTCATCCGCAGGCAGTCATTCACCGGTTACCGGATTCCAACCAGCTCGGCAGCGCATTTACCAACTTCGCCTGCGCTCCGGCCGGGCCGGTACAGCGAGCTGCCGATGCCGACGCCGAAGGCGCCGCGCCTCGTCCATTGCGCAAGGTTTGCTGCATTGATACCCCCGACTGCCCATATGTAGCAGTCTCGCGGCAGCACGTCGCGAAGCGCGCGGATGTGACCGCCGCCTAAGGAACTGGCTGGAAACAATTTCAGGTGCCTTGCACCGGCTGCGATGGCCGTCAGGGCCTCCGTGGGCGTCATGACACCGGGCATCGAGTCGAGTCCTCTCTGCAGAGTGCGCGCAATTACCGCGGCGTCTGTCGTTGGCGATACGACGAACTTTGCGCCCGCTGTTGCAACGTCGTCCACCGAGGCCGTGGTAAGTACGGTGCCGGCTCCGACCAGTGCGTCGCCATCCAGGGTGGTGGCGAGGCGTTCGATGCTGGTCAACGCCTGCGGTGAATTCAACGGGACTTCGACGATACGAATCCCCGCATCGACGAGTGCCTTGCCGACCTCGACGACCTCGCGCGGCTCGATACCGCGCAGGATTGCCACGATCGCGGGCGAGTAATGTGTCAGCCTGGGTGTTGCATCCATATCAAAGCTCCGGCAACCGTTTCCGCAGGTAGTGAAGGCCCGCGATGACGCTTTTTTCTGCGTCCAGCGCGTATGTCCTGACGCCGCGCGCGGCGAATACTGCCTCATACAGGTCGGTAAGTTTCGCATCGCCGATGATGCAAATGGAGCCCCGGGTGTGAAAGGTTTCACGCATTTCGCGAATTTCACAGCCGATCAGGAGACCCGAAAGGAAGCCGGATGCCCACGACTGCGATCGGGCATCGAGCAGCTGTGCAACCCGTGTCTCGAAAAGCGTTGTAAGCAGACCGCCGTCGAGCTCCGCACTTCGCTCAACGCCGGCGCTGAAGCCCACGGACTGCTCCGCTTCATTTACCTTGCGTCCCGGTGTCGCCACGGCATCCGTCCTGAACAAAGTGGAGTGCGCGCGCAACAGTGCATACAGTTCGCCGGTGATTGCGCTGCGGAACCGGGTGATGGCGCCGTCCGACAGAGCAACCCATTTGCTATGCGTGCCGGGCAGCACAACGGTGTGCAAGGTCCGGCGGAGGGCGGGATCGAGCTGCATTGCGCCAAATATCTGCGTCTCTTCGCCGCGCATGACGTCCGGGCTCTCTCCATTCCCGCTGCGTCGAACGCCTGCTGCTATCGTGATATGCATGGATTGCGTTTGCAGGGTCACGGCCTGGCTGGACCATGTTTCTCGACGCAGGGGCAGCTCCGCGTACGGCACGTCGACAAGGCCGTTGCGCGAGCCCGCCATACCGGAAAGAAACACCCTCATCGGCAGTTTTCCAGTGGCCCACGGTGCAACAAGGTCGGCCAGTACCTGCACGCGAGTCGCCGCGGGGGACGAAGCCAGGGCGCCGATGCCCGGTCCGTCGCAGGTGGCTGTAACGACATCGCTTTCCAGCAGAAACAATCTCAGCCGGCTGGTGCCCCAGTCACCCAGAACGTGTCGCCCGCAGGTCGGGTCGTCAGCCATTGCCTGATTGCACTGAACTGCAGGCTCCTAGCGCACCTGTCCCAGTTTGACCTCGGGTTCTGCAGTATCGATCAGGTCCAGCACGTCGTTGACGATCTTTCTCATGGCGACGTAGGCGCCTTCTGCGTGTCCGCGAATGATTGCATCGCTGACCGCCGCATGGTCGGCAACGCTCGCGGACCTGCCCTTGATCCTGTTCGTGAACTGAATTGAGCTGTGCAACGCCGTTGTAACGACGTCCCGAAACTGGGCGTAAAAAGGATTCTTCGATGCCAGCAGGATGGCGACGTGGAAGGCGACGTCGGCGTCGAGGGTATTGTCCATGCCTTCCTCAGCGGCGACCATGCGATCGAGTCCCCGTTTGATGGCCTCCAGGTCCGCCGGATTCGCGTGGGTGGCCGCGAGCGCGGCCGCCTCGGGCTCGATGGCGACGCGCAGCTGATTAAAATGTCGCAGCAGCTCGACGGAGAACTTCCGTTCGATGAGCCATCGCAACACGTCGGGGTCGAACAGATTCCAGGAGGTGCTGGGTTGCACAATTGTCCCCTGACGGGGTCGCGCACTCAGCAAACCTTTGGCGGTGAGCATCTTGACCGCTTCGCGCGTGACCGAACGGCTCACGCCGTGCTGCCTGGCGAGCTCGGCCTCGGTCGGAAACGGCCGCGTATCGTACTTGCCTATGACAATCGAGCGTCCCAGCGCATCCAGGAGGCCATATGTCAGATTGCGGCCGAGTTGCGTGCGCAGCTCGGCGGGATCGGTTTCTGTCACAGGATATGTCCCCCCAGCGGAATCCCCGGGCTGAGCCGAATTGTCCTGGCCGCGCCCCCGGCTAGCCAGCGAAGGTGTGATTGATCATATCAATGGACCCTAACACAGTCCGTGGAGCCTGTCTTGGGACTGGCGCTCTTGGAGTCATGCGGGCTTCCTGGCGGTGGGCTGAGCAATGTGCTTCCGTTTATACGATTGGTAGGATAAATATTGTAAAGGCCCGATGGGCGTGATAGCGTTTTTCGACGCCTGAAGGGGGGAGAGCGTGCGCTCAGAAACTGCAACACGACGCAAGCTCTGCTGGCGTATCCACCCCGGTACCCGCTCCGGATGAGCGGCACGTTGCGGGCTGCCGACCGGTGAATCCAGCCCTCTGGCTGATCGTAGCGGGCCTGATATGGGCCGGGCCTTCGGAATTCGCGCGAGCCGAAAAGTCGCGGCCGGTCCTCTGGTTCGACCGGCCTGCGGTCAACTGGGAGCAGGAGACGCTGCCCATCGGTAACGGCGCCATGGGCGCGGCCGTGCAAGGAGGTATTCGTCAGGACCGGCTGCAGTTCAATGAGAAAAGCCTGTGGACCGGTGGCCCCGGATCGGTGGAAGGATACGATTTCGGCCTTCCGGCTGAACCTCTTGGAGGCGAGCTCGCGAGCGTGCAGGAGGCTCTTGCCCGGAAGGGTTCGCTGGCACCGGAGGCTGTTGCCGGGCGTCTCGGCCGCGCTACCAGAGGCTACGGCAACTATCAAAGCTTCGGCGAGCTGTTACTCGACTTTCACCACCCTGAAGCGGTCTCGGGCTACCGCCGCGAGCTCGATATTGAAACGGCGCTGGCCAGCGTCAGCTATCAGGTCGACGACGTTCTGTACCGGCGCGAGTATTTTGCGAGCTACCCCGATCAGGTCATCGTCGTGCGACTGACGGCGGACCGGAGCGGCCGGCTCGACTTCGATGCGCGCCTCCAGGTTCCGGACAATCGCAGCGCGGCGTTTACGGCGGCAGACGGAACGCTCACCGTTCACGGCGCGTTGCACGACAACGGCCTGCCTTACGAGGCCCGACTGAGGCTCCTCGCTGACGGCGGCAGTATGTCCTCCGCTGACGGCCGCATTCGGGTACGGGGAGCCGACAGTGCCACGTTGATCCTGGCTGCGGCGACTGCCTACGAGGCAACGTTTCCGGATTATCGCGGACGCGATCCTCGCGCGATCGTGCGGAAGCGAATCGCCCGCGCATCGGAGAAGGGCGAAGCGTCGCTCCGGGAAAGACACAAAGCCGATCACCGCCGGCTTTTCGGGCGCGTCCGGCTGGATCTGGGGCAGGCGGAATCCAGCCCGCCAACGGCTCCGCCAATTGATCGATGGCTAGCCACCTACGGCCGCGACACCGCACGTGGCGATCGCGCGCTCGAAGCACTGTATTTTCAATACGGCCGCTATCTGCTGATCGCGTCGTCGCGAAAGGGCTCGTTGCCGGCGAACCTGCAGGGGGTATGGAACAACTCCGCGACTCCGCCGTGGAATGCCGACTACCACGTCAACGTCAACCTGCAAATGAACTACTGGCCAGCGGAAGTCACGAACCTGGCGGAGACGGTGGCGCCGCTTTTCGATTTCGTGGACGCATTGCAGACACCCGGACAGGAGGCGGCGTCCCGCCTGCTGGGCGCACACGGCTGGACGCTGTTCCTGAATACCAACATCTGGGGATTCAGCGGAGTGATCGACTGGCCCACCGCATTCTGGCAACCCGAAGCCGGTGCCTGGCTTGCGCTGCACTACTACGAACATTTTCTCTATTCGGGCGATCTCGAATTTCTGCGTCGCCGTGCCTGGCCTGTGATGAAAGCCGCGGCAATGACGTGGGAGGACGCACTCGTGACGGACGAACGCGACGGCCTGCTGGTCGTGAGTCCGAGCTACTCGCCGGAACACGGCAACTTCACCACCGGCGCGGCGATGTCGCAGCAGATTGTGGCCGAACTGCTGCGGGACACGCGCGCGACGGCGAGCCTGCTCGGTGAAACTGCTTACGAAGAGAAACTCGGTGCAACGCTCGAAAGGCTTGATCGCGGCCTGCGAATCGGTTCCTGGGGGCAACTGCAAGAATGGAAGCGCGACCAGGATGACCCTCAAAACGAACATCGGCACGTGTCGCATCTTTTCGCGCTATACCCCGGCCGGCAGATCGACGCGTCGAAGACGCCGGACCTCGTCGAGGCGGCGCGAACGTCGCTGAACGCCCGCGGCGACAGCGGTACGGGGTGGAGCCGCGCGTGGAAGATCAATCTATGGGCAAGACTCGGGGACGGTAACCGCGCACACAGAATTCTTGCGCAACAACTGATCAATAGCACGCTGCCGAACCTGTGGAGCACGCACCCGCCATTTCAGATCGACGGCAACTTCGGCGCCACGGCGGGCGTCGCGGAAATGCTCCTGCAGTCACACGCCGGAGAAGTACAATTGTTGCCTGCCTTGCCGGATGCGTGGCCCAGCGGCGCCGTCGAAGGGCTGCGCGCGCGCGGCGGACTGGTCGTCGACATGCTTTGGCGGGAAGGAAAGCTTGTGGAAGCCGTGCTGCATCCGCGACGGGACTTGCGCGCGCGCCTGCGCATCGAGACCTCCACTAACCGGATTTGGCTGAGCGGCCCGGACGCCGCGGAACCGGTGCTCAAGGCGCTGGACGATGGCCTGCTGGAACTGGAGCTGACAGCCGGGAGCAAATGGCGCATTACGGCGGTAACGCAGGTCGAGGGAGGTTTCGGAGATGTTTCGTGATGGATAACGACAGGGCGATGCGAAAAATCGCTGCTTTTGCGCTCAGCCGGGCAGGGCGGCGGGGTTACTTTACCTCGCGGGGGGGTCCGGGCTTGCCGGCGCGGTCTACGCCATCAATCAGAAGCAGGACGTCCTGAACGATTTTTCTCATGGCGGCGTAGGCTCCCTCGGGGTGTCGGCGCATGATCGCGTCGCTGACGGCCGCGTGATCGATCACGCTGGCGGTCTCGCCCGCGACGCGGTTGGTGAACTGGATGGAACTTCGTAACGCAGTTGTCACGACGTCGCGGAACTGTGCGTAAAAAGGATTCTTGGAAGCCAGGAGGATAGCAACGTGAAACGCGATGTCCGCATCGAGCGTGTTATCCATGCCGTCCTCTGCCGCAATCATCCGCGCCAGACCCAGCTTGATTGCCTGGAGGTCGTCCTCATCGGCGTTCGCCGCGGCGAGGGCAGCCGCCTCCGGCTCAATGGCAACGCGCAGTTGGCTGAAGTGTCTCAAAAGGCGAACCGAGAACGTTCGCTCGAGCAGCCAGCGGAGAACGTCGGGATCGAAAAGGTTCCAGGAGCTGCTCGGCTGCACGATGGTCCCCTGGCGAGGCCGGGCGCTCAACAGACCCTTGGTGGTCAGCATCTTGACGGCTTCGCGTGTGACCGAGCGACTGACGCCGTGTTGCCGGGCCAGTTCTGCCTCGGTTGGAAAGGCGCGCGTGTCGTAGTCACCTATCACGATGGAGCGCCCGAGAGTGTCGAGCAGGCCATAGGTGAGATTGCGGCCGAGGCGGGTCCGCAGCTCGGCGGGACTTGCTTCAGTCACCGGGAATCTCCGGGAATGGATGTGCGGAGCCGGCTCCTGTGCCGCGGATAAGATTGGCGCTGGTCCTGCTGTCGATCATTGTTATGAACCGTGTCCTTACGTTCCCCGTTTCCCCGGACCGGCCGGAGGCTCCGAAGGTCGCAGTTTATCCTATTGGTCTTATAAATATTGTAAAAGGCATGCAAACCGTGATAGCGTTTTTCGCAGGGCTTTGGAAGGGGGAAAATGATGCCCGCCGAAACCGCGATCTGCGCCAACGTAGTCCGCATCAGAATAGTTAGCGCTAACACTGCCTTGCGCCGATGACCAAGTCAATGCGCCGGCGCGGCCGCCTGTGCCTCCGCCGGCTGGTTCTCGGCGCGGCCTGCGCTGCCATCGCCGGCAGTGTGCAGGCAGCGTCGTCCTCGGCGATTCTCTGGTTCGATCGCCTGGCCGCAAGGACGCGGCCCATTGGCAACGGGGCCATCGGCGCCGTGGTGCACGGCGGCGTTCTTCACGACCGCCTGAAGTTCAACGAGAAAAGTCTGTGGACCGGCGGCCTCGGCTCGGTGGAATCCACAGGTATCAACACAGTCTGCGACAGGAGCAAGTCATGAATAGTCAGAACACGGCGATTGCAGGAAACCCGTCCGGGAGACGGGTTCAATCATTTTTCAGGCTCACGTTTGTCGCGATCTGGGCAATCGCACTGGTGCCGGCACAGGCACAGGATGCCGGTGACGAGGACTCCGACGACAATACGCGCGATGTGGAAGAGATCGTCGTCACCGCCCACAGGCAGAGCATCATGTCGGCCCAGGCCATTAAGCGCGACGCCGACCAGATCGTGGATTCCATCGTCGCCACCGACATCGGCAAGCTCCCCGACCGCAGTGTGACTGAGGCCTTGCAGCGCATTCCGGGCGTCTCCATCACTCACTTCAAAGAGCTGGGCGACCCCGAACACTTTTCGGCCGAAGGTTCCGGCGTGATGGTGCGTGGCCTCACGATGGTCCGCAGCGAGTTGAACGGTCGTGACAGCTTCACGGCCGACGGCGGCCGCGCGCTCAGCTTCCAGGACGTACCGCCGGAGCTGCTGCAGCGCGTCGACGTCTACAAGAACCAGAGCGCCGAGCTGATCGAAGGCGGCTTGGGTGGCACGGTCGATTTGCGGACCAAGAGGCCATTTGACTACGAAGGCATGGAACTTTCCCTCACCACGGAAGGCAGTTATGGCGACTTTATCGAGGAACTCAGCCCGTCTGCGTCTCTCCTGTTCAGCAACCGCTGGAGCGTCGGCGAAGGCGACATCGGTGTACTGCTGGACGTCGCCTACTCCGAAGCAGCCACGCGTACGGATGGTGTCTACTCTCGCGCTTTCTTTCCGCGCGACGATCTGGTTCCCGGAGAACGTGTGTACGTGCCTCGCGGCGCCGACTGGCGCCGCTACGACTTTGCTCGCGAGCGCCAGGGAGCCTACGGTGTCGTGCAATGGCGCGTCAACGACGCCGTGGAAATGCACCTGCAGGCGTTCAACAGCCAGTATGAGGAGCGTTGGGACGAGAGTTCGATATTCGTGGACAACTGGCCATACGACATTATCCCGGCTGACGGTACCGACTTCACCTACGACGAAAACAATATTTTCCTCGAGGGTCGGCTGGATTCCGTCACCGGCGGAATTCCGATGGGTGCTGCCACGCGCTTCCAGGATCGCGAATCGGAAACGACCGACATCTCCTACAACATCGGCTGGCAGGCCAGCGAGCGCTGGTTGCTCAACTTCGACGTGCAGCACGTGAAAGCGACTACCCGGAGTCTCGACTCCACCGTCGCCTCGGGGGTGGAGCTCGACTACCTGGACGTGGACCTGACCGGCTCCCGGCCGCAGATGCAGACCAACCCGGAT
>Ga0299913_10005631_pt1 | contig 10729 bp, 8 predicted proteins | sample RVTome_9_FD_201360 | JGI IMG/M metagenome (GOLD analysis project Ga0299913, IMG submission 201360) | Soil microbial communities from uranium-contaminated site in the Upper Colorado River Basin, Wyoming, United States - RVT155D38 (version 2) ... | reverse complement strand
CGCCTCCGATCGACAACGCGAACCGGGCTCAGTGCCCGGCTTACAAACGCTTATCGATTCTCCACGAGAACGGGAGCCTTGAAAAGGTAAAAGCTTCGACCGCCTGGGTGCCGCCAGTTCGGCGCCTCAATGAACATCGCTTGAAAGCGCGTACGGCGACCTTTGAGGCGGCGCTTCGTCGCGAACCGCTGGTCCGTTCGCGCTGCGTGACTATTTCCTTTCGAGTTTTTCACTCTCGGACTGCAGGCGCTTCCAGTCCTCCTGCAGCTCCGGCGTAAAGGCTTCCCCGAAATCCTCGGACTCGAACACAGGTCGGATCTCGATGTCGGATTCCTCGTTCATGGGATTCGGGCAGCGTTTGACCCAGTCGATGGCTTCCTGCATCGACTCGACCTCCCAGAGCCAGTAGCCCGCCACCAGTTCCTTGGTTTCCGCAAAGGGGCCGTCGATGACGGTGCGGTTCTTGCCGGAGAAGTGCACGCGCACTCCTGCCGAGCTGGGCTTCAGGCCGTCGCCGCCCCGCATGATGCCGGCCTTCAGCAGTTGCTCGTTGAAGGCCATCATTTCCGTGATCAGTTCGTGGCTGGGCATTTCGCCGCCTTCGGAGCCCTCGGTTGCCTTCACGAACACCATGACTTTCATTGTCAATCTCCTCTGTTGAACGGGTTAAGCAAGTGTAGCTGTTAGTCGACGCAGCGCTCGGCAGATCGACAGTAGGTCTCCAACAATGCGCTTGTGCCGCGAGAAGCTGTGCCGGCTGGCTGCGAATGCTTCTCATTCAAGAAATCCCTCGGCGGAGGGGCGAGGGCGGATCACCCGCGGATCGGAGGACAGCCCGACCAGGAGCGCATGCATCCGCTCCAAACAGCGCCGAGCGGCTACACCGGGGTTGCGAGGAGAGTTGGGCTGAATCTGTGCTATTAAACGTCTCCTGACAATAATTAAAGAATCAGGAGCGAACGATGGAGGGGATAAATCTTCTTGCCGTCATCGCGGCGGTGTTTTCAAGCTTTGTCGCAGGTTCCTCGTCGGGATAACGTTGAATTTACCTCGAGCAAGCAGCGGGCCGTGGCGGCCGACTCCGTGTCAGCTTGCCGCGCCGAGCCCATGACGCCCGATCACGTCGCTGTCGTCGTGGTGCACGGTATTGCGGATCAGCGTCCCGGGCAGACCGTGCGGGAAGTGGCGCGGCTGCTCTGCCACGGCGCGGCTCGCGCGCCGCGCTATGTGCAGGGCGAGATTCATGATGTGCTGGTGCCGGTCGAGAAGCTCGAGCCGGGAGATTGTCTGCCGCATGATGCAGCGCAGTCGGCGCGGCGCCAGCCGGGGACGCCGAGCGGTTTCTATCAGGCGCAGCAGTCCGAACAAGCGCTGAAGCGTCATGATCGGGAGCCTGCCGATCTCGCCATCGCACTGAACGATTACCTGCTGGACCGGCTCGTGCTGCCGGAACAGGATGCGCTCTACGAGTCCACCCGCATCTCGCTCCGCCGCCGGGCCGACGATCGGCCGGTCGACATCTACGAGATGTACTGGGCCGACCTCTCGCGACTCGGCGCGGGCGGCCTCCGCGCGCTCTGGTCGCTGTACCAGCTCTTCTTCCATTTGAGTACCCTTGCGGCCGACATGGTCGACCAGGTGGCGCTCTGCCTGAACGGGGGAAGGGCCTGGCGCCTTCTGCAGCGGCTTCACGCCTGGATGGCGTGGCTGATGAAGGCGCCGGCAGCGCTGCTCCAGCTCGCGATGCTGCTGATGGTCGTGTTCGGCGCGGTGGCCCTGGTGCCCCCCGACCTGCAGGGCCAGCTGCTTGCCGCCGCGTTCGCGCTCGGCTCGGTCGTGCTGGCAGCGCTCGCGGCTCTCGCGTGGCTGCGCGTGACGCCGGGGCCTGGACGATGGGCATTGCTGTTCCTCCTGTTGGCCGCGGCGCTCGCTAGCATGGCCGCAGCGCTTTTCGCGCTAATCACCGACACCTGGATGCACCTGATGTATTTCTGGGCCGGCGCGTTGGCCGTCGCGCTGCTCGGCTGGTATCTGGTCGAGCGATATTCCGGCGTCACGCAGGGTGTGCGCGTGCTCGGCCACGTGATGGTGCTGGCCACCGTCGTCACGCTTTGCGTCTACGGCTTGCGGCTGTTGCCGAGCATCAGCACGCAAGGCGAATGGATGATTACCGCGGCGCTCAACGTGGGCGAATGGCTGCTCGCGGCGGTGTTGCTGGTGTGGGCAGGCTTCGTCACGGTCCAGATCGTCGCCCTGTTGCTGGGAGGGTGGCTTGGCCGCGGGTGCGACCGGGCCGGCCGGGCGTCGCTTCACACGGCGCGGCTCGCCGTCATCGGCTCGAGCGGGCTTTTCGCGATACTGAGCCTCGTGCTGTGGTCCGTGGTGAGCTTCGTCGCGAGCCGTGCGGTGCCGAAGGATCTCTTTTACCTGCCGATCATTTTCCGCGGTACCTACCGCGCGGTCGAGATCTTCCTCGAGGACCGCGTGCAGACCCTCGGCGGGTTTTTCACGCCCCTCGTGCTTGCCTTCACACTCTTCGCTGCGGCGACTCTGCTGGTGCTGCTGCCTTCGCTGATGGAGGAGATTTCGCCAAGCCGGAACCTCGATGCGAAAGACGCAAAGGACCGGTGGTCGCAGCGCCTGGGGAGCTGGCTGGATGGGGGCGTGCGGGTGCTGGGGACAACGTTCAAATCGCTCTTGCCGCTGGGCGCCATTGCGGGCGGGGTTGTCTACCTTGCGTTCGTGCTGCAGCAGTTCACGATCGGCGCCGGGAAAGACCTCGTCGTATGGCTTGCCGGCCTTCTGGCGACATTTCAAGGCGAAAATCTGGTTGCCGCGGGCAAGTGGCTCGCGGGAGGCGCAGTGACGGTCGCCGCGCTCGGCTCGCGGTTCACGCGGACCTTCGGCCGGCTGCGCGTTGCGATCGACGCCGTGCTCGACATCGACAATTATTTCGGCGATCCGCCCAACCGGCAACCGCCGCGGGCACGCATCTACTCGCGATATGCCTCGCTGCTCGCCTACTTGCGCGAGCGGGGCTATGCGCGCATCGTGATCGTCGCGCACAGTCAGGGCACCGTGATCAGTGCCGACCTGCTGCGCTACCTGCAAAGCCAAGGCCGTCTGCAGGACGTCGTGGGCGCGCTGCCGCTCGCGCTGGTAAGCGTGGGTTCGCCGCTGCGCGACCTGTATGCGGAGCGCTTTCCCCTGTTCTATCGCTGGGTCGGCTCACGTGAGGCCGCCTTTGCGGATGCCGCGCCGGCAGCCGCCGAACTCGGCGCCAGAGAATGGGTCAACGCCTGCCGCTCGGGAGACTACGTGGGACGTTTCATCTGGACGCCGGATGGCGATGCCGCACGCTTCGCCGTCGCCGCAGTCGGACCCGACGGGAGCGTGCAGGCACGACGTGCCGGCGATCGCACGGAATTCTGCCTGGGCGCCGGCGGCCACACGCATTACTTCAGCAACGACGCCGTCGCGCTGGCAGTCGAGATCGACCGGCTGATCGCCTCAGCCCCGCTGCGTTCTGCGAAGCAGCGCGGGCTATAGAGCTGCCAGGCTCAGGTCGGGCGCAACTCGAACGCGCTTACGCAGTCAGGTAGCGAGTGCCTCGGTCACTGCGCGGTAGGCGTGCGTAATCGCTGAATCCGTGTTGGCGGCCGCGCCGGCGTCCGAATTCGCGATGGTGATGCGGCCAAACGGCTGGCGCCCCTTGACCCACGGTTTATCGGCTTCCGCTGCATACTCCGGCTCCCACGTCCTGCCGGAGCCGTAGGAATAGCCGTGTGCCCAGCGGTTGACCGTGATGGCATCGATGTCGCGCCCGGCATCGAATCCCGCGCCCGACAACGCCTGGTCGAGCTGGTCGCGCACGTGTTCCTCGAACACCGCGAACGGTGTCGTAAGCAACACACGCCGTCCCGCGCGCCACTGCTCCGGTCCCTGTATGTCACCGAAGTACGGTACGTGGCACATGTGCAGCACCATCGGCCGGTCCGGTGAATCGTTGAAACGGTAATCGCCGATCGACACCGGGTAATCGAGTTCCACCTGCTTGTAGAAATCGTTGGTGTAGTAAACGTAGTGCATGCCGAGTTCCGCGAACGCGCGCCAGTTCGGAATCAGCACTTTCGTGTAGGTCAGCGGCACCTTCACGTTGTGTGCGAGGCCCTGCTTCTGTTCGTCGGGCAACTCGGGGCAGATATAAGGAATGGCACTGTTGTAGCAGGCGAGGATGCATTTCTTCGCGCGGACGGTGTGGGCGTCGCCGCGATGCACGTAGGTGACGTCGACCGCGCCGGCATCAGCGGTGTGTGCCACGTTGACCACGGTGCTGTTCAAGCGGATCCGGATTTCCCGTTCGGCGCGGTCGAGTTCCGGGTAAGCGAGGCGCGCCGTAACGCTGTCTTCCATCGTCTCGCCGGGCAAGGCGCCGGGAATCAGGTCCCGGACGAGCAGCCGGGCGATCGAGGCGTTCCCGTCGGGAAAGTGAAATATGTACGGCTCGTCGCCGCGATCTCCGACGCGCCGAATCGTGTGCTCGAGGCCGGGGATGCCGCCGCCGTCGGTATAGCCTTGCACGGCGATCGCCGGCACTTCATCCATGCCGACGCACCAGTAGCTCATGCCCCAGCGCTGGTACATCTCCAGGAGCTGATCGTCGACCTTGACGTAGTCCCGCAAAAATTCGCGGTAGCTGATCTTCGAAAGCAACTCGTGCTTCTCGTCGTCGCTCATGCCGGGCAGGTAGTCACGCGCATCCGTGAACACCCGCACGAGGTCGGCCCGCGCGCGCTCGTTCATGGGCGTCGCGGCGGCGAACTCCGGCCAGGGGATGCTGCCGTAACCGCGCACGAGCTTCCGTTGCCCGTAGGTGGCGCTGTCGTAGGCAATCGCATACGACAAGCCCATCGACGAATACAGGTCCTGGTCGAAATAGTCGTAAAAGCGCTGGACGTCGATGCCTATCCCGGACAACAACGCTTTCGAGACGCCGGTATAGCCCGACGGCGTGTCGATCGATTCAGTGCCGCCGTAGCCGATGCGAGTCCGGCCGCCGATCGTGAATTCGTTGCGTTTAGCATGGCCGCCGAAGTCGTCATGGTTGTCGAGGATCAGTATCCGGGCGTCCGGTTTTTCCGTTCTGAAAAAGCGCGCCGCGGACAGGCCGCTGATGCCGCCACCGACGACCACGAGGTCGATTTCCTCGTCGGGTGCGCCGCGCGGCCAGTTGCTGCCCGCAACCCGCGCGTGCATGGTCTCCCAGGAGCCGTCGTGGCTGCCGCGCAAGCCGGTTCTGGCCGGCGGATAGTAGTCGCCGTCGAGCGCAAAGTCGTTCTCGGCCCGGCCGAAGACATCCGTCCAGGGCGTCAACAGGGATGCGCCGATGGCGACGCGGGTACCGTTCAGGAAGTCGCGGCGTGTGACTTTGTCTTTCATGTTCTCCCCCCGGGCTCACATGTGCGGGCGCCAATTCAATCGTGAATTTGCACTCTTTTGAGCCGTCCGCCCGCTCCGCTCTTGATTGTCACGCTGGTGCGGGCCACCTTGAAATGCTCTGCAATCAGCTCCAGCAACTCGCGATTCGCCTTGCCGTCCACAGGCGGGGACTTCACCCGCGCAATCCAGACGCCGTCAACTTCTTTCAAGCAGTTGGTGCGGGCGTTCGGTTTGACTCTAACCTGAATAGTTCGCATGCCGAGAGATAAGAGATCGTTGACCTGCGCTCATCGAACGCCTCCCGGTTCTTGTAGGTGACGGTAAGAATCATATCCGGCTCGCCTTCGCGTGCTGCCGTATTGCTGTATACCTTGTAGTCGACGATGTCGCCGTCCCGGAACCCGCGTCCCGGCAGCGCCGCCGCAAACTCGCTAAAGTGTCAGGCAGCCCTCTGACCTCAATTAGTCGCGGAGCTTTGCTGTCCGTCTGCTGGTCGCAACATACACGCGTGCGTCATCGCACTCGTCGATGTCGCCGAAAGTCTCCTCCGAGAACTCCCGTCCGCCGCCATTAGCGAACTGCTCGAAGTCGGCACCGATCTCCGCGAAACTGGCATATGCAAAGACAACCTTGTAGTCGAACTCGGCGTCACCTCCGCCGTACATCGGGAACCAGTGCCAGTAGCCTGCCTTTGAGCCGGCGCCAGACAGGTGATCCGCCCATTTCAGTTCTGCAGATCTGATATCTCCATAGCGCCGACCTTCATTGAGCTTGCAGTCCATCATGGTGATGAAGCCGGAGGACGGCGTTGCGCCATCTGCCGGCGCTTTGTACATTGCGGACGCAAGCGCCACGTGTGAGTTGCAATCAACCACCTTGTCGAAGGCCGCTTGCAGTTCACCGCCGGTTGCAAGCCAGTTATCCGTCCCCTTGCCCATGGCATTGCCATCCGTATAGGCTCCCATCCATATGACATCGAAGTCCTGCTCCGAGCCATAGAAAAAGGGCGTCAATGTCCATGCGGCGTAGTCATTGATGTCATTATCATCGGCATATTTCGTCCACCGGCTGATCACCCTTTCGAGATCTCCCGCACCCTGGCCGTCATTAAACTTGCAAATGTACAGCTCCACAGGAAGCACTTTGCCCATGCCCCCGGTGCTGACCTGCGCCAGCCCTGATCCAGCGCAAAGTAACAAGCCAACAACCGCCGAACAGGTGATTGTTCGAAGCATTTTCATGTCTTCTCCCCTTATTGATTGTTCTGATGCGGAACGAAAGCGTACCGCTATCCCGTAGTATAGTCCTTGGAGCCACGGCGTACCTGCCGAAGAATACTCGCCGACACCGGATGGCGCTTCAGTCCTTTCTCACCGGCACGACGAGCACCGGAACTTTGGTGTGCTTCAGAATGCCCCTGCTCGAGCTGCCAACGACCAGGTCGTACAACGGGCCGAACCCATGACTGCCGACGATCATAAGGTCAATCTGCAGACGCTCGGCTTCCTTCAGTATCGTTTCGACGATCGGTCCCTGGATAAGCAATGCGATCGCTTCGAGGCCTGACTGCCGCAGATCATGCGCGTACGACTGCACCGCCTTGTGCTCGTCGCGAAATTCGCGCGCGACCTGGTCACGCACAACGTCAGGCCCGGCGTCGTATCCAACGAAGTCCGGCTCGGCTTCGGCTACGTGCAGTACCCACACCGTCGCCGACATCGCTTTCGCAACGTGCTCGCATACATCGATAACCCGCGCGGAAGCATCGGAAAGGTCGATTGCCACCAGGATGTTCACAGGCCTTCCTCGTTGCTATTCCGCTCTCTCTGGCGTAACAGTTCGCGCTGCATCAGATGATAGAGAGCCTTCGTATAGCGATCTGCTTCACTGCCGGACATGTGTGACCATTCCGGCAGCCAGTATCCTTGCAACTCCGCGTGGTCTTCCCAGTGAATACCGAGCGCACCGGACCGTGCCAGCAAGACATCCCAGGTGAGTTCACGCGGGTTATACATCGGCTCGGACACTGCGTAGTGTCCTTCGTAGGGATTGGTGACGAACACGACCTCTATTCCACGTTCCTGCAGCTTTAGCGTGGCCGCTACCGCGCGATCAATCTGTTTCGCCCGTGTTTCCAGCGCTTGTCCGAGCCACTCCTCATCGCGTTCTTCGATCGGAATAAAACCGTCTGCCCAGATCGTCTTTGCCAGTTCCCGATACGCTGGATCGTTCTCAACTCTGGACCACAAGCGAGCATTCCGGTCCGCGCTGAAGTTGGCCAGCTTCCGGACTTCCATAGGCGGTTTGACGCCTGCACGTTCCGGCCAGGCCTGACGCTTTATTACCGTGAACAAAGCGTAGTCGAAGAAGTAAAAGCGCAGGTAGGGCTCGAACGGCATCGAGATGCGCTGGCCGAGCCACTGTGCCGGCGATTCTTCCACATAGCGCCTTATCGCCTTCTTCCGGTACTCGAAGCCGCTGAAGAAGAGCCCAGGCGAGACGCCAACGATCAGAATGCCGCGAAAGTCCTCGTCATCGGCCAGGCTTTCCATGACAGTGACCGGGCTCGTGCCTTCCAGCGAGAGTTGAATAGGCCTTTCGCCGGATTCCGTCTCCCAGGCCTCGAGTTGCAGATCGAAATACATGCGTGAGGAGCCTGTCAGCACGGTCTTGTTGCCCTCGCCCCTGTCGATGCGCCGCCGCTGAATAGCCCAAAGCCCCTCGCTGTTCCGATAGGACGGTGCGACATCGAACGCGCGCCAGTACAACTCCCAGCCGGTCATCAGCACAAGGCATACGGCGAGTGCAGTCAGGGTGCCGTTTTGCAGCGAGCGCTCTGGCAGACGGCGATCGTATCCGTGCGCCACAGCCGCACTATCAGAACTGGAAGTAGATGAAGGCATCGCTTCCTCCTTGCGTGATCATGATCAGCGTGAGCAAGACGCCCCAGACGAGGCCCGTGAACCAGCCGGGCAGCCTGCTGACAACTTCATCGAGTTGCCGGTTGCGCATCCACCAGTGCACGCACAGCATCACGGCGATTGTAATGACCGTCTGGACGATCAGCACGGTCGGCAATACTTTTTCGCCCGACGTATCGAGCGTCAGCATCGTCGTAATCATGCGCCAGGCGGTTTCGAAATCCGGCGCACGGAAAAATACCCAGGTGATGTTCACGAGGAAGTACGTCACGAGAGCGAGGAGAATGCGCGCCGCGAACGTATTCCATACTTCCTGGTGGCCCAGTCGCGCCACCAGCCAGCGCTCTGCTGCAAGGTACGCGCCATGCAGGCCGCCCCATACGACAAATGCCCAGCTGGCGCCGTGCCAGAGTCCGCCGAGCAGCATCGTTGTCATCAGGTTTGCATAGGTACGAATGTTGCCCTTGCGGTTGCCGCCAATCGGTATATACAGGTAGTCGCGAAGCCACGACGACAGCGAGATGTGCCAGCGCCGCCAGAAATCTGAAAAACCGATCGCCGCATACGGGAAGCGGAAATTGTCAGGCAGGCCAAAACCGAGTGTCAGTGCGACGCCGATCGCGGTCGTCGAGTACCCGGCAAAATCGGAAAAGATCTGACCTGAAAAAGCAAGAGTGCCAAGCCAGGCATCGGTCGGATGCAGCATCGCTTCGGCGCCGAAGACCGCGTCCGCCGCCGGTGCCAGCAAGCCGTCCGCCACGACGATTTTCTGGAACAGGCCGAGTGTCATGAGTGCAAGCCCCCAGCGGAGTTGCTGCGCGGTGGCCCCTCTTGGTGTGGCGAACTGGGGCAACAAGTGCGTCGGCCTGACGATGGGGCCGGCAACCAGCTGCGGGAAAAATGTGACGAACAACGCGAAGTCCAGAAACGATCGGGACGGTTCCGCGCGGCGCAGGTAGACATCGAGGGAATAGGCCATCGTCTGGAACGTATAAAACGAAATGCCGACAGGCAGGATGATGTTCCAGTCGGGCGGCTGATAATCAACGCCAATCGCCCCCATCATTGCCTGAAAGTTTTCCAGCAAGAATTCGCCGTACTTGAAATAACCCAGTAATCCCAGGTTAACGATGACGCTGATTGCGAGCAGCATCTTTCGCCGGCTCGCGATCTGTTCCGAAAACAGCCTTTTTGCAACATGCCAGTCGATGACCGTCGATATCCACAGGAGGACGACGAAAGGCGGATTCCAGGCCGCGTAGAAAAGATAGCTGGCAATCAGCAGGTTGGCCTTTTTGGTCTGCCAACCAAGCGGCGCATTGTGCAGCGCGAGCACAAGCGCGAAGAAGGCAATGAACGTCAGCGAATTAAACAGCAAATGACTTCCCCATCATTTGCCGGCATCGTTCGAGCGGGTTTCTCAATGCGGGCAGCTCGTTTTTTACTGTTATGTGCCGTGCACGCGCACCCCTGATCTGGCGGGGCAAGGATAGCAGTTCGCTGTTCTATTGGTAACTACTGACGCGCTCCCCAAGGCAAAGGCCGGTCGGGCTGCCCATCGAATCGGTCCTGAGCCTGGCCTGCGACCACGTTACCGCGCTTATAGCGAGGTTGGCTGGCGCGCGAACTCATATCACCGGCTCCAGGCCCGCGATCAGATTTTGATATTCCGGCTTGTGCCCGAACAGGCGGCCGTGATCGGGTAACAACAACAGTTCCCAACGGGTAAGACCAGGGGCCGGTCGGCGGCCCGGCCCACGGTGCCTTCCACAATATGCGATACGCCAACGTCCCGGCCGATTTCTCTCATATCGAGCGTGCTATCGGCGTATTTCGGAGCTGCTCGGTGATTACGTGGGGCATCTAACTCCGGTCCGTGAATGCCCGGATCCAAGGCCTGGCCTCGGTCACGCGACGCTTTTCCGCACCTCAAAGGCATTGTGGGTCCCATCTTATCCGATCACGTCTATAATTAGGTGGAGCGCTAATCGCTCAGTGCTGCAATGAGTTTGAACCAGGAAAGGGGATCGGCCATGTCACACAAGTATGCCGGAGGGTGCGACCACGTTCACACCTATTCAGATAAAGACCCGATAGACAATCACACGTGCCACTGCTCTGTGTGTAAACGCGTTACCGGGCAAGACACCACTCATGTTGTCTTCTTTAATTACGGAGACCTGAAAGTAGATAAGCTCGACAGTTTGAATCGCCAACCGTTTAACGAGCAAAACCCCGATGGGCCGCTGGAGCTGTGCACGTGCTCGGTTTGCGGGACACCCATTATGCTCGATGACAAACAACGGCGAATCCGCGTGATCGTACCGAACCTCATGGGTTACGACGCAGAGAGCATGCCCGCGACTTAC
>Ga0299913_10005630_pt1 | contig 10730 bp, 10 predicted proteins | sample RVTome_9_FD_201360 | JGI IMG/M metagenome (GOLD analysis project Ga0299913, IMG submission 201360) | Soil microbial communities from uranium-contaminated site in the Upper Colorado River Basin, Wyoming, United States - RVT155D38 (version 2) ... | reverse complement strand
GCCGCCCAGATCACCGACGACGGTCAGGCGCAGGTCGTCCGCGGGAACGGCCTGAACCCCGTCCGCGAGCGTGATCGGGAGGATCAGCGTCTCGATGTCGTGGTAGCCGTCGTCGCGCTTCCCCAGGACGCGGAGGAAGGGATTGATCTTCGCCGGCGCCGGCTCGGTGACGGCCTCAGGCATGAAGCGCCTCGGCGAGGCGGGCAAGCTCCTCCAGACCGAGCGTCTCCGCACGCGCGCGCTCGTCGAGGCCGGCACGCACCAGGGCCTCACGCGCAGCCGCGCGATCGAGTCCCAGGCGCACCAGCGCCGAGGACATCATCTTGCGCCGCTGGGCGAAGCCCTCGTCGATCAGGCGGAAAAGCTCATCCTCCGGCGTCGTGACCGGCGGTGGTCGCCGCTCGATCTCGAGGACCACGGACTCGACCTTCGGCTCGGGCCAGAACACCTTCGGTCCGACCCGGCGGACCACGCTCACGCTCGCCCGGTAGGCGACCTTGAGGCTCACCGCTCCGAACGCCTCCTCGCCCGGCCCGGCGGCCAGGCGCTCGCCCACCTCTCGCTGCACCATGACCATCAGCGGGTCCACCTGGGGCGCCTCCTCCAGGAGCCGCATGACCACCGGAACCGCCACGTTGTAGGGGAGGTTCGAGGCCATCCTCCACGGGCCCTCGCCGAGGACCTGCCCCCAGTCGACTTCCATGGCATCCGCGTGGACGATCCTCACCGGGAGACCCTCGACCACCTCTTCGAGAGCCGGGATCAGACCACGGTCCGCCTCCACGGCGACCACCTCCGCCCCGGCTCCCGTCAGGGCCACGGTCAGCGACCCGAGGCCGGCGCCGATCTCCAGGAACCTGGTCCCCGGCGCCGCGCCGGCGTCACGAGCGATGGCCCGGGCGACGTTCGCGTCGGCGAGGAAGTTCTGGCCCAGGGGCCTGCGGGGGCGGATGCCGTGGCGGTCCGCGAGCTCGGTCAGCGAGCGGAGGGTGAGGGCCCTACCAGGTGATGCGGACGTTGACGGTTCCGACGCCGAGGGGGGCGAGCCTTGCGAAGGCGTCGTCGGAGAGGTCGATGATCCTTCCCTCGATGTAGGGGCCACGGTCATTGATTATCACCGTGACCGTCCGGCCGTTGGCCACGTTGGTGACGTGGACCTCGGTCCCCATCGGAAGCGTCTTGTGGGCGGCGACCATGCCCACCCGGTGGTACCAGGACGCGACCCCGGACTCCGAGCGGGGGGGCCGGGTCCCCTCGACCACGAGCTCCTTCACCGGCGTGCGAACCTGGCGACTGTCCACCAGCGTCCGGGACACCTCGCGGCCGTTCTCCCGGCGGACCTCGTACGTCCGGTTGGCGAGCCCGGGAACGCCCGCGCGGACCACCTTGCGCACGCCCTGCATGTACTCGTTGGACTTCTCGACCTCGGTCGAGTACGGGAGCTGCTCCTGCTCCACGACGCGCTCTACCTCGACGTTCACGACCCGGATGATCATCCCGGGCGACAACGGAGTGGCCGGAGGCGGAGTTACCTGATCCTCCGGATCGACGACGATGTCGAGGCTCTCGAGCAATCCGGCGACGTCGGCCTCGTTGGTGATGACCTCGCGGAGCTCTCCGCGCGCGGCCACCCGAACGTTCACGGCCTCTCGGTAGACGATCGTGTCCCCGTCCTTCACCCTGGCCGCCCGCGAGGGGAACACCTGGGCGCTGCGGCTTCCTCGCAGGTTGATCTGCGCGAGCACGTCGTCCACGGTCTCGCCGGTCACGAACACGTTCCGCTGCGTTCCGTTCAGCGACAGGGTGATCTGCTTCGCCAGAGCTACCTCCACCTGCATGCCGTCGGCGAGCGCAGTCGATGGATCGGGCCGGACTTCGTCGTGCTCGTCGATGTCCACGCCCTCGTCGTGGAGAAGGTCGCCCACCGTTCCCGCGAAGGTGTCGACCGCGCGGCTGCTCTGGTCGACCACCAGGGTGACGTCTTTGCCGAGGACGAAGAAGGCGCCGCCGGACACGAGGACGGCGAAGAGAACGAGCGGAGCGGTGAGGCCGGTGAGGCGTGACCGGCGTACCTTCCCTGCTCGTCCGACTGCGGGCGGGCTAGAGTTCCTTCCCCACCCAGCTGCGCTGTGGCTGCCGGGCAATACGAGCGAAGACCCTATCAGGCCGCAGGAGGGCTATCCAATCTCGGGCAAAGCGGCCGCTCGGCCGACCTCAGCCGGGCAGCCCGAAGGCCCTGCGAGCGTTCGAGGCCGTGCGGTCGGCCACATCGGAGGGCTCCTCGCTCCGGACCTGGGCGAGCGCCTCCACCACATGCCGCACGTTCCCGGGCGAGTTCTCCTTCCCCCGCAGCGCTTGAGGAGGGAGGAACGGGCTGTCGGTCTCCACCAGGAGCAGCTCTCCCGGGACCTCGGCCGCGGCCTCCCGGAGATGGGCGTTCTTCGGGTAGGTGACGACCCCCGCGAACGAGCAGAAGTACCCGCGCGCGGCCGCCTCCCTGGCCGCCGCGGCATCCCCGGAGAAGCAATGCAGCACCACGCGCTCCACCCGCTCCTCCTCCAGGATCTTCATCACGTCCGGCCATGCCTCCCGCGTGTGGACCACGAGCGGCTTGCCGCTCTCTCGCCCAAGTCCGCAATGCGCTCGGAACGCCCTCTGCTGCTCCTCGGGCGGAGAGAGCAGCCGGAAGTAGTCGAGCCCGGTCTCCCCGACACCGACCACCCGGGGGTCGTGGGCGAGCTCCTCGATGGCGGAGCCGGCGGCGGCGTCGAACTCGTTCGCCGAGTGCGGATGGACCCCCGCGGTGGCGAAGACGCCGGGCAGCGCGTCGGCGAGCTCCCTCGACCGGCGGCTGGACTCCGGATCGATCCCGACGCAGACCAGCGCCTCCACCCCGCTCTCCTTGGCCCGGGTAACCTCGGCCGCCGGATCGCCCTCCATCATGAACAGGTGGCAGTGCGTGTCGAACAGGTTCAGTCGCCTCTCCATGCCGCTGCCTCAGTCCTCCAAGCGAGGGAACAACGACTCCCCCTTCGTGACGCGCGTCCCCGGTGAGAGGCCTCCCCAGCTCGCCGCGTCCGGCAGGCGCTGGTCCTCGATGGGCTCCACGATCCCGAGCTGAGCCCAGAGCGCCCCGGCCGCCCTGGGCATGACGGGGAAGGTCAAGACCGCCAGCAGGCGGAGCACCTCCGCGGAGGCATACAGGATCGATCCGAGCTCGCTCCTCCTGGCCTCGTCCTTGGCGATCGCCCAGGGCTCCTTCTCCACCAGGTAGTGGTTCGCCCGCCCCACCAGGTCCCAGACCGCGGAGAGAGCCGGGGAGAGCTCCACCCGGTCCATGTGCTCGTCGTATCGCTTGGCGGCATCGGTGGCCACGGTCGGCAGGTCCGCCTCGGCTCCCTCGTGGCCGGGCTCGGGCACAACCCCGTCGAAGTACGAGCCCAGCATCGCCAGGACGCGACTGGCCAGGTTGCCCAGGCCGTTGGCAAGGTCGGCGTTGAAGCGCTCCGTCATCGACTCCCAGGAGAAGCTGCCGTCCTGCCCGAACTGGATCTCGCGCATGAAGTAGTAGCGGTAGGCGTCCACGCCGAAGTGATCGACCAGGGTCTTCGGGTGGATGCCCGTGAGCTTGGTCTTGCTCATCTTCTCCCCGCCGACCAGCAGGAAGCCGTGCGCCCACACCTGTAGCGGCGGCTCCACCCCACCGGCCATGAGCATCGCCGGCCAGTAGATCGCGTGGAACCGCAGGATGTCCTTGCCGATGAAGTGGATGTCGGCGGGCCAGATGCGGGCGAACCGCTCCTCTTCGTCTCCGTATCCCGCCGCCGTGATGTAGTTGGTGAGGGCATCGAACCACACGTAGCAGACGTGCTTCTCGTCCCAGGGCAGCGGCACGCCCCAGGCGAACGACGTCCGCGAGATCGAGAAGTCCCGCAGGCCGCTTCGGATCACGGAGAGAACCTCGTTGCGCCTGGCCTCCGGCTCGATCGCCGAGGGGTTGCGCTCGTAGTGCCCCAGTAGCCGGTCCTGGTAGGCGGACAGGCGGAAGAAGTAATTCTCCTCCGACATCGCCTCCACGGGACGGCCGTGGATGGGGCAGTTGCCGTCCACCAGCTCGTCCTCGGTGTAGTAGGCCTCGCACGACACGCAGTACAGGCCCTCGTAGGTGCCCAGGTAGATGTCGTCGCGGCCGTTCTCGTGGACGGCGCTCAGCAGCTTCCTGACCGCGGCCTCGTGGCGCGGCTCGGTTGTGCGGATGTAGTCGTCGTTGGAGATGTCGAGGAGCTCCCAGACCTCCCTCCACTTCGGCTCCATCTGATCCACGAACTCCTGCGGCTCCAGCCCCTGCTCGGCGGCGGCCTGCGGAACCTTCTTGCCGTGCTCGTCGGTACCTGTGAGGAAGAGCACCTTCTCTCCGCGCAGCCGGTGGTAGCGCGCGACGAAGTCGGTGGCCACGGTCGTGTATGCGTGCCCGATGTGCGGCACGTCGTTCGGGTAGTAGATGGGCGTCGTGACGTAGAAGGTGTCCTTGGTCATCGAGTGACGGATTCTCCCACAGCGACTCAGGCCCGACGCCGGAGCGAGGCCTCATACAGCTGTCGCCTGGATGCGCCCGACTCCTCGGCCACCCTCGCGGCGGCCTCGCGGCGCGGCAGGCCCTCTGCGGTCAGGGCCTCGACGCGGTCCCCGAGCTCGTCGAGATCGAGTGCCCGTGACGGTCGCGCTCCGTCTATGACCACGACCACCTCGCCGCGGACCTCCCCGTCGCCCAGGCGGGCCTCGAGCTCCGACAGAGTCCCGCGAAGGACCTCCTGGTGGATCTTGGTCAGCTCTCGCGCCACGGCCGCGCGCCGGTCGCCGAGGGCCTGGCGCGCGTCTCCCATGAGGTCTCCCAGCCGGCGCGGTGACTCGAAGAAGATCAACGTCCGGGGGTCGGACGCCAGTTCGGACAGCCGGGACCTGCGCTCGCCGGGCTTGCGCGACAGGAACCCCTCGAAGGCGAACCTGGCCGTGGGAAGCCCCGAGACGACCAGCGCGGCGATAGCCGCCGAGGGCCCGGGGATCACATCGATATCGATCCCGGCCGCAACGCATGCCTGGACCAGCCTGTAGCCGGGATCGGACAGCCCGGGCATGCCGGCGTCCGATACCAGAGCCACGTCCCTTCCGGCACGCAGCTGCTCGACGATCTCGGGGACCCGCTTCCGCTCGTTGGCGTCATGGAACGAGACGAGCCGGGGCGCGTGGGCGCCGAGATGGGAGAGGAGCTTCCGGGTCCGCCGGGTGTCCTCGCAGGCGATCACGTCCGCCTCCGATATGGCCCTGCCGGCGCGCTCGGACAGGTCGCCGAGGTTGCCGATGGGCGTGCCGACCAGCCGTAGGGTCCCCGCCATCCGTCCATTATCCGGTGCGTTCACGCACCCGCAGGGGGCGGCATGAACGCGTGGACCAGGAGGCCGATGGCTCCGCCCAGCACGGACCCTTCCGGAGGGTCGTGGCCGCGAAGGACCGCCCCCACGGCCGCGTACGCGTCGGCGGACCCGACCACCTCCACGTGCGTCGCGTCCACGATCCATCCCGGCACGCCGGGGATCCGCAGGCCCTCGGGCGCGACGATCGCGTCGAACGAGGCCGAGACGGTGGCCGCGGCGACTCCGTCAGGGAGAGGCCGGGCGAAGACGCCCTCCAGGCCGTCGGGCCGGGCCAGGATCTCCCTCGCCAGCGGAGCGTCGGGAGAGAACGTGCCCTCGCCCACCGCCCGGAAGCCCGCCGACAGGAGGCGGAGGACGTCGGCCCCCACTCGGCCGGCGCCGTCCTCGCCGGGAGGCGGATATCCCACGGGTGAGTGGGGGAAGCCCGCCAGCGAGACCAGGTGCGAGACACCCTCGGCCGCTCCGGAGGCCACGGCGGTCCACGCGATCACCGCGCCCTGCGAGTGAGTGACCACCGCCACCGGGGCGCCTCCGGTCTTCGCGCGGATCCGGGCGACCTGCCGCCCGAACGCATCCACCAGCTCGCCGAGCGGCCGCTGGGTGTCGCTCTTCTCGTACGGCGCGTGGAGGCGAAGATCGCACGGGGCCTCTCCACGGGGAGCGTCACGGCCGGGGCCGAGATAGGAGTAGTAGAAGACGCGCTCGCAGCCGAGCCCCACCTGGATCGGCTGGAACCGGTACAGGGCGCCCGACCCGCTAGAGGTGTCGACCCCGGGGACCAGGAGGAGGGTCGTGTGGGGCGTGATCGGGACGGATGCGCTCGGGGTCGCGCCCAGCAGCATCACCAGCGCCAGCCCGGCCGCCGCGGCGAGCGGCGTGCGGGCGGGGCGCCGCCGCAGCCGGAGCATCACGAACACGGTGAAGACCGCCGAAAGGGGGATCAGGGCCACCGGGGAGATGCCGCCGGCCCACCGAGCCAGCGCACCCAGGCCCGCGAGCCCCGCCAGGGCCAAGATCGCGGTCGGGGCCCCGCCCTCTCCCACGGCCCTGGGCATGAGCCTCAGCGCCACCACCGCGGTCAGAGCGAGACCGGCCCACGCGTACCAGGCGTACACCGCGGCGAGGCCGGCGAACTCGAGACCCGCGGCGGGCCCCAGGAACACAGCGGAGGTCCCGTACAGGCCTGCGGCGGAGGCGAACCTCCGGCCGAGCGAGCGGTCGTCGCCCAGCGCCTCCAGAAGCGAGGCCAGGACGAGCGACCGGATCGTCACCGACGCCAGCACTCCCGCGACGAAGACGCCGTACGAGGGTGCCCGGGCCACCAGGAGGCGGAGGTCGAAGGCGAGGTCCAGGGGAGGCGGCGCCACGGCGTGCACCAGCCCAGGCCAGCGGGGAAGCGTACCCAGCGCGCCCAGGAGGGTCACCAGCGCCGCCACCGCGGCGAACGGCAGCCATGCCGCGGCGGCCGGGGCCCCGGGGTCGGGTGAAGGGCCCGGCATATCGGGAACGGGCGGGTTCTCCAGCATCGATCCGAGCAGGTTCTATCCTGGGTGCCCTTCACCCGCCAAGTGAGCGCTACTCGCAAGGCCGTGCTGGTCGTCGGTGCCGTCACGCTGCTCGCCGGCGCCGTCAGGTTCCATGCCCTGGCCCGGCCACCGGAGAAGGTCTTCGACGAGACCTACTACGCCACCGACGGGTGCTGGTACGCGGGAGAGCCGTACGAGGACTGCGGGCTCGAGAGCGACGTCGAGCGGTCCTGGGTCCATCCTCCGCTCGGCAAGCAGATCATCGCCCTCGGCATCGACGGCTTCGGCAACCGCCCGTTCGGCTGGCGTTTCACGGCCGCGCTCGCTGGGACGGCAACCGTCACGCTGATCGGGGTCCTCGCGTTCCTCCTCTTCGGCTCGGCCCTTTGGGCGGGCGTCGCCGCGCTGCTCGGCGCGACCGAGCACCTCCTGTTCGTCCAGTCCCGCATCGCGATGCTGGACGTCTTCCTGGCCTTCTTCGTAGTTGCGGGGTTCGCGTTGCTGGTCGCGGACCGGCGAAGATCGGAGCCGGCCCGGGCCACCGAGCCCCTCGCCGGCGAGGAGGAGGCACACCGGGCCAGGCGGCCGTTCCGCCACCTGGCCGGAGCGGCCTTCGGCGCTGCGGTGGCCGTGAAGTGGTCGGGGCTCCTCGCGCTGGCCGCAGCCGCGGCCCTGGCGGCAGGATGGGAGTACGCACGCCGGAAGCGGGCCGGGGATACACGTCCGTTCCTTTCTTCCACGCGGCGGGAGGGTCTCTCGCTGTACACGGCGTTCATCGTGGTCCCCCTGCTCGTCTACCTGATCCCGTGGATCCCGTGGCTGGCCGAGCGAAGCTTCGACCTCGGTGAGCTCGTCGGCCAACACGGTCGGATGGCCGAGTACCACCTCGGGCTGGACACGACCAAGGAGAGCGGCGAGGCCATCCATCCCTACATGTCTCGGGCAGGGGGGTGGCTGCTGCTCCTGCGCCCGGTTGCCTATCACTGGCAGGGAGAGCCGGACTGCTGCGCGGAGATCCTGGGCATCGGAAACCCGGCGCTCTACTGGGGTGCGCTGCTGGTGATCCCCTACCTCGGGCTCGTCTGGGCCTCGCGCAAGGAGTGGCAGGCGGGAGCGATCCTGGTCCCGATCCTGGTCCAGCTTCTGCCCTGGTTCGTGGTGGCCCGACCCCTGTTCCTCTTCTACATGACCCCGATCAGCCCGTTCCTCGCCCTGGGCATGGCCTATCCGATCCGTGACCTGATCCGGTCCGGACTGGATCGTCGCGTCGCCTATGCGGCCGCGACCGTCGTCGTCGGCGTCTGCGTGGGTCTGTTCGTCTTCTACTTGCCGGTGCTGACGGCGGCGCCCGTGACGTATGACCAGTGGCGGGCCAGGGTCTGGTTCGACGGGTGGGTCTGAGATGGAGCAACGGTTCGAGGATCTGGTCGCCGAGGCGATCGACGGGCTCCCGGACTGGGTGCACGAACGCCTGGAGAACGTTCAGATCATCGTCGAGGCCCATCCTCCGCGGGACGAGCCGAACCTCCTCGGGCTGTACGAGGGCATCCCGCTAACCGAGCGTGGGAACGAGTACACGTGGGCCCTGCCCGACCGCATCACGCTCTACAGGAAGACGATCGAGGGCGAGGCCGGCGGTGACGCCGCTGCCATCAGACAGGTTGTCGCCGACACCGTGGTTCACGAGATCGCGCACTTCTTCGGGATCTCGGACGAGCGCTTGCACGAGCTCGGACACGACTGATGGCCCAGATCACCCTCGTCAGGGGTGACATCACCGAGCAGAACGCGGACGCGCCCCGCGCAGAGCTAGGTGACAGCGGCTACTGAACGGTCAGCGTTCCGGTCATCTCCGGGTGGAACGAGCAGGCGAAGCCGTACTCTCCGGGATCGAGCGAGATCTCGACGGACGTCTCCTCGCCCGCCGCCAGCTGCTCGTCGATGCCGCCCTCTTCCAGCGTGAAGGTGTGAGCTGCCTCGCCCTCGTTGACGAGGTTCAACGCGGAACCGGCCGAGACGACCGGGCCCGCAGGCTCGAAGGCGTTGTCGACCATGGTCACCGAGTCGGTGGTGGTCCCACCGCCGCCGTTGCCGCTGTCGCCGCCATCACCGCCTCCTCCGCACGCGGCTCCGACCAGGGCCACGAAGGCCAATACCACCAGAAATCGTGGATACCTCATGTCCACCTCCTTGTCGGACGCGAATCCTACCCGGCACCGAGATCTATAACCGCGGTGCGGAGCCGGGGCCGCCGGGATATCAAGGCCTTCGAGTAGCCTCGACAGCACTCTTGCGCCGGGCCGAACAGGACACCCCCTCCCGATGGCGAACATCTAAGGGTGCGAACAGCCACCCGCCACACGCTCGCCTCCTTCGTCCTGCTGCTCGTGGCGCTGGTTCCGGTATCCGGTCTCCAGGCCCAGGTGATCCCCGAGAACCCCTGGCTGGAGCGGCGCATCCTCAACATCGCGCACCAGGGCGGAGAGATCGAGGCGCCCACGAACACGCTGTTCGCGTTCAAGACGGCTCTCCAGAAGGGCGCTGACGTGCTCGAGCTGGACGTCCATGCCACCGCCGACCGCCGGCTGGTGGTCCTGCATGACGCCACGGTCGATCGCACCACCGACGGCGAGGGCCGGGTGGATGAGAAGACCCTCTCCGAGATGAAGGCCCTGGACGCGGCTCACTGGTTCGTGCCGGATTGCGGAACGTGCCACGACCGCCCGGAGACGGAGTATGAGTACCGCGGCTACGCGACCGGAGAGCGCGAGATCCCCGAGGAGCTCGAGGACGCCGGGTTCGTACCCAACGACTTCCGGATCCCCACGCTTCGCGAGGTCCTCGAGACGTTCAGGGGCATCCTGATCAACATCGAGATCAAGGCGAGCGACCCCGACACCGAGGGCTACGAGGAGCTTCTCGCGGGCCTGCTCGAGGAGTTCGACAGGACCACCAACACGATCGTCGTGTCGTTCCTCGACAACGCCATCGAGCGCTTCAAGATCCACGCGCCGGACGTCCACACGGCAACCGCGACGGGGGAGACCGGTGCGTTCTGGGCGAGTACCCAGGGCCCGCTGCCGGGGGCCCCCAACCCCAGATACCGGGCCCTTCAGGTTCCGATCGTCTTCAACGGGATCACCGTGGTCACCGCGGACTTCGTGGCCGACGCCCACGCGAACGGGCTGGCCGTCCACGTGTGGACCATCAACGACAGGCCGACGATGGAGTGGCTGATCTCTATCGGGGTGGACGGCATCATGACGGACCGCCCCACCCTGCTCGAGGAGGTCCTGGAGGCCCAGCCGGAGGCCTGAACCCGCGCTCGGACGGCCCGAGGCAACATCAAGAGGAAATCCGGCAACTCCGTCGAATCCTTAGCCGATAGCTATCTCTTATCGAGGGGAGTCGAGCATGCCGGAAAGCCCGCGTCGCAGCCGTGACCTGCTGATATGGCTCTGTTCCGCCCTGGCCCTGCTGGCCGTGTCCCTTCCGGCCACAGCTCAGCTCCCGGAGGAGGAGCCCGCGTTCATCGGGGCACAGCTCAACACCACCGCCGAGACCTTCGAGCCGACCATGGGCGCAGACCCGGCGGGCAACCTGTACTTCGCCCAGGCGGACTCGGCCGGCGGCGTGGCCATCGGATTCAAGGCCGGGATGTTCCGCTCGACGGACGGCGGCGCGACGTGGAGCGACATCTCGCCGAAGATCGCTAACCGCAACATACCTCCGGAGACCAACGACCCCTACATCTACGTGGACCCCGGCACCG
>Ga0299913_10005629_pt1 | contig 10730 bp, 8 predicted proteins | sample RVTome_9_FD_201360 | JGI IMG/M metagenome (GOLD analysis project Ga0299913, IMG submission 201360) | Soil microbial communities from uranium-contaminated site in the Upper Colorado River Basin, Wyoming, United States - RVT155D38 (version 2) ... | reverse complement strand
GCTGACGCTGCCCTGGATCACCGGCAATCCGTACTCGCTCTACGCGCGCGTGCGCGCGTTCTCGGGCAGCTCGGCCGGGCCGTGGAGCGGCCGCTACGGCTTCCGCATGCGCGCCCCGTCCCCGCCCACGAGCCTCTCGTCCGGGGTGAACCCGCGCCCCGGGATGGTGCGCTGGACGCCGGTCGAAGGCGCGACGGCGTACCAGGTCACGTTCCTCTACGACCTGAGCGCCGGCGAGAAGAAGATGATCAAGACGGCGACCACGGCCGCCGACCTGCGGGAGTACTACACGTTCCACAACAACCTGCAGGACCGCGGGATCGACCAGATCTCCTGGCGCGTCCGCGCCGTCCGCGAGCTCGAGGGTACGCCGAAGAACGATCTCCCGGTCGTCTCGTACGGCCCGTGGAGCCCGACGTTCGTGACACAGGAGCCGGCCACGATCGACGCGACGCCGATCCAGCTCCAGGAGTCGATCTCACGCAGCGGCGCGTCGAGCATCGTGAACACCGTGCTCGATCAGGGCCCCGACCCGCACGAGCTCGTCCCGGGCTTCTGGTGGACCGGCCGGTACTCGGCGGACGGCTACGGCGACTGCCCTGCCGTCGTCGCGCTCTTCCCGGATCTCACCTGCCCGCTCTACCACGTGTACATCTACACGGACGAGGACTGCGTGAACCGCGTCCACAACTCCGACCTCGTCGGGAGCCCGGCGTACGTCCCGCGCCTGACGAAGCCGCTTCAGCTGCCTGCGTCGCCGAACAGGCTCGGCGAGGCCGTGGACATCTTCCTCGCGGACACCGAGCTCGACGAGGGCGAGGTCTACGACGCGGGCGGCGACAAGGTCTTCGCGGCCGGGCTCCACCCGAGCGTGCCGGTCGACCCCGAGGACGAGGATCTTCCCGAGGGCCAGGTGCCCGACCGCAAGAGCGGCATCTGGGACAACGACTGGCCCGAGAGCCGCTACTACTGGACGGTCGTGCCGGCGATCCCGCGCATCACGCCGGACAACACGGTCGAGTACAACGACGTCGCGTTCGCGGAGGACAACTGCCAGGCGGGCGACGTTGTCGCCTTCGGCAAGACGAGCGCCCCGGCGATCGAGCGCGCGAGCGGCGTGCCGTACGTCTCGGGCATGGTCGGCTCCGGCGCGATCCAGGGAGCGTCGAGCAACACGCCGTCGTTCTACGGCCGCGTCGTCGTGGCCTGGCGCCCGGCCCCCGGCGCGACGAAATACCAGATCCAGTGGAGCCGCAAGGCCGACCCGTTCACCCCGGCCGGAAGCAAGCGGACGCCGTCCACGAGCGTGCTCCTCAACCTGAAGTCCGGAGTCTGGCACTACCGCGTGCGTGGCATCGACCGGTCGCTGCCGACGAACAACCGCGGCATGACGTGGACGGATCCGCAGTACCTCCGCATCGCACCGCGGACGTTCACAGTCCTCCGGCGCCGCTGACGGCGCGGGAGCCCTCCACTAGTAACACGGTGTTACTAACCCTGGGGTCGCGCGGGCGTCGCGGCCTCGTCCGCCAGCCAGACGGTGAGGTGCGCGTCGACGCGCGCCGACGGGAGGCTCTCGTCGCCCGCGAGCACACGTTCGGCGATCTCGCGCTTCGTCTCCCCGCCGACGAGGAACGCGGTCGCCCGCGCGCCGTTCAGCACCGGATACGTGAACGTGAGCCGCGGATGCGGCGGCGGGAGCCCGGGCTTCGGGACGCGGACGACCGGCTCGGTCGCCTCGAGCGCAGGGTCGCCGGGGAAGAGAGAGGCGCAGTGCCCGTCCGGGCCGACGCCGAGCAGGACGAGGTCGAACCGGTCCGGCAGCTCGACGTCGACCGAGCGGAGCGGGTGGATCTGCTCCTCGGGAACCGGCACCCGGTCGAGGAGCGCGCGGCGCGCCATGCGCTCGTTCGAGTCTTCGTGGTCGGGCGGGACCTCGCGCTCGTCGCTCCACCAGACGTGCCACGAGCCCCAGTCGAGGTCGAGCCCGGCGAGCTTCTCGTAGACGCGCTCGGGCGTGCCGCCGCCGGCGAGCGCGATCCGGAAGGGCGAGTACGCCGAGGCGCGACCCGCGATCCAGCCGGCGGCGAGCTCGGTTAGGTCGGAACCGACGAGTAGCTGCACACCGCCTCCTCGTAGACCGGGTCACGGGAGAAGATGTCGAGCTGCTCCGAGAGCAAGTCGCTCGGCGTTCGGGCGTCCGGGCGCGTGAGCTCGACCGGCTCACCGTCGACCGCGATGCGCTCGAGCGTAGCGGCCGCGTCGTGCTCGAGCTCGATCTCGCGCTCGAGGCGCGCCCGCAGCCAGCCGAGGAGCAGCCGCGCGTCGGCCTCGGGCCCGGCAACCGCGAGGGTCTCCGCCTCGGCGATCCCCGGCCAGCGGCGCGCGAGCTCGTAGCGCCACGGCTCGGTCCGGGCCCAGGCGATGTCCGAGACGACGATCAGGTCGAAGAGCGTCTCCAGGCGCTCGAGGCCGGCCGTGCAGTCGTCCCACTCCGCCGAGTCGACGAGGAGCCGGTCGGCGACGCCGACGAGCCCCTCGAGCTCCGGAGCGCCGAACGGCAGGTCGCCGCGCCAGCGCAGGAACGCCGGGAGATCCGGCACGAGGAGCGGTGCGACGACGCTCGCCGGCCGCTGCGCGCGCGGGCCGCAGAGCGCGAGCTCGACCACCTCGAAACAGACGCCGGCGCCGCCGCCGACGGCGAAGCAGCGCAGATCGACGGCTGCGTCGAGCTCGTCGCGCTCCTCGTCCGGCCGCGGGTAGAGGAGGATCGTCCGGGACGGGTGCCGCTCCTCGAGCCCTCCGAGCGCCCGCGTCGCCGCGTCCGCCCAGCGCTCCGGCACCCACGCCATGTGCGTCATCACGCTCGTTCGGAGGCTCGGCGAGACGTCTGCGCCCGTCTGCTCGTTGCGAAGCCGTGCAAGCTCGCGCTCAACGTCGCGGATGGTGGCGTCGCGGATCAATGCCGCCTCCAGGAGCGACCGTCGCGGTGGACCAGCTCGTCCGCAGCCGCAGGCCCCCACGAACCGGACGGGTAGTTCGGGAACGCGGGCCGGTCGCGCCGCCAGGTCGCGATGATCGAGTCGACGAGCGCCCACTGCTCCTCGACCTCGTCCGCGCGCATGAAGAGCGTCGCGTCGCCGAGCATGCAGTCGAGGATCAGCCGCTCGTACGCCTCCGGCAGGCCGGTCCGGAACGCGCCGCCGTAGAGGAAGTCCATGTGCACCGTCCGGATCGCCATCCCCTGCCCCGGAACCTTCGCTCCGACCGCGAGCGAGACGCCCTCGTCGGGCTGGATGTGCAGGAGCAGCACGTTCGGCCGCATGCCCTCCTCGGCCGCGTCGAACGGCGGCTTCGGCGCGCGCTTGAACTGGATCGCGATCGTCGTCTCGCGCCGCGGCAGCCGCTTCCCCGTGCGGAAGTAGAACGGCGTGTCGGCCCAGCGCCAGTTGTCCACGTAGAGCTTGCCGGCCACGTACGTCTCCGTCTCGGAGTCGGGCGAGACGCCCTCCTCCTCCCGGTACCCGGGCACCTCGGCGCCCTCGATGTCGCCCGGCCCGTACTGGCCGCGGACGATGTGCTTCGGCCCGGGCGTGTGGAGCGAGCGGAGGACCTTTACCTTCTCGTTCCGTACGGACTCCGGATCGAAGGCGATCGGCGGCTCCATCGCCGTGAGCGCGACGAGCTGGAGCAGGTGGTTCTGGACGATGTCGCGAATCGCGCCCGCCGACTCGTAGAAGCCGGCGCGGCCCTCGACACCGAGGGACTCGCTCACCGTGATCTGGACGTGGTCGACGAACTGGCGGTTCCAGATCGGCTCGAAGATCCCATTCGCGAAACGCAGGACGAGCATGTTCTGCACCGTCTCCTTGCCGAGGTAGTGGTCGATCCGGAAGACCTCCTCCTCGGTGAAGTGACGCGCGATCGTCGCGTTCAGGCGGCGCGCGCCGTCGAGGTCGTGGCCGAACGGCTTCTCGCAGATGAGCCGCGTCCAGCCGGACGTCGTCCGGCGCCGGCCGACGTTCTCGACGATCTCCTCGAACGCGCCGGGCGGGACGGCGAGGTAGTGGATGCGGTTGCCCGCCGTGCCGCGCTCATCGTCGAGCTCGGTGAGGCACGCGGCGATCGCGTCCCAGCCCTCGTCGTCGTCGAGCTCGGTCGGGATGTAACGGACTCCCTCGGCGAGCTCCTCCCACGTCTCCTCGTGAAACTCGTCGCGGCCGTGCTCCTGCACGGCCTCGCGCATGCGCGCGACGAAGTCCTCGGTGGTCATCTTCGTGCGCGCGACGCCGACGACTGCGAACCGCTCTGGCAAGAGGTGCCGCACGGCGAGCGCGTAGAGCGCGGGGAAGAGCTTGCGCTGGGTGAGGTCGCCGGAGGCCCCGAAGATCGTGAGTGCGCACGGCTCGGGCGTGCGGCGGCGGCGGATCCCCTCGAGGAGAGGGTTCTCCTGCTCGGCCGCTGGAGGCGCCTGCGTCTCGGTCATCAGGCCGGCTACCTCGGATCCGGGTGCGCCTTCGCCTCCTCGACCGCGCGGACGGCATGGCCGCCGAATTGGTTCCGGAGCGCGGCCGCGACCTTCGCGGCGAAGTTGATGTCCTGGCGCGAGGAGAAGCGCGCGAAGAGCGCGGCCGCGATCACCGGGGTCGGGACGGCAGTGTCGATCGCCTCGGTGATCGTCCAGCGGCCCTCGCCGGAGTCCTCGACGTAGCCCTCGATCTCCTCCAGCCGCGACCCCTGCTGCTCGAATGCCTCGTGGAGCAGCTCGAGAAGCCACGAGCGGACGACCGACCCGTAGCGCCAGATGCCGGAGATCTCGCGCAGGTCGAGCGGGAACTCCGAGTGGTACATGAGCTCGAACCCCTCGGCGTACGCCTGCATGAGGCCGTACTCGATCCCGTTGTGCACCATCTTCACGTAGTGACCCGCACCGGACGGGCCGACGTGGGCGAAGCCGTCCTCGGGGGCGAGCGTCTCGCAGGCGGGGCGGACGCGCGCGACCGCCTCTTCCTCGCCGCCGACCATGAGGCAGTAGCCCACCTCGAGGCCCCAGATCCCGCCGGACACGCCCGCGTCGACGTAGCCGATTCCGTGCTCCGACGCGGTCGCGGCACGCCGCTGGGAGTCGCGGAAGTTCGAGTTGCCGCCGTCGACGATCACATCGCCCTCCTCGAGCAGGCCGAGCAGCTCCTCCGCGGCGGCCTCCGTCGGGTCACCGGCCGGGATCATGAGCCAGACGGCGCGCGGCGCCTCGAGCTGGCCGGCGAGCTCGGCGAGCGAGGACGCGGTGCCGCCGCCGCCGTGGTCGTACGTCTTCACCTCGTGACCGCCCTGCTCCAGTCGCTTCGTCATGTTCCCGCCCATCCGGCCGAGGCCGACCATCCCGATCTTCATCGCTCGAGCTCCTCCCATCGGATGCGTGCGACGCGCCGGCCGCGCTCGCGGAGGGCGTCGAGATCACCGGCCGCCTGGGCGTGGATCAGGCGCCGGAAGCCGAACTCGCGGCCGGGAACCGGAAGCTCCTCGGGGTCGTCGACGACCTGGAGGAAGAGCCCGGTCGGCGGGCCGCCCTTGTGCAGCTGGCCCGTCGAATGCAGGTAGCGCGGGCCGAAGCCGGCAGTCGCGACGATGCCGGCGTCGGCGCGCACGCGCTCACAGACGGCGGCGATCCGCCCCTCGGCCTCCTCGGTCGGCTCGACGAAGGCCTGGAGGCAGAAGTAGTCGCCCGGCTGCGCCTGGGCGAGAAGCTCGTCGAGCGAGCCCTGCGGCTCGACGTCCGGCTCGTCGCCCGACTCGAGCAGGGCGCTCGTGCGGTCCTTCGCCGCCTGAACGTCCGGCTGGTCGAACGGGTTGATCCCGATGAGCGCGCCGGCGATCGCGGTCGCGAACTCCCAGCGGAAGAACTCCTGCCCGAGCTCGTACGGGTCGGCGACGCGCACGTCGGCCTCCTGGCGGTCCGGGCCCTCGCTCCGCTCGCCGGGCACCGGGACGAGACCGCGGCCCTCCTTGCCGGTCGACTCCGCGATGAGCTGCTCGGCCCAGAGCCCGAAGCCGCCGGGGGTGGGGTTGACGAGCAGCTTGTCGCGCCCGTCGAGCCAGCCGTGGCCGAGCCGCTCGCCGAGCTCGAGTCCCGGGTTCCCCTCCTCGAGCCGGCAGGCCGCGACCATCTCGAGCGTGCGGTCGAGCAGGCGGCCGAGGTCGACGTCCATGAGCGCCGCGGGGACGAGCCCGAACGCGGAGAGCGCCGAGTAGCGCCCGCCGATCTCCGGCTCGCCGTGGAAGACGTGCCGGAAGCCGCGCTCGCCCGCGAGGCTTTCGAGCTCGGAGCCGGGGTCGGTGATCGCGACGAAGCGGTCGCCGCGCCCGTCGAGCAGCTCCCACAGCCAGTCGAGATGGCAGCGCGTCTCGAGCGTGGAGCCGGACTTCGAGGCGACGAGGACCAGCGTGCGCTCGCGGTCGAGACCGCGCTCGACCGTCCGGAGCGCGTCCGGGTGCGTCGTGTCGCAGACGGTGAAGGCGTCGGCGCCGAACATCCGCCGCAGCACCTCGGGCGCGAGGCTCGAGCCGCCCATGCCTGCGAGGACCGTCTGCGCGATCCCGGCCTCACGAGCCTCGCGGGCGAACGCCTCCAGCTCGAGGACGTGATCGCGCTGCCGCACCGGCTCGTCGAGCCAGCCGAGCCACCGGTCTTCGTCGGCGCCCGTCCAGAGCGAGGCGTCGCGAGCCCAGACGCGCTCGACCAGCTCGGCCGTGCCGACCGCCATGGGCTACGCCGTCACGAGGTCGCGGCTCGTGGCGCGGATCCCCTCGAGCAGCTCCTCGAACGAGTCGGCGAACTTCTTCACGCCCTCGCGCTCGAGCGTCTCGGTCACGTCGTCGTAGTCGATGCCCGCCGCGGCGAGCCGCTCGAGGAGCGCCTTCGCCTCGTCGAGCCCCTGCTCGAGGGTCGGCTCGACGCGCCCGTGATCCTGAAAGGCCTGAATCGTGTCGTCCGGCATCGTGTTCACCGTGTCCGGGCCGATCAGCTCCTCGACGTACATGACGTCGCGGTAGTCCGGGTTCTTCGTCGAGGTCGAGGCCCAGAGGCAGTACTGCGGGATCGCGCCGCGCGCGGCGAGGCGCTCCCAGCGCTCGCCGGAGAAGATCTTCTTGTACTCCTGGTACGCGAGCTTCGCATTCGCGATCGCGAGCTTGCCCTTGAGGTCGTCGTGGCCGCCGAGCTCGTCGAGCCGCCGGTCGACCTCCGTGTCGACGCGCGAGACGAAGAAGCTCGCGACGGACGTGACGGTGCTCGGGTCGCCACCGCCCTCGACGAAGCGCTCGACGCCGCGGATGTACGCCTCGGCGACGTCCTTGTAGCGCTCGAGCGAAAAGATCAGCGTGACGTTGATCGGGACGCCCCGGGAGATCATCTCCTCGATCGCGGGCAGGCCCTCCTTCGTGGCCGGGATCTTCACGTAGAGGTTCTGCCGGCCGACGAGGTCGTGCAGGAACTGCGCCTGGTCGATCGTCGCCTGCGTGTCGTGGGCGAGGCCGGGATCGACCTCGAGCGAGACGTGCCCGTCGCGGCCGCGTGCGCCGTTCTCCCACGCGTCGCGCAGGAGGTCGCAGGCGTCGCGGATGTCCTGCGCGGCGAGCTGGAAGAAGAGCGTGCGCGGGTCGTCCTCCTCGGCGAGGAGCTCGCGGAGCTGCTCGTCGTAGGCGTTTCCGGCCGCAATGGCGCCCTGGAAGATGGTCGGGTTCGAGGTGACGCCGGTGATCGCGTCGTCGTGGATGCGGCGCTCGAGCTCGCCGGTCTTGAGCATGTCGCGCGAGACGAAGTCGAGCCAGGGGCTCTGACCGTGCTCGGCGAGGGAGTGAAGTCGGGTGTCAGCCATGTGCGTGTGCTGCCTCCATCTCTTCGATCTTCTGCAGGCGCGCGACGTAGCGCTCGCCCCCGTCGAACTCCGCCGCGAGGAACGTCCGGACGAGCTCGCCGGCGAGCTCCGCGCCGACGATCTCCGACCCGAGGCAGAGGACGTTCATGTCGTCGTGCTCGACGCCCTGGTGGGCGGAGTATGTGTCGTGGCAGATCGCGGCCCGGATGCCGGGGATCTTGTTCGCGGCAACCGACGCGCCGACGCCGGAGCCGCAGACGAGGATCCCGCGCTCCGCCTCGCCCGCGCGGATGGCACCGGCGAGCTCGCGCGCCTTGTCCGGGTAGTCGACCCGAGGCTCGGGCGCGTCGGTGCCGAGGTCGACCGCCTCGTGCCCGAGCGCAGCGAGATCCGCGAGCAGGCGCTCGCGCAGCTTCGTGCCTCGGTGATCGAATGCGACCGCGACCTTCACAGAGCCTCTTTCGGGAGGTTACACCGGCCCCGTCCGTGCAAAACCCGGCGTCGGAAGCCCCCTCGGATAGACGCGCGCCCGGGATGAGGGAAGACCCCCTCCACCCACTAGTGAAAGCGTATCGAGGAAAGGCGCACGTGTCTGTGACGATCCGTGCCGACGCCGGGGCGGGAGGGTGCCGATTCCGCGCACGTCGCCCCGGCGTCGCGGATCGCGTTCCGCCCGCGACCCGCCCGCTCCGCCCTAGAATGGCCGCCGGTTTCGAGTTCCCCCCGACGGAAAGGCGACGGCCATGACCGACCTCGACCGCTGGCGCGAGCTGGGACAGCAGCTCCGCGTCGATTCCATCCGCGCGAGCGCCGTCACGAAGTCCGGTCACCCGACCTCCTCGATGTCCGCCGCCGACCTCGTGGCCGTGCTCGCGGACCGCTACCTCACGTACGACTTCGACCGGCCGGAGGACCCGCGGAACGACCACCTCGTCTTCTCCAAGGGCCACGCGTCACCGCTTCTCTACTCGCTCTACAAGGCGGCCGGGGCCGTCACGGACGAGGAGCTCCTCACGTTCCGCAAGCTCGGCAGCCGGCTCGAGGGGCACCCGACCCCGATCATCCCCTGGGTCGACGTCGCGACCGGCTCGCTCGGCCAGGGCCTTCCGATCGGCGTCGGGATCGCGCTCGCGGCCAGGCGCCTCGACCGGCTTCCCTGCCGCGTCTGGGTGCTCTGCGGCGACTCCGAGCTCGCGGAGGGATCGATGTGGGAGGCCTTCGAGCATGCTTCGCACTACGAGCTCGACAACCTCGTGGCGATCCTCGACATCAACCGGCTCGGCCAGACAGGCGAGACGATGCACGGCTGGGATCTCGACCTCTACGCGCGGCGCGTGGAGGCTTTCGGCTGGCACGCGATCACGATCGACGGGCACGACGTGGAGGCGATCGACCGCGCGTACGCCGAGGCGCTCGAGACGACCGGGAAGCCGACCGCGATCGTGGCGAAGACGAAGAAGGGCAAGGGCGCGAGCGCCGTCGAGGACAAGCCGGGCGCACACGGCAAGGCGCTCGACGAGGCGGAGGCGGCGATCGCGGAGCTGGGCGGCCAGCGCGACCTGCGCATCGAGGTCCGCCGCCCGGAGAGCGACGACGAGCCGCACCGGTTCGAGACCGGCGCCCTGGAGCTGCCGGCCTACGAGCTCGGGAGCGAGGTCGCCACCCGCAAGGCGTACGGCGAGGCGCTCTCCGCACTCGGCGGCGCGAACCCGCTCGTGGTCGCGCTCGACGGCGAGGTCTCGAACTCGACGTACTCGGAGATCTTCCGCGAGGCGCATCCCGATCGGTACTTCGAGATGTACATCGCCGAGCAGCAGATGGTCGCGGCCGCGGTCGGGATGCAGACCCGCGGCTGGCGCCCGTTCTCCTCGACGTTCGCCGCGTTCTTCACACGCGCATACGACTTCATCCGCATGGCCGCGATCAGCCGCGCGACGATGGCGCTCTGCGGCTCGCACGCCGGCGTCTCGATCGGGGAGGACGGCCCGTCGCAGATGGCGCTCGAGGACCTCGCCTCGCTTCGTGCGGTCGGCGGCTCGACCGTGCTGTACCCCTGCGACGGCAACCAGACGGCGAAGCTCGTGGCCACGATGGCCGAGCTCGAGGGCATCTCGTACCTCCGTACGACGCGCGCTGCGACCCCGGTGCTCTACGCGCCGGACGAGGAGTTCCCGGTCGGCGGGAGCAAGGTCGTGCGCTCGTCCGACGCCGACGACGTGGCGATCGTCGCCGCCGGAATCACCGTGCGCGAGGCGCTCGAGGCGGGCGACGCGCTCGCAGAGGACGGGATCAGCGCCCGCGTGATCGACGCGTACTCGGTGAAGCCGATCGACGCCGAGACCCTGCACGCGGCGGCGGAAGCGACCGGCGGCCGGCTCGTCACGGTCGAGGACCACTGGCCGGAGGGCGGCCTCGGCGAGGCCGTGCTCGCCGCCTTCGCGGACGCCGACGAGCGCCCGCGCGTGAAGCTCCTCGCCGTTCAGGGCATGCCGACGTCCGCGACGCCCGACGAGCTGCTCGCCGCAGCGGGCATCGACGCGAATGCGATAGCCGCGGCTGCTCGCGCGCTGGTCGGCACCCCGGTCGCCCGCTAGGTCCTACCGTCCCCGCAGGACGAAGAGCGACATGGCCGAGGCTGCGCCCTGGGACACCGATCGCGCGGCCGCGCCACGCGCGCTGTCCCTGGCGGACATGGGCGAGGGACTGTCCCCTGGTCACGTCCTGCGGGGACACGCCCGGGGCCGTGGCCGGCGCGTGCGACCATGTCGGGATGGCCGTAGTGATCGGGACGAATGTCCGAAAGGAGCTTTCCGGCGACCCGCTCTTCGACGACGTGTCGTTCAAGGTCGAGCG
>Ga0299913_10005628_pt1 | contig 10731 bp, 9 predicted proteins | sample RVTome_9_FD_201360 | JGI IMG/M metagenome (GOLD analysis project Ga0299913, IMG submission 201360) | Soil microbial communities from uranium-contaminated site in the Upper Colorado River Basin, Wyoming, United States - RVT155D38 (version 2) ... | reverse complement strand
GTGCGGGAGCACGGGCTGGCGCACGATCGCGAAGGGGACTGTCAATGCGGGCAGGAATGCGGGACGGGCAAGGCGCAGGCGCACCTCGAATCGGTCCCCCTCGCGCGCGCGCAGGTCCAGATCGCGCACCGGCGTCGAGGATGGCAGGTGCTGACGCGCGATGCGTGTGAGGAGGTGGTCCGTGACGGGCACCGTGGCCGACACCTCGGTGCCGGCCACGTCAGGGAATCCCGCTGTGAACTGCTCCTGCAGGAGCGCGATCAGCCAGGGTGGCAGTCTACTCGTCCTTCCCGCTCACCACGCGGCTGATGACCTGCCCGGCAACCTCGCCGGCGGTCTCCTGCACACGCTCGGCAGCATTCTCTGCCATCTCCTGCGCGCGGTCCATCATCTGATCGCGCGCATCGCCCATCCACTCGCGCTCACGCTCGGTCTCCGGCAGCGCCATGCCGACGGCCGCGCCGAGCACGACCGCAGCGGCACCCACCATCAAGGGGTTCTCGTGCAGCAGCCGCTGCAGTTGATTCCCTGCCCGGCGGCTCCTCCAGCGCACGTCGCCGGCGGCGTCCCCCAGGTACTCCTGCGTGCGCGAGGCGACATCGCTCGCCGTGCCGGCGATGCCACTCGCGGCCGAATCGTATCCGCTCCGAGCCTCGTCGGCGCGCTCGGGCCGATCGGCCCCAAACATCCGGCCGTACGGTATGCCGTAGTAGCGGGGGCGGTCCAGGCCATCATCACCGTTCACCAACGCCAGCCATGCGAGCCCCACTCCGGCGAGCGCAGCAGGCACGGGATGCTGCGTGATCCGGTCGAGGAATCCGGACCCTGCTGCATCCTGACGGTAGATGCGTGCGCGATCCCCGCCGTGGGCGTGAGACGCGTACGCGTCCCGCCCCGTGCCTCGATACGCCGACGCGAGCCGCCGGTCGGGGTCACTCCAGGCGCGCGGGCCGGATCCCGACCGGTTCATCAGCAGCCACGCCGTCCCGATGCCGATGAGCACGGCCGGCACGGGGTTCTCGCGGACGCTCCGCGTGACATCGCCCGCGGCGTACCTGGTCTGCTCGGCCATTTCGTGCGCGGTTTCACCAGCCGTATGTGCCATGTCCTTCACCTTCTCCGTTGTCGCGGCCTTCACCCGCTCGGTAGCGCCCGCGACGATGTTGCGCGGCCGCAGCCGCTCCTGGATCGCATCGATCGTTTCCGACAGCTCTTCGCGCGTATGCTCGATCTCGGCGCGGATCTCGACGACCCGCGTCTCGGTGTCCGGGCCCGCGGCCGCACCGGAAACGGCGGGACCGTCCGCTACGCGCCCTGACGTGTCGTCCATGTCGCGTTCTCCTTCAGCGTTTCGATGGTCTGGGTCGGCGTGATGCTGGTCCGCCGCAGGCCCGTGAGTCCCCGATGCGCGAGCACGTAGCCCGCCAGGATGGTCGAGCCGCCGACGAGCAGCGCCGACAGCCACGGCGGCAGGCCCATTTCGGTGAGCCCCAGCACGATCGCGGCGAGGATGACGAGCAGCCCGGCGTGCGCGAGCGCGCCCCCAGCGGCCGTGATGCCCGCATCCGCACCCGTTCTTCGCAGCGACGCGGTCAGCTCGGTCTTCGCCAGTTCGACCTCCTGCCGCACCAGCGTGCCGGTGTCCCGCGAGAGCTCGGCGAAGAGGTCCCCGAGCGAGCGATCATCCACCCGGTCTGCGGCCATCAGATCCTCTCCGGGTCGGAACCGGCACGCCGCGTACGCGGCCCGGCGGAGCCAGCGCGCCCGCTCGTCCGGGAGCTCGCTGGAGTGCCCGAAGCGCTGCCCTGATCATCGGTGTCGGTGGCGTCAAGTGATTCGGCTGCGACAGGCGACGCGCTGGCGGTTCGAGTCTTGGCGCGTGCCGCTGTCTCCATCCCGGTCGCCCCCATCGCACCAGGGCCGGGCGTGCTCGCGCTGTACTCGGCGCCTCCACCGGTCCACGCACCGACCGCGCGGCCCGAGCCGTGCCGCGCGTACGACGACGACGGTCCGTCCGTGTCCCGGGACCCGTACGCGTCTTGGTCGTCGTCGCGTGAGCTCTTCATGAAACGCGCGCCGATCAGCCCGATCGCGAACGCCGCTCCCACGAAGAGTGCCGGCTGGCGGCGCGCCAGGCGCTGCGCATCGTTCAGCAGCTCGCTCATGTCCTTCTCGCGCAGCCGCTGGGACATGCGCTCGATCTGAACGGCGCCCTGCTCGACGTACCCCGCCACGGTTTCGTGCTGCTGGTCGCGCAGCTGCTGCGAGCTCTGGCGCACGGCGCGCGCCGCGCTACCGATGCCGTCGACGGCCCGATCCTTCTGCGTGGACAGCTGAGCCGCGGCGCTCTCGCGCACGCGCCCCAGAAATCCGCTCTGCGGCTCGTTGTCTCCATTCCCGCGGCTATGTATGCGGCCGTCCGACGTGTCCCTGGCGCTGCCGAACGCTCCCGCGCGCTGCGACGCCGTAGTGGTGTCTTCCATCGTGCCCCCTTGAAGCGGCGCCGCTCGTGGCGGCCCGCGAGTTCACCAGCGCTCGGCCTGACCGTACCGTGTCAGAACGTTCGACGCTGAGATCATTCCCGGTGCAAGGCAAACGCCATGCGTCGGCATCAAAGTCGGGATCAGAGGAGGATAGGGGCTGAAGCCGGTGCCGTGCGTCGTGCGGCGTGCTCGGGCTGCCGCACGCCTTGAGAGAGCGCGTATGGGGTTGGGTCGCGACGCGGTCGCTTCCGTTACTCAGCCGGAAGCGGATCGCGGGGCAGCAGCCGACGAGCTCGCAGCGATCGGCGTGGAGACCGTCGTCCGAAGGCGTGAACGTCAGGGTCGGATGACGGTCCCGTCCCTCCGGCGGGTCGTGCCCCACGAGTAGTCGAAGTTCGGCGGCCCGTCGGGGATCGGGAACTTCGCCGCGAGCGTCTCGTCGACCTCGATGCCGAGTCCCGGACGCTCCTGCGCCAGCATGTAGCCGTTCTCGACAACCGGGCAGCCGACGAAGACGTCCTGGGTTTCCTGCGGGAACCCGCCGCCTTCGTGCACGCCGAAGTTGTAGCTCGCCAGCTCGAGCGCCAGTTGCGCGGCGTGCGCCACGGGCGACGCGTCACCGGGGCCGTGCCACGCGGTGCGCACACCGAAGTACTCGCTGAGCGCGGCCACCTTGCGGGCGGGGCTGAGCCCGCCGATCTGCGAGATGTGAATGCGGATGAAGTCGATCAGCCGGTCCTTGATGAGCGGCAGGTACTCGTGCTGGGTGTTGAACAGCTCCCCCATCGCGATCGGAATGCTCGTCTGCTGCCGCAGCAGGCGGAAGTGGTCATTGTCCTCGGGCGGGAACGGATCTTCGAGGAAGAAGAGGCGGTAGGGCTCGAGGGACTTGCACAGGTTGATCGCCTGGTTCAGCGTGACCCGCTCGTGCACGTCATGGAGCAGCTCGACATCCTCGCCGAGCGCCGTGCGGATGTGTTCGAAGAACTCCGGCAGCATGCGGACGTAAGGGGCGGACTCCCAGATCGCACGGGGGTTGGTCGGGCCGATCGCCTCGGCGGCGCCATCGGCCGCGGTTGCCGGCGCGGTGCTGCGCGCGCCGTAGCTCGCGTAACCCGGCGTGCCGACCTGCACGCGCACATGGCGGAACCCGCGCTCGATCGCGGCACGCGCGCGGTCGGCCACCTCCTCGAAGCTGCTGCCGCTCGCATGGAAGTAGCAGTCGGCGCCGTGGCGCACCTTGCCCCCGAGCAGCTGATAGAGCGGCATGTTCGCGCGCTTCGCCTTGATGTCCCAGAGGGCGATGTCGACACCGCTCATCGCGTTGAAGAGCACCGGGCCGTTCCGCCAGTACGAGCTCATGTAGCTCGACTGCCAGATGTCCTCGATCTCGTGCACGTCGCGGCCGATGAGGAACGGCTTCAGGTACTGTTCGATGGCGGTTTCCACGACCAGCGCGCGCTGTGTGAACGTGGCGCAACCCCAGCCGTGCAGCCCCGGCTCGGTCGTCTCGACCTTCACCACCACCAGGCGGATGCGGTTCGGGGCCGTCAGGATCGTCTTGATGTCGCGGATCCGGACGGGGGCGGTCCCCTTGAGCGCCTGCGTGTACTGCGCGCTGGAACGTCCGCCGAGCACCCCGTCGAGCGAGTCCCCGCCCAGCAGTGAGCCTCCGCCGGCGAGCGAGAGCGAGCGCAGCGCATCACGTCGGTTCATGGTCTCTTCTCCGCTGTAAGCTGCCAGAGCCCCTGCGTCATGAGCGTGCCGGGCGCGCGACACGCGGTACGCTGCCGGCCGCACCAGATGCTATGCGACTCCGGCGCCCCGACTCAAGCACGCGCCGCGCGTCTGAAGCAGCCAGCCACGTGATCGTCCACCATACCGGTCGCCTGCATGAACGCGTAGCAGATCGTGGAGCCGACGAACGTGAACCCGCGGCGCTTCAAATCGCGGCTGAGCGCATCCGACTCCGGCGTGCGGGCGGGCACCTCCGCGAGGCTGCGCCAGCCGTTCGTCCGCGGCCCCCCGCCGACGAACTGCCAGACGTACCGATCGAAGGACCCGAGCTCGCGCTGCACGTCGAGAAACGCGCGCGCATTGCGCACCGCGCCCTCGATCTTCAGGCGGTTACGGACGATGCCCCGGTCGGCCAGGAGGCGGCGCACGCGCGCCGGCGTGAAGCGGGCGACCTTCTCGGGATCGAACCCGTCGAACGCCCGCCGGTAGGCCTCACGCTTGCGGAGGATGGTGATCCAGCTCAACCCGGCCTGCGCCCCTTCCAGGATCAGCATCTCGAAGAGCCGCCGGTCGTCGTGGAGCGGGACACCCCACTCGTCGTCGTGGTAGGCGATGTGGAGGGGATCAGTACCCGCCCACGCACACCGCGGCCGCTCGTCTGATGAAGTCTCTCTGGCCAGTGGCTGCACCTCGGCCCACCAGTGTACGCCGGGGCGTCCGGACCGGTGCCGCATTGTTCCTCAACGAGCGGGAATCGAGGAGACGGGTTCGCAATGACGCGACGTTAGGCCTCCGAGGCCTGTTCGTGATATGACGGCCGGCGGAGGCGGATCGCATGCAGGACTCACGGCGGGCGTTTTTGACGGCAATCGGTGCGGCGGCAGCGGGGGCCGCACTGCCGGTGTGGGCGGCGCCCCGGCAGGTGACGAGGCGTGGCGGCCCACGCATGCAGCTCAGTCTCGCGGCGTACTCGTTCCGCAAGTACTTGACCGATTACCGGCGCGCCGGTGCCGGGGCGAAGCCGGGCGCCATGACTCTCGAGGATTTCGTGGACATCTGCGCCGAGTACGGCCTGGAGGGCACCGAGATCACCTCGTACTACGTGCCCGATCCCCTTCCGGACGGACATCTCCAGCGGCTTCGCAGGCGCGCCTTCCTGGCGGGACTCACGGTCTCGGGCACCGCCATCGGCAACACCTTCACTCACCCGCCGGGCGCCGCGCGGGATCGGGAGATCGCCTACACGAAGCGCTGGATCGACCGAGCCGCGGAGATGGGCGCGCCCACGATCCGCATCTTCGCGGGCGACGTGCAGAAGGGCACTACGGAGGCGCAGGCGCGTGAGTGGTGCCTCGAGTCGATCCGTGAGTGCTGCGACTACGCCGCCCCGAAGGGCATCATCCTCGCCCTCGAGAACCACGGCGGCATCGTCACCGGCGCCGAGCAGCTGCTGTCGATCGTGCGGGAGATCAAGTCCGACTGGTTCGGCGTGACGTGGGACAGCGGCAATTTCAGGAGCGACGATCCGTACGCGGAGCTGGAGATGGCGGCGCCGTACGCCGTCACGGCCCAGATCAAGACGACGGTCGGCTCACCCAAGGGCCCGCGTCCGGCAGACCTCGACCGTGTCGTGGGCATCCTGCAGAAGGCCAACTATCAGGGATGGGTCGCGCTGGAGTACGAAGAGGAGGAGGAGCCGAAGATCGCCGTGCCGCGGTATCTCGCCGAGCTGCGGCGCCTGACAGCGCCCCAGACCTGAGCGGGAACCTGCTCCCCATGCACGACGCCGCCGCATCACCTGTCACCTCTCGCGAGCGGCCGTCATTCGCGCAGCCGCGCCACCACGATCTCCCCCGATGCGCGCTGGATGCCCCAGACCGTGCCGGGATCGAGCGGATCGAACGCCCATGCCTGGCCATGGATCGGCGCGGGGATCGTCTCGACCCATGCGAGCACGGATCCCATGGCCGGCACCCGCAGCACGTGGATTTCCGGCGCGTCGTGCCCTGTGACATAGAGCCGTCCGTCCGGCCCCCAGTTACCGCCTGACGCACTGTAGGGCGCGAGGTACCGGACCAGCGCCTCCGGGTAGACGTAGCCCGCCAGGCGCCTCCACTGTCGATCGAACCGCACCAGCGTGCTCCACTCGGGCCCGTTGCCCGGGACGCCGCCCCGCCCGCCGTAGTGCGCGAAGTGCAGCCACCACTCGCCGTCACGCGGGAGCACCCACGTGAGGGATCCTTCCTGGATCCCGAAGCTGTGCGACCCACGGTGCTCCAGCGTCCCGGCATCCCACGTCTCGATCGAGCTGACCATCGGTACAGCCGGATAGTTCGAGTGCGCGCACACCAAATCCGGTCCGAGCACCGTGCAGCTGTTCAGATGCACGAGATCCCCGCCGGCCGTCCCCTTCCACTCGCGCAGACGCTCGCCGGTTTTCCTTGCGTACTGGACGAGGTGCGCGTTGCCGACGGCATAGAAGTGCGTCGCGCTGACCGCCACGCCCTGGCGCGCCTCCGGCGCGTGGAAGCGGCGGACCTCTTCGAAGCGGCGCCTCGAGACTGGGAGCGGAGGCACCGCTGGGAGTGGCGGCCCGGACGCGTCCTGTAGGCTGTGCGCTCCCCGTGCGCGCGCCGCGACGTGTTGCGGCCCTGCGGACGACAGACCGGCAGTCAGCAGGGCGGCGGCTGCGACGGTGCGGATGCAGCGCATAGGTGTGCAACGCGCCTGGACCAGTCTGTTGCCGATACGTGTCAGCTGTGAGCTGGAAGCTGTTTACGTCCTGACCGGCTTTTCGCTCACCCGCTCGCGGCGCCGATCGAAGAAGAGAACTTCGTGCTGGCGGTATGCCTGCACGCCCATCGCGATGGCCGCCATCGCCTGATAGCCGAGCCGGGCCGGCAGGTTCGGTTCCTGTCGGGAACGCACGCAGTCCAGAAAATTGTCCATGTGCGGGTGAGAGCCTCGCGCGAACGGCTGCACGTCGATCTTCATCACCTCCGCGCCGGTCTTCTTCACGAACTCCTCGCGGTACTCGTTGTCCGGCACGATCTCCATCTGCGTGTTGTTGAGGCTTTCGCTGTTCTGCGCCACGAAGAGCGTCGCCTGACTTCCGTGGATCACCAGCGGGGCGCCGACTCCACTCGCGACCGAGCACGCAAGCTGCATCGTCCAGCTGGGGTAATCGACGTTCATGAAAAAGGTGTCCGGCACCTCGCGGTCCTTCTGCACGTAGATGCCGCCCGACGAGGTCACGCGCACCGGGAAGGCGCCGCCGATGGAGAGCAGCAGCGGTGACACCGTGTGGTAGAAGAGGTCCGTCGCGATGCCCCCGGAGTAGTCCCAGTACTTCCGCCAGCGGAAGTACCGCTCGGGATCGAACGGCCGTTTGGGAGCCGGGCCGAGGAACGCCTTCCAGTCGAGCGTCCGCTCGTTCGCGTCGGGATCGATCGCGTAATTCCACTCGCCGCGCAGGTTGCGATTCCGCCCGAAGCCACCGGAGGCCCAGACGACGTCGCCGAGCAGGCCGTCCCCAATCGCCTTCTTCGCTTTCCAGAAATGATCCATGGACGTGTACTGGCTGCCGACCTGCAGGATGCGCCCGCCGGCCTGCACGGCCTCGGCGATCTCCCGGGCCTCCTCGACCGTATAGGTCATCGGCTTCTCGAGATAGACGTCCTTGCCCCGGCGGAGCGCCTCCATCGTGTGGAGGTGGTGCCAGTGATCCGGCGACGAGATGACGACGGCGTCCACGTCACTGCGGGCGCACAGCTCGCGGTAGTCGTGGTGCACGGCGCGCTCATCCACACCCGTCGCCTCGCGAGCACGCGCCTTGCGGGTCTCCCAGATGTCGTTGACAGCCACGGCGTGGACGTCGCCCCGCTCCTTGTGGCGCTCCATCACGCGGCGGATGTGCGCATTCATGCGACCGCCGCACCCGACGAAGCCGACGTTGATACGGTCGTTCGCGCCAATGATGCGGCCACGGGCTGTGGCAGGCGCGGGGCGCGCTGCCCCAGCGGGCCGCACGGCTGCAGCCGCGCCGGCGGCTACGGCACCTGCGCCAACCTGCCGGAAGAAGTCCCGTCTCGTCCTCTCGTCCCGCTTCGCCATACCGTTCCTCCTGTTCAGCCGCGAGCGTAGCACGAGCCCGGGTCGTCCGTTCTGCTGCTCTTCACCACGATTGCGGCCTTGCACGCCATCCTCCCGCCACTATAGTGGTGAGCTACGGCTTCTGGAACGTCACGCAGGAGGCCCGAACGGATTCTCGATGATCATGGGCTCGCTCTTCCTGCTCCTGTCGGGCCCTGGACGGTGGTCGCTCGACGCGCTGCGCACACAATGATGAGCGGAGCGCGCGAGCCGGAGGCCGGAGCCCCAGCGGCCCCTGCGGAGCCGCTCGCGCTCAAGCGCGACCTGGGCCTGCTGGACGCAGTCGGTATCGGGTTGGGCGCCATCGTGGGCGCCGGCATCTTCGTGGTGACCGGTGTGGCTGCCGGCATCGCCGGCCCGGCGCTCCTCGTCGGCCTCGTCATCGCTGGCGTCGCCGCGACCGCCAACGCGCTCAGTTCCGCCCAGCTTGCGGCCGAGTACCCGCAGGCCGGCGGCGCCTACGAGTACGGCTACCGCGTCCTGCACCCCTGGGTCGGCTTCGCGGCCGGGTGGATGTTCCTCGCGAGCAAGATTGCGGCCGCGGGTACCGTGGCGCTGGGGCTCGGCGCGTACGTCGACGCCCTCGTCCCCCACCTCCCCGCGCGAACCATCGCCATCGGCGCCGTTCTGGCGTTCACCGCCCTCAACTATGTGGGCATCAAGCGCTCGAGCCTCGTCAACCTGGCGATTGTCGGGGCCTCCGTGGGAGCCCTTCTCCTGTTCACCGTGTCGGGCGCGGGGGCGATCCGCGTGGAGAACTTCCGGCCGTTCGCGCCCGCGGGGCTCCGCGGCACGATGGAGGCCGCGGCGCTGCTCTTTTTCGCGTACACGGGCTACGCCCGAATCGCGACGCTCGCGGAGGAGGTGCGGGATCCCGCCTCGGTGATTCCGCGTGCGATCGTGCTGACGATCTCGGGCGCCATCCTTCTCTATACCTGTGTCGCGGTCGTGGCGGTCGGCACGATTGGCGCGGCGTCGATGGCAGCCACCGGGGCGCCGCTGCACGCAGCCGCCCTCGCGTCTCCGTATCCGGCTGTCGCCACAGTGGTGTCGGCAGGCGGTGTCACGGCCATGCTCGGGGTCATCCTGTCGCAACTGCTGGGCCTCTCGCGAACGGTCTTCGCGATGGCGCGCCGCGGGGATCTGCCGCGGTCGCTTGCAGACGTGCATCCCCGGTACCAGGTGCCCGGCCGCGCAGTCCTCGTCATCGGCGCCGTCGCGGCCGTCGTCGCCGCCATGGGCACGCTGCGCGTCGTCGCGTCGGCCGCCGCGTTCACGATCCTGGTGTATTACGCCATCGCGAACGTCGCGGCGCTGCGCATGCCGCGCGACGCGAAACGCTATTCCGACGCCGTACCGCTCGTCGGCCTGACCGCGTGCTTCTTGCTGGCGCTGTCCCTCGCGCGCCCAGTCATGCTGACCGGCACCGGCATCCTGGCCGCCGGCTTTGCGCTGCGGTGGGTGCTCAGGCGGACAGGGAAGTAGGGCTTCAGCTTTCAGCTTGCAGCTGCCAGCGTCCCGTCTCCCGCTGCTCGTTTGGAAGACTGGGAGTTGGCGGTTGAGAATGACTCACGACTCCTCCGGAAGACCGGCCCGGCGCCAGCCCGACATGTGGCCGGCGAGCAGTGATACGCGGCTGAATCCTCTCAGGTGCAGCAGCACCCGCGCGATCCGCGCGCGCGGACCGTGGCCGCAATAGACCACGACGGAATCGGCCGCCGATGCCGGCAGGCGTCCGGCGCGCCACAAAATGGCCCAGAAGGGCACGTGCAGAGCGCCCGGCACGTGACCAGCCGCGAACTCGCCGTGTGAGCGGACGTCGAGCACGACCGGTGACCTGCCGTCTGCGATGCGCGTGCGCAGCACGCCGGGTGTAATGTCGCGATCTCCATCTCGAGCCACGCCGCTCCTCCCGTGCGCTCCCGGGCCACGCCACCCGCGGCATCTTACCGATCGTGCTTCATCTCGCCTTCATGTACATCCAGGTATACATTCGCCATGGGTGTTCTGCTGCTCGTCGCGACGATTGCGTGCCAGCCGCTTGAGGCCGTTCAGCCTTCCTCAGGCAGGCTCATGGTGTTCCTCGACTGCCGCGACTGCGATACCGCATACGTGCAGCAGGAGATTCCCTTCATCTCGTACGTGCGCGACCGGGAGTCGGCGGATCTCCACGTGCTCGTCACCTCCGAGCGCACTGGCGCCGGCGGGCTGACGTTCACGCTCGCGTTCATCGGCACCCGGGCACGCGCCGGACACGACCAGACGCTCGTCGTCACCACCGGCCCCGAGAGCAGCGAGGAGGAGATCCGGTCCTCTCTCGTGCAGACGCTGCGGCTGGGCCTGCTCCGGTACGTCGCGG
>Ga0299913_10005627_pt1 | contig 10731 bp, 9 predicted proteins | sample RVTome_9_FD_201360 | JGI IMG/M metagenome (GOLD analysis project Ga0299913, IMG submission 201360) | Soil microbial communities from uranium-contaminated site in the Upper Colorado River Basin, Wyoming, United States - RVT155D38 (version 2) ... | reverse complement strand
CACTATGACGATCAGCAGGAAGCTGGTGCCGCAGCGCGGGTGATAGCGCGAGTAGGCCGCCGCGTTCGCGGGCGTCAGCTCGGCGCCCGCCTCGTAGCAGGAGATCGTCTTGTGCTCGGCCCCGTGGTATTCGAAGACCCGGCGCAGATCGCGCATTCGGCTGATCGCGACGATGTAGCCGAGGAAGATCGCGGTTCGCAGCAGGCCTTCGACGAGCCAGAACAGAACCGCCGAGCCGAGCCAGTCCTTGATCAGGCTCGTCGCCGCCACGGGCACCACGAAGAACAGGCCGATTGCGATGGCAAGCGCACCCGCGATGGCGATCGCCCAGGTGAGGCGACCGACCTCCTCGGGCTCGCCGTCCTCGCCGGCGGTCTGCGCTACGGCAGCGATCTGCAGCGCCCGGAAGCCGATCTTCAGCGATTCGGCGAGGGCGACCACTCCGCGAATCACCGGCCAGCGCAGGGCGCGGTGGCGCTTCGCCCAGCTCACCACCGGCTCGGAGCTCACCGCGACCTGACCGTCCGGCTTTCGCAAAGCCAGCGCCCAGGTGGAGACGCCGCGCATCATCACTCCCTCGAGGACGGCCTGCCCGCCCACGGGCGCGTCGCCCTGGGCGATGGGAAGCCCGTCGGGCATGCGGGTGTCAGCGTTCCGGGGTGCGCTCATCGCCATTCCATCGGCAGCGCATGACGCCCGCTTGACGGCGGGCCGGACCTACTTGGGTTGGCTGCGCGCCGCGCGGCGGCGGAAGCGCTCGACCCGGCCGCCGGTGTCGACCAGCTTCTGCTTACCCGTGTAGAACGGGTGGCACTCGGAGCAGATCTCCACGTGAAGATCCGGCTTCGTCGAGCGCGTGTAGAAGTCGTTCCCGCACGAGCAATGCACGTGTGCGAGGACGTACTCGGGATGGATGCCGGTCTTCATCGTGAGTCGATTCTAGCGGCCCCGGACGGGCGCCCCGAGACGGCCGAGAGCCGTCGCCAGCCTCAGTCCTTGGGCGCGGGGTCCAGCTCGAAGCCTCCCGCCGCGACCGCGCGAAGGACGCCGGTCATGTGCTCGCCGATGCCGCTCTCCGGCAACTCTACGTCCACGGCGATCGTCCCACCATCCTGGGACAGGGTCCTGACCGGCCCGAGCGACTCCAGCAGCGACATCATCGCCCGGTTCTCGACGAGAAGCGACGCCTCGAAGCGCTCGATCCCGAGCTCCCGGGCGCGCTCGGCCAGCAGGCGGCAAAGCGCCTTGCCGAGCCCATGGCCCTGCCAGTCGTCGACGACCAGCACGGCGGCCTCGGCGCACTCGGGCTGTTCCGGAAGGCGCACGAACCGGCCGATGCCGACGGCGTCGCCGGAGTCCTCGTCCACTGCCATCAGCGCCTCGTGGTCGCGATGGTCGACGTCCAGGAGGTAGCGCAGCTGCGCGCTCGAGAGCCGCGCGACCGGGGTCATGAATCGCCGGTAGAGCGAATCGGCGCTGACCCGCTTGAGCCCGCTGAGGTAGCGGCCACGGTCGTCGACGTGAAGGGGGGCGACGAGCACCGCACGGCCGTCCCCCAGGTCGACCCGCACGGTCTGGGGCGCACCGGTTTCCATGAGTCTCAGGGTAGGCGTTTGGGAAAACCAAATGAGCGGGCGGTCAGCCGAGGATGCCGCCAGGCGCCGCTTTGCAGGCTCCGCGCTCAGGTCTCGGTATACAAGGGACCGTCGCCGCCTTCGGGGAGGGTCAACCGCCCACCCTTGGCGGTGATGGCCCCGCACTGGACGCAGTTCGAGGCGGTCACGTTCACGTCGACGACGGCCTGCTTGGCTTCGAGCTGATCGTCGGGGATCTCGTAGACCTGCGCCGGGCACATCGAGACCCACGCCTGCGCGACCTCGCGCGGCACGTGCCTTTGGATGCGAACGTGGTTCGGCGCGTCGTCGCGGGTCGCGTTGCCGGAGAGGAAGACCGACGAGAGCTTGTCGAAGATGTACTCGCCGTCGGGCTCGGGGTACGAGTCCGCGGCATTGCCGATGTGCATCTCGATCTCCGCGTCGGGCTCGGTTGGCTTGTGGCCGGGGGGCAACGCTCCACCCGAGACGAGCCAAGCGTTGGCGATCGCGCCGAAGGCCACGAACCCCTTGTCGCCGTGCTGGCGCACGTTCCGGGACTTGTAGAGGTCCTTCTCGATGTCGGACTTGCGGACCCGCTCCTCGTACGCGGAGAAGTTGACCGAGTCGGGGTCCTTCTTGAGGCTGTCGATGATCGCCTCCGCCGCATAGATGCCGGCGTGCATCCCGTAGTGAATCCCCTTGAGGTACGGGATGTTGACCATCGACACGTTGTCCCCGCACATGACCATGCCCGGAACGGCGAGCTTGCGCGGCATCGACCAGTAACCGCCCGAGGGGATGGTCTTCGCGCCCCAGCCGACCCGCTTGCCGCCCTCGAGCAACCCCCGGATGAACGGATGGGTCTTCAGCTGCTGAAGCAGGTCGTGGCACGAGAAGGTCGCGTCGGTTGTGTCGAGGCCGGCGACCATGCCGATGCAGAGCTTGTCCTCGCCCATCGGGTAGATGAACGAGCCGCCGAACTCGTTGTACTTCGGGGCGGCGCGGAGCGGCCAGTTCATCGTGTGGATCACCCGGTCGAGCGGCTTCGGCACCTCCCAGATCTCCTTGACTCCGATCTCCCAGCGCTGCGGATCGCCGGCGAGGCCGTAGTACTCGATGGCGGAGTTGGTGAGATGACCGAGCGTGCCCTCGGCGAGCACGGTCGCCTTGGAAATCAGGTCCGAACCCGGCTCGAAGTTGGCGAGCTCCTCGCCGTCCCTGCCGCGGCCCTTGTCCCCGGAGCGAACGCCGCGGACGATGCGATCCTCGACCAGCAGCTTGTCGGCGGCGGTCTCCGTGAGGATGTACGCCCCCGCCTCCTCAGCCTTCTCCGCGAGAAAGCGGGAGAGCTTCGAAACCGACGTCACGTAGTTGCCGTGGTTGCGGAAGTTGGGCGGCGGCGGCTTCAGCGGGATCGCGCGACGCTTGGTCAGTAGATAGACGGCGTCCTTCTCGACCCTCTGATAGACGGGCCAATCGCTCGGATCGAGGTCCGGGAACAGCTCCTCCATGGCCGAGGGGCGCATGTTGGCGCCGGAGACGTTGTGAGCGCCGCAGGCCTTGCCCTTCTCGAGCACGGCCACGGGAATCTCACCCAGCCGCTCGGTGAGCTCGGGCTCGTTCTCGAGCAGCTGCATCACCCGGTTCGCGCACGCGAGCCCGGCCGGCCCGCCGCCGACGATCACCACTCCGGCCTCGAGGCGCTCGTCCTCGGGGTCGGTGGGCGGACCGACGTGGTCAGCCGCCTCGAACGGCGGCGGGAATTCGCTCGGGGCTACGGCCATCGGGCGATCAGCCGCCCTTCTTAGCCTTGATCGCTTCCGTCAGCTTGGGCATGATCTTGTTGAGGTCGCCCACGACGCCCAGGTCGCAGAACTCGAAGATCGGCGCGTTCTGGTCCTTGTTGATCGCGACGATGTTCTCGGAGCTCTGCATTCCGACCTTGTGCTGAATGGCGCCGGAGATCCCCGCCGCCAGATAGAGCTTCGGCGCGACCGTCTTGCCGGTCTGGCCGATCTGCGCGGCGTACGGGTACCAGCCCGCGTCCACCACGGCGCGGGTGGCCGCAACGGCTCCGCCCATCGACTCGGCGAGCTCCTCGGCGAGCTTGAAGCCCTCCGCGGCGCCCAGTCCACGGCCGCCGCCGACCAGGATCTCGGCGTCCTCGATGTTGACTTCGCCACCGCGCTGCTCGCCGCGCTGGACCATCCGGGCCTTGCTCGACCACTCGGAGAGCTCGACGTCGACGTCGACGACCTCGGCGGTGCCGCCGGTCTCGTTGACGTCGAACGCGTTCAGCCGCCCGATGATGATGCCGGGCTCCGAGACGTAGCCGACGTCAACGATCGCCGAGTCCTGAAGGACCGGGCGCTCGGCGACCAGCTTGCCGTCCTGGGCCTTGACCGCCGTGACTTCCATGGTCACGCCGGCGTTCAGGCGCGCGGTCAGGCCGGCGCCGATCTCGAAGCCGAGCAGCCCGCCCCCGAACAGCGCGTATGAGTAGCCCTCGTCGCCGATAACCTTCGCCATGACGTCGACGATCGGCTGCGCGAGTCCCTCGGGAGCCGACTTGGCCCGGTAGACCTTTGTGGCGCCGTACGCGCCGAGGCCCGCGGCGGCATCGTCGGCGACTTCGCCCACCACCACTGCCGCGGCCTCGCCGCCGACCTCACCGGCCAGCTTCGCGGCCTCGGAGATCGCGCCGAGCGAGTTCTTGTTGAAGTTGCCCTCGTCGTCGTGCAGGGCGTAAACGAGAATGCCGGCCATCAGAGACACCTACCTGCACTCATGCTGGATTCGCGCCTTGCGTCGCTCAACATCAAATCAGCTTCCTCTCGTCTAGCCACGCGACGATCTTCTCGACCGTCTCGTTCGTGTCCTCGTCCTCGATGATCTCGCCGGCCTGCTTCTCGGGCGGCGGGTTGATCGCGAGCACCTGTGTCTGGGAGCCGGACTCGCCGACCCGGTCGGCCTCGATGCCGACGTCGCCGGTCGCCTTCGCGTCCAGCGGCTTCTTCTTCGCGCCCATGATCGCCTTCAGCGACGGATAGCGCGGCTCGTTGATCGCGTCGCCCACCGAGATGACCGCGGGCAGGTCGACCTCGACCGTGTCGTAGCCGTACTCGGCCTGGCGCTCGCAGGTGAGCTTGCCGTCGGCGACGTCGACCTTGATCACCTGGGTCAGCGAAGGCATCTTCAGGTGATCGGCCACGACCGCGCCGATCGTGTAGCACTCGCCGTCGTCAGACTGCTGGCCCAGGAGGACGAGATCCGGCTGCTCGCTCTCCAGGACCCTTGCGAGGGCGTAGCCCGTCGCGCAGACGTCGGAGCCGGCGAGAGCATCGTCGGCGAGGTGCACGGAGCGATCGGCGCCAAGCGCGACGGCTTTGTGGAGGGCGCGCACCGCGCTGTCCGGGCCCATCGTCACCGCGACGATCTCGTCGACCTCGACAACGCCACCCTCGCGGATCTGCATCGCAGCCTCGATGCCGTGCGTGTCGAAGGGATTCAGGTTCTTCTCACCGGAGCGATCCAGACGCTTCGAGTTCGGGTCGATCCGTTTCTGGACCGCAGCGTCCGGGACCTCCTTGACAAGACAACAGATCTTCAAGTCGGAGCCTCCTCGGAAATTGGCATGCCTCGGGGGAAAGGGTGAGGCGCGGCGGGCATCTTACCGATTGCGATACCCGTTGACTGACTCGTCAATCTACCGCGAGGTAGGAACGCGCGTTCGCCTCGCAGCCCCGAGCCACCGGGGGCGAGTTGCGCGCGGCGCCGGAGGCGCGTAGCATCGCCCGCGCAGGGTTCCTTCGAGCAGGGGGTCACATGTCGCGATCGTTCTCGTTCGTCGTAGCAGCGCTCGTTGCGCTGCTGGTCATCAGCGCCGCGGCGTCCGCGAAGACCTACGTCGTCACCAAGCGCGGCGACCCGGTGCCCGGCGCCTGCAAGAAGCGGGACTGTTCGCTGCGCGAGGCGGTGTTTGCCGCCAACGTCAACGGCGGCAAGGACGTGATCGAGCTCCCGAACCGCCGCAAGCCCTACAAGCTGAAGCAGGCCGGCACGGGCGAGGACGGATCGATGACCGGCGACCTGGACGTCTCGAACAATCCACTCGTCATCAAGCACCCCGGCAAGGGGCGAGCGACGATCGACGCAAACGGGATCGACCGCGCCTTCGAGGTCTTCGCCGGGGCGCCGACGACGTTTCGCAAGCTCGCGATCACGGGCGGGAACGCGACCGGCTTGGACTCCGGCGGCGGCATTCACTCCGAGGCGAAGCTCAAGGTGGTTGCCAGCCGGATCGCGGGAAACTCGACCAGCAGGCGCGGCGGCGGCATCAACCTCGCCGACCACGCCGGTCTGCGCCTCGCCGGCAGCGCCGTCGCGGGCAACGACGCCGACCTGGTTGGAGGCGGGATCGATACGAACGACTCGTCGCTCGTGATTCTGCGCAGCCGGATCGTCGGCAACCAGGCCGTGAACGCGGGCGGTGGGATTTTCAACGACTCCGCGAGCAAGCCGGGGCTTCGGATCGCCGATACGACGATCGCCGGGAACCGCACCGACTCTGATGGCGGTGGCGTCTACCTCAGCGGCCCGGCGCCGCTGAGGATCACCGGCAGCACCATCTCCGGGAACCGCTCCGGGCGCGGCGGTGGGCTTTTTGCCACCAGCGCCAAGCCGCGACTCGTGAACAGCACCGTGTCTGGGAACCGCGCGACCGACGCGGGCGGCGGCATCCATGCGCGTAGTGGCTCCGAGGCCACGCTCAACGCGGTGACCGTCGCGCGCAACGTCGCCAACGCCGACAACGCGGGTGCGGAGAGCGGCGGCGGCCTCTACCGGGAGGATGCGACGAGCTTCGAGGTCGGCAACTCCCTGATCGGGCTCAACCGGCTCGGCCCGGGCCAGCGCAACGACTGCGCAGGCAACCAGAAGTTCGACACCCTGAACAACAACCTGATCTCGACCACGGCGCCCGGAGGGCAATGCGACGGCTTCGGCCCCGCGAACGGGCCCAAGGACATCCTCGGCGTCAATCCCAAGATCGGCAAGCTCAAGCGCAACGGTGGACGGACGAAGACCATCGCCCTGCGCAAGGGCAGCCGTGCGATCAACGGGGCAAAGCGCTCGACGGCCCCGAAGCGAGATCAGCGTGGTAAACGCCGCGGCCGCAAGCCGGACATCGGCGCCTTCGAGCGCTAGCGGGCAACTAGACCCGCGGGCGGTGGCGGCCGGGGCCGCGGTTGACGGGGTCCGGCGCCGCTAATACCCTCCTTGCACTTGGTGGGTTTCAGGGAAACTCTGGTGGGAGCTCTCGTCGCGCTGGCGCTGCTGGCGCCGACCGCGGTGGCGAACAAGTTCGAGGTCACGCGTCACAACGACCCGAAGCCGGGCAAGTGCAAGCCAAAGGACTGCTCGCTTCGCGAGGCGATCCTCCGGGCCAACAAGCACGCGGGCAAGGACGCGGTCGTCCTCCCGAACGGACGACGCGCGTACAGGCTCTCGCGGCCGAACGCGCCGGCGGGCATCTCAGAGCAGGCAGGCCGGCGCGGCGATCTGGACGTCAAGGGACGGCTCATCCTCCGGCATCCCGGCCGCGGTCTCGCGACGATCGACGCACAAGGCGTCGATCGCGTCCTCGAGGTCCTGCCGGGAGGAAACGCGACGATTCGCTCGATCAAGCTCACCGGTGGCGATGCCGCGTTTCAGCCGCTGGCGCCAAGGATGCCACGCCGCCGCGGCGGCGGTTCCAACGGGGGTGCCATCTTCAGCGACACCGGACGGGTCACCCTGATCGGCTCCCGAGTGGCCGACAACGCGGCGGACGGTGCCGGCGGGATCTGGTCGTTCGGCGGCAAACTGCGCCTCGTCCGGACGAAAGTCGTGAACAACAAGGGGCTCGCGGGTGTCATGGCCGGAGACGCACGGGTCTCGCGGAGCACGGTCCGCGGCAACGAGCAGCTGGGCCTGTACATCTTGGAGCGGGGAGCGGTCAAGCGCACCAGGGTCGCGCGCAACGGGCGGAGCGGGATCGTGTTCGAGGGGGCCGACGCAACGGTCCGCGGGTCGACGCTCAGCCGCAACGGTGGGTCCGGCATCTCGATCACGTTCCCGAGTGACGTCTCGATAGTCAACAGCACGGTGAGCCGCAACCGCACGACTACCTTCGGCGGCGGCATCGATATCAGCGGTTCGACCGGCACCGCCGAGGTTCGCATCAACTCGGTCACCGTGGTCGGCAATGTCGCTGACACCGACGGCGACATGTTCGGCAACGGGGGCGGCATCAGAGCGAGCATGGCCGACGTCAGCGTCGTCAACTCGATCGTCTCGCGAAATCGCGTAGCCGGCGCGGCGAACGATTGCTGGGGCACGTTCGACTCGCCCGGCGGCAACCTGCTCTCGACCATTGATGACTGCACCGGCTTCAACCCGGGCGGGGGCGACTTCCTCGCCGCCAACCCGAAGCTCGGCAAGCTCAAGCGAAACGGCGGCCCAACCAAGACCCACGCGCTTCGCAAGGGCAGCCCGGCGATCGGCAAGGCGGTCAAAGCCGCCGCGCCCAAGCGCGATCAGCGCGGCGTCAAGCGCGGCCGCAAGCCGGATATCGGCGCCTACGAGCGCTAGCGGCGCGTGCTCAGGCCGGGGTGCGCTCGGCGACCGCGCCGCGGATGAACTCCACGATCTCGTCGGTCGCCGCGCCCGGCGTGAAGACCTCGGCGACGCCCAGCTTCTTCAGCTCGGGCACGTCGTCCGCGGGGATCGTGCCGCCGAGGGTGATGACCACGTCGTCCACCCCCTGTTCGTCAAGCAGCTTCATCACCTTGGGGACGAGGGTCATGTGCGCGCCGGAGAGGATCGACAGGCCCACCGCGTCCGCATCCTCCTGGACGACCGTGGCGACGATCTGCTCGGGCGTCTGGTGCAGTCCCGTGTAGATCACCTCCATGCCGGCGTCGCGCAGGGCCCGGGCGATGATCTTGGCGCCGCGATCGTGACCGTCGAGGCCGGGCTTGGCGACGACGACGCGGATCGTTCGTTCGGCTGACGCGTTCATCTCGGGGAAAGCGTAGTCGACGCCAGGGAGTGCGAGATGCACCCGAGCCGCGCGCTGATTAGAACTGCGGGTGCTCGGTGTAGGTGCCGAACACCTCTTGCATGGTCGCGACCATCTCGCCCTCGGAGACCCGGGCGCGGGCGCAGGCGATGATCAGCGGCATCAGGTTTGCCTCCCCGGCCGCCGCGCTCTTCAGCTCGGCGAGCGCCGACTCGACCTCGGCCTCGTCGCGCGCGGCCTTGGTCTTCGCCAGCCGCTCGCGCTGGCGCCCCTCGGCCGCCGGGTCGGGGCGGTGGATATTTGTCTGGGCGTCCTCGGTGACGTAGTCGTTTACGCCGACGACGATCCGCCGACGCTGCTCGACCTCGGCCTGAAATTGGAAGGCCGCGTCGGCGATCTCGCGCTGGGGAAAGCCGGTCTCGATCGCAGCGACCATGCCGCCGAGCTCGTCGATCCGGGCGAAGTAGTCGTAGGCGGCGTGCTCGAGCTCGTCGGTGAGCGACTCGACGAAGTACGAGCCGCCGAGCGGGTCGACCGTGTTGGCGGCGCCGGTCTCGTGCGCGATCACCTGCTGGGTGCGAAGTGCGACCCGCACCGCCTCCTCCGTCGGCAGCGCGAGGGCCTCGTCGAAGGAGTTGGTGTGCAGCGACTGCGTACCGCCCAGGACCCCGGCGAGGGCCTCGATCGCGGTCCGCACGATGTTGTTGAGCGGCTGCTGCGCGGTCAGCGAGACGCCGGCCGTCTGGGTGTGGAAGCGCAGCCGCAGCGAGTCGGAGCGCTTGGCGCCGTAGGTGTCGCGCAGCTCGCGAGCCCAGATTCGCCGCGCCGCCCGGTACTTGGCGATCTCCTCGAAGAACTCGATGTGAGCGTTGAAGAAGAACGAGAGCCGCGGGGCGAAGGTGTCGACGTCGAGGCCGCGCTCGATCGCGCGCTCGACGTACGTGAAGCCGTCCTTGAGCGTGAACGCGAGCTCCTGTGCGGCGGTCGAGCCGGCCTCGCGGATGTGGTAGCCGGAGATCGAGATCGGATGCCAGCGCGGCATCTCGGCGGTGCACCACTCGACCATGTCGGTGACGAGCCGCATCGCCGGCTCGATCGGAAAGCACCACTCCTTCTGGGCGATGTACTCCTTGAGAATGTCGGTCTGGATCGTGCCGCCGAGCTTCGCGGCGGGAATCCCCTTCTCCTCGGCCGCGACGACGTAAAAGGCGAGCATGATCGCGGCGGGGGCGTTGATCGTCATCGAGACGGTGACCTCGTCGAGCGGAATGCCGGCGAACAGCGTCTCCATGTCGTCGACGGTGTCGAGCGCCACCCCCTCCACCCCGACCTCGCCGAGCGAGCGCTGGTGGTCGGAGTCGAAGCCCATCAGGCTCGGCATGTCGAAGGCGGTCGAGAGCCCGGTCTGGCCGTGGGAGAGCAGATAGCGGAAGCGCTCGTTGGTCTCCTCGACGGTGCCGAAGCCAGCGAACTGGCGCATCGTCCAGAGGCGGCCGCGGTGCATCGACGGGTAGGGACCGCGGGTGTAGGGAAAGGAGCCGGGGAAGCCGAGCTTCGACTCAGGATCCCAGTCGCTCAGGTCCTCGTCGGTGTAAAGCGGGCGGATCTCGTGACCGGAGATCGTGTCGAACAGGGCGTCGCGCTCGGGCGTTTTGTCGTAGACCTCCTCGCGCCACCGGTTGGCTCGGCGCTTCGCGTCGGGCTCGATCGCCATGAACCAAGGCTATCGCCGCCGCGCGATATCTTCGCAACGATGAGCGTCGCCTGGAGTGAAGCTGTCGACGAGATCCTCGCCGGTGACCTGGCCGCGGGATTCGCCTACCTGACCCCCGCGAAGGGCGTGGTTATCACCCCCATGGCGCCGGTCGGCCTGCGCGATCGCGAAGCGGGCACCGTGACGCTCTCGACCTCGCTCGGGCTGTGGAAGAAGCTCGACCGCATCCGCCGCAACAGCGGCGTCGCGGTTGCCTATCACGCGCGCGAGCACGGATTGACGGATCGCCCGGGCTTCGTGCTCGTGCAGGGCCGCGCCTCGGTTCAGGACAAGCCCGACCGAGCCTGGCTCGAGTCGATCAC
>Ga0299913_10005626_pt1 | contig 10731 bp, 7 predicted proteins | sample RVTome_9_FD_201360 | JGI IMG/M metagenome (GOLD analysis project Ga0299913, IMG submission 201360) | Soil microbial communities from uranium-contaminated site in the Upper Colorado River Basin, Wyoming, United States - RVT155D38 (version 2) ... | reverse complement strand
CCCCACGCCTGGGTCTACAACGCCACCCTGCTGTTGCCGGCGCTGGCCGTGCTCGCCGTCGACGCCTGGCGCCGCGGCTGGCCGTGGCAGGATCGTTGGTTGTTCGCAGCGATCTATGCCATCGGTCTGGTGTGGCCGCTGGGCCGCCTCGTAGGTGTCACGCTGTTGCCTATCATCGTGATCGCCATGCCGGCGCTGCTGGTCGGCTGGGGGCCGTTCCGGCGTTCGCAACCGGCAGCGGATGTCCCGGCGCCAGGTTAGTGCAGGATCTGCGACAGGAACTGCTTCGTCCGATCCTCCTTGGGTGAGCCGAAGATCTGCGAGGGCGGACCCTGCTCGACGATGACGCCGTCGTCGAAGAACACCATCCGATCGGCGACGGCGCGAGCGAAGCCCATCTCGTGGGTGACGCACAGCATCGTCATGCCCGACTGGGCCAGCTCCTTCATCACCTCCAGAACCTCATTGATCATCTCCGGGTCGAGCGCCGACGTCGGCTCGTCGAACAGCATGATCTTGGGCTGCATCGCCAGCGCGCGGGCTATCGCCACGCGCTGCTGCTGACCGCCCGACAGCTGCGCCGGGTGCTTGTGCGCCTGCTCGGGAATGCCCACGCGCTCGAGTAGTTCCATGGCCTTCTGCTCGGCTTTCGCCTTGGGCCACCTGCGCACGCGGATCGGCCCCAGCGTCACGTTCTGCAGAGCGGTCAGGTGGGGGAAGAGGTTGAACGACTGGAACACCATGCCGATCTCTGAGCGAACCTGGGCGATGTTGCGGATGTCGTTGGTCAGCTCGATACCGTCGACGATGATGTCGCCGCGCTGGTGCTCCTCGAGGCGGTTGATGGTGCGGATAAAGGTCGACTTGCCCGACCCCGACGGGCCGAAGATGACCAGCACCTCGCCGGTTTTGACCGTCATGTCGATGCCGCGCAGGACGTGCAGCTGGCCGAACCACTTGTGCACGTCGCGGCAGACGATGATGTCGCTGGGTCCCGGGCCGGCCGTCTCCGCTGGTGTCCGCTCTACGGACGCAGCCTCGGTGTCGGTCATTCGCTCATCTCCATGCACTAATCATCGCTTACCCACCCCCATCTCTTCCTCGAGCCGGTAGCTCGCCTGCGACATCGCGTAGCACAGGAAGAAGAACACGACCGAGATGAAGACGTAGACCTCGATCTGCGCCCCGATCCACGCCGGCTGGGCTACGACGGCCCGGCCGATGCCCAGTAGCTCGAGCAACCCCGTCCCCGCGATTGCCACCAGCGTGGTGTCCTTGAGGAGGCTGATGAACAAGCCGACGTTGGCCGGGATGACAGAACGAAGAGCCTGCGGCAGCACGATGTACAGGTTGCGCTGGATCGCGTTCAGGCCGATCGCGTTGGCCGCCTCAATCTGTCCGGTCGGGATGGCCTGCAGGCCGCCGCGGACGTTCTCGGCCACGTAGGCGGCCGAGAAGAGGGTGATGCCGGCCAGCGCGCGGAAGACGTGCTCGATGCGCAGGCCGCCGGGCAGCAGGAGCGGCAGCAGGATGGCGGCCATGAACAGGATCGTCACCAACGGCACACCGCGGACGATCTCGATGTAGACCGTCGACAGGACGCGGACGACGGGAAGGTTGCTGCGGCGGCCGAGAGCGAGCAGAACGCCGAAGGGGAACGAAAGCACGATGCCGCCGACCGAGAGCAGGAATGTCAGCAGCAGGCCGCCCCACAGGTTTGTCGGTACGAGACGCAGCAGCGGCCCGCCGATGCCCTGCAGCAGCACGAATAGAGCCGGGACGGCGACGATCCAGGCGATCGTACGGACGCGGCGCGACATCGGGAATCGCAGCGCGCCCAGGAAGACCGCCCACACGGCGATCGCGTTCAATGCGATCGCCAAGCCGACGAGCGGGCCGAGATCGGAGGAGGCCGCCAATAGGCCCAACAGTGCCTGGCCGGCGGCGAGGCCCGCGGCTAGCGTGCGCGTCGCGCGGCTGGCGGTCGACGCGGCCGATACACCGGTCAGTACCGACGCGATGAGCAGCGCTAGCCACACGCGCCAGGCCTCGTCGGCCGGGTATTGGCCGATCAGGAAGAGCCGGAAGTTGCTGGTGACGACGCCCCAGCGGGCGTCCGTCACCGCCCATTCTGCGATCAAGAAGCCGACCATGATTAGGACGCTGCCGAGCACGACAGTGACGATTGAGCTGACCCAGCCGTTGAATAGGTTTTGTCGCAGCCAAGCCCGTGGGCCGACCGGCTCGATCGGCGGCGGCAGCCGCTCGCCGATCGTCGGCCGAACCCAGCGCTCGCCTTCGGCGGTCATCGCTCGAGGACCTGCACGCGGCGGTTGTAAATGTTCATCAGCAGCGACGTGAACAGGCTGATGGCGAGATACGTGCTCATCACGAGGACGATCACCGACACTGGTGCGCCGGTCTGGTTGGCCATCGTCCGAGTCACCGAGAAGAGATCGGGGAACCCGACGGCGATGGCCAGGCTGGAGTTCTTGGCCAGGTTCAGGTACTGGCTCGTAAGCGGCGGCACGATGATCCGCAACGCCTGAGGAAAGACGATCAGCCTGAGCGTCTGAGCGGGAGACAGGCCGATCGCGTAGGCGGCCTCGAGCTGGCCGCGGCGAACGGCCTGGATCCCGCCACGGACCACTTCGCCGATGAACGCGGCGGTGTAGATGATGAGGCCGAGCAGCAGCGCGACGAACGGCGGCGAGAGCACCACGCCACCGACGAAGTTGAAGCGCTCCTGGACGGGCATGTCGAACGTCAGCGGCTGCAGGAAGACGTAACCGACGATGGGCAGACCGAGCATGGCGAGCAGCGTCAACCGCCCCAGCCTGTACATCGGCTGCCCGCGCTCGCGGCGCGACCTCGAGAAGAGCGAACCGGCGATGGCGAGCACGACGCCGAGCAGGATCAGCGCAAGCCATGCCCAGTACCCAGTGTCCGCCACGGGCCGGGGCATGAAGAGCCCGCGCTGGTTGAGGAAGATGGAGCCCGGCAGCGCAATCGAGTTGGAAACAGTCGGCAACTGCAGTAGGACTACGTAGATGAAGATCAACTGCACAAGCAACGGCGTGTTGCGCATGATCTCGACGTAGCCGGACGCGATTCGGTTGAGCAGCCAGTTGCTCGACAGGCGTGCGACACCGACAAAGATGCCCAGGATCGTCGCCAGCACGATCCCGACGAAGCCGACCATCAGCGTGTTGATCAGGCCCGCCAGGAACGCGTGCCCGTACGAATCGCTGGGCGAGTAGGGAATGACCGACTGCGCGATGTCGAAGCCAGCCCTCGCCCGCAGGAACTCGAAGCCCACCGACAGCCGCGCCGCGGCCATGTTCTGGGCCAGAGTCGTCCACAGCACATAGGCGGCGAGGAGGACGAGCCCGAGGGCGACCAGCTGGGCCACGATGCGCAGGACGCGCAGGTCACGCCACGGTGGCACGCTCGTGGCACGTTGCGCCGGAGCCGCGACTGTCATCTGATCGTGACGCTCTCCAGCTGCGGGGCGGGCGGCCACCCGCCCGGCAGCTCAGGCGGTATTACCGATAGGGCGGTGCGTAGATCAGTCCGCCCTCGGTCCATAGGTTGTTGAGGCCGCGGTCGAGTCCGAGCGGAGTGTTCGGGCCGACGTTGCGCTCGAATATCTCGCCATAGTTGCCGACGGCAGTGATGACATCGACGACCCAGTCGTTGTCCAGCCCGAGCCGCGTGCCCTGCAGCTCGTCGGGATCGGTGCCGAGCAGGCGCTGGACCAGCACGTTGTCGCTGTTCTGCATCTCGGCGACGTTGGCTTGGGTGATCCCCAGCTCCTCCGCTTCGATCGTCGCGAACACCGTCCACTTGACGACGTTGAACCACTGCTCGTCGCCGAATGGGACCACCGGGCCGAGCGGTTCCTTGGAGAGGACGTCCTCGAGCAGGACGTGCGCGCTCGGGTCGGCCATGGCCGTTCGCCGCGAGACGAGTTGCGAGCGGTCGGACGTGACTACGTCGCAGGCGCCCGACTCGTAGGTGTCATAGGTTGGGTCGACTTCGGGGAACACCGAAGTCGTGTAGTTGCCTTCGTGGCCGGCCGCGGCCATCGCGTCGGCAAGGTTCAGCTCGGTGGTAGTGCCCGACTGGACGCAGATGGTCGCCCCGCCGAGGTCCTCGATCGAGTCTGCGCCGACCTCGGCGCGAACCATGATCCCCTGGCCGTCGTAGTACGTCGTGGGTGCGAAGAGACCCCATTGGGCGTCGCGGGTCAGCGTCCAAGTCGTATTCCGAATAAGAACGTCGACCTCGCGAGTCTGAAGCGCCGGTCCGCGGTCGTCGGTTCCAACCTGCCTGTAATCGACGGCGTTGGCATCGCCGAACAATGCGGCGGCCACTGCCTTGCAATAGTCGACGTCGAACCCCGACCACGCGCCCGTGCCTTCCTGGAGGAAGCTGAACCCGGGCAGGCCTCCGTTCACGCCACAGATCAGCTGGCCGCGGGCCTTGATTGCCGCCAGCAGCTCGCCGGATGGGCCCGGCGACTCCTCTGGGGGCGGTGCCGTCGTACAGGCACCCATGATCAGCGCTCCAAGCGCAAGCGACACAAGAGCCGCTCTGGACATTGGCTACCTCCTCCACAGAATTGCCTGGTCCATTGCTGCCTGCGCGAGGCGTGGGTTGCCGCAGCAGCGCGCAGGTGGCACACATCCTAACCGCCCCGTTAAGCGGTTAGAAAGTCAGGACGCGGGCAGCGCTCCGGCGAGGTAGGCGTCGATTGCCGCCGCGGCGTTCTTGCCGTCGCCCATGGCGAGGATGACCGTTGCCGCACCGCGGACGATGTCGCCGCCGGCAAACACGCCGGGGATGCTCGTCATGCCCGCACCATCGACCTCTATGTAGCCCCACTGGTTAAGGTTCAGCCCGGCCGCTGACGTGGTAAGGACCGGGTTGCTGCGCGTGCCGATGGCGACGACGACCATGTCGCAGTCGATGACGAACTCGGAGCCGGGCACAGGGACCGGCCGCCGGCGGCCGGACTCGTCGGGCTCGCCGAGCTCCATGCGAACGCAGCGCAGGCCGGTTACCCAGCCGTTTTCGCCGACCACCTCGACCGGCGCGACCTGCAGCTCGAAGCGGATGCCTTCCTGCTGGGCGTGGTGGACCTCTTCACGACGCGCGGGCAGCTCCTGCTCACCGCGTCGGTAGACGATGATCGCCTCCTCGGCGCCCAGCCGGCGCGCCGTGCGTACCGCGTCCATGGCGACGTTGCCGCCGCCGACGACCGCCACCCGCTGGCCGTGCAGCACAGGCGTGTCGCTGTCCGGGCGGTAGGCGCCCATCAGGTTGACCCGTGTCAGGTACTCATTGGCCGAGTACACGCCCTTGAGGTTCTCGCCGGGCACGTCCATGAACACCGGCAGCCCGGCGCCGACGGCGATGAACACCGCATCGAACTGCTCGCGCAGCTCGTCGAGCGTGTACGTATTGCCGATGATCGCGTTCGGCTCGATCCGGACCCCCAGCGCCTCCAAACGCTCGATCTCGTCGTGAACGATGTCCTTGGGCAGGCGGAACTCCGGGATGCCGTAGATCAGCACTCCGCCGGCGGCGTGAAACGCCTCGAACACGGTCACCGCGTGGCCGTGCTTGGCCAGCTCGCCGGCGGCCGTCAGGCCGGCCGGGCCCGAGCCGATCACGGCGACCGACTTGCCGCTCGAGGCCGGTGCGACCGTCGCTCCGTCGCGATGCCGGTTGGCCCAGTCGGCGACGAAGCGCTCGAGATACCCGATTGCCACCGGGTCGCCCTTTTTGCCGCGCAGGCAGACGGCCTCGCACTGGCTTTCCTGTGGGCACACGCGGCCAGTGACACACGGCAGCGCGTTGTCGTCGAGCAGGGAATCGGCCGCACCGCGCATGTCCCCCCGCGCAAGCAGGTCGATGAACTGCGGGATGTTGACGCGCACCGGGCAGCCGGTGATGCAGACCGGGTTCTTGCACTGCAGGCAGCGCTCGGCCTCGATCACGGCCAGCTTCTCGGTGAACCCCAGGTTGACCTCGGCGAAGTTCGTCGCGCGGTCGTCGGGGTCCTGCTCGGGCATCAATTGGCGCAGGATGGTCATGCGCTCCCGTGGAGTGATCGGGGCACGCTCGCCGACGGGGTGGTCGAGACGCTCCTCGATCGGGCGCGGGTCGGGCGCCGGCTGCTGGCGCGCGGGCTCGTTCATCGTGCCGCCGCCAACTGGGCCGCCAGGGCGCAGTGGCGCCTCTCGAGCGCAGCTTGCTCGAAGTCGCGGTAGATCCCCAGCCGGTCGCCCAGCAGCGCGAAGTCGACCGCATGGCCATCGAATTCAGGGCCGTCGACGCATGCGTAGCGAGTCTCGCCGCCGACGCTCACCCGGCAGCCGCCGCACATGCCGGTGCCGTCGACCATGATCGGGTTGAGCGAGACCACAGTGTGGATGCCGGCGGGCCGTGTCATCTCGGCCACGGCGCGCATCATCGGGACCGGGCCGACGGCGTAGATCGCGTCGACCTTCTCGCTGGCGATCACGTCGGCGAGTGCCTGGGTGACGAATCCGGGCCGGCCGTAGCTGCCGTCATCGGTGCACACGACCACCTCGCCGGCCTCGCCCAGCTCGTCCTCCAGGATCACCCACTCGCGCGAGCGGCCGCCGATGACGCTCGTAACGCGCACGCCGGCACGCTGGAGGCCCTGGGCGATGGGCAGGATGACCGCCGTCCCCACGCCGCCACCGACGCACACGGCGTGGCCGCTCTCGAGGAGCTCGGTGGACTTGCCCAGTGGGCCGGCGATGTCGCGGATAACGCCGCCGACCTCGAGGGCGACCAGGTCCTCGGTGGTCTTGCCGATGGCCTGGACGATCAGCGTGATCGTGCCACGCTCGGGGTCTGCGTCGGCGATGGTCAGCGGGATGCGCTCCGCTCCTTCCGCGGCACGAACGATCACGAACTGGCCCGGCTCGCGGATCTGGGCGATGCGCGGCGCCTCCACGATCAGACGCGTGACATTAGGCGATAGCTGTGACTTCCCGACGATCGGGTGCATGTGTCCTCCAATGCGCAGCCGGACAGGACCATCGTCCGCTTCCACGTGAGATCACAGAAGCACCGTCGCGGCCCAAATCGGCGGGCCGAATGTCACTCGTCGATACGTGCCGAGTGGGGCTGCGCTAAGCTCCAAAGGGGCCTCGGGCAAAAGGTGAGAATCGGACTGCAATCGGTGAGCTCAAGGTCGCGCCAGCCTCGAAACCGACCGATCCGCCGGTCGTATCTCGACGGCCGGACCTAAAACTAGCTGGCGGCGGCGGCGCTCCCGGCGGGGGTGGCCTCGGGCGCGGTGACGGTCTTGCCCTTTGGCCAGTAGAGCTCCTTCTTGACGTGGAACTCGGGGAAGCCGGCGTCCATCAGCAGCGTCTCGACGTTGATGATCATCTCCGGGTTGCCGCAGATGTAGACGACGGTCCGCTCCGGGCGAAGGTGCAGCTCACGGCAAGCGTCGCGCACAACGGCCTCGACGCGGCCGGTGCGGCCCTCCCAGCCGCCGTTGCGCGGGTCGGATGGGCGCGAGATGGTCGGGATGTACGTCACCGGGTATGTGCCGTCGCGTTCCCAGCCTTCAAGCAGGTCGCGATAGCCCAGCTCATTGACGTACGAACTGCCGTTGAGCATCACCGTACGGCGTGGCTGGCCGTGGATGAGGTGCTGGCGCATCATCGAGATGAAGGGCGCGATGCCGGTGCCGGTCGACACGTACAGGTGCGTCCGGTTGTCGTCGGGCTCGAGCAGGAACCTGCCCTTCGGCCCGATCATGCGCATCCGATGGCCGATCGGCAGCCGCCACAGCAGCGTCGTGAAGCGCAGGACGGGCACCAGGCGCACGTAGAACTCGTAGCCCTCGCTGCCGGCGACCTCGGGCGGCGACGCGACCGAATATGGGCGCTGGACGATCCTGCCGTCGGCGTACACGCCGGTGGTCATGTACTGGCCGGGATCGAAATGCGTCGGGTCGCCGTCGAACCTGACCCAGAACGTGGCCAGGTCTTCGGTCTGGTCGACGCGACGCACGAGCGTCGCGTTGTACTGCTCGTGCTCGACCTCGACTACCCGCTCGTCTTCATCGTGATGGGTCATGGTCGGGACGATGGTAACGGCCGGCGCACCGGCACGGGCCTGCAGAAGCCGTTGCCTAGACTCGTTACGTGACGAGCCTGGACACCGTCGCCACCGGTGCCCGCTTCTCGTACCGGCCAGCCGTTCGTGCCCGAGATCGGGGAACCCCATGAGGAGCCGCCGGACTGACCGCCTGTCGCCGAACCGGCCGGCCGTCCGCGCGCAAGCGTCCGCGTACAATCGGGCTGCCGACCACGATCCGCCGACAAAAACCGGCGTTCCCCAGCCACGCCCGAGGCCATTCGATGACACAGACGCCCACCATGCCCGCCGACCGCGCCCATCGCGCCGCCAAGCGCTACATCTATGCCTTCGGAGGCGGGCGTGCGGAGGGCGACGCGAGCATGCGCGACACGCTCGGCGGCAAGGGCGCCGGGCTCGCCGAGATGACCAATGCCGGGCTGCCGGTGCCGCCCGGGTTCACGATCACTACCGAGGCGTGCAACGACTACTTCGCCGCCGGCGAGAAGCTGCCCGAGGGGTTGTGGGACGACGTGCTCGAGGCGGTCCGACAGGTTGAGCAGGAAACGGGCAAGGGCTTCGGCGACGCCGGTAGTCCGCTGTTGGTGAGCGTCCGCTCGGGCGCCAAGTTCTCGATGCCGGGAATGATGGACACCGTCCTCAACCTGGGCCTCAACCAGGACACGCTTCACGGCCTGATCCGGCTCACCGGAAACGAGCGCTTTGGCTGGGACGCCTACCGGCGCTTCATTCAGATGTTCGGCCGCATCGTCCTCGGCGTCGACGGCGAAAGATTCGACGAGGCACTCAGCGAGGCAAAGGCTCAGCGCGGCGTCCTCGCCGACACCGAACTCGATGCCGCGGCATTGCGCGAGCTCGTTGACGAGTTCCTCGCCATCGTTCGGGCGCAGACCGGACGCGACTTCCCGGCCGTTCCCCACGAGCAGCTCGACCTGGCCATCAAGGCTGTCTTTGCCTCGTGGTTCGGCAAGCGCGCCCACGACTACCGCGAGTACAACAAGATCAGCCACGACCTGGGCACGGCCGTCAACGTCGTGACCATGGTATTCGGCAACATGGGCGACGACTCGGGAACCGGCGTCGCGTTCACCCGCGACCCGAACACCGGCGAGAAGGTGCTCTTCGGCGAGTACCTGACCAACGCCCAGGGCGAGGATGTCGTTGCCGGCATCCGCACGCCACTGCACATCTCTGACATGCGCGATCGACTGCCCGATATCTACGCCCAGTTCGACGAGATCGCCGGGCGCCTGGAGCGCCACTACCGTGACATGCAGGATCTCGAGTTCACCATCGAGCGCGGCCGGCTGTACATGCTGCAGACGCGAAGTGGCAAGCGGACGGCCACCGCCGCCGTCCGCATTGCGGCTGACATGGTGGAGGAGGGGATCATCACCGAGCGCGAGGCGCTGGCGCGCATCGAGCCTGCCCACGTCGACCAACTGCTCCGCGACCAGTTCGATCCGGCCGCGCGGGAGCAGGCGCAGCGGATCACGGCCGGGCTGAATGCGTCGCCCGGCGCCGCGGTGGGTAAGGCCGTCTTCAACGCCGATCGAGCGTTCGACATGGCCCAGCAGGGCGAGAAGGTCATCCTGGTCCGCATCGAGACCTCGCCCGACGACTTCCACGGCATGGCAGCGGCGCAGGGCGTGCTGACGGCACGCGGCGGGGCGACCTCGCACGCCGCGGTCGTGGCGCGCCAGATCGGCAAGCCGTGCGTCGCCGGCTGCGCGTCGCTGGTCATCGATTACGGCACAAAGTCGGCCCGAGTGAACGGACTCGGCTTCAGCGAGGGCGAGTGGATCTCGCTCGACGGGACGACCGGGGAGGTGTTCGTCGGTGCCCTGCCGACCACCCAGGCACGCTTCGAGGACCAGGCCGAGCTGCAGAAGGTGCTCGAGTGGGCCGACCGAGCTCGCCGGCTACAAGTCTGGACCAACGCCGATAAGCCCGAGGAGGCGGCGCAGGCGCGGCGCTACGGCGCGCAGGGGATCGGCCTGTGCCGCACGGAGCACATGTTTCGCGAGGGTGAACGCCTGGACATCGTCCGTGACGCGATCCTCGTTGCCTTTCAGGCGACGCGTGCCAAGGAGAAGCGCGAAGCCGGCGGCGATCTGTCGGCGGATGATGCGGCGGCGGTCGAACGGTTCGACGGCGCCATGGCCAAGCTCGAGAAGCTTCAGCAGGGAGACTTCGAGGGCATCTTCGAGGCCATGGACGGCCTGCCGGTCGTCATTCGGCTGATCGACCCACCGTTGCACGAGTTCCTACCGAACCACGCCGAGGTGCTGGTCGACGTCACGCGCATGGAAGCGACCGGCGTCGCGGCCGACGACCCGAAGTTGCGCGAGGCGCGCGAGGTGTTGCGCGCGGTCGAGGCGCTGCGCGAGCAGAACCCGATGCTCGGCCTGCGCGGCATCCGCCTGGGACTGATGATCCCCGACCTCATCAAGATGCAGACCCGCGCCATCCTCAACGCGGCCGTAGCGCGGAAGAAGGCAGGCGGTGATCCGCACGCCGAAATCATGATCCCGCTCGTAGGCCACGTGAATGAGTTGGCCGCCACGCGCAGGATCC